>Ga0116102_1000839_pt1 | contig 11625 bp, 8 predicted proteins | sample June2015DPH_4_50_FD_89822 | JGI IMG/M metagenome (GOLD analysis project Ga0116102, IMG submission 89822) | Peatland microbial communities from SPRUCE experiment site at the Marcell Experimental Forest, Minnesota, USA - June2015DPH_4_40 | ecosystem: Environmental > Terrestrial > Soil > Wetlands >... | reverse complement strand
ATCCACTTCGACACCGAGAAGCCGATGGCGGCCAGCGGCGCCGACGCGCGCGAAATGGAACGTATCGCTCGCGAGGCTGGCATCAAGTTAATGGTGAACTACGCGAACGCCTGGACGGAGCCGACGCAAGAAGCCCTGCGGCAGATCGAAGAGGGAGCGATCGGGAAGATCCAAAAGATCATCGTCCAATTCGGCCACGAAGGGCCAAAGGAGATCGGAACTTCCAAGTACTTCGCAGACTGGCTTTACGACCCTGTGAAGAACGGCGCCGGGGCTCTGATGGATTTCGGTTGCTACGGCGCCGACTGGGCCATGGTGCTTAAGGGGCGGCCACAACGAGTTTATGCAACCTCGCTGAAACTCAAAACCGAGCAGCACAACGCTGTCGAGGACGACGCCACGGTGCTTCTCGAGTACGCCGACGCCACGGCCATATTAATGCCCTCCTGGGATTGGCCCTACGGAAAGGGGCAAGCGGAGACCTTCGGCTCTAAAGGTAGCTTCCTGGTTACAGGAGACGAACTGCTGTTTCATCCAGCCCCGCGTGCAACCATAACCGGCCGGAAATACCCGGAGGGGAAGATGGAGACCCAACCGGTTGCTGCAGAAAAGCGCAACGGAGTGGCCTATTTCCTGTACTGCATTCGGAACGACAAGCCTATCGAGGGTCCTGTTTCGGCAGCCGTCAACGTGGGCGTGAACGAGATTATTGACGCGGCAAAGGAGTCAATCCGAACCGGCAGGGCAGTAGCGTTGCCAGCCGAATAAAGAAAGACAAGCAAGCCGGCGTTGGCCTGCACGGACGGATGCAGACGGCCAGTCATGCAATCGGAATCAGGGCCGAACGATGCGATATTGCGAAATCGTGGTGGCGAGGGAGGGGAATTTCCCTCGCTCTCTTGGGCGTTCTGACCAGACCACTTTGCCCTTACAGAGGACCTCGGCGGGCCGCGCTCCGGAGATTTCCTTGGGCAGGACGAACGTCAATTCGAGGGGTGTATTGGGCTCCGCAAATTCCTCGCCGCGGAAAAGCACTCCTGAACGGCTGATGTTTTCGGTGGTTCCCTTCCACCACTGATTTCCCCCGATTAGCCGATAACGCAGGCGGATCTGGATTCCAAATCGCCGGGCACGGTTGCTAGAACTCAATTCACCCTCCTTACACCCTCGAATGGCTCAGTTCAATTCTCAAAAGATCTTCTGTGAAAAAGAACCGGCGCCGGTTCTCATACAGATTCCGGGTATCACTTTATGGCTTTCTTAGAATTTCACAATGGACCAACAGTACTAGTCCTTTTGGTACTGACGGCGGGAGGCGGACGGGCTCGCTTTTGCCGGAGGGATCTGACTCAGGTGATGATCGATGGAGAAAAGTACGAGTTCCAAGCGGTTGGCGACTCCCAGCTTTTCAAAAATGCCGATAAGGTGGTTCTCGACGGCCTGCCGGCTCAGGGTTAGTTCTTTGGCAATCTCCTTATCCGTATAACCATCCTCAACTAAGGCGATGATTTCGGTTTCGAGCCGGGTGAGAGAAAAGTCATGCGGGCACGTGACTTCGTCCGGGTTAGGCTTGATGTCTTTACGCGCACCGTTCATTCGCCACCGGCAGCAGCGAAATCTCTAATCGCGCCCCGCCTCCAGGCGCCGATTCGATCGCCAGATCGGCGCCGATCGAGCGCAGGCGTTCCCTTATAACTCGAGGGCCCAGAGCGGCAGCATTGAGTTCCGCGAGCGAGAGCCGGCCTGTGAATCCGAAACCGCACCCGTCGTCCTCGATAACCAGCTTCCAAATCCCGTTGTCGCGGCCGAACCGCACAAGTACCTTCCGCGCTCCGCTGTGCTTTCGAATGTTGACCAGCGCTTCTTGCAGGACTCGAACCAATTCAGTACACACGCGAGGCGGCAAAGAAACTTCCGGGGCATTGGCGACGAAGCTAAACGAAATAAGTTGGTCGCGTTGGAACTGGTCGACAGTGTCGCCCAAGCACTTCACAAGCTGAGCGGGCTCCACTTCGACTGGCTTTATCATTTGCATCCGTTCACGAAAGTCCAGGATCTCTTTGCGGAGAAGTTCTTGCAGGTGGGTGATTTCTTGAAGAAGGCTCGAGCCATCGCCTGCAGCGTTCCGTCGCACGACTTCGGTTTGCATTTCCAGTCCCATGAGCGACTGAATAACCCCGTCGTGAAGCTCGTGCGCCAAGCGAGTCCGCTCCGCGGCCTGGGCGCGCGACCGTAGGCGGCCGAGATCGTGCATATACTGAAGCGCCGGAGCCACCTCGCGAACCAGGCTCTCGAGAAGCCGCACGTCTCGTTTGTGGAATGCTCCCCGAGCGGAGTTGTACACCATGAGCCGGCCGAACCAGTTCTGCTGATAGGAGAAAGAGACCGCGAGGAGCGAACGGAAGTCAACAAACAGAGTATGGCGCTCTCCCACAATGCGCATGGCCGCACTCTCGCGGCCAAAATTATGCATGGCCCGAAAGCGCCCCGTCACGCGTGACGAGCCCGCTTTCGACCCCGGGTAGCGGCTCGACGCGCCCACCGCGCCAGGGCCAACCTCATCGGGAGGACGACGGCGCTGAACGGCCCGCCCGACTGCGTCCGGCAGCGTGGCAAAGTAGGCTGTCCGCTCGGCGTCCGAGAGCTTCGTGAAGCGCACGGCTGCTTCTCGCGTTCGCCCTGCGGGGCTCACCTCCCAAAGGAAGGCGTCGTCACCGGCTACTCTTCGTAGTACAAACCTGACCTGATTTGCGTCAAAGTAGTCGCAAATGAAATGCAGGAGGCCTTCCAGCGTGGCCCTTAACCCGATTTCCGGCAGTCCATTCCCAATAAGCCGGCTGATGACGCGTGCGTTAATATTCCTCCGCTTCGCCTCCTCCGCCAGGAAGCCGAGGAGGTAGCTCGCCGTAATCAGGCTGACGCACAGGGTGAAATCGCCTCTTACCGAACTGCCCGCCCCGTTCAAAGGCAGGACGCGGCCCGTCAAGGAGGAAAAGGCGGGGGGCAGCAGGAGCAAGAGAGCGACGGAGGCGACGGATGTTCTCAGAGTTCCTGTCATGCCCCAGAGTTCAGCGGCGGTCAGGAGGGCCAAGAGATAGAGTATAAGAAATGGGCTGTGGGCTGCCCCTGTTGACAGGGTCAGCAGGCAGATCGAGACAACCCCTGCGGCATGCACGCACCAACGCCATTCCGAAGGAGAAGTTCTATAGATAGTAGCGGTCAGCAAATTCACCAGACTATAAGCAAGGTAAGCAAAAAGCAGCCCCCGCGTGACGTTGAGTTGAGGACCAATAATGTGTGGGGCAAGGTAAGCAACGCAGACGCACCCGGTTCCGACAACGGCGCAGGCGATGGCCAGAAAACGCTCTCGTTCCGACCCCTCGCGCCTGAACTGCGCCCACCAAGGTTCACTGGACATTGCTAGATACTCGCTTAGCGCAGGCCGAGTACCACGGCTTGAACAACAAGATGGGGACTCAGATCGAAAACCAGCAAATACAGCGAAGATACTTGCTTAGGACCAATTACCAAAATAGTAAATTGACCCGGCCCAACTCGCCGATGCCTGTCCTGCACATTTATAACGCCATATTATGGCCTCATGCTTGGCCTGCGTCAAGGACCATTGATCCGGAGGACGACATGTCATTATTATAACAGAGCAGTTCGTCCCCCTGCTTTGAAATGCGCTGTCATTCCGAGCGAAGCGAGGAATCTCGCCCTGGTCGTTCTGGGGCGGTCTGCCCGACGCAGAGCAAGATTCCTCGCCCCGGCCTACTCGAGGAGAATCCAGCCTTTGGCGCCTCGGTTATCGGCGGCAGGGAAACAGGGGTAGGACTCAATGCCGTGTTGGGAGAGGATACGGCAGATATGTTCACCGAGGTTGGCAGCGCCGGCGCGTACGAAGGCCAAGATTGAAGGTCCTGCACCGCTCAGGCATATCCCCAATAACTCGGGATGCCTGATGTTGAGCACATCGGCCAGGCCTGGCACGAGGGACGCGCGATAGGGTTGATGCCAGCGGTCTTGAAAGAACTCAGGGTGGAAATCCGGCCTGCCTGAAAAGAACTGCGCAGCAAGGATCGTGCCGCGCTGGAGATTATGAATCGCGTCCGCGCGTGAGTATTGGTTCGGCAGGACTGCTCGAGCTTGCTTTGTCGCCAAGGCGTAGTTTGGCACAACCAGTACAAGCTGAACATCTGTGGGGACCGGGCAGGAGCAGGCAATCACCCTCTCCCCCTCGGTAACCGCCACTGTGAACCCGCCGTGCCAGGCCGCAGCGACGTTGTCGGGATGCCCTTCGCGCTGGCTTGCGAGAGTTAATAACTCCTCACCAAAGATTGGCCGGTTCACAAGCCAATGGCAGGCCACCAGGGCGCCAACTATGGCTGCGGCGCTCGACCCGAGACCCACGCCCACTGGAATCTGATTGTGAATCTCGATGTCAAAGCCGCGCTTCTTGCCCCAGCTTTCCAGGCTCTCTGTCATGACGCGGGCGACAAGATTGCTCGAGTCGTTCGCCACCCGCTCAGGGTTTGCTCCTTCATAGTGAACCGAAACTTCGCTGTCGTCGCGAGAGCTCACGTGCAGATCGAGGTGCAGGCCGAGCGCCAGCGCGCCACAATCGAACAGGCAGCCCAGGTTGGCGCAAGTTGCCGGCACCCGTACGAAGAATCGTTCACTCATGGTCAGGTCCTGCGATCGGGTGATCGGGAGATCGGGTGATCGGGTGAGCAGCCCGGTAGGTGGAAGGTTGTATGTAGCATGTCGGATCTTCGCCATCTACCATCTGCCACCTACCACATTCCGGCCTTTGTTCACCCGATCTCCCGATCACCCGATCACCCGATTCTATTGAACTTCTCCTGCCATCAAATCGTCGAGTGTCTCACGCCGCCGGATTAACTCTGCCTTGCTGCCGGTGACCAGGATTTCGGGGGGGCGCGGGCGAGTATTGTAATTCGAGGAGAGCGCGAAGCCATAGGCCCCGGCATCAAGAACAGCCAGCAATTCGCCGGGCTCGACATTGGGCATTACGCGGTCCTGGGCAAAGAAATCCCCCGTCTCACAAAGCGGCCCCACCACGTCGGCTTCCAGCCTGTCCCGGGGCTGGTCGCACACCGGAATTATCTCGTGATAAGAACCATAGAGCGTAGGGCGCATCAAATCATTCATTCCGGCGTCCACAACCATGAAGTTCTTCCGCCGGTTGCGCTTCACATAAAGCACACGGGTCAGCAGGATGCCCGCTCTGCCCACCAGGGCGCGGCCCGGCTCGACGATGAGACGATACCGGCGGCCTCGCAGGCGCTCCTCGAGCCCGCGCCCCAGGGTATCAAAGTCAAGGGGCTGTTCATCGGCATAGCGGATTCCATAACCACCGCCCAGATCGATGTATTCGATCCCAATGCCCTGGCTCTCGAGCCGCTCCGCTAAGGCCAGTATTTCGTCCGAGGCCTTGAGAAAAGGCTCGACGGCCAGGATTTGTGATCCAATGTGGCAAGCCACGCCGCGGATCTTGAGATGGCGGGAAGCCGAGGCCTGGCGGTAAAGCTCCAGCGCTTCGTCCTTCGGAACACCAAACTTGTGAATGATCTGGCCGGTGGAAATATAGGGATGGGTTTGCGCTTCAACCTCGGGGTTGACGCGGATGGCGACAGACGCAATCCTCTCCAAGGCGCGAGCCCGGCGGTCGACCAGTTCAAGCTCGCCCGCCGACTCGATGTTGAACATCCCGATGCCCGCTGCCAGCCCGGCATCGATTTCCGTCTCGCTCTTCCCTACGCCGGAAAATACAATCTGGTCAGCCAGCGCGCCGGCACGTAAGGCGCGCGCCATCTCCCCGCCCGAAACGACGTCAAACCCCGCTCCGGCTTGGCGGAGCAAGCTCAGAATCCGCAGGTTGGAGTTGGCCTTCACGGAATAGCAGATAAGATGAGGCAGCGAGGACAAGCCCTCCTTCAGGCGTGAGAAATCGCCTAAAATCGTAGCCTGGCTGTAAATATAGAGCGGCGTCCCGAAGCGCTCGGCTAGCGACTCCACGGGAACATCTTCACATTGCAACTGGCTGGATTCGTAGTGAAAGGCTTGCATCTTACCCGTCCGTGGTCCGTCGTCCGTACTCAGTTGCGCCCCACCGGCAGCGATGTCATTCCGAGCGAAGATCCCATGATCTCTCAGCTCACCACTTGGCATGAAAGTGGTTCCCCTCCTTGGTAAGGAGGGGTTAGGGGTGGTTGCTCGCTGCCGATGAGACCACCCACCACCCCCTGCCCCTCCTCCCGCTGAGGAGGGGAGTGATTTTCCTGGCAGCGAGGAATCCGGCTCAGCGTCGAGCGAATCGCCAAACAAAGAACAGAGCGAGATTCCTCGCTGCCCTCTCTCGAAAATCAGGTTATTCCCGCGAAAGCGGGAATCCATTGTGTTCCGGACCAACAATGGACCCCCGCTTTCGCGGGGGTGACGACGGCTCTTTGCCTTCTGCTTTGTGCCTACTTCACCCTGATCAGCACAATCGTCTGATCGTCGCGTGGTGGGCGGCCTTGCTCAAACTCCCGCACTTCATCGAAGAGGCTGGCGATGATTTCATTAGGGGGCCGATGGAAATTCCGGCGGAGAACGTTCTCGAGCCGCCGCGACCCGAACTCCTCGTGTTTGGTGTTTGCGGCCTCGACGATACCGTCCGAAAACATTGCGAACAAGTCCCCTGACTCGAGTTTTACTACTTCGTCCTGGTACTGGGCGTGTTCAAGCAGACCCAAGGGGATTCCCTCAACGCGGATCGATCGCGCTTGACCTTTCCTCACCAAAAGGGGTAAGGGCATCCCTGCATTGGCGAGGCGGAGCGTCTTTGCGCGCGGCTCCCAGATGGCGTAGGTGATCGTGATGAAGTGACCTTCGATCTTGCGCTCGAGAAGAATCTGGCTCAGCCTCTTTAATAAATGAGGCGGGGAGAGATTTTGAGGGGCCAGGCTGCGCAGGATGCCCATGGCCATGGCTCCGTACAATGCGGCAGGAGCACCCTTACCGCTCACATCGCCGACCGCCAGCACGTGCCGTTCCTTCCCGTAGGTCAGGAAATCGTAGAGGTCGCCCCCCAATTCCCGCGCGGGGTGAAAGCGCAGCGCCACCTCCATGCCCGGAATGTCGGGCGCCGTCCCGGGCATGAGGTGCATCTGGATTTCCTGGGCGCGCTGCAGGTCGCGCTCAAGGCGGGCCTCGCTTCGGGCCACACGCTCGTAAAGCCGGGCATTTTCAATGGCGATGGCAATTTGGGGAGCGAGAGTGGAGAAGATGCGGATGTGCTCTTCGCTGAAGTAATGCAATTGCGGGCTTTCGAAGTCCACTACGCCGATGACGCGCCCGCGGTAGATAAGCGGTGTCGCCATCTCCGAGCGCGTTTCCGGATTTGCTTGAATGTAGCGCGGGTCTTTTGAGACATCGCCGACTACGACCGTCTGCCGCAGGTCGGCTGCGGCGCCCACGATTCCCTGGCCGAAACGCACCATGCCCCGTTCAGGCTGGTGCTCATCCTGTTTCAGAGAGAGCACGGCGTCAAAAGTCCGGGCTTGATCATCGGCCAAAAGGATGGTGAATCGGTGGTAATCAATCAAGCGCTTCGTCAAGGTTCCGATCTTCCGCAGGAGCTCGCTCGTGACCAGGACGGAACTCATTTCCCGGCTGATTTCATTGAGTAGTTGGAGTGTCCGCGCTTGCCGCACGCTGCGGCGGTAAAGCCGCGCATTCTCGAGCGCCATGGCCATGCGGCTGGCGAGGAGTTCCAGCAGGTTGACGTGAGAATCGTTGAAGAAATCCGGCCAGGGCGCTTCCAGGTCGATTACCCCTATAAGCCGGCCCTTGGTAATCAGCGGGACTGCCAGTTCCGAGCGGATCGGCGATAAGGTGCGAATATAGGCGGGATCTTTCAATACATCATTGACGAGAACTGAGCGCCGGGTTTGAGCCGCGCGCCCCACAATCCCCTCGCCAACCTTGATTCGCAGTTGCCGTATCAACTCGTCAGGGTGGCCAATGCTGAACCGAACGGTCAACTCCTGGGTCTTTTCGTTGAGCATCAGGATGGCGAAAACTTCGTAATCGATCGCGCGTTTGACGATCTCGGCGATGCGCGCCATCAGCTCATCGAGGTCCAGCGTGGAGTTGATTCGCTCGCTGACTTCCACCATCAGGGTAAGAAGTTCGGTAAGCTCGAGCGGCCGGGAAGCGGATTGTGTTACATCAGCCATAAAACAAGCAGGTGGTAAACGTGTGAAGGCCATTGTAGCATACGCTGTAGGGCGCTTGTGGTGGTGGAGCCCGCAGCGTAGCGCTGACCTTCAGGTCAGCAGCGGGTGTGCCCGGCCTGAAGGTCGGGCGCTACTCCATCCCTCGAACCTGAGCCCCGCGCACGTGGGTGCGGGTATAATATTCTGCGATGTTGATTCTGGCATTGGATACCACGAGCGAAGCCGGAGGCGTGGGCGTTTTTCGTGAGCATGAATGTCTGGCCCAGATCGCGAATGACGGTCCGGCGAACCGCTACTCCGTCAGCTTGTTCACGATGGTCGACCGGGCATTCGAAAATGCCAGGGCCCGACATGGCATCCCCAAAAGAGGACTGGCCGATATTCAACTGATTGCGGTCGCCTCCGGGCCCGGGTCTTTCACTGGAATTCGCATTGGTCTTGCAGCAGCGCTGGGTTGGGCCAAGGCATTCGATCTGCCCGTGCGAGCCGTGTCGGTGCTCGAGGCTCTGGCCGATGCAGCTCGAATACAAACGGAGTGGGCGGTTCCGATCCTGGCTGCGCGCCGGGGAGAGATTTTCGTGGGGATCTTCCCGAGGGCCTCTCAAACACAGGAGGGCTGCGATGGGTGGCCGCAAGGGCCTCCCCGGGAAGATCAAGCCTGGATTTTGAGATCAGCGGAGCTGGGGCCTTTCCTCAGCCGCCGCCTGCCGCAAGGGGAGGGGACAACCTGCGTCGTCAGAGAGCACGATCGTTCTGCTCTGGCGCTTCGCGAAACGCTTCCCAGCTTGTTCCAGTGGCAGGCGGTTGCGGGAACGCTGGCCGAGGCTGTGGCCCGTCTCGGTTTCGAGAGCTATCGATCGGGCAAACCGCAGCCGCCCGGCAGCCTGGACGCTTATTACATTCGGCGACCCGATGCAGTAGTGCCGACGAGCAGCCCAATTCGAAATTCGAAACTCGAAATTCCAAATTCGGAAACCGAAATCTGATTCTGCCTGGCATTCTGAGCGAAGCGAAGAATTTTTGCGGTTCCGGAAGTCGTCAACTACGGGCATTCTTCGCTTCGCTCAGAATGACACTCTCGACATCAGGCTTCACGAGTCTCGAGGCTCTCTTCTCAAGGTGAATTCTCGAATTTCGATTTTCGAAGTTCGATCTTCAAACCGCCATGCACATTCGCAATGCTCGAGAAGACGATCTCGAGGCAATAATCGAAATCCAGAGCAAGGCTCCCGAAGTCGCCCCATGGACGGCGGGTGACTATGCAAACCTGGCCGCCGATCCTTTGGGCCTCCTCCTGGTGGCCGAACTCGACAGAATGGGCCCGCCAGCAGTTGCGGGATTCGCGGCGTTCCACTACCTCATGGACGAGGCTGAGCTGAGAAACCTGGCGGTCGACCCCGCCCAACGAAGACAAGGCGTAGGACGTGAATTGGTCGCTGAAGGTCGAAGACGACTGCTTGAACTGGGAGTAAGGCGGCTCTTCCTGGAAGTACGCGCTTCGAACATCGCAGCCCAACGGCTCTACTTCTCCGCGGGGTTTAGACTCTTCTCCCTGAGGATGGATTACTACCGCGATCCACCGGAAGATGCATTGATCCTCGCATTGGAGCTGACTCCGACGCCCGAGGTTTCCGCTCCCGATAGGAATCCGTGAAATTTCGATTTGCGGAGAAGAAACCATGAGCCCCCACCCCGTCCGCTTGTCGCTCACGATTATTCTTGGCCTCCTGTTCTGGGCAGCGAACGCCTGTGCGCAATCTCTAACTGCTTGGCCGCCGCAAGCAGCGAACTACCGGATACACATGATCGGGAACGCACACATCGACGCGCCGTGGCTCTGGCCGTGGCCGGAAGCTATGTCCGTCGTTGAGAGCACGTTTCGATCGGCCCTCGACCGCATGACCGAATACCCGGAGTTTGCATTCACCGCCAGCTCCGCACAGTTTTATGAGTGGATCGCGGAGGCCGATCCCGCGATGCTCGAGGAGATTCGCAGGCGCGCTGCGGAAGGGCGATGGGATGTCGTGGGCGGTTGGTGGATCGAACCGGACGTCAACATTCCCAACGGAGAATCGCTGGCGCGCCAAGGCCTCTATGGGCAGAGGGCGCTCAAACAGTTGTTCGGCCGCATCGCCAAGATTGGCTACAACCCCGATTCATTTGGCCAGACCGGAACACTACCTCAAATTCTCAAGCTCGAGGGAATGCAGGGCTACGTCTTCAAACGCCCCATGGCGCCGGAGAAGAAACTCCCGGGGGATCTATTCTGGTGGGAAGGCCCTGACGGAACACGCATCCTCGCTTACCGTATCCCCATGGATTCAGGGTTTGAAGAGTATCTGCCGTATTGGGTTCGACAGTTCATCACCAAATTGCAGGAACCCACAACCGACTTGATGATGTTCTACGGCGCCGGCGACCACGGCGGCGGGCCGACAAAGAAACTCATCCAGTCGATCGTGGATATGCAGAGGCAACCCGGCGGACCGGTAATTCTTTTCAGCACCCCAGACCGGTATTTTGATGAAGTCAGCAGACTCGACAATCTCCCGGTCGTTGCTGATGAATTGCAACACCATTCCGTGGGCTGCTACACCGCAGTTTCCGAAATCAAAATGGCCAACCGGACCACCGAGGCAGGGCTCGCCACCGCAGAGAAGTTGGCAGCGCTTGCTTCCGCAGTGGCTGGATTCGAATACCCCGCAGCCGAGTTGACGGAAGCCTGGAAGAAAGTGCTGATGATGCAATTCCACGATAGCATCTCCGGCACCGCGCTGCCGGAGCACTACGTGGTGTCGAGGCATGCCTACGGGTACGCGCAGGAAACAGCCAATCAGGCCATCAATCTGGCAGCGCAGAAGATTGCCTGGCAGATTCCGACTCAGGATCCCAATTCGGAATATCTGGTGGTGTTTAACCCGCACGCTTGGGACGCCATGCTGAATGTTGAGTACGAGATGGGCTGGGACGACTGGACAGGGTCCGAAACGAAGTCGCCGCTGGAAGATGAGCGCGGCAATAATGTGCTCCACCAATGGGAGCAGGCTACTACCGTTTATGAACGCCGGCTCAAGCTGGTCTTCAACGCGGCCGTACCGGCTTTCGGCTACCGCCAGTTTCGATTGCGAAAGTCTGCTGCGGTATCCCAACCACCGTCGGCGGTAAAGGCGACCGAGAGAGGAATGGAGAACGAACACCTTCGCGTCACGTTTGCAGATGACGGCACACTTTCGATCTATGACAAGGATAATGGCGCGGAGGTCTTCCAGGCGGGGAGCGGAGGAGCCCGCGCCGTCGTGCTGGACGATCCGAGCGACACGTGGAGCCATGGCGTGCGGGCCTACACAAAGGAAGTGGGAGCTTTTGGCAACGCGAGTTT
>Ga0116102_1000834_pt1 | contig 11650 bp, 12 predicted proteins | sample June2015DPH_4_50_FD_89822 | JGI IMG/M metagenome (GOLD analysis project Ga0116102, IMG submission 89822) | Peatland microbial communities from SPRUCE experiment site at the Marcell Experimental Forest, Minnesota, USA - June2015DPH_4_40 | ecosystem: Environmental > Terrestrial > Soil > Wetlands >... | reverse complement strand
GCTGCATCGCGGCCGGCCGCACGCGCAAGGAGGTCAAGGAGCGCATGGCCAAGGCTATCGAGATGCATCTGGCTGCCCTGCGCGCGGACGGAGATGAAATACCTGGGCCTTCCCAGGTGGAGATGGTCGATGTCGCCTGAGCAGGCGGTTGCGGACCGCCTCGCGCTCCTAGTATGATGGAGTTTCCCCGTAAATGATTCTCGCTTTGGGTGGGAGTATTGCGGGTCCGGACGGGTGGCCGAGCGGCTAATGGCAACAGACTGTAAATCTGTCGCTCCTTGCGAGCTACGGAGGTTCGAATCCTCCCCCGTCCACCAGAGTTTGCGGTGCCGTTGGTAGAGCGTCAGTGACCGGAAGGCCGCCGTTCAGCTCCTGGCGGGCGAGGCAGAGAGTTTGCCGTTGTAGCTCAGTTGGTAGAGCGCGTCCTTGGTAAGGACGAGGTCACCAGTTCAATCCTGGTCAACGGCTCCAGAACTACGAGCAGCTGATCGGAGTTCCATTCCGGTCAACTGCTCTGAAATCACGTACAATTGACTGCTCCGGAGCATTCCAAACGGGGCGGGCGGTGGGTTTTAGGGCATGTCCGGCCCGCGCGGGTGGACACGGAATCTAAAGGAGCAATCAAATGCCTCGCGAGATCATTACTTTTCAGTGCACGGAGTGTAAGAATCGCAATTACACCTCGACCAAGAACAAGAAAACTACCACGGAGCGGCTGGAACTCAGCAAGTTCTGCCCCCACTGCCGAAAGCACCAGCCGCACAAGGAAATCAAGTAGAATGGGAATCGGGTGAGAACGAGCCGGGCCCCCACCGGGGGGAATGACCCAGGGGCGTAGGTTTAACGGCAGACCAGCGGTCTCCAAAACCGCGAGTGGGGGTTCGAATCCCTCCGCCCCTGCCAATCACCCGTTTTGACGAGTTGCGAGTCAGGAGCAAGCGAGCGTTATGGCCGAAGAAAAGAAGAATTGGTTGCAGGCCACCAGGGACTACATCAACGAGCTGAAGCTCGAGATGCGGCGCGTCTCCTGGCCGAACCGGAAGCAGGTGGAAGGCACCACGGGCGTGGTGATTTTCGCCGTCTTCGCATTCGCGGCTTACTTTTGGGTGGTGGACTCCGTACTCGCGCGGGGCGTCAAGGCAGTCCTTTCGCTCTTCACCAAGTAGGCGGATGATGGAAGCCGAAGAGAACGTGCATAGCGACGACAGGCAAGCGGCCGAAGCGGTAGACGAACAGGCGTTGGCGCCCGAAGAGTCTCTGCCGGCCGAAGCCGCAACCGAGGCCGCAACCGACGCTGCGCCGGAGGCTGAGCCCGTCGAAGCCGCTTCCGATTCCGATCCGCAGGCTGAGCCCGCGGAAGTGGCCGCTGCGCCCGCCGAACCGGAGGAACCCGCCGCCGAAGCGCCTGCCGCGCCTGCCGCGGCTCCCGCCTACGACGAGTCTTCGCCCAAGAAGTGGTTTATCATTCACACTTACTCGGGCTTCGAGAACAAGGTAAAGGAATCCCTGCAGACGCGGTCGGAAGCGTTCGGATTCGCCGATAAGATCGGCCAGATCCTGATTCCGACCGAGGAAGTGGTGGAGCTGCGCAACGGCAAGAAGGTCACCAGCCGCCGCCTGGTGTATCCGGGCTACGTGCTGGTGGAAATGGAAATGAACGACGAGCTGTGGCACGCGGTGAAGAACACGCCGCGAGTCACCGGATTCGTCGGCGGAGGCAATTCGCCGGTGCCGCTGAGCGCGGACGAAGTCAACCAGATTCTGTACCGCCAGGCGTCTTCCGCCGAACGGCCGCGCCCCAAGATGACGTTCGAGAAGAACGACTCGGTGCGCATCGTGGATGGTCCGTTCGCCAACTTCTCGGGGAAGGTGGACGAGGTCAATACCGAGCGGGGGACGCTGCGCGTGATGGTCACCATCTTCGGCCGGTCCACGCCGGTGGAACTCGAGTTTCTACAGGTAGAAAAGGCTTAATACACGCGCGAGCCGGCGACAGGCAATTGTCCGGCGGCCGCGCTATAGGAATGTAAGAATGGCAAAAAAAGTTACCGCACAGGTGAAGCTGCAAATACCGGCCGGCAAGGCCACTCCGGCGCCTCCGGTGGGCACCGCGTTGGGGCCGCAGGGCGTCAACATCATGGACTTCTGCAAGGCGTTCAACGCCAAGACCTCGGGCAAGGATCAGGAAGGCCTCATCATTCCGGTGGTGATCACCATCTTCTCCGACCGCTCGTTCACCTTCATCACCAAGACGCCTCCCGTCCCGGTGCTGATCAAGCGCGCCGTGAACCTGGCCAAGGGGTCGGCCGAGCCGCACAAGACCAAGGTCGGCAAGATCAGCAAGAAGCAGATCGAGGAGATCGCCAAGATCAAGATGCCGGACTTGAACTGCTTCGACCTGGAAGCCGCCATGCGCAGCGTGGCCGGCACCGCCCGCAGCATGGGCGTCGACGTGATATAGTCTTTCCTGCGATTCGTTTTCGTCTGCACCACTGCGCGGCGTCTCCGGACGCCGCATTTTTTTGCGACGCCACGTGGGGCAGGCGCTTTCGCCCGCCAACCGCAGTGGGAAGTGGACTGGCCCGAAAACCAGGGCTAGAATGAATACTCCGGCTTCGATTACTGCGGCTCCAGGATCGATATCGATCGCGCCACCGACGATCTCGACTGGCGAACCCCGGGCTAGACATGGATAATCCGAAGTTGCGGGTCGCATTTCTTGTCGGCAGCGACAATGCCCCGACCAGGCTCAGCATCGAAGCGGTGTGCCGCTCGCCGGGCGTGGAGCCGGTCGGCGTCCTGCTGGACACTGAGGTTGACTCATTCCAGCGGCGTCTCAAGAACCTGTCCCGTAACATTCGCAGAAATGGCTGGGGGTACCTCCTATTCAGACCCGTCGCAGCTATTCGTAAGATGACTGACACCGCAGTGCAGAATGCGGCCACCCCCCGTGCGGAAGTCATCCAGGTTCTCAAAGAGGCATTTCCCCAGAAGTGCTTTTCTCTGGCTGACCTCGGGGCAAGGTACGGCATGAAAGTTCATGCTGTGGGAAGCTTGAACGGCGCCAACGCGATTCGGGTGCTGAGCGAATGCGGCGTTGACCTGGGCATCGTGCTGGGAACCCGCATTCTCAAGCAGGACACTTTTGGCGTCCCGCGAATGGGGTGCATCAACCTCCACAAGGGCAGGGTGCCGGAGTATCGGGGCATGCCGCCTGGGTTTTGGGAGCTTTACGATGGGGCATCGTCGGCCGGCGTCACCGTGCATTTTGTCGACAAGGGTCTGGACACGGGCGATATCGTTGCCACCAGCTCGGTGCCCATCCTGGGCACCGACACGCCCGAAAGCCTTGTGGAAAAACTGCATGAGGAAGGTGCGCGCCTGCTCGCCTTAGTGGTTTCGACAATCCGAAGCGGAAAAGCGAGTCCGCAACCGCGAGGGAAGTTACCCATCAAGCCCCGTACCAGGCCCACCAACAAAGAGATCACTTCGCTCCGGCGGCGTTTACCCCATTGGAAGCACCGGGGAGACGCGTCGACGATTTTGCGGAATCTGTATCTTCTGCTTGTCTATTACTGTGGCATCTACTCCATGGCCCGCCAATACCATCGTCTGCGGCGGCGGTCAAGGGGCGCGATCTACTTATACCATCGAGTCAACGACTATTCGAAAGACATCCTGACCGTGGATGTCCAGACCTTTGCCCGCCAGTTGCTGGCGATTCGCAAACGCTATCCGATCTCCTCGACGGCCCACCTGGTCGATTGCATCCGGAACAGGAAACCGCTCCAACCGACGACTATCGCCATCCACTTTGACGATTGTTATCGGGACATTCTGGCCAACGGCGCACCCATCATGAAAGCGCTGGACATTCCGGCGTGCGTCTTCATTAGCAGCGGCTTCATCGACACCAGCCGGTCCTTCACTCACGACTTTGATAACTTCCCTTTCACTTACGAGATGCTTCGGTCCTCCGACATCCAAGCATGGACGAGCCTGGGATTCGATGTCGGTGCGCACACGGTCGACCACGCGGATCTCGGAAAATGTACAGCGGAAGCTGCCTATTCGGAGGTCGTTGAGTGCGGCCAGGCTTTACAGAGAATCATCGGAAAGCCCATCAATCTGTTCTCATTTCCCTTTGGAGGCGTGGACAATATCCGCAGTGAGACCAGGCAGGCCATCTTCACAGCCGGCTATGTCGCACTGTTCTCCTCCCACGGTGGCATCATCGGCCCTCACACGGATCCGTACGATATCCCAAGGATGGGATCCTCATGCGAGTCGTCGCCTGTCTATTGTCTGCTGGAGATCGAGGGCCTCGCGTTGCGACAAGTCATCTCAGTATTCCGGCGCAATAGGGACCGCTCCGCGGAAATAGAGTTTTGATGCCCCGCGTTGTGCCGTAAACGCGGGCCGCCAACCCGAGCCGCACACCTGCCCAATACCTGCCCAATACCCGCCCGTTGCTTGCGGAGCCGTGGCCGCATATAATCCGAACAGGAGGCGCATGTCGCCGCTTGCGTCCGTCATCCTCCGCTGGTTGGCGCGTCTTTCAGCGCTATTCTTTGCCTGCGTTTTCCTGGTGACCGTGGTTCGCGAATTCCTGGCGCCCCAGTCCGGCCCGCCCTCGGGCCTTGTCGATTGGCTCGGTATCGTCTTACTGTTGATTGCCGTGGCCGGCATGGTATTGGCGTGGAGGTGGGGCCTGGCCGGCGCCCTCATTGCGCTGGCGGCGCTGGTGCTGCACATTTCCCTGGTTCGCGACCGCACTTACGCGGTCATCTGGCTCGCCGCCATACCCGCCGTGCTGTACCTGGCCGATTGGCTGCTGCGGCGGCCCCGGACCCCTGCGCGAACCACTACGCCTTGACTCCGGCCGGCGTGAACAACCGCCCGCGGCTTCCCTCTCGCCAGGCCGGGCTCGATTCTCTTGACAGAACCGAGAGGCGGAGCGTACCATCTTTAGAGTCGTTGCGGTCTGTAGCAACGGCGCTTGGGTAACGGTGGTTTGTGGGGGACCCCGTATGACATTCCAGATCGGCGACAAAGTCGTCTATCCCAATCAGGGCGTTGGGATCATTGAGAACATCAGCACTCGCTCCTTCGGATCCGCCTTCGAGAAGTTCTACCTGCTCCGGCTTGGTTACAACGCCATTACGGTGCTGGTTCCGTTTTCCAACGCCGCCAATATCGGCCTGCGGCGGGTGACGAAGGATCGCGAGATCTCGCGTGTGCTCTCGTTCCTTTCCTACGGAGATTGCTCGATCCATCCGGACTGGAAGGTTCGTTGCAAGGAAAACACCGAGAAGATGCAGAGCGGCAGCCTGCTCCAGGCGGCGCAGGTGTTCAAAGCGCTGCTGATGCTGCAAGGCGACAAGCAGCTCTCCTTCCGCGAGAAGAAGATGATGGAGCGCGCGCGCCACATGCTGGTCTCGGAGATCTCGCTGGCGCGCGGAGTTCCGGGAGTGCACGCCGTCAATCTCCTGGAGCGGGCGGTTGCGAAGGCTGGCCTCAAGCTGCCGCCACTAACCTGAAACCGGCGGCACGCTTTAGAGGCTGCTGGAAAAGTCCGAAAGAACATCTTTGAGCCACGGATGAACACAGATGAACACGGATAAACCAATTCTCTTCAATCTGTGTTCATCTGTGTTCATCCGTGGCTGTTATGCTTTTGGAGTTTTTCAGCAAGCTCTTTAACTTGCCAACGCCCGCTTGCGGGCGCGGTTTCGGCCTTTCGCGACAAGCGCCTACGGTGCGATCCTGAAGAAGAGTCATGCGCAGCTCCCTTCCATCCGGCGTGATCCAAGGTCCACCGCCGCCGCCGGCGGACTGGGGCGGCGGAGGAGGCGGCAGCAGTCCGGAGGGACGCGGCGCGGACCGGCGCGCGTCGTTCATCGGCCTGTTCGTGTTGCTGGCCGCCACCGGCATGGTTTTCGCGGCGCTGAGCATGGCCTTTTGGATGCGCCACAGCACATCCGACGACTGGATCAGCATGCGCAAGCCGCCGCTGCTGTGGGTGAACACGGCAGTGCTGCTGGCCTCGAGCGTGGTTCTCGACCGCGCGCGGGTGGCTCTCAAGAAAGGCCAGCGCGACGGTTTCAACTTCTGGTGGACCGCCGCGACCGCGCTGGGCATCGCTTTCCTGATCGGGCAGGCGATTGTCTGGCACCAGCTCTCGAACGCCGGCGTGTTCATCGCCAGCAGCCCCACCAGCTCATTCTTTTACCTGCTGACGGCGGTCCACGCGGTGCACCTGCTGGGTGGCGTGGCGGCGCTGGTCTATGTGGACATCCAGGCGCTGCGGCTAAGGCTAGGGCCGGCCAAACGCACCACCATCGATATCGCCGCCGTGTTCTGGCATTTTCTGGACGGCGTGTGGCTGTACCTGATGGTGCTGCTATACGTGTGGGGGTGAGTCGCGGCGCGGGCCAGGTAGGACAGACGATCGGTTTTGGTCGTCTGTCAAGCGGCGCGTCCCCTGCCGAGGCGCGACAGACGACCAAAACCGATCGTCTGTCCTACCTCTGACCGGAGCCGCCTGGCTCAACCCAAATTCCACCGCCCCGCCTGCCCCTATCGATCGCGCAAAGCCTGCTCGTAAATCTCTCTTTTCGATAAGCCGCGGCGGCGGGCAACCTGCTTAATCGCGTCCATACGCGCGACGCCGGCGCGCACCAGTTCTTCCACCGCAACGCTGGCGGGCGTATCGTCGGGCGCCGGCGCCACCGCTTTCCCAACCAGCAAAGTGAACTCGCCTTTGATGGAGCCGCGCGCCGCTAACTGGGCATGCACCTCCAGGGCGGTGCCGCGCAGGAACTCCTCGTGCACCTTGGTCAGCTCCCGCGCGGCCACCACCGGCCGCGGCCCGAGCACCTGTGCGATGGCCTCCAGCGCCTCCAGCACACGATGCGGCGCCTCATAGAAAATCAGCGTGGCGGCTTCGTCCTTGAGGGCTTCGAGCGTCCTCGCCCGCTGGCCGGATTTGGCCGGCAGAAAGCCCGCGAAGTGAAACGCGTCGGTGGGAAGGCCGGAACCAGCCAGCGCCGCCAGTGCGGCGGAAGCGCCGGGGATCGGTTCCACGGGGATGCCAGCCACGATCGCCGCCCGCACCAGCCGGTAGCCGGGGTCGGAGACAAGCGGCATTCCGGCATCGGAGACCAGGGCTACCGTTGCCCCTGCGCTCAGGCGCTCCGCCAGCTCGGCGGCGCGCTGCGCCTCGTTGTGTTCGTGGTAGCTGATGGTGGGTTTGGAAATGGCATAGTGGTCGAGCAGCTTGCGCGTCTGCCGGGTGTCCTCGCAAGCGATCAGATCCACCTCGCCCAGCACGCGCACGGCGCGATAGGTGATGTCTTCCAGGTTGCCTATGGGTGTCGCCACCAGGTACAGCCTTCCGGGCATGACTTTGAGTATGCCGCAAAAGACGGAGCGTTTGCGGTAACCGGAATCCCGGCAACCTGCGATTCGTGCCACACTACGGTGTATGAAACAGATCTACGCAGCTCTGATTCTCGCCGCCGCGCTCCTCGTTTTTGGCCTCCCGCTGCGGGGTGCCAGCCCGCTAGCCGGACGCTGGGACATCACGGTCACTACCCCGCACAGCACGCTGGTCGACTGGCTGGGCGTGACCGAAAAAGATGGCGCCCTCGAGATCTGGTATCAGCCGCCCGGCGGCAATGTGTACCAGGTGAAGAACTACAAAGTGGATGGCGCGCACTTGAGCCTCGTCCTGCAAGAAGCCAGCAGCAGTCAACCCGCCTTGACCTGGGACGTGGACGCAAACGGCGACAAGCTGACCGGCGTCCAGAAGCGTGGCGACGCGACCGGGAATGTAATCGGCGTGCACGCGCCGGCGCTGATCCGGCCGGAGCCGAAATCCTGGAGCGCTCCCGAGCCGCTCTTCAATGGCAAGGACCTCACGGGCTGGGAACCGCTCGACCCGGCGCACAACCACTGGTTGGCGAAGGATGGCTTGCTGGTCAATGAAGCGCACGGCGCCAATCTGCGCACCACGCGCACCTTCGACGACTTCAAGTTACACATTGAATTCAATTGCCCAGATGACGGCAATAGCGGCGTTTACCTGCGCGGACGCTATGAGGTGCAGATCGAGTATGAGCCGCTCGCGTTCAATCCGCCCGAGCGCCGGATTGGCTCCATCTATGGATTCCTCACGCCGTCGGTGGATATGCCGCGCAAGCCGGGGCAGTGGGAGAGCTTCGACGTGACGCTGGTGGGACGCATGGTGACCGTGGTGCGCGACGGTGTGACCATCCTCGACAAGCAGGAGATCCGCGGGACCACGGGCGGCGCGCTCGATTCCAACGAAGGCGAGCCCGGCCCAATCTACTTGCAAGGCGACCACACCGGCGGCCTGCTCTTCCGCAACATCACGGTGCAGTTGGCGCAGCGGTAACGAGGTAGGACAGACGATCGGTTTCTGTCGTCTGTCGCACTGCCCCTACGCTGGCGAAGCGCGACAGGCCACGGAAGTCGATGGCCTATCCTACCGGGTGGTTTGCTAACCCGCAACGCACGCTCGCCTTGCCGCGTCTCTGGTATAGTTACGTCACAGGTACGCCTATGCGATCCCTTCGAATGATTTTGTGCGTCAGCGCACTCGCGACGCTGACTGGATTTCTTGCCGCGCAGGACCAGGGCCCGATCAACGGCCCGGGTCAGCCCGTGGCCAAGCCGAAGCAACCGGCGGACGCGAGCGGCCAGCCCGCCGATCAGGCGCCCATCCCTTCGCAGTACAAGCGCAACCCGGATGCCGGTCCGATGCCGACCTTCAAGAGCGACGTGGATATCGTGACTCTCGATGTAGCGGTGATTGGTCCCAACGGGCAGTTTATTCCGCAGATCCCGGCCGGCAATTTCCGCGTGCTGGAAGACAACGTGCCGCAGCAGATCCGCAAGGTGGACATGGCGCAAGCTCCGCTGACGATTGCCATGGTGGTCGAGTTCACCGAAATTTTTCAGCGGTTGTATAGCGGCGTATGGTTCCAGACGCAGCAACTGGTCTGGACGTTTGCCAACTCGCTCAAGCCGGAGGATTACTGCGCTGTAATCACGTACGCCATGAAGCCGGAAATCCTCACCGATTTCACCACCGACAAAAGGAAGATTCAGGAGGCGTTGCAGCAACTGACCATTCCGACGTGGCACGAAGCCAACATGTTCGACGCCTTGGTGGATACCGCGGACCGCATGTCGGCGATCGAAGGCCGGAAGGCGATTCTTGTGATCACCAGCGGCATCGATACGTTTAGCAAGCTCACTTACGACCAGACGCGCAAGAAGTTGCAGGAAGCCGGCGTGCCGATCTACGCCATTTCGCTCATGGGGCTGCAGCGCGAGTTGATGGGCTCGGAGCCGATCGGTTTGCTGCAGGCCGACAACGAACTGAATACGTTTGCGAAAGAGACCGGAGGAAGAACATTTTTCCCCAAGTTCCAGGGCGAGTATCCCTCGGTGTTTAACGATCTCCGCCAGACCCTGGGCACTCAGTACGTGATCACCTATTCGTCGAGCAACAAGGCGCACGACGGGACCTTCCGCAAAATCAAGGTGGAACTGGTGGACCCGAACGGCAAGCCGCTGCCCATCAAGGACCAAAAGGGCAAGCCGGTCAAGTACGCGATCCTCACCAAATCCGGATACAAGGCGCCCCGCGAAGTGGAATAGGGCCGGCGCGCAACCCGAATGCTACACTAGCGGGTTGTCAACTCATTACGAGCGCGCCGGACGCTGGTTCCTGGACTCCGGCATCCAACTTGCCGGTGGAGGCGTGGCCCGTTATTACCGCGCGGACACGCAGCAGAATCGCCCGGTGTCGACTGAAATCACCGGCTACGCGGTCGGCGCGCTGGTCTACTTGCATGAACTGACCGGCGACCGGCGTTACCTCGACCGGGCTCTCGACGCCGCGCGTTTCCTGGTGCGCGACGCGTGGCGGATGGACTTGTGCGCCATGCCGTTCGAGACCGATTTAGCGGCCCTGTCGTATTTCTTCGATTGTGGCATCATCGTTCGCGGGCTGCTGGCCGCCTGGCACGCCGTGCGCTCGCAAGAGTTCCTCGATTGCGCCATTGCGGTGGGCCGCTCGATGGCGCGCGACTTTCGCGCCGTAGATGGCTGGCACCCAATTCTGGCGCTGCCCGGCAAGACGCCGCTCGAGCGCGATGCCGCGAGCTGGTCGCGCATGCCAGGCTGTTACCAGTTGAAGGCGGCCATGGCCTGGTGGGATTTGCACCAAGCCACCGGCGACACGGAGTTTCGCGACCTGTACCGCGAGTCGATCGATCGGGCGGTGGCCAACTCCGCCAGCTTCCTTCCAGACGCTTCCGGCCGGCTGAAGACCATGGACCGCCTGCACGCTTACCTGTATTTTCTGGAAGGACTCATGCCGGCCCTCAAAGAGGCCCAGTGCGCGCTGGCCCTGGCCGGCGGCATCCGCCAAGTGTCGTGCCTGCTCCGTGAGATTGCGCCCGAGTTCGCGCGCTCGGACGTCTACGCGCAGTTGCTGCGGATCCGCATTTTGGCTGATGCCGCGGGAGCCGAGCCGCTCGATCGGGAAGCCGCCGGCGCCGAGGCGCATGCGCTGATCGAGTTCCAGGCTGCTTCCGCCGATCCGCGCATCGATGGCGGATACTGGTTCGGCAGCCGAAACGGCGCGTGGCTGCCCCACGTCAACCCGGTTTCGACGGCGTTCGCCATGGAAGCGCTGGATCTTTGGGAGCGGCGCGTCGTCGCCGCCGAGCCCGGCCGGCCGATGATATGAGGATGATCGATCTCGACTCCGCCCTCGTGGCGCGGGCAGTCCTGCCTGCTGTGTCGAGAGTCGTCTCGACATTTCTTTGTTGCACAACGATATGCCGCCGCCAAGAAACGTCGCCACGACTGGCGACGCTGCAGGCCAGACGGCCCGCGCCACGCGTTGGAGCCGAATGATTGTGATAAGAGCCGCCTACGCCGCCGCTCGCCTGGCAGGATGGGCGCGCCCGGTGCGGCGTGGCGCGGCGATAGCTCCGCTTGCCGCCAACACCGCCGGCGCCGGAATCTCCGTGGTGATCCCGTCGCGCGATGGCAAGGCGCTGCTCGAAGCTCAACTGGCCGGAATCGCAGCGGACCTGGCGGGCATGTCGGGCGAGATTATCGTCATCGACAATGGATCGAGCGATGGCACCGCCGAGTGGCTCCGCGCAACCTACCCGCGAGTCGTGATCGAGGAATCGCCAGAGCCGCTCTCTTTCGCCGCTGCCGTGAACCGAGGCATCCGCTGCGCCCGTTTTTCTCACGTCTGCCTGCTCAACAACGACATGCGAATCGATCCGGGCTTCTTCGCCGCTTTGCTCAAGGCGTTTCGGGCGGTGCCGGATTTGTTCTGCGCCACGGCGCAGATTCGCTTCCCGCCGGGCGTGCGCCGCGAAGAGACCGGCAAGGCAGTGATGGCGCAGGCCGCGCCGGAGGATTTCCCGATTCGTTGCGATGAGCCCTTGCCGGGCGAAGATGGCACCTGCGTGCTGTACGGCAGCGGCGGCTGCTCGGCTTACGATGCCGCCAAGCTCGGCGCGCTGGGCGGTGTGGACGAAGCGTACGCACCGGCGTATGCCGAGGATCTTGACCTGGGGTATCGCGCCTGGCT
>Ga0116102_1000830_pt1 | contig 11690 bp, 9 predicted proteins | sample June2015DPH_4_50_FD_89822 | JGI IMG/M metagenome (GOLD analysis project Ga0116102, IMG submission 89822) | Peatland microbial communities from SPRUCE experiment site at the Marcell Experimental Forest, Minnesota, USA - June2015DPH_4_40 | ecosystem: Environmental > Terrestrial > Soil > Wetlands >... | reverse complement strand
GTTGGCGACCTGAAGCACCGCGCAAGAGTGACTTTGCGGTTGCCGCCGTGGCGCACGCACTCTTGCGTGCCGCGTCGAGACTCTTCTCGACGCCTCCGCGCCCTCGTGCAGCGGGCGTCGCCAGTGGTGCCGTGGCTGCTGGGGGCCCGCTGTCATCCATTTCAGCCCACACTGGGCAATCGAAGAAAGGCAAGATCATAAAATGCGTCGCGTGGCGATAACGGGAATTGGCGCGGTAAGCCCAAACGGAATCGGTCGGGAATCCTTTTGGCAGGCCAGCCGCAACGGCGTCAGCGGAGTGAGGCGCATCTCGCGCTTCGACCCGACGCCGTTTCAGGTGCAAGTCGCGGGGCAAGTGCCCGACGAGTTTGACGAAACGCGTTACGTGGATGTGAAGGACCGGCCCCACGTATCGCGCGCCGTGCCGCTGGCGGTTGCCAGCGTGGGGGAAGCGCTGGAAGATGCGCACCTGGAGCCGCAGCACATGACCCGCGACGAGTTGCGCGGCATCGGCGTCATGGTGGGCTCCGGCGGCGGCAGCCAGGATTTCAGCGAGGAGCAGTACCGCCTCTATTACACCGGCCACCAGAAGCAGTGCAGCGTGTATACCATTCCCACCGGCACCATCGGGACGCTGGCCAGCGAAGTGTCGATGCGGTTCGGCTTCCGCGGCCTCAGCCACATCGTCTCCACCGGCTGCACTTCCTCCACCGACGCCATGGGCTACGCCTTCCGCCACATCCGCGGCGGGGTTCTCAATACCATCGTCGCCGGCGGCGTGGATTCCCCCATCGCGCCGCTGATCCTGCGCGGGTTTCAGTTGATGCGAATCATGTCGACCCGCTGGAACCAGCAGCCGGAGCGCGCTTCGCGGCCTTTTTCGCGCGACCGCGACGGGTTCGTGATCGCCGAAGGGGCGTGGTTCTTCGTCTTCGAGGAAATGGAACAGGCGCGCGCGCGCGGCGCCAAGATTTACGGCGAGATCACCGGCTACGGTTCCACTTGCGAGGCTTTCCATCGGGTCCGGCTGGAGGAGTGCGGCGAAGAGCCGGCGCGCGCCATCGGGCTGGCTCTGGAGGAATCCGGCATCGCCCCCTCCGACGTGCAGTACATCAATTATCATGGCACCTCCACTGAGCTGAACGACCGCATTGAAACGCGCGCCGTGAAGCTGGCCTTCAATGGGCATGCGTACAAGCTCCCCGGGTCGTCGCTGAAAAGCCTGATCGGGCATCCGCAAGGAGCCTGCGGCGCCGCCGGCGTGGCAGCCACCCTGCTCGCCATGCGTGATGGCGTGGCCCCGCCCACCATCAACGTCGACGAACCCGATCCCGATTGCGACCTCGACTACATTCCCACCCCCGGCCGCAAAATCTCGATCGAGCACGCCGTCGCCAACTGCATCGCCTTCGGCAGCAAGAATTCCGCCATGGTGCTGCGCAAGGTGGAGTAGGCGCACCGGCAGTTAGCCGGGGATGACGGTCGCGTACTAACCCTTCCATCAGCCCAGCCTTGCCTTCCGCCGCGCGGCGTTGTATGTATTGGCTTGTGAGCGCACTGTTGACAATCGACGACCGCCTCGCGGTTGGCTGGGCTGGACTCGACGCGCCGGCCGCGCGCGTCAAATACGGCTGCCTGAAAGATCTCCGGCGTCTCAGCGAAGAAGCGCCGCAATTGGTCTACGCGGATTTCGAGAAGTTCGTCCGGCTGCTGGACCATCCCAATAGCATTTTCCGCTGGAACGCAGCGCACATCCTGGCCAACCTCGCGCGCGTGGATCGCTCGCGCAAGCTGGCGCCGCTCGTGGGCAGATTCTTGAAGCCCATCCGCGGCCCGCAGATGATCGCCGCGGCGAATGTCATCCAGGCGGCCGCCGTGATCGCCGCGGCCCAACCGCGCCTGGCGGACAAGCTCGCGGCCGGCATTCTCACCGTCGGCCGGGCGAAGTACGAAACCGAAGAATGCCGCAATGTGGCGATCGGACACGCCATCCAGTCGCTCGATCGATTTTTTGAGTCGATCCCACGCCAACGTGCGGTGCTCGGCTTCGTCCGCCGGCAACTGGACAACCCGCGCCCCGCCACTCGGCGCAAGGCGGAGAAGTTCTTGAAGAAATGGGTGGCTGTAGAAAAAAAACGGCGGGCGCTCGGAGGATGTGCGCCCGCCGTTGGGGGCCAGCGGGAATCCTGAAAATTCCCAGACCAACCCATTGATATTGACGCTCGCTTTTCAACCTGGGTTACAGGGCCTGCCTGGGCGCCATTTCGTCAATTACGATAGGCCGCTGAAAAAGCCCGAAAGAACATTCTTGGGCCACGGATGAACACAGGTAAGCCGGTTCTTTCAATCTGTGTTCATCTGTGTTTATCTGTGGCCCATCATGCTTTTGGTGTTATGCAGCAGCTCTAAAGCGTGCCCTACCGCTACTGCTCCAGCAGGTGCTGGCAGCGGCCGAGGCCGGCTTTCAAGTCCGCCACGGCGGCCAGCACTTGCGAGGGCAAATCGCCAGAGGCGTTCTCACCCGGCGTGACCCCCAGCAGAACCGAGAGCAGCACTTCGAGGCGCCGCGACGAGCGGAAGGTGTCTTCGGCTGCCTTCTGCCATGCGGCATCGGCGCCAGGCGCGGCCTCGATAGCGCCGGCGGCGGTGGCTCTTGCGCCCAGGCCGGCCAGCACCGGAGCAAGCGCGCTTTCCATTACCCGCACCTCGGTTTCGAGCGCCGCTACGTGGTCGCGCGCGAGTTGATGGAGCTGTGCGCGATCCGGCGCCGCCATCGACGCTTCGCTTCCGGCCGGGAAGCGCTCCGCCACGCTGCGCAGCGCGTAGGCGTGCGACATGGCGGCTTCATTGCCATCCAGCACGTGAGTGCTGAAGCGTTCGAAGGCCGCGCGCCCGCCGAGTTGCTTCTCGAGACGCGTCTGAATACCCACGTTGGCCGTATCGCCCGACGTAGCCGGCGCCTCGCCGGGAGGCGTTATCTGGGCCGTTTCCGGCTGCGAGAAGCGCACTTCCACGTTGGGATCTCCATCCAGCAGCTCGTGGACTTGCCGCTGGCGCTCGGGCGAAACCCCGGCGCCGGAAACCAGCACTTTGCCATCGGTCAAATTGACTTCCACAGGATCGCCCAGGTCGGCCCCGATTCGGTGCAGCAGACTAACCACCTGCAATTCATCCGAAATCGAGGCCGATAACCTGGGCGCAACTGCAGCCGGCCGGCTTGGTACGACTGGCCGCAAGGGAGCCTCTTGAGTAGGCGCAACGGGAGAACCGTCGGGTTGGAAGGGAGGCTCCATAACCTGAGTGAATTCAATCCAATTCTGATCGCGAAATTCGAATTTGCTTTCCACCGGCGCCAGGTCCGCGACGCGCAGCAGCAGCGTGGCGGAGGCCAGTTCGCCCTCCGCCGCCTGGGTGCGGATCTGGTAGCACAACTCGTGGGGACTCGCCGCGGCGGGCTCGGTCTCTACATCGTCCGTCTTCTTCGGCAGGCTGTCGCGCCACGCCTGGAAGGCGCGCGCGCTGAGCGGGTCCGCAACGTCGTAGTGGGCGGCCTGGAACGCCATTTGGATGTCGGGCGGCAAGGGCAACCAATTTCCAGCCGCGCCGCCCACGGTGTGCAACGTCGCCAAGCCCGAGCGCATGTGGATGCCGATAGTGCGAACCGTCGCCGGGCGCGCGCTGGCCGCGGCCACGGCCTTTTCGAGCAGCGATGCCGCCTGCACGCTGGGTGTCCGGCCGAGTTGTACGATGGCCGCAATCAGCAGCGCGGCCGCAGCCATTGCCGCCACTCCCCATTGCCAGGCCGGGGCCAGCCGCGGCAAGCGTTTCCAGAGCGGCGTCGCGGCCATTTCCGCATCCACCCGGTCGAAACCGCGATCCAGCGGCTGCCACGCGTTGGGTGCTTCCGGCAGCAGACCGGCCAGCACCTGCTTGCGGTAGCGGACGCATTCGGCCACCGTGGCTTCGAGCGATTCCATCTCCGCGCGGCACTGCCAGCAGGCTTCCAGGTGTTTGCGGACCTGCCGCGCTTTGCGCGCCGGCAACTCGCCATCGAGCGCGCGCAGCAGCAGACCTTCCTCGGGATGTCCGGACGGCCAGTTACTCATCCCGCACCTTCTTCAGCCGCGCCATGGCGCGCCGCAGGAACTCGCTGACGGCCGAAGGACTGATGCCCATGGCCGCCGCGATCTCCGGATACCGCAGTCCCTCCATGCGCAGGAACAGGCACCGTTTCTGCTGGTCCGAAAGAGCCTCCACCGCGCGGTGAAAACTCAGCATGCGCTCGCGTTCCAGCAGGTCCTGTTCCGCGTCGCGCGCCGGCGCGGCCAGCTTGGCTTCCAGGTCCGCGTCGAACGGGTTCTCCGCAGCGTGCCGGGCGCGCACTTTCAAACCCCAGTTGTGGGCAACCCGAAATATCCAACCCCGCGGGTTCTCGATTTTTTCGCCACTCTTGAGCGCGGCATAAAGGCGGAGGAAGACTTCCTGGGTGGCGTCCTGCGCCCGCGCAGGCGTCAAACCGAGCGTCATCAGGTACCGGAAAACATCCTCGCGGGACTCCTCAAACAACTGAGCTACTTGAGTTTGCAGTTCCGATGCGGCGCCTTCCTGACGCAAGATACCCACCAATTCCTCACTCATGTAGAACGCGGCCATACACGAAACTCACCACTAAGACCCCACACTACGCTTTTCAACTACACCCCAAGCAACTTTTTTTTGCAGTTTATTTTTGGAACTCGGGCGCTTTGGTGTAGTTGGAACGGCGGGGTGGCGGGTCTTTGAAGCAGACCTTCAATGCCCGACTCAACCGTCTGTGCGGCCATCGTCACGTATAACAGCGCGCGGTACATCCGGCGCTGTCTCGAGGCGGTAATCCGCCAGGAGGACGTGCCGATCGAAATCGTGGTGGTGGACAACGGGTCCACCGACGGCACCGCGGCCGTGCTGCGCCAGTTCCGCGGGCGGGTGCGGGTGATCCGCTGCGGTCGGAACCTGGGTTTCGCCGAAGCGCAGAACCGCGCGATCCGTGCCAGCTCGACCGAATGGGTATTGACGCTGAACCCGGACGTGTTGCTGCGGCCCGGTTTCGTGCGCGCCCTGGTGGAAGCCGGGCAGGCCGACCCGGAAGCGGGCGCCGTGTGCGGCAAGCTGCTTTCCATCGGGCCGGGTTTTCGACCGTTGGATGAGGCGCGCATCGATTCGACCGGCATCTGTTTCACACCCGCCCTGCGGCACTTCGACCGGGGCTGGCGCGAGCCGGACCGCGGCGGCTACCGGAACCTGGAATACGTTTTCGGCGCGTCGGCGGCGGCGGCGCTGTACCGGCGCAGCATGATCGACGACGTGGCCATCGACGGCGATTTCTTCGATCCCGATTTTTTCGTTTACCGCGAAGACGCCGACGTCGCCTGGCGGGCGCAGTTGCTGGGCTGGCGGACCCTCTATACGCCGGCGGCGGAGGCTTTCCACGTGCGCACCGTCACCCCGTTCAACCGGCGCTCGCTGCCCGCCGTCATCAACATGCATTCGGTGAAGAACCGCTTCCTGATGCGGATCAAGAACGTTACCGCCGGCGTCTATGGCCGTTGCTGGCTGCCCACCACAATGCGCGACCTGTTGGTGGTCGGCGGATCGATTCTGTGGGAACCCACCTCCGCCGCCGCTTTGTGGCACGTTGCGCGCTGCCTGCCCCGCGCGCTGGCCCGCCGCCGCGTCATCATGGCCCGCCGCCGCGCCGGCGACGAGGAACTGGCGCAATGGTTCAACTTCCACCCAACCGCGCAGCCGGCGGAGTTGCCGGAAACCACGGCGCCGGCTGCGGCGTTCGCCGCGCCCGCCTCGACGATCCTGTTGCCGGCCGATCCACAGACGTAGGGCTTTTCCGGGCAGCGCCCAGTTTCGCGCCGCGCGGCCCAAGCCTCCGTGGGGTGAATTCGCCCCACGGAGAAGAGCTAAGTCATTGAAACCAATCAAACGTCGGCTTAAGAAATGGGGCGAGATGCCCCGTTTTTCCGCTCGCCGGCGAAAGGAAAGCGGACCGCTCGAACTGCCTGCTTCCTGGCCTCAGTGTGGCACATGCGGTGGTCGATGCACGGCGTCCGGAGTGCTGGAACAGGGCGTAAGGCCTGTGGAGACAGTGGTTTGGGAAGATTTGTCCAAGCGGTGATTGAGACTGTGGAGTTGGTTGCGGTCCTGGTTGCCCATATCGCCGGTTTTTATGCAGTGACCGGCTAAGTGCCGCCGAAGTCCGAGTATCGAGGAACCACTGGTCGATCTCAAAAGGCGATGCCGTCGAGGACGTCACTTAACCCGGCCGATCGCAACCGCGGCGCTGAGAGGAAGCATTAGTGCAACGGTATGCGGAACAGGTTGCCCACGAAATCCGATTTTGCGAATGCGTAGGTCCCTGGGGCAGGTCCGGGAACAACCTGGCTTTGCCGGATCACTCGAACGCCCGGCAGATCGTCGCTCGCATTGACAGCAAGCCCCCCTTCGGGTAAAGCTGGCAGTCCCTGGCCGCGAGGAATGGGTAAGACCAGAGTTCTACCCGGCGAAGTCGGGTTGATATTCGCTGCCACGTATAGGAATGCCCCGTCCGGAGACCACATCGCACGGCAGGGACTAGCGCAGAGGACCTTCCAGGTTCGGTTCTGTGGCGACACCGCGAAAGTGCCTCGTCTGGGCTCGCTGATGCCCCACGCCACTACCCAGGCGCCGCCCGGCGATACGTCGCCCTTTCCGACAATGGGTTGGTCCAGAACACGCGCCATCCCCCCACCATCCGTCCTGATGCGGGCTAGATAGTTCGCTTCGTGTTCCACCTGCCGGAAGAACAGTTCGCCCGGCGCCCCGAAGCTGACCGAGTCTCCTCCGCGCGCCACCTGACGGGGCGGCGCGCTGGCGTCCAGGGGAGCCACGAAGATTAGATCCTCCTTGCCGGTGCGTGACGTGAAAGCCACCTCTTGTGCGTCCGGCGAGATGTCGAAATCCACCATCGAGACGCCCGCCAGAGAAGGGTTCGCCTTCCCGGAATCGAGCTGGGTGGACCACAGCCCGCTTTCATTCGATCCATTCTTCCGCAGCAAATAGTAAACCCGCTTACCGTCCGCGATGATTTTCGGGTTGGAGGCCGATCCCTCCGGAGAGATGGGACGCTCGCCCGAGCCATCGTGAAGCCATACAGAATTCTTGCGAACGCCCACCGATGCAATCAGCGACTTCCCATCCGGCGCAATCGCCAGTCCTTCCTCCTCGCCCGGTCCGAATGTGATCTGCTCCGCGGCGCCATCGGGAGATCGTTCGCGCCACAGGTGAGTTGCGCCGTTCACCGCCGCGTTGAAGTACATCCACTTGCCATCTGGCGACCAGCCGGCCGCAATACAAGCACCGTCAGGACCGACCTGACGGCCCTTGGAGCCTCCCTCCGCCGGGAGCAAGCGGCACGGCAGCCAGGCAGCGGTGCCATCCATTTCGACAACCAGAATGGACTTCCGGTCCGGCGAGAGGTAGGAATAGTGGGCCATGGCGCGCACGTGGTCGGGGAAATAAATTGCGCGTTCGCCGGCGCGGCTCTCCTGAGAAGTCACTATGCCCATGTGCAATACCGTGCCGGCCATCACCTCCGAAAAGAGAACCCGCCCATCGCCGATCCAGGTCAGGCCCGCCGCGTTCTTCATCAATCGTGTGGGCGCGCCGCCAGTGACCGGCACCGTCCAGGTGTTCCAGGAGCCGTCTTCGCGTGAGATCGCGGTATAGGCGACGCGCGATCCGTCAGGAGTGAAGATCGGGTTGTATTTCGGGCTCGGATCGTTGGTGATCTCGGTCGACTGGCCGTCTGGAAGCAGCTTCACGTAGATCTGGCCGTAAGTCAGGAAGGGCGATCCGGACCGGAAGAAGGTCACGATCCGTCCATCGGGGGAGAGCGCCGGCGCCGCCGCGGAATCGCTGAAATCGGTGAGTTGCACATACTCGGATGGCGAGGTGACCGGCCGTTTGTGGACGCCAAAGTACCAGCCAACGATTCCCGCTATCAGCGTGGCCGCTGCCCCAGCGGCGGCGAGTCCCTTCCATCTCCGTGGATGCGGGGGCCGATTCACCTCGGGTGCGTCGAGCGATTGCAGGACCCGCCCGGCCCGCAGCAGGTCCGCACGCATGTCGGCGGCGCTTTGATAGCGCGCCTGCGGGTCCTTCTCGATCGCCCGCTCGATCGCCCGTTCGATCTCGGGCAACAAACCGCGCCTCAATTCCCGAGCGGGCCGGGGCGTGCGGGTCAGCACGGCCTCGATCTTGCCGGCAAGGCCATCGCCGGCAAATGGCAGTGTTCCGGTGGCCATCTCATAGAGGACCACTCCGCAAGCGAAAATGTCCGATCGCGCATCGACAGTCTGGCCGCGAGCCTGTTCGGGAGCCATGTAGGAAATCGTTCCCACGGTGGCTCCGGGAGCCGTCAGGCTATCCATCGGCACGGCGCGCGGGATCAGTTCGGACCCGGCCGACTTAGCGAGACCGAAATCCAGAATCTTCACCGGGCCCTGCCGAGTGAGAAAGACGTTGGCGGGCTTGATGTCGCGATGCACGATGCCGGCGCCGTGCGCCGCTTCGAGCGCCTCCAAAATGGGAATCATGATGGCCAGTAACTGTTCGTTGGACAACGGCCGCTCGGCGATCAGTTCCTTTAATGTCTGCCCTTCCATCAGCTCCATGACGAGAAACGGCTGGCCCTGGTGTTCCCCGATGTCGTAAACCGTGCAAACGTTGGGATGGTTCAATGTGGAGATGGCCTGCGCCTCGCGCCGGAACCGCTCCAGCGTGGATTGATTCGCAGCCATGGCCCCGGACAGGAATTTCAAAGCCACGGGGCGGCCCAGGCGGTTGTCTCGCGCCCGGTAGACTTCTCCCATTCCCCCCTTTCCCAACGGCCCCTCGATCCGATAGGGTCCCACGGCCGCACCTGGCAGAAGCATCGTCTCCGTGGGGTCTTGCCCGGCTGACGATTGCGCTGCCGCGCGATCCGCAACGTCAAACGCGCCGGAGCTCGCCTGATTCAGCAGTGCCTCGACCGCCCGCCGCAAGTCGGCATCGCCGCCGCATCGGCCGGCCAGAAAGATCTCGCGTCTTTCAGCGGGCACCTGCCATGCCGCGTGGAAGAGTTTCTCGATCTGCTCCCAGCGTTCCCTGTCCATGGAGTGAAAGCCGCTCCTTTTCCCTCGGGTGCGTTCGTCTCAATCCAGTATAGTGCGTGATTCCAGGGGTCGAAGGTGCGGCGCATTTGTTGCAGGACTCCTCGTCGCGGGGAGGTGGAAACGCGTAGGCTGGCGGCGGTTTTTCTGTTTTTTTGGTTTTTTGGGCATGGGTCTCCCTTCATGCGTTCCCCAAGAGGAGGAATAACCGCTATGATCATGGATATGGGGACGCTCCGCATTACCGAAGCCGAACTCGCCCGCGACATCCACGCCGTCCTGGCCAAGGTCCGGGAGGGCGCCGAAATCCTGGTCGAGCAGGATCATCACGCGGTAGCCGTCATCCGTTCGCCGCTTCCCAAGGGCCGGTTGCTGTCCGAGTGCATCGCCCTGGCGGAAGCGCGGGGTTCCGCGGCGACGCTCGATGAGGGCTTTATGAAGGACGTCGAAGAAGGCATCGCCAGCCGCAGCCAGCCATGGAATCCGCCATCCTGGGAGTAATCCTCGACTCCAGCGTAGTCATCGAGGCGGAACGGCAGCAGCTCAGCGTCGCCCAATTCCTCAAACAGATCGTGCAGAAAATCGGCGAGCGGGAGGCCGCGCTGTCTTCCATCACCGTTGCCGAACTGGCGCATGGGATCTACCGGGCGAACACGCAGGAGCGGAGGGCGCGCCGCCGAGCTTTCCTCGACGATCTGAAAGCAACTGTGCCGGTCTACCCGATCACGGATGATACCGCCGAGCTGGTGGGCAAGATCAGCGGGGAGTCGTCGGCCCAAGGCGTAACCATCCCCTTCGACGATCTGCTGATCGGGTCCTGTGCCTTGGAGCGAGGGTCCGCGGTGGCTACCCGGAATCAGCGCGACTTCCTGAAAATTCCCGGCCTCACGCTGGTCGAGCTGTAACGCCCCCTTTCCTCCCGCTCCACGTTCCGCAACGGTCCTCGCCCTCAAGGGCCCGCTGCGCCGCGCCACAAAACCCTACGAGCATCCTTTGCACAACCGCGCTAAACCTCGCACTTGGGCTGGGCCGGAAACTGGAAAACACGTAGCCTGTCACGGAGCTGTACTCGTCAGGCATGAAGGAAATACTTTCCAGTTTCGGATCTGAAGTCTTCCGACCGCTCGTCACATTCTTCGTTCCAGGTGCGGTTTCTGTCAGCTCCTGGGTTCTCGCCGTTTTGTGGGGATGCGACGCGATTAGGAAGCTGGCTGATGCGAATAGGCCAGAGACACTTGGGGTCCTCACACTTCTGGTGCTTTTCTTCGGCTTGATCTGCGACGACCTTGGGTCCCATCTGGAGTCAGGCTGGTTCGACAAACGGACTACCGGTGGCATCTCGGCGGCACAGCACGAGGACAACTGGTACCGCTATCTGCGGCAGGCTTTCCCCGTGGAGCCCGTAGGCCACCGTTACATGCGCACGCTTGTCCTGCACCTCAAGTCTGAACTTGCCGGAGGCGTCGCGTTTATCCTGGCTCTGCCAGGGATCTGGTGGCTGCCCATCACCTTCGGTTGGCGAATCGCGACCTCGATCGCCATCGTTGTTGCAGCGCTTTACCTGCTCTTCGAAGCTCGGTCGACGCACGAGGCGCTGCGAGCGCTTCGCCATAGGATGTTGGAAGGCGTCCAACCAGTGACACCTAACCCGTGACAGGCTGGTGGAGCAAAGCCGCCCCGCGCGCTACCCTACAGCTTGAATTCCGCTCTCACTAACTCGTCTTCCATGGAGTGTTTTAGGGAGAAGCCTAGCTTCTCGAAGACGCGGAGCATGTCGCGGTTGTCGGGCATGATGTTGGCGGTGAGCGACGGGACCTTGTCATCGGCGGCGACGATCAGCAGGCGCGCCATCAGTTCCTTGCCGAGGCCGCGGCCGTGCCACTGGTCGCTGACCACGACGGCGACCTCGGCGCCTTCGGCGCCGTGGAGCTTGGTCAAGCGGCTCACGCCCAGGATTTCCGGTTCGCCGGTCTCCGGGTTGCGGCGTTCGGCCACCAGCGCCATTTCGCGATCGTAATCGATGAAGCAGGTGCGCATCAGGCGTTCGTGCTTGGTGCGCTGTTCGAGGTTCATCATATGGAAGAAGCGCAGGTAGACGCTGCGCTCGGAGAGCGTCTGGTGGAAGCGCACCATGGCCGGCTCATCCTCGGGCCGGATGGGGCGGATGGTGACGACGTTGCCGTCCTTGAGGGTGAACGGCCCCACGTAACGCGTGGGATAGGGGCGAATGGCCATCTTGGGGATTTGCTCGAGCGTCACTTCGGGGCCATACACCACCACACGGGCGTCGAGCGCCATCAGGCCGTCGGGCGAAGCCAGCAGCGGGTTGATGTCGATCTCCTTGATCCAGCGCTGCTCGGCCACCAGGGTGCTGAAGCGAACCAGCAACAACTCGAGCGCCGCCAGATCCACCGGCTTGCGTCCACGGACGCCCTTGAGCGCCTTGTAGATTTTGGTCTGCTCCATCATGCGGCGCGCCAGCGTGGTGTTGAGCGGCGGCAGCGCCAGCGC
>Ga0116102_1000824_pt1 | contig 11742 bp, 8 predicted proteins | sample June2015DPH_4_50_FD_89822 | JGI IMG/M metagenome (GOLD analysis project Ga0116102, IMG submission 89822) | Peatland microbial communities from SPRUCE experiment site at the Marcell Experimental Forest, Minnesota, USA - June2015DPH_4_40 | ecosystem: Environmental > Terrestrial > Soil > Wetlands >... | reverse complement strand
GCCGTTATACGAGCAAGTGGAGTCGCTTTGGGGCTTTGTTTGCACTTGCTCGCGGCCGCGCTGTTATAATCGACTCGTGAAGATCCCTACATCCTGACTTCGCGAAATGCATGTCGCGCGGCCCGGAGCATATCATGGAGATTTCGGATGACATGACCTCTTCAGAACCTAGGAGGATCGCGGAGATTTCGCAGACGTCCTTTGGGTCCGAGGATGATCTAATTCATAAAATCATTCTTCCTTTCTTTCAAGTAATGGGCTACGGCCCCGATTTATTCGAAGTCAAATTCCCCGTTAAAGCATACAGGCCAAATCGTCGGGGCCGCAAACCAGAAGCGGACTGCGTTTTCTTTTCAAGCTCAGCGCACGACCTGAACTCTAGCCTCCTTGTCGCCGAAATCAAGCGGGATGAACAGGAGTCTCCGGAGCAGCAGGCAAGATTTTACTCCGCAAACCTTTTCGTCCCTTTCTACGTTTCGTGGAGCGGACTGAGATTTGAGGTGTGGCAGGTGCAGAACTTTCGACCGCCCGCGCTTGTGAGTCGCTACCGGCTTGACCAAATTGATCGTGTCTCGTTGTCTGAGCTAAAGGAGCTTCTCGCCCCCAACCAAATCGTGAAATTCTGTGCAGAGAACGAAATCAAGAAGTTCGATGGAGATACACGACGAAAGGAGATCGAAGCCCGCTACCTGGACCGACTTGCGACTGACCTCCGGTCATTTAAGGCCCTGGATTTGCCACAAATCCGCGACCTCGATGCGCACTACGTCGGGCTTCGTCTACGCGAGCTTGAAGTAATTCCATTGCGCGACGTCGAAGAAGAAATAAAGCAAGGTGTTCACCCAGTAACGCTAGGACAAAGGTCAGAGGGCGATCGAACATTTAGCGTATCGGAATTGCTAGACAAGATGTCAGCGATTGCGGTCATCGGAGACCCCGGTGCTGGGAAGACTACGCTTCTCAGGCGTTTATGCCTGGAAAATGCATACGCCGACAGCCGTTTTCTTCCCGTTCTCGTCTCGACCAGAGTTCTCGTATCGACCGGCGAGACAGTCGCCGAATCCGCTCTGAGACAGATCAGTCGTTACGGCAATACCGAGAACCCTAGCTACTTGTACGAGGCTGCGCTTGCTCAAGGAAGAATTCTTCTCTGCGTTGACGGCATCGATGAACTTGGCATCGACGAGCCCAAGGATGCTCAAGCGACAGTGGTCCGGTTTAATACTGATCTTTCGAATATCCTCGCCCAGCATCCCGGCAATCGAGTCGTAATAAGCGTTCGACGAGAATCCTGGCCCGTGTGTCGCCCTCTCCTCCACGCATCGCTGCGGGAGTTTGAGGTACTTCCTTTCACCCGAAGCGCGGTGCGCCTCTTTGTATCGAAGTGGTTCGCGGATTCACCGGAAAACGCTGAGCGAGTCATTGACTCCTTGCGTGCTAGAAACTGGCCTTCCTATGCAACAAATCCCCTCCTCCTCACTCTTACGTGTGCCTGTATTCCAGTGCAGGGTGAGATTCCCAAGCGAACGTCCGAGTTATTTGGTCGGTTCTTGTCCTTCATCCTTGAGCAATGGGACTCGACTAGGCGAATCAGCGAGCGTCCCCCCGCGTCGGATCCGAATCCCGGGACTAATTCCCAACTGCTTGCCGAAGTGGCTCTCGCTTTTCACCTTCGACGCCGCGCCGCGCTGGCGCGCTCGGAAATAATAAGCCTGCTTGCCGATCACCTTGGGACTCTCGGACCGGCAGGTGGCACATCGCGTGATGTATTTCTTGAACTTACAGAACAGCATGGTCTGCTTCGATCTTGGTCGATTGATCAGCATTACGCGTTCCCTCATCTCTCGTTCCAATCGTACTTCGCTGCAAAGGCCTTGCGATCGCGGGCCGAGGGACATCGGATCATTGCGGATCACAGGCACGACCCGTTCTGGCACGAGGCCTTCATTCTTTATGCCGAACTTGGCGACATATCTGAGTTGGCGCGCCTACTGCTCACTACAAATGAGAATATCCTGCACTCGGAGTTGCTCTTGGTTGCGGAGTGCTGGGCGGCTGGAGGGGAGATTAAGGATTTCGAGCTTTCAACAAATGTGCTTGACCGTCTTCTTACACTGGCGAAAGGGGAAATCATATTTCTTGCGGACCAAGCGATACATCATCTTGCCCGCATTTCAATTCCAGAGGCCAAGCAGGCGTTTGCAAGCATGATTCGAGACTCAAACGGCCATTTCGCCCAAGGTGAAGTAAGCCGTTTCGCGGTCTCGGTCCTCGGCGAGGCAATACTGCCCGAAGTAGTGGCGCAGATCGTGCGGACGGGATACGGTGAAGACCTCCTTGAGAACTTTCATTATCTTCCACGCCGAGTTGCAGTTGAACAACTTCTGGAGTTAGTTCTGAGGACGGACTTCGCGACTAAACCCCACGACAACGTTCGTCACATTCGCCGGGGGGCCGAAAAACTTCTGGCGGAGGTGGGCGAAGACCTTGCAGTGTCCCCCTTAATCGAACTGATGTCCGCACCCCAGTTATCAGATTTTGAGAAGAGTGGATGTGTATCGGCTCTCGCCATGATCGACGACCCACGGGTTCCGAGGGTTTTGCGTGACATCGTCTCGGGAAGCTATCCAATGGATTGTCGTATTGAGGCGGCTCGCAACCTAGCTCCGGGCGAACCCGAGGCTCGCCGCTTCTTAGTTCAGGTCGTCGCGGACGTGCGGCAGGATTACTTTTATCGCCGCGATGCGGCTGGCGTCTTGGCTCATTTCGACGGACTAACGGACGAAGATTTGCCTGCTTTTCGACCGCTAATCTTTGATCGCCAGCCGGTGTTTATCGGCGGTCCAATGGTGGCGGTCAGAACAGTAGGTAAAATCAGCTCGGAGGCCGCTCACGACCTGCTCCGGGAGGCCCTCGTGTTTTGGGAGAAATCGGACCATGAAAAGGCTTTGGCCGTCCGCAATGACATCCTACAGGCGTTAAACCTCGGTGATGAATCGGCGGACCTTCGCCCGAGCCTGGAAAAGGCTGGTATTGATCACTGGATAAAGCCTGAGCTGCCGAAAATAGCCTTAGAGTATTCCCGTCGGGCACCCGAGACGGCGAATGAGATCTTCGTATCTGCGCTACGCTCCTACTCCAGAGAAGCGGTGTATTTGGGAACTCTTGCTTGGGCCGTCTTGATCATCTTGCCGCAAATTCCGCTTTCCGATAGCTTGCTGGAGGCAGCAATTGAGCTCGCCAAGCGCCTTCCCGGTGCCAACCTGCCGTGGAGCGCAATCTCCCTGGTGTGGCAGAGACGCGACATCTCAGATGCGCAGCGAGCCTTGTTCATATCAGCATCGTTGGATTAGATGGTTTCTCAGAGGAGGCAAGAAAAGAGGTAACCGTCCGAAGCCGAAAGTGACTACAACGAAGGGCGCTCAACACAGGTACCGATCAATCCGGTCGTGCGGGTACGGGGGAGATTCTCGCGCCGGCTCCGCGACGGCAGGCAGGAACTAGTGCTTGCGCGATAATCCGTGATAAAGCTGAGCGCAAAAGCGGGCATCCCCGGCGACAACGCCGGCCACTTCGTCCGCGCCGGACTCGCCGCCACGGCCGCCGCCGGCATGCGCGTACGTGCAAAGGTGGCCCAGACCGGCGTCCGCCCCCTGGCCATCCTGCGCAAGTACATCTGCGAGGGAACGCTCTTACTGGAAAATCCCCCGATGAAAGTGGGGTTGTAGAGCCGAGTAAAGGGATCAACGGACGGATGAAAGACGGTGGTATTATTGCCTCTAGCGGTGGGCTTTCAACTTGGAGACGCTGGCCAGTTGCGCAACCCACAGTGGCTGTAGTTTTACAATTTGTCGTTTTCCCGTATCAGGGCTGATTGCGACAATCTAAATAATTTGAAGAGACTTTGCCTGGGTAGCTTTGCTTAGTGATTTCTTCGTGCTCATTCCTTGAGTTCGCTTCGAGGTAAAGTGGCGATGAGGAGACCATCCAAAATCTTCCTGTTCTACTCGGTGGGACTGACCGCATTGGCCGCGGCCTACGTGCTCATTTGCCTTTATCTCAGGTCTTCACGGAAAACAAACAATCACTCCGGCTATCCAGCGTTCTCGCAAGTCCTCCAGTCAAATGACCCTGGGCAAATCCTGGCCGAGGCCGATCGGCTTGCGCTCTTAGCCAATTGGACCAAGGCTGGTCCCCTGTTTGCTCGCGCCGAACAAATCTACACCGGCCGAGGGGAGCAACGAAATGCTCTCTACTCCAAGATTGGGCGCCAGCGGAGCGATCTCGAGAAAACATCCTACTCCGAAGTTGGCCGCGCGATCAGCGAGGATATGAAGAACCCACTGGTGGGAAATGACCCAAGGCTGAAACTGAAATGCCTGACCGCCAAAGGCGTAATTGACATGAACATCAATACGCCTGCAGCCAAGAATGATTGGACAGAAGTGATGGTATTGGCGAAGTCCTTGGATGATCGGATCTGGCAGGAACGAGCGACCGGTTGGCTGGGGATTCTCGCCTTCATTGATGGCAAAACTGCTCGGGCGGGAGCGATGGTCACGGAGGCAATTGTTCGAGCTAACCTCCTTCACGACTCCGCCGGGGAGGCTGATTTCATCAGTTATCTGGGCGAGGGGCTCAATGAATTCCATCGTCCGCAGCGAGCCCTGGACCTGTTTAATCGAGCGCTCGCCATAGCGGCATCCACTCCAGACATGGGGATTCCATACCACGTTTACATCGGGAAAGTTTCGGCTTTAGAGGAACTCAACCGCCGCCAGGAGGCCCAAGCGGTGTTGAACTTCGCGCTCGATGAGGCTCGCCGCGCCGGCATACTGGGTGCGCAGGCCGACCTGTTACGAGAGGACGGAGAGTTGGCGGTGGATAATGGCAACTTCGCCCTGGCCCGAACCTACTATGAAGATTGCGCATCGGTGTCCGAAAGGGGGCATCTTACACGCCTGCTGGCAGATGCGATGTTTAAGTTAACGAATCTGTACCAGCAAGGTGGCGATCTCACAAGGGCGGAGCAGTGTGTCGAACGAGGCATTCAGGCCGTGCGGCAGGTCGAGGCGCCTTATCAGCTTCCGCATTACCTGGGGGTTGAAGCGGAACTGAAAGAATCGATGGGCCGGTACCAGGATGCTGACGTTCTGTTCTCCGAAGCTGCCGATCTGGTCGAGGCCATGCTGCTCAGTGTATCGAGTTCGACCGACGCGAGTTCGCTAATTGGAATAATGAGCGAGGTATATGTAGGGCATTTTCGTCTTGCCGCCATGTTCCTACAGGACAATGCGAAGGCTTTTAAGATTGTGGAGCGTGCTCGCGGGCGAGTGATGCTGGACGCCTTGCGGACGAACCGAGCAGTGCCAGAAGAAGGCCTTGCCCAGCTAACCCCTGCCGAGTTTCATGTCGTCGATTTACAACGGGAGTTGAGGCAGCCCCACTCGAGTACCGAAAGGCAGGCACTTTTAGACCAGCTTGAGGACGCTGAAGCGAATCTCAAACATACGGAATACGATCGATTTCGATCCCGGGAGTTCATCCCCCCGGAACCCGTGGACCTTTCGACTTTGCGTCGAAGCCTCCGCCCGGACGAGATGATAATGGAGTATGTGCTTGACGACCCTATGTCATTCTGTTTGGTGATTACGCGCGAGGCGGTCCGTATCCAAAAGCTTGGAGGCCGGGAACAAATTAATGCGCTAGCTAACGCGTACCTCGCAGAAATCAAGGCTAAACGTTCCGCCGAACCAGAGGCGAAAAAGCTTTTCAGTTCGCTAATAGAACCGGTTCTCGATGGGAACCCGAAGCGGTATATCACGATTATTTCCGATGGGAGGCTGAACGGGCTTCCATTCGATGCCCTTGTGATGCCAACCGGACAATTCCTTCTCGATTCACATATTATTACCTATGCCCCGTCCTCGACGGTCTTCCACTTACTTCGTGTGCGGGCTTCACAATCTGCATCACCGCTACCGTTTCTTGGCGTGGCGTACGACCAAAATCAACCGCTGATAGCCAGTAAGGGCGCCCTTTGGAAATGGCCCGCAGAAATCGCTCGCGGTTTCTTTGACCTGCAGGGAAGCAGCGACCCGCCCCCACTTCCTTACGCACGAGAGGAAGTGACTTCAATCGCTAGCTTGGCCGGCCCGAACAGTGTTGTTCTCAGCGGCCAGGCGGCGACAGAAGAAAAGCTAAAATCGGAACCTTTGGGAGGTTTTGAGGTTCTGCATTTTGCGGTGCATGGTTTTGCGAGTACAGCCGAGCCGGAGCGCTCAGCGTTGGTGCTGCGCACAGATCCTCATTCCAAAGAAGATGGCTTGTGGCAGGCCCGAGAAATCCGAAGGGAGTCGCTTCATGCTGAATTGGTCACGCTCTCCGGATGTGACACAGGGGTTGGAAAGACGGAAGGTGAGGAAGGAACAGCTAATCTGGTACGTGCATTTCTTCTGGCGGGAGCAAGAAATGTGGTATCGACTTCCTTCCCGGCCGACGACCGCTTTACGGCCGAACTCATGAAACAATTCTACAAACACCTTTCAGAAGGAATGGAAGAAGGAGAGGCATTGAACCGTGCCAAGGTCGATATCTTGAGCGAGTTCGGTCCGCAAACGCCTCCCTACTATTGGGCAGGATTCTCTCTGGTGGGTGCCGGCAATGGCCACGTTTCGTTCCCCCGATCGAAGTGAAATGGCGCTGAGCTTGACACAACGGGAAGACATTTTTGACAGGACGTATAGGACTGTCCAGAAGAACTACTTCGACCCTACATTAAATGGGCGGGATTGGCCAAATATCGCGGCGGCAAAGAAAGCAAGCATTCTGAAAAGCCAGGATGCGGAGGAGTTCGAGAATCTAATGCATCAGCTGGTCCGCGAACTGGGGACCAGCCACACAGGTTTCTTTCACCAGGACTTGCGGAGAGTGCCGGGACGATTGGCAATCAGTGCGACTTTTCGAAAGCATCAAACGTCCGATGGGCTCCGCTGGATGTTTCAGGACGTTCACGAAGGGGGGCCGGCACATGCGGCCGGGATCGAACCCACCGACGTTCTAATAGAAATTAACAGACAGACCGTCGTTCCCCCCGACCAGCCAAGCTTTCCCATGGCGGGTGCAAGTTCGCTAACAGTTTTGAAGCGCGATGGACGCCAGGCCAACATGAACATTGCCATTCCTAAGCCCCGGTGGAGAAAGCAGCCTTTTGCGGAGCCGCTCACGGTATCATTCGCTGAATTGGATGACCGCCTCGCCTATCTGAAAACGACGATTGCTCCTGGCCTGGTCGGTATCGACATAGCTCGCGAATTTGATAACGCAGTCGCAAAGTTTGCCAATTGTGACCGTCTGATCCTCGATCTCCGCGGATTCCTTGGGGGCGGGCTGGGTGTCCTCCGCCTAATGAGTTACATGACGCCGGGCAAGATTCCAATCGGTTATTCCGTTACACGCCGTCGTGCCGAGCGCGGATACAGGAAGGAAACTCTGCCCCACTTCGAACGCCTACCTTCGAGTAAGTTCACTATTCCGCTTCTGGCCCTCCGATACCTCGGGCGTGATGAATCGGTGGTTTTGTTCAGTGAGGGGCTTGGACCGCGGAAATTTCAAGGCCGCATCATTCTGCTTGCGAATGAGCATACCGCGAGCGCGGGAGAAATAGTTTGTGCGTTTGCAGCTGAAAACAAGTTGGCCCGGATCGTGGGGAATCAAACGGCGGGGCGCCTCTTGGGAGGGAAGGGGTATCGTGTCGGGTTTGGCTATGTTGTGATTCTTCCCGCTGCCGCATTCCTGACTTGGGAGGGAAACTCCTATGAAGGGCACGGAATCAAGCCCGACGTTTCGGTCGACTGGTCCCCTGAAGCGTATCGGGAGGGAAGAGATAACCAGCTCGAAAAAGCAATCGAACTGGCGAAAGAACTTCCATAGGCTGCAACGGTGGGACGATGATTACTTGAGTACCAGCGGGTAGTAGGTCCAGTCCCAGCCCCTGGGCCGGATCGCGAGCAGATACAGGCCAGACGTAAGATGGCTCAGATTTGCACGTACGTGTAAGGTGGATTTGTAATTCTCAATCTTCACCTCTCCCTGTGCGCTCCAGAGAGGTTGACCCGATTCTCGGACGACTTGTATATCATAATTTCCAGGCGCACTTCCGAGGGGCAAGTAAACAGTAAGATCCAAGTCAGCCTTCGGGAGTTGCAGGGGAGGACTCGTCGGATTTTCCTCGGGGCCACGTATCGTCCCTCGCCCAGTCAGGTCCAACGACGCCTTTTCTAAGCGGACCGGCTCGAAATTTCGCCGCAGAAAAATCCAGCATAAAACGGAGATGACAAGGACTACGGTTGCGGCGATTGCGGAAAATCGTCGAACGGTGCGTTTTCTCAGGTTCTTCCGTATTTGCGAGAATTCCTGGGTACAGGGCGAGCATGAACTGAGATGCTGGATCCATGGCTCCGCCTCCTCCAGAGTTAGCTTGCCGGAGGCTATCGCCCGAAGAACGTCATAACCCGGGCAGTCGCGGCGATCAGGATTTGGGTAGCCCTCGAGAAAAGTTCGGCTAAGGGCCTGTCGAAGTTGCTTTTCTTCCTTCTTTGATAACACGGTGGTTTTACGTCCTTTGAGCCAGTTTCATCGGAAGTTGTTCACTCCGATTCATCTCCTGCTTCAGAGGGATTCGCGAGCAATCTCCGAAGCTTTTGAACCCCGTATTCAAACCGTTTTCTGGCCTGTTCCCCTGTGATCCGAAAAATAGAGCCGATTTGGTCCCATCTAAACTCGTGGCAATAGAGCCATGCCATGGCCCGGAATGAGTCGTCAGCTTTAGTCAGCGCCTGCTGCAGAGCAATGAGTGACTCAAGCTTTTCGACCCAGGATTCATTCGTCGCCCCCGGCAACTCTGCCAGATCCTTACTTTGCGGCGCCGATTCGATTTGCCGTTTTATTCGTTCCTGCTTGAGATATCGATTAAGACGGTAAGTAAATATAGAGAATAGATACTTATCCAGGTCCAGAATCTTCGTCGCACCAAGTTTTCGCATCGTGCCCAGCGTTGAGAAGAGAGCCTCTTCCCAGTATTGAGTCGCAATGCTTGGCGGCTCAAGACGAGGATCGGAGATCTCGGCGACCTTCTTCAAAGTCGCGGCCAGAACCGCGGGCCACAAACGACGCGCAGCCGCCAGAAGCAGCGCTTCATTCTCCGTTGGTTGCCTACCGACAATCGTCGCCGCGAACAGCGGCCAGTTTTCGTCCATGATCTCATCACCGAGAAACTCGAAAATAACTCGGCTCTGCCGGTCCACGCCGGTGACCAACCGCCGTCCGGCTTTGTACGAAGAGTGCCATCGCGGCCTTGCAGTGTCAATCAACGGCTCGCGCGGGTCGTTCCCTTGAACAGAGCAGCGAGAAACTCAGCGTGGGTCGGCAAGCCACCCTGTGTCGCGGCCTTCCGGAGAAGGCTGATTTGTTTTGGAGTCGCCCATATCTTGACCTGCACGATTTTGACTCGTTGGACGGGTTTTCCACTCTTTGCGGTTGCCACAGAGTAATCCCAAAGTGCCGAAGCGGACGATCCGGCCGTGACCTATTTCCATTTCCCAAAACAAAGAGAATCGCCCTACACTTAATAAAGGAACTCCCGGAAGCCAAACCCGGAGAAATAGAATGAAAAAATATTGCGGTCACGAAACCACCCGGCGCACCGTCATCAATAGTCCTAAACGAAACGTCAGCCATCGCCAGAACACTCCGCCCGTCCCAAACTGTAAAATTGTCTATTAACAGGGTCTATGATATCCTTCGTTCGATTTTCGTTGGTGTTGGTGCCGCTCTAAACCCTGTTTTACAAAGGACTTGTTAACCGGTGATGAAAAAACGTGTGCAGCGGCCCCGGAAACTCGGACCCGGCATCCACGCTTCGCGACGCCCCAAGAAGAGCCGTAAGAAGTTGGTGACGTTCTGGGTGAGCGAGGACGAGAAGGACAACATGGAGAAGGCTGCGGCGGCACGCGGTGTCAGCATGAGCCGGTTCGTCATGGAAAAGGCCATGAAAGCTGCCAAGAAAATCCTTTCCGAGAGTAAATCCCCGCGGCCAACGAAAGTGAAATCTCCACCCGCTCCCACTTCCTCTAGCAAGCGGTAATACTCGCCAAATACTCCTATATAGCTACAGTGTGACTTGCTATATAGGTACGTAAAATTTTCCTATTGACAGTTGCTATATAGCTATGGGACTCTCCTGTTTATCGAGGGGCTTTTTATTCTCATAGGGAGGTCACAAGATGTCACCCTGGACGCAAGCCGTGCAAGTCCTGCAAGCGGCCTTTACTGGTCCGATCGCCACGGGCCTCGCGCTCGTCGCCATCGTGGTCGGAGGCCTGATGTTCGCTTTTGGTGAAGGCGGGGCCAAACGTACCCTCGCCGGCGTGGTGTTTGGCGTCGGCATGGCCGTCAGCGCCGTCAACTTTATGGCGTGGCTCTTTCCCTAATCATCCCTGAGAGGTTTATCATGCCGCGAAGAATCAATCCCGTTTTCCGCTCTCTCAACCGCCCCCTCACGGTCATGGGCGTCGAGAGGAAGCTTTTCTTCCTGGCGCTGCTGATGGGCGCGGCAGTCTTTAACCTTCTCCACACCTTCCTCGGGGGAATCCTCATGTTCCTTCTCCTCTACTGGTTCGCCCGTTGGGCGACCCGGACCGACCCTCAGATTCTCCGCTTCGTGATGAGTTCCGCCCGGCTCCGTACCCTTTACGATTCCTCCAAGTTCGCGCCCGTTGGCGTGCGGAGGGTTGGACGTGTTTAGAATCGACCGCGCCCTGCAACCCTACCGCGAATCCGGCTCGCTCAACGACCGCATCAACCTTTTCGGGTTTATCGACGACCACGTCTTCCTGACCAAAAGCGGCGGGGTGGGCGTGATACTTGCCGTCAAAGGCGTCGATTACGAGGGCCTCGCGGCCACCGAGATCGACAACTACACAAAGCGCCTGGAATCCGCATTCAAAATCTTCGACGAGAAGTGCCGCGTCTACCAGTACCTGTTCAAGCGCAGCGGTGAGACCGTGTCGCCGCAAACCTACGAAAACCCAATTGTCAATGCCGCGATCCAGAACCGCGCCGCTTTTCTTCGCAGCAAGGCCCAGGATCTCTATGCGCTCGACATCTATTACGCGGTGCTGATGGAAGGCCCGGAAGCCCGCAAGGCGATTCTGGCCATGCTCGCCCAGGCGGGTCGCAGTCCCCGCCGGGCCTGGCGGGAGCTCCGCGCCCTCGTTTCGACGCGCCACCAAGTCGTGCTCATGGAGGACGATATCGCCCGCGTCCAGCGGCTGCTCGTTCAGCGGGCGGAGAATTTCATTCTCCAGATCAAGGACTTCATGCCCGCCGAAATCGTTGGCAAGGACCGCGCTTTCCGCGTCCTGAAGCGCCTCCTCAACTTCTCTCCGCTGAAGATTGAGTGCGCCCGCCTCAAGCACGACACGTTCCTCGACTTCTACCTCCCCGAATCCCCCATCGAGTGCCACCGGGGATTCCTTCGCCTGGACGATTACTACCTGAAGACCCTCACCCTCAGTGAGCCCTCCGCCGCCAGCTTCCCGCTAATGTTCCAGCGCCTTCTCGAGATCCCGGCCAACTTTTTTATCGCCACCGAATGGAAGAAGCAGACCTCCGACAAGACCCACCGCCTGATCCACTCCCGCCGCCGCCACTACCACACCACCAAGCGCTCGTTCCTCAGTT
>Ga0116102_1000823_pt1 | contig 11756 bp, 9 predicted proteins | sample June2015DPH_4_50_FD_89822 | JGI IMG/M metagenome (GOLD analysis project Ga0116102, IMG submission 89822) | Peatland microbial communities from SPRUCE experiment site at the Marcell Experimental Forest, Minnesota, USA - June2015DPH_4_40 | ecosystem: Environmental > Terrestrial > Soil > Wetlands >... | reverse complement strand
CGAAGCCGCTGATCCTGGTCGGCGTAGATATAGACTTGTTTTCTCTTCATCCTCATGGTTAACGGGCCTATACATCAAATTATACATCGTGCGCACATGGACAGCAACAAACCAACAAGCCCAGTCATCCCAGCTCTTTTGTCAACACCTCCTGCACCAGTTGCGGATTTGCCTGTCCGCGCGTCGCTTTCATCACCTGGCCGACAAACCAACCCATCGTCGCAGTCTTGCCCTTGCGATATTGTTCCGCCTGCTTGGGATTAGCGGCGATGATCTGGCGGGCAACATCCGCAATCTTTTCGGTGTCCTGAATCTGTTCGAGGCCTTGCTCGGCGATGATCTGGCGCGCGGTTTTGCCGGTCGCAAACATCTCCACCAGAATTTCCTTGCCCATCTTGCCGCTGATTATCCCTTTGGCGATGGCCGCCACCAGTTCCGCCAGAGCCTGGGCCGAGATGGGGGATTCGGTGATCTCTTTGTTTGCTTCCTTCAAAAGGTAAAGTAGCTCGCTGAGCACCCAGTTGGCGGCTAGTTTGGGTTCTCCGCATGCCTTGGCAACCTGCTCGAAATAATCCGCCAAGGCCCTCGAGGAAGTAAGCTGGGCGGCATCGTAATCCGTCAGACTGTAGTCTCGTAGAAAGCGCTCGCGGCGCGGCTCCGGCAGTTCCGGCAGCGACCGGCGAACCTCGTCTTTCCACTCTTCGGTGATCACCACCGGCAGCAGGTCAGGCTCCGGGAAATAGCGGTAGTCGTGGGCAAATTCTTTGGAGCGCATTCCGTACGTCCGCTGCTCGCGGCTGTCCCACAAACGGGTCTCCTGGTGAATCGTGCCGCCGCCGTCCAGAATCTCGATCTGCCGCTCGATTTCGTATTCGAGCGCCTTCTGGAGGAATCGGAAAGAGTTCAAATTCTTCACTTCGGTCTTAGTTCCGAAAGCGGAGATTCCGACGGGCCGCACGCTGACGTTCGCATCGCAACGCAGGCTGCCTTCCTCCATGTTGCAGTTTGAAACCTCGAGATAGAGCAACAGGCTTTTCAGTCGCGTCAGATAATCATAGGCCTCCTCGGGCGTGCGCAGGTCAGGCTCGCTGACGATCTCGACCAGGGGAACGCCCGAACGATTGAGGTCAATGTAGGAATTGCACTCCGAATCGGGAAACCCCTCGTGCAGTGATTTCCCGGCGTCCTCTTCGAGGTGCACGCGCGTAATCCCGATACGCTTTCGCACCCCGTTCACTTCGATCTCGATCCAGCCGTCCTGAGAAAGCGGCTCGTCATACTGCGAAATTTGATATCCCTTGGGCAGATCGGGATAGAAGTAGTTCTTGCGGGCAAAGCGCGACCGCGGAGTAATCGCACAGTTCAGGGCCATAGCCGCCTTCATAGCCATGGTCACGACCTCGCGATTCAGCACCGGCAGCGCGCCTGGCAAACCAAGACACACCGGACAGACGTTGCTATTGGGCGGATCGCCGAAGCGCGTGGAGCATGAGCAAAAAATCTTGGTCTTGGTCAGAAGCTGCACGTGCACTTCCAGGCCAATCACGGCTTCATATTTGGTGCGAACCTCTGTAACAGCAGACATTGTCCCTCTCAAAACGCGAAATTACCCTGACCGGTCATTATACAGGTGTCAGGTTTCAGGTGTCAGGTGCCGGGTCGCAGTCTGAATTCGTAGCGGCGAGTTTACCTCGCCAGGTGGCAGCGTAAAGCGGCCGCTACTTCATGTAGCCCCTTTTTCGTCGGCCCCAAGACCCGCCTTGCGACTCGCGATCTTCGCTTCGTTTTGCGCAAAATGCGCGGTTTTTGCTCCTTTTAGCGTCCGAATTGTGCTAATTTGAGTGCAAAACGCGCCCAATTAGCATCATTCAAAAAAGTGATGTCCTTTGTTTTCAGCAACTTCTTAGCTTCGTTCCCACTATTTTCCATTTTTTGTAGTTCCCTGTGACCCCGGCCGCGTCAAGACGCTTCCGCGTTGCCAAGCCGCCGGCGCACCCCGGCCGTCGCTTGCGACGAATTGTCCCTAACCAGACCATAATAGTAGGCTATCAAAGGGTCGAGGGTTTGTCAAGCGGAAAATTCAGGCGACAAAACGACCGCTAGGAATTGCCGGACGCCACGTAGCAGGCGGACGTTCTGCCTGCGCGGTTGGCGCTGCAGGTGGGCGGCAGACCCATGCCCGCCCAGGATGAAAATCTGCCTTCTGCCTTCTGCATTTACGCCCACTCTTCCGGCCGGTGCTCTCTCGCATATCGAACCATGGCGTGGAGGTTTTCAGGAGCCGTAGCGGGCGGCATCTCGCACCCGGTGCCCACAATGTGGAACCGGCCGCAGGTTTTATGGCAACGGCTTGAGGCTTCGTAGACCTGTTCGGGAGTTCCTTCCAGCATATCCGCAATCGTGGCAACGTTACCCAGGATCACCCGGTTGAGGCCCAAGGCTGCGCGCGCCGCCTCCAGGTTGGTGGGTGAATCGAGTTCGAAGATTTGGACCGGCAACTGGCGCATCTGCGGAATCAGAGGATCCGTGTTTCCGCACATGTGCAAGCGGACAATGACCTCCGGATGGGCCCGGCGGATGGACTCCACCACGCGCAGTTGGCGGGGAAGCAGAAACCGGCCGTAGTGACGAGGTCCGATCATGCAGGCCGCGGCGTCGCTCATGCCGATGGTATCGGCGCCGGCCCTGATCTGAGCCTCCGCGTAAAGCATAGCCACCTCAGCGTTGAAATCCAGCAGATCGCCAACAAAGGCCGGATCGTCGAGGAAGTCTGTCATCACGTGAGTCAGCCCGCGCAATTCACCTGCTAGCGCCAGCGGACCTTCCACCCATCCTACAATCGATACTTCCCCTCCGAACTCCCGGTGCATGATCTCGATCGCCTTGATCCTGTCGTGCATCCTCCCTCCGCCCAGCGGATCCGGGATTCTGAATGTTTTCACGCGTGACTTATCCAGAAGCGCAGCCCTCTCCTCGCAAATTGCCGGCCCCTGGTCTTCGTACCAATTGATGCTTCCCTCTCCGGCAATGTCGAACACCTCACGAGCAGGATCCGAGCAGGTCAGCAGGCAATCGATCCCGAAATCCTGCACGACTCTGCTCTGCGCTTCGGCCATCTTCCTTCCATCCTTCGTGTAGTCGATGTAGGGCATCCCAGCATGTTTTGCGGCAAACATCATAATGACGGGTTGCACGGGAAGATGATCGGCCATCTGGCCCGCGACCAAGGCGCGAACCCTTTCTATGGAGCGCATACGATCCCTCCGAGGTTCAATTGCCGGGAAGGCGAGTATACACCACACTGGCGTTTCCGGCGTGTTACCCTCGTTCGCGGGTGCTGCGGTTGACGGACTCTCCAGCCGGTGCTACAAAAGAAGAGGGCGGTGAACTATACTGAGCGACTTAAGTAACCGTGCGTCCTTTCGTGGCACGGCCGTCCCGGCCGTGATCACGGGCGGGACGCCCGTGCCACGATTTATGTTGTTCTGTATAGTCAGGCGATCTTTGGGTCTAAGAATTTTCGACGGAGGGATGTCATGAATAGGCGAGACTTCGTAAAGACGGGAACCACGGCTGCGGCGGGTCTGGCGGCTTCGAGCGGGATTTTTGAACCGCTCGCCAAGGCGGATGAAAGCGTCCAAAAGCCCATTCCAAGACGGAAGCTGGGAAAGACGGGTGAAGAGCTTTCCATCGTGGGGTTCGCCGGGATCGTGGTGATGAACAACAGCCAATCATTTGCCAACAATATTGTCGCAGAGGCCGTGGACCGGGGCATTAATTACTTTGACGTGGCGCCGAGTTACGGCGATGCGCAGGCGCGTCTGGGACCGGCGCTCGAACCTTTCCGTAAGAAGGTCTTCTTGGCGTGCAAGGAGGGATCCGGGGGAGAAGAAGGAGATTTCACCAAGGACAGCGCGGCGAAGACGCTCGACGAATCGCTGCGGCAACTGCGCACGGACCATGTGGACCTTTACCAATTTCATGCCTTGTCGAAGATGTCGCAACTCGAGCAGATTTTCGGGCCCAACGGCGCCATGGAAGCGTTCCAGGCGGCGCGAAAAGCCGGCAAACTACGCTTCATCGGTTTCTCGGCGCATTCGGTGGAAGTAGCGATCGCGGCCATGGACCGCTACAACTTCGACACGATCCTGTTCCCGATTAATTTCGTGCTCACTTCTCAGGCCAACTTCGGGCCGCAGGTGATCGCACACGCGCCCCAGAAGGGCATGGGAATCATGGCCATCAAGGGTATGGCGAAGACGACTTGGCCGGAATCTGTAAGGCGCGACCACCCCCATGAGAAGTGCTGGTACGAGCCCGCTGATTTTCCTCACGAGGCCGCGCTCGGCTATCGTTGGACGCTCTCGCAGCCCATCACGGCCGCAATGCCGCCCGGGGATGAGAGATACTTCCGGCTAGGGATGGACGTTGGCCAGAATTTTGTTCCCGTCACGAATCAAGAAGAGCACAAGTTGATGGCCAGTGCAGCGGGCCTGAACCCGATTTTCCGACAGGGAGCGGCGTAGGAAGTCGAAAGTCAAGAGTCGAAAGTCAAAGGTCGAGACTCGAAAGTCGAGAGTCAAGAGTGCAAATCCCGTTGGCTCCGCGGACCTCAACTCTGTCGTGCGTGTCTGTAACTTGCACCCCATTCATCAGTCCTGAATTCAGAGCTGCGGTCATCCCCGCGCGAGCGGGGAACGAAATGGACTCCCGCTTTCGTGGGAACGACGTGAATTTCGGGGGGAGTGTGCCCTAATCCGCAGCCCAGGTATTTAGAATCCTTAACTCTCGACTGTCGACTCTGGACTTTCGACTCTCAACTCTCGACTGCCGTCAGACCTGCGAATACGACGCCGGTGTCAAAATCGTATTCGTAATGTTGGAGACGATCTCCTCGAAGGCGTACCTCGGCGAGGTGGAGAGCTTCTTCCATTCCGGCGCGGTGCGGAAAGCGTCCCATTTCTTAGTGCGGTCCGCCATGTCGTCAAAGCAGAGCATGTAGGTCAGGTTGGGCAACCGTGACCCGACGAGCGTGTCGCCGTAGAAGACCTGCCAGAATCCGGCCTTCTCAAAAACGTCAAACTCACCGCTGTTGAACATCTCGACCTTGCGGACGTGGTCCTGAATGGTAGGGCTTTCGTAAGTTCGAAGCTCGAACATGCGCGGTTTGTGTTCGGCGGCGGCCGGCGGGGCCTTGAGCCGCGGCTTTCCCTCGAAGGCCACCAGCAACGAGCTTTCGATGCGCACAAACGGAGGCTGTGCAGCGGGCGCATTCAAGAATGCCTTACCTGCCGCAACATAGTCGGCATCGTTATTAAGGCGGAACTCTGCGGTGACGAGGGTCTCGAGCGAGGTGCTGGGCATCAGCACATATGCAACCGGGCTGCCCGGGCCGATATCGACATTGAAAACTCCCACCGGATTGATCCCCAGACGGTTTAGCCCCGGCACCAGGGCCTGGCGAAAGAAATCGTCAGCGAGTTTGACTTGCGGCCCTCTGAACAGTTGGTAACGCCGAAGCTCGTAGTAGTCACGGCCCTCTCCCGCCGCGGAGCCCTGACTGGCGCGAAGTCCCGAGGTTGATGCGTTGACGGCGAGGCCTGAGGCCGCAAGCGATGAAGCTAAGAAACTTCGTCTATGCACGATGAGTCCTCCCCGATCGTAGTAGGACAGCCACTCCTGGCTGTCCGAGCAAGCCCACAGGCACTCTTACCTGCGCTCGTGGCACAATGCGCTCGCCACGGGCACAGGCAGGAGTGCCTGTGCTACCTGTGTAGGCGGCGACGATAAACAATCCGCACAGGGATTATTCCACACTTTCACTTTTACTTGAACCTGAAAACAACCCTGCGCTGGGAAAGATGTCATGACCGGTCCCGACGAAATCGAGTTGATTTGACAACCCTCTCCCTTGGGGAGAGGGTGGCCCGCGACGGCGTTTTCGTCAGCCGCCGAGGGTCGGGTGAGGGGTTCTTTTCAGTTTGCATGTTGGACATGGTCGGATTATTTCAGCCAACACGAACGTGAAAGGCAGCCTAGAGGCGACGCGGCATGTTGAAGTCTGCAAGCGACCCCTCACCCGTCACGCTCCGGCTGGTGAAAGCGCCGGAGCCTGACACCCTCTCCCCAAGGGAGAGGGCCGTTGGTTTGCTTTCGGGAGATGACGGTTGGCTTACTGAGGAGACGGCTGTTGGCTTCAGTTGGGGTTCTTCTGTCAGCGAGAAACCGCGTTGTCCAGCCCAAACGCCCTTTGTTGATAAGTGCTTTCGTTCCTATGATGGCGAGGGCCAAGCGCGTGCCCGTTGGCACACAGGGAGCACAAAATATTTTCCCCGTGCAACTTTTTCGGTCTATTTGGCGTCTATACAAGTAACTCAACTCTAATGACTACCTGGGGAAGCAGGTGGCTCAAGGGGACTTGGGTTACTTGCTTCCTCCTTCCTCTCTCGTTACCGTGTTCTCTCTTGCCCCACGTTGGCTTTAGGCATATGCTCTCAGCCGTTATCGGGTGTTGGAGCCGACGCCCTTGTGGTCGGATGTCACTTCATTTCGTGTCCGCGCACGCGCTGCCGGCCAATGAGTAATCAATCCTGCCCGCATTACGTCAGAAGGCCAGCGCTGCGCTCAAACTAGAACGGTACCGAGTAGCCGCGACGCGAGTGGCCCAAAGATTAGCCAACTAAATCACAATGTGATATAATTTCTGGCTATGAAGTCAAATAACCATTCCTCGGGGCAACTGCCTACGGGTTCCCTTGTGATTCGGCGCCTTGCCTGGTTCCGGTACAACCTTCGCCGCTTCCTGCGTTTCAGCGAAAGGGCCACGCGCGGACATGGCCTGACGCCCCAGCAGTACGTCTTGCTTCTGGGCGTGGCGGGATACACCGGCCGCGGATGGGCCACCATCAGCGAATTGGCGGAGTTCTTGCAGGAGCGCCACAATGCGGTAGTGGGACTCGTGCAAAGAGCATGCACCAGAGGCCTGGTCCACAAGGACCAGGGGGGGCGCGACCGACGCTTTGTGCGCGTCCGTCTGACCCGGCGCGGCAGCACGGCCTTGAACGGCCTCGCCGCCCTCCACCTCCACGGGCTCGAGCGAATTCACCTCCACCTGGGCAAGGCCCTCAAGGCCAAGCCGATGTTCCTCGAAGCGGAGAAAGGAGCCTGATTAAAACCCATGGCGGAAACAAAGCCCCAAACCGGCGCTCGATCTGTTTGGTTCAAGGAATTTGGTAAAGCCCTCGAACCGACCGTAGTCATTACTTCCGCATTTGCGGTTATCGTGGGATTCATCGCCGGCCTGGTGGCGCAAGGTTTGCTTGAACTCATATACCTTCTTACCAATGTGTTTTTCTACGGTAAGTGGTCCTTTGCCATTACTTATCCCGTTCACAATCACCTTGGAGCGTGGGTCATTCTTATCCCGCCCATCGGCGGCCTAATGGTGGGCATCATGGTCCATTTCTGGGAGCCGAGCCTGAAGGGCCATGGGATTCCAGAAGCCATGGAGGCGGTGCTGATTGGGAAGAGCCTGGTCCGGATGCGGGTTGGTATACTGAAGCCACTGGCGACTGCCTTTGCCATAGGGACCGGAGGACCTTTCGGCGCGGAGGGTCCTATCATACAAACCGGAGCGGCGTTCGGTTCGATTTTCGCCCAAGTGGTGAAGTTGACTCCTTACCAGCGCCGGGTCTTGCTGGCTGCCGGCGCAGCCGCCGGGATGGCGGCGACCTTCGTGGCGCCCTTCGCGGGAATCCTGGTGGCCATTGAGCTGCTCCTCTTCGAGTTTCGCGCGCGGTCCTTCATCCCCGTCGCCATCTCATCCAGCGTGGCCACAGCCGTCGCAGTCCATTTCAGGGGTTGGGCTCCGCTGTTTCCGACGCCCGCCTTTTCCTTGAAAAGCATGCAGGAACTGTGGCTCTTCGCACTGATGGGGTTGGTCATGGGCCTGATTGCCATTGCCATGATCCGGGTGCTTTTCCTGCTGGAGGATTTGTTCGACAACCATTTCCCCATCAGGCCGCGGCTGATCTGGGCGCCGGTCTTCGGGGCTCTGCTGCTCGGAGTGATTGGGTATATGTATCCCCAGGTTTTCGGCACGGGCTACGACACGATCCGCGACATGCTGAACGACCGCTTATCTACAGGGACGCTGCTGGGCGTTTCCCTGGCGAAATTCTGGGCCCTGGTTATCTCGCTCGGGTCGGGAACCACGGGAGGAGTTTTCGCTCCTTCCCTGATCGTCGGCGGCGGCGTCGGCGCGGTCTACGCGCAGGTGTGGCATCACTTTTTCCCCGGTTTTGTGAGCGATCCCGCCCTTTACGCGTTAGTCGCCATGGGTGCGGTTTTTGGGGGAATCGCCCGCGCACCGTTTACTTCCATCGTATTCCTCTTTGAACTCAGCCGGAATCCCAATGCGCTTCTTCCCCTGGTGGTTTGCTGCGTCATTTCTGACGGGTTCGTCAGGCTGTTCAGCGCCGAATCCATCATGACGGGCAAGTTGGTCAAACGCGGTTTGATGGTTCTTCAGGACTATTCCGTCCCGGTTTTAATGCGCGCCCGGATAGAGCAGGTGATGAGGAAGGAATTCACGACTCTCAACCCCGAGGACGAGGTCAAGATCGTGGTCCGTGACGTCACTCCCGAAACAACCGGTGTAATGCCGGTTGTTGAAAACGATGGCAAGCTCGCGGGAATCGTGGAAGCAAGAGATTTACTGAAAGGCGTTGACTCCGATTTGAAAATTCGGGATGTCGCTCGTCAAGACTATGTTGTGGCCCGGCGCGGGGAGAGCGTCCGGCTAGTCATGGGAGAGATGGAGGCTCACAACACGGAAAATGTGGTGGTGGTTGATCGTGATGGAAACACCACGCCTATCGGCGTGGCGCGCGCCGCAGATATTCTCAGGCTTAGCCGTTGGTTTACCGAGGAAGAAAGTTAGCCTCCCTGATAATCACCCCTTCCTCATTAAAGCATGGAAGCCCATTTTGCCGCCTGGGGCGCGGCCGTTCCTGCTAGAATGGCATGACACAGGTAGTACAGGCACTCCTGCCTGTTTCCCGTCTGATGCCTCTTGCAAATCCGGCACAGGCAGGAGCGCCTGTGCTATCTGCGTAATTCTGGCGAAGTGCAGGGCAGGAGCGGCATGCGGAAGAGCGAGTGGAAAGTTGATGTGTTGTTGCCGGGGAGTTGGCACGGTGCGACCTCGGTGCTACTCTCCAATGGGCGTCATCACATGGTTGTGGACACTGGCATGCCCCACGAGGCGCACTCGATTGCGAAGGCTCTGGAGCTCCGTGGCTTGAAGCCCACCGATATCAAGACGGTTATCAACTCTCACTTTCATATCGACCATGTTTCGAACAACACGCTCTTCCCGGCCAGCGAAATTTTCGGCTCGCAGGAATCCTACGACTGGTGCCGGGCTGCCTACTCCGATTTGCTGGACCAGCAGAACTGGGAAACCCTCATTTTGAAATACTATCCTGAGACATTCGATTACGAGCAGGCCGAGGGAATGATGGGTAAGCTCCGGAAATTCGCACTGCGCTGGTGGGACCCCAAACGACTGGGAGACCCCTCTCAGTTCCGTTGGATCGAGAATCACCCCCTGCCACATGACCTTGAGGGCCTCATCACTTCAGGACACGTTCCTGGCCACGCTTCGATCATTGTTCACGGGGAGAGGCAGCCTGCGGTGATCGCGGGAGACGCTCTTCTCAGCCGCACGCAGGATGAGAAAGTTTTGACCATGATTCCCCACCACCGAAAACAGTACCAGGAAGATCGGGAGCGCATTCTCGCCATGCGGGCCCGAATCCTGCCTGGACACGATTTGGAGTTCTCGACACTCTCCTCAGAAAAATAATGTGCGACAAAGGCCGTCATTCTGAGTGTGCATGGGCCTACGGCCCATCCCAAGGAACGAAAATCACATGCGTCGTCACCCCCGCGAAGGCGGGGGTCCATTGTTGGTGAGGAACACGATGGACTCCCGCTTTCGCGGGATTGACGTGATTTTCGACAGAGCGGAGGCTGCATGATCCTTCGGATCACCACCCGCGATGAAAATGATTCCCCTCCTTGATAAGGAGGGGTTAGGGGAGGCTGTCATTTGCCGACGATACCACCCACCACCCCTGCCCCTCCTCACGCTGAGGAGGGGAGTCATTTTCTTGGCAGTCGATATCAGACAGAGAGGGAGCATTACCTTAATACTCTTGACTGCAAGATTGATTAGTGTGTTAATCAGCATTGGCTTGGCTTGGTGCGCGAAAGAGTTGCCACGAGTTTGAAGAAGTGCCGGGTGTTTTTTCGAGCCTTATCGAGGATTATTTGAACCAAAGTCACGAGCTTCGCACCGTTCTCGTGGTTGAGGACGAACCCTCCATCCGCAACGTCCTCTGCGTCCTGCTGGCAGGACTGCGCTGTGAAGGCGACATTGTCCCGAGTGCCCTCGAGGCGCTGGCCATAGTCGAAAAGCGGAGCTTTGACGCGGTTCTTCTGGACCTCCGCTGTTCCGAGATGAACGCCACAGAGACGGTCTCTGCCCTCAAGAATCTTCGGCCGAGTCTGGTAGGTAAGGTTTTGGTGATTACCGGCGACGTGTCCGATCCTCAAACCATGGAGATGATCAAGAAGAACCGTTGGCCTTATATCCCCCGGCACCGGGTGATGCAGGAACTCTGGGAGCGGCTCCGTTCCGTCCTGGGATTCTCACCACCCCCTCCCGATTCATCCGCCCGCCAGCCGCCGTCGTCTCATCCGCCCTTTGACGCACTCTCACGCTAATATTAGTGGGACAAGCACTCTTGCCTGTCCCAAAGCTGGCTTCACTGCGCAACGAGGACAGGCAGGAGTGCCTGTCCTACTCCAAGGAGGTTTGTAGGGACAACTGTTAAAGGGACAGCGTGCGAAGGTAATCCGCGAGCGCCTCGGGCCAGGGCCGGGGCAGTGAAAATCCCGCTGCTCTGAGTGCGGCCATTTCCATCACAGCATATTTAAGCCTGGGAGCACGGCGCCCCATCTGCGCCGAAGGGGCGCCGACCACTTTGCTCGAATCGAGGCCGGCCAACTCGATGGCGCGCCGGGCGAGTTCGAAGCGGGTGCAGGTTCCCTGATTTGCGAGGTGATAGAGGCCGTAGCGGCGCGCCTCAACGACCTCCATGATCTTGTAACCAGCATCCAGCGTGTATGTGGCACAACCCATCTGGTCGGATGCTACGATGTACTTCTCCCCGGCTGCGATTTTGCGTAAGCCTTTCTCGATAAAATTAGTCTTTCCAGGTCCAAACAGGACAGGAACGCGAAAGATCCAGTGTTGTGCGAGGGTTTGTGTGACGATCTCGCCCTCCAGTTTGGTTCGCCCGTAAACTGTGATGGGATCGGGCGGATCAGACTCAACGTAGGGCCGCGTGCTTTGACCGTTGAAAACGGCGTCCGTAGAAATGTAGACGACCGCGGCTCCAACCGCGCGAGCCGACTCCACCACATGGCGGGTGCCCGCGACGTTCACCCGGTGAGCTCGTGCCGGATCAGCATCGGCAATATCCAAATCGGGAATGCCCGCCGGGTGGACCACAACCTCCGGACGAATTCGCTCCAGAAGCCCGCGCACGGCTTCGGCATCCGCGATATCGGCGACCGCCCGTGTCAAAGGAATGACCGTGTGGCGCAAGGAGAAGGCCGCCACCAGGCCGTGTCCGAACAATCCCGCCGCGCCCGTGATGGCAATTTTCATTTTCCTCCACCGGGTT
>Ga0116102_1000820_pt1 | contig 11778 bp, 8 predicted proteins | sample June2015DPH_4_50_FD_89822 | JGI IMG/M metagenome (GOLD analysis project Ga0116102, IMG submission 89822) | Peatland microbial communities from SPRUCE experiment site at the Marcell Experimental Forest, Minnesota, USA - June2015DPH_4_40 | ecosystem: Environmental > Terrestrial > Soil > Wetlands >... | reverse complement strand
TTCCCTTAAGCGACAACTTCCCTCCGCCCTTCAACGTGCTGGAGACTTTGCCTGCCGCCTGGGGGCTGGACCCGTCACGGGCGCGCGAAATGCCCAATTTCGCGCGCCCATGACGGGTCCAGCCCCCAGGCGGCAGGCAAAGTCTCCAGCACGTTGAGGGGCGGAGGGAAGTTGTCCCTTAAGGGAAGAGTCGAGGAGTACTGAAACTGTATATAAGGTTCCTTGAGCGGCTGGCCGTTGACGAGTACTTTACGGTCTTCGATTCTGATTACATCGCCGCCCACTCCGATCACGCGCTTCACGAACATCACCGACGGATTTCGCGGGTAGCGGAAAGCAACGATGTCCTGCCGGTGGACGCTTCGCAGGGGCGGAATGCGAAGCGACGTGTAAGGAAGCCGCGGCCCGTAGAGCAGCTTGTTCAGGAACACATGATCGCCGATCAAGATCGTTTGTTCCATGGACCCCGTGGGAATCACCGTAGCTTCCGCGATGAAAGTTCGAATGCAGAATACGCCCAGCAGAACGACCAACAAGGAACGGACGGTCTCCCACGCGCTTTCGCGCCGTCGGGATCTGCCGTCCGGTTTCTCGCCCTCCGGCTCAGGCGAGTTGGACGCAGCAGGTTCCGAAACGGGCTGCCCTGATACAGGCCCTTCCGCAGTCTGATTCTCAAGCGGTTCCATATCCCTTAGTCCCGGTTTCGAATCGCAATCAGAGGCTCTTGAACGGTGGTGGGGTAATTCCCTGAGTAGCAGGCCAGGCAAAATCGTCCTTGCGTATCTCCTACCGCTCGGCGCAGACCCTCGAGCGACTGATAACCTAGGGAGTCAGCTCCCAGGAATTGTCGTATTTCCTCGACATTATGAGTAGATGCGATTAATTCCTTTTTCGTTGGCGTGTCGATGCCATAAAAGCACGGGGAGGTGGTGGGAGGGCAACTGATGCGCATGTGAATTTCTTTGGCCCCTGCTTCTCTCACAATCCGCACGATCATACGGCTGGTTGTACCGCGCACGATCGAGTCGTCGACCAGGACTACTCGCTTTCCCTCGAGCAAACTGCGCACGGGGTTTAGCTTCAACTTTACGCCGAAATCCCGGATCGCTTGGCTGGGTTCGAGAAACGTGCGGCCCACATAGTGGTTGCGGATCAGAGCGATCTTGAGCGGAATCCCTGATTCCTCGGCAAAGCCCGTGGCCGCCGGAACCCCTGAGTCCGGAACCGGAACGACCAGATCGGCGTCCGCCGGGTGCTCACGGGCCAGGAACCGTCCCAGCATTTCGCGGCTGGCCTGCACCGAGCGCCCGAACACCATGCTGTCTGGGCGGGCAAAATAGACGTGTTCGAAGATGCACTGGGCGGGCGAAGCAGGAGGCGCGAAATGCAGCGAAGTCACTCCGCGGCGGTCCAGGATGACCATCTCGCCCGGCTCGACGTCGCGAATGAACTTGGCGTCGATGAGATCGAACGCGCAACTCTCCGAACCCAGAACGTAAGCGTCGCCGAGTTGTCCCAGGCTGAGGGGGCGGAAACCGCGCGGGTCACGGATGCCGTACACGGCGTCTTTGAAGAGCATCACCAGCGAATAGGCACCCACCACCTTGTCTAGCGCCTCCGCTACGGCCTCGGGAATGCCGGCTTGCCGGGAGCGGGCAAGAAAATGCAGGATTACTTCCGTGTCGCTGGTGGTTTGAAAGATGTCTCCCCGGTTCTCGAGATCGCGCCGGATCGAGCTGGCGTTCACCAGATTCCCGTTGTGAGCCAAAGCCACCTGGCCCTTGTTGCAACTCACCTTCAGGGGTTGGGCGTTCTTAAGGTCTATGTCGCCGGCCGTGGAGTAGCGCGTGTGCCCGATCGCCAGATATCCACGCAAGGCCTTAACGACCTCCGGGGGAAAGACCTCGTCGACGTGGCCCATCCCTCTCTTGCAGGTCAGTGTCTCGCCATCGGAGACACAGATGCCGGCGCTTTCCTGTCCCCGGTGTTGGAGCGCGTAGAGGCCTAAAAATGCCAGTTTCGAGGCTTCGGGGTGTCCATAAATTGCAAATACCCCACAGTGGTCGTGAAACTTGTCGTCGGGCAGAGAAAAAACTGGGAAGAAAGAAGACGCGAGCTCCAAAAATCCTCCTCCAAATCAGGAAGGATGACGATGCTGAAGCGGCCATTAACCTCAGTTGAATCAACGCATTGGGTGCGAAATCCGCCCCCACACGCTCATTCGGCTTTCGGCACGCCGGCCTCAATTCCCAAACTTCACTGCCGGCACTTCCAGCGACCCACGCCGCCCACACCGGCCAGTCCTATTGTGCGCCTAAACCCAGACTCGCGCAACAGGTTTGTGCGGACACAGGTTTGTGCGGACCTGTGCAGTGTGGCGATTTGAGTGCACCGCCGACCTTCACAGCCTGCCCTGAGCAAAGCGAAGGGTCGGCAACTGCCCTGACACCTCGGCGCGCTACTGTCAAATTAGGACACTACCCACTGGCACGTAAGCTTCAATTCAAAAGACTTTTGCTATATACTCTCCGCTCTTGTCCGTCAATAGACAATTAGGAGCAACTGGAAGAATCCTTTAAGGATCGGTAACTCAATGAAAATCTCTCCGATCGACTGGCTCGTTGTAGCTGCGTATTTCGCCATTAACCTACTCATCGGGCTCTACTACCGCAAAAAGGCCAGCGCCAGCACGGGCGATTTTTTTGTTTCCGGCAGAAAGGTCGGCTGGCTGCTGGCGGGCACTTCCATGGTGGCCGCGACCTTCGCGGCTGACACTCCTCTGGCGGTCACGGGCTTTGTAGCGCGGCAGGGGATTGCCGGCAACTGGTTCTGGTGGAGCTTTCTTCTCAGCGGCATGATGACGGTCTTCTTCTTCGCCCGCCTCTGGCGGCGCGCGGAAATCATCACCGACGCGGAGTTTGTCGAGCTGCGATACGCCGGCAAGCCGGCCGCCTTTCTGCGCGGCTTCCGGGCATTGTACTTCGGCATCCTCATGAACTGCCTGATCGTCGGCTGGGTCAATCTCGCTATGGAGAAGATCCTCCAGACCGCTTTGGGTGTTCCGAGGAGCGTGGCCATTCTCATCATCTTCGGCATCATCGCCTTTACCGGCTTTTACACCTCGATATCGGGACTCTGGGGCGTGCTTTGGACGAACGCCGTGCAGTTTGTCCTCAAGATGACCATGGTGACAGTCCTGGCTTATTACGGCATCAAAGCTGTTGGCGGATTTGCATTGTTGAAGCAGGGACTGGCCCACCTCGATGTTGAACGGCATGCCGCCACGGGCGGCTCTGGTTCCATTCTCTCCTTCGTCCCAGGTTTCGACTCGGCCTGGATGCCGCTGTTGACTTTCTGCGTCTACCTGGGAATGAACTGGTGGGCCAATTGGTATCCGGGCGCGGAACCGGGCGGGGGAAGCTACGTAGCCCAGACGATCTTCTCCGCCAAGGATGAAAAAAACTCGCTCTGGGCCACCATGTGGTTCAACACCGCGCACTACGCCATCCGGACCTGGCCCTGGGTGCTGACGGCCCTGGCCTCCGTGGTTCTTTACCCGCACCTCAAAGACCCGGAGATCGGTTTCATCAAGGTCTGGGTTGATCATTTGCCCGCAGCGTGGCGCGGCTTAATGCTTGCCGCTTTTGCCGCCGCGTTTATGTCTACGATCGCCACCCAGCTCAATTGGGGATCCTCTTATATTGTCAACGACTTCTACCGGCGCTTTCTGGTGCAAGGCAAGACCGACCGCCACTACGTGATCGCCGCTAAGTCCGTTACCGCGTTTCTGGCCGTCCTGGGCGCCGCTGTTTCATTGGTCATGACCAGTGTTGCCGGAGCCTGGGAGTTCCTGCTCGGCGTCGGCGCGGGCACGGGAGCGGTCTACCTGCTGCGCTGGTATTGGTGGCGGATTAACGCCTGGTCGGAGGTCTCCGCCATGTCGGCCGCCGCCATCATGACGGTGCTTCTCCACACAGTGATTCACATTCAAGGAACTCCGGCCAGCGTTTTTGCGAAGTCCATCATTCTCACCGTGGTGGTGACGAGCTGTGTCTGGCTTGCTGTAACCTTCCTCACACCTCCGGAACCGGAAGCCAAACTTCTTCAGTTCTACCGGCGTGTGCGGCCCGGAGTAGCAGGCTGGCCGAAACTCGCGCGCCTGGCCCCGGAGGTCCCGCCCAGTCGTGATGGTTGGTATAATCTCATGGATTGGCTGCTCGGTTGCCTCATGGTGTACATGGCGTTGTTCGGAATTGGTCATTTGCTGCTGGGCTCAACCAGCCTGGGAATTGTCTTCTTAGTCGTCTCCGCAGCCTCCGGCTACGCCATCTATTGGGACTTCTCGAAGCGCGGGTGGGAATCGCTGGCAAAATAGGGACTGGGGGCTGGGGACTAGGTGCTGGCAAGGATGAAAGTGAATTCTGGCAGCAGAGAGTGCTTTGGCCCCAGCCCCTAGTCCCCAGACCCTAGCACCTTCGTTCGCACATGCGGATAACAGAACGCGAAAACCCGGCTTCAGCAGCCCTCGACACAAAACCCACCGCTGAGATCCTCCGCATCATCAACCGGGAAGATCAGCGCGTCGCTCCGGCTGTGGCAAAGGTCGTGCCGCGGATCGCGCGCGCGGTGGACATGGCCGTTCAAGCCATCAGTTGCGGCGGGCGAATGATTTACCTGGGCGCCGGGACCAGCGGCAGGCTGGGGGTGCTCGACGCTGCCGAGTGCGGCCCGACTTTCGACAGCGATCGCGTGCAGGCGGTAATCGCAGGCGGTCGCGGGGCGATGCTGAAATCCTCGGAAGAGACGGAGGACAATCCTCTCGAGGCCGAACGTGACTTGCGCCGCATCCAGCTCAGCAAGAAGGATGTTCTAGTGGGAATCTCCGCCAGCGGGCAGGCTCCCTACGTGCTGGGTGGATTGCGCTATGCGCGCCGTCTCGGCGCCAAGACGATCGGCTTGACGGTCAACCCTGCTGCGGCGATGAAGCCGCTTGCGGACGTGTTCATTGCGCCCGTCGTGGGCCCGGAGGTTCTTACCGGCTCGAGCCGTATGAAAGCTGGAACCGCTCAGAAGCTCGTTCTCAACATGCTCTCCACCACCGTCATGGTCCGCCTGGGGCGCGTCTTCTCCAGTTGGATGGTCAACATGCGATTGACCAACCGCAAGCTGCGCGAGCGTGGCCAGCGGATCCTGATGCGCTCCACGGGCGCAAGTCCGGCTTGTGCCGCCCAAACCCTGCAAGCCGCCGGAGGAAGTTTGCCCATAGCCCTGCTGATGCTTCATCGCAGGATAAAACGGGACGAAGCCCAACGACTTCTGGCCACCGGAAAGAGCCTTGCTTCGCTCCTTCGCGGTCGTCGGTAGTGCCGACCCTCACGTCGGCACAAAACCCATCGTTCCCGTAGCGCCGACCTTCAGGTCGGCATGAAACGTGCCGACCCGTCGGGCTAAGACCTGCTGACCTAAAGGTCAGCGCTACAGCATAGGCTCACGTCACTAGCAATTGTCCAAACGCCCGGACCGCCTCAGAATGTCTCGCTCAAGCTGATCTCATTCAACGTCTGGTCCAGCTTTTCTGCCGCCTGCTCGCGTTTTGATTTAAGGTCAGAAACCTGGGTGCGCAGGGCAGCCAGGCGGTCCTCCTGCGTATTCAGTTCGTGAGTGTAGCGTTCAGTCAACGTTTTCTCCTCGGCGCTTCCCTTGAGCGCTTTCATGTTCTCGCGCAGGCGGGCCTGGTCTGTGCCAATGGCATCAAGCTCCTGCTGCCGGGCCTGAATTTGCGCGTCGAGCGCTGCAATGCCGTTCTTCTCGTCCAGGACCTGCCGGAAAGCCTGTTCCATAGCAGGAGTGACTCTCTGTTGCTTGGTCAGCACTTCAACTTGGTCGCTCGTCAGGCTGGTGAGCGCCATCTCGGTGGTTTCAGGCTTGCGCTCCTCGACCACAAGCTGGGCGGTCTGCTTCGGAGTCACTTTCACCCGGAAACGGTAGAAGGAAGCTGACGATTCTTCGGGCTTCAAGTTGGCGGCGAGCTTCCATTCGTCACGGGCCGGATGTTCGATGATTACATCGCGCCCGTTTACGTCCGAATTGAAAAGCTTGTAGGTCTTGGTGGATCGCTGCTCGCGTGTGGTAAGCATTAGACCCTTATTAATTACGATTTTGCTGATGGGCTTTTCGGAGAAATCATCCTTCGCCTGGACATGCACCGCCGGGTCGGGGGCGTAGGAGACCAGGCGCTTTTCTCCGGGTCGAATGGCCTCGAGCAATCCCTGGCCGCCAAAAGTGTCCCCTTCGAGGACGTTAAAGCTCCCGGCGTCGAGAGTCTGCCCGCTGGTGTTGGTCAGCCAAAGGGCGCGAAGGGCTGTGGCCGAGCTCGCGTTCCACAACGTGACCTTCTCCGCATCCACGTGAGCCTGGATAATAGGAACCAAGGCAGACTGATTCTTATCGATCGTCACAGTTTGCTTGATGTCGTATTCAAAGAGGTCGCCGATTTCTTTCGCTTCAGCCTCAGCCTGCTGTTTTTCTTCCAGCCAGCTCTTGGGCTCGGCTGAAACCATCACGGTTTGCGCATTCATTCCCACTTCCAAAGTTGGCTGAAACTGATTCCTGCCGGAGGAGACGGTCACGTTGTTCACGGCGAGTCGTTGGAATCCCGGTGAGTCGACGGTAAGGGATGAGTCACCTGGCTGAGCGTTCCGGAAACGGTAGTGGCCGTTAGAATCGGCGCGAGTGGCCACGGAAGTGCCGTTGGCGTTGTTCGTCAGGGTCAACTTGGCATTAGGGATGACAACCCCGGTCTGATCTCTCACGGTGCCCTCCAGGACGGTCGCCCCACCGACCACGCCACCTAGCACGCCACCACCACCCACGGAGTACATGCCTCCGCCGGTTCCTCCGCCTTCGCCGGGCCCGACCCCCGCACCTCGGCCCGAACCTATTCCTCCTGCTTCGCCCTGCCCGTTCACAGGAGACGCCGGCGCTGCCATTAGCGCCATCTCGTGCGTCTGGGGGGTCAGTGTCATCTCTTGAGGCAGAGCCACCACGGGCCGGCGCACGTAATAAGGCTGCGAGATCTGCTGAATGAAAGACTGCGGTGCGCCGGCGATGAGCGAAAGCCGGACGCCTTTCCAGTCCTCGCCGATCGTGTTGTCCACCACCGCCCAGCCCTGGATCAGCGGTGGATCGTCCGGTTTGTCGGTGAGCAGGATGCGGTAAGTGCTCTTCCACACCGGGACTTCGCTGATGTAGCTCACAAACACGTCGCGCTCGCCGTCGCCCGTGGCGGAGATGGTCATACGGCGCAGGTCCATGGCCTTGGCGGACCCGACGAGGCTGAGGTAACGTCCCACATCGTCGCTCAAGTCGTGGTCAGCGATGCGCACCGAAGTCGCCGGCCCCATCTCGAAGCTGCGCAGTTCGCCGCCATCGGTTACCAGGGAGAGGTCTGTAACCTCCGTAAGCTGCTCGCCTTTGGGGTTAAGGGTTTTGCGCGTCTAGACGCTCAACACCCGACCCGCGCCGGACGCCGAACCGTTGTGCACCTCCACTCTTGTGCCGCGCAGGGCGTTGAGGAAGTCGTCGCGAGAGGTTCCCTCGCTGAGAGGCAACCGCAGAGCTTTCAGCCGCTCGCTCAAGGGCGCGATCGAGTTGAACCGTACACCGCCGATGCGGCCGGAGCCGAGGTCCACCACGGTGAGCGAGTTGAGGACGTCATTAAGCTGGGCAGTGGTAAAGTCGATATTGAGTTCCTGCGTGCCGCGAACCCGGGCCGAGTGCTCGAAGTAGCCGACTCCGTTCTTGTAAAGCACCACACGTTTCACCGGCAAGCGCTCCTGCGAATCTGCCGCAACATCCGCCGCCGTTCGCCCGCCGGGCTTCGGCTGGGCGCCCGCGATGCCTACGAGCAAGACCATTAATAGACTTGTAAATAGTAGTCTGCGCATGGAGTCTCCCTTATGTTGGAACATTTTCGGAGCGGCGTCTCGAAAGAACACGCTCGCCGTCCCTTGGCTTAGACACCGGAGCAGCGCCTCGGGTTGCCGGTTCTCCGGCTTATTTCGTGGCGCGGGCGTCTCGCCCGCGGTCGCGGGAGCGTCCCGCTCCCGCGCGCGGGCCGAGCCTGTCCTGAGCGGAGCGAAGGAATGCCCGCGCCACTGCGGGCGGGACGCCCGCACCACGAAATCGAAAATTGTGGAACTTTCCCAGGTCGCAATGCGTTCCTAAGCATAGAGCGAGGAGGTAATCCCCGATGATGAAGAAAACAGTTGGTGTAATGATTGGCATCTTGGTCTTTACGGCGCTGGCTTGGCCGGCGGACCGTTGGATCCACATCCGGGTGATCGAATCGGGCCCGGACGGAGATCACGTACGCGTCAACATCCCGCTGAGCCTGGCGGAAGCCGTTCTTCCCACCATCCACGCCGACAATTTCTCGGACGGCAAGGTCAAGGTGGAAGGCCATGCCTTCGACCAGGTGGATGTGCGAGCTTTGCTCGAAGCGGTCCGGAAAACGCAGGACAACCAATTCGTCACCGTCCAGTCGAGGGATCAGAACGTGGAGGTGGCAAAAGCCGGGGAGTTCCTGCTCATCAAAGTTCACGAAAACTGCAGGCGCGGCGCGAAGAAAGACCAGGCTTCGAAGGCAGAGCATACTGTAAATATCAAGGTACCCTTCAAGGTCGCAAACGCTCTGCTCTCGGGTCCCAATGACGAACTGAACGTGCTGGCGGCAGTTCGTGCCCTGGATGAATACCAGAACCTCGAGTTGGTCACTGTGAAGGACGACCACGACGACGTCCGCATCTGGGTGGATTCGAACAATGCCGCGGACTGACAGCTTGGAGCGCGGCAGCGAAGCTGCCGCCATGGTTTGCAGTAGCACGGGCTGCCGCCTTCGCGCCGAAATTCCAGGAGGGCGGCAGCTTCGCTGCCGCACTCCAAGACCAGAAAGGCGGTGAATTATGACGGCAGGCATGGCAGTTCTCGCAGGGACGCTCGGAATCTTTACGGCAGGCGCAGTGATTGTCTGCAACGAAGGGGCGGTGAGGGTAGACGTGCGGGAAAAGACCAGCGACGGCCACCACGTCCATTTAATTCTGCCGGCCGCCATTGCGCCGGTGGCTGCATTTGTGATCCCCAGGGCCAAACTGCACGATGCTCGCGACAAAATCAGGCCATGGCTCCCGACCATCAGGGCGGCCAGCATAGAACTGGCGCGCTGCGCCGACGGCCCCCTGGTCGAGGTGGATAGCCGTCACGAGCACGTAAGAATCTTCAAATTGCGCGGATCCGTTTTCATCGACGTGGACACAGACGAGGAAACGGTTCACGTCTCATTTCCGCTCGAAGTGGCCGCGGACACGGTGAGCCAGTTGGCAAGGTAGGATTAGGCCAGCCACCCTCCGCCCCCCCTTGGCTTTGGAGGGGAGTCTAAAGCAGCCAAGGAGGGGAACCACGCCGACCTCAATTCACCGTCATGGTGAATTGAATCGTGTGGGTGAGGGTGGAAGTCGAGGCTGCGGTTCCCGTGACAGCCACGGTGTAGGTCCCCGCAGGCGTTCCCGGGACGGTCTTGGGGGGAGGAGTGCTCGACCCACCGCCGCAGGCACTCCACAGCATCGCCAGCAGCAAGCAGGCAGCAAGCAGGCAAGCCGCCCGGCGTTTCCGTGCTGCTGTCAGCGCCGCGACACTTGCGAGCCCCAATAACGCATACAGCCAGAATAAACTTCCCAAGCCTGTAAAGCCCGGCGGCAGGAGTCTTCCCGCGGGTGGTGCGAGCAGCGCAGTGGATGGTGCTGTGGTCGAAACCGCCACAGCCACGCTCGCCAAAACAGTGCCGTTCGGCGTCAGCGTATTGGGCGTGAGCGTGCAGGTGGATTCCGAGGGCGCCCCGGTGCACACGAAGTTCACCGCCTGGCTGAACCCCTCTTCGGAACCGACCGTCAGACTGTAATTTGCCGTCTGCCCAGCAGTCACGGTCTGGCTGGTAGTGGTACTTGACATCGCGAAGTCCGTTCCAGCGCCCGAAAGCTCAACCGTCTGCGGGCTGGTGCTGGCGTTGTCGGTGAGCGTCAGCGTGCCGTTCCGAGTTCCCGCGTCGATAGGTGAGAAAGTAACACTGATCGTGCAACTCGAGCCGGCAGCCACCGAATCGCCGCAAGTGTTGGTCTGGGCGAAGTCGCCGGTTCGGGCGAATTTGAGCGTAGTCAGGGTCCCGTTGCCCGCGTTAGTAAGTGTGATCGTTTGGGGTGCGCTCTGCGACGAAACTGTCTGCGCGGCGAAGCTCAAGGCCGTAGTCGAGAGGCTGACCACCGGCCCAGCCCCTGTGCCGCTTAGGTTGACCGTCTGGATGGTTCCCCCGGGAACGTAATTGCTGTTGTCAGTGATGGTCAGAGTTCCAGTTTGCGGGCCGGGCGCCGTGGGCGTGAAGACGACGTTGATGGCGCAGGAACTATTGGCAGCAACGCTATTCCCACAGGTATTCGTCTCGGAGAAAGCCCCACTCATTGCGAAGCTTGAAACCGAGAGGGGGGGACTGCCGGTGTTGGAAAGCGTAAGAGCCATCGGACTGCTGGCAGACCCTAACGCTTGATTCCCGAAGACCAGCGCCGTGGGAGAGACGCTTGCCTCTGGAGCGACTCCAGTCCCCGTCAGGCTCACCGTAAGCGTGAGAGGCGTCGGGCTGGTGTAGGTAACGGTCAGCGTACCGGTGCGCGTCCCGGCTGCGGTAGGCATGAACGAGATGCTGATGGGGCAGGGGGTGTCTACGGTTAGGCCCGTCAGGCTGTCGCAAACGTTTTGCTGTTGAAAGTCCCCGCTGACCGATAACTCGGGCACGCCTGTGCCGCCATTGTTGGGATTAAGGAGCATGATCGTCTGAGCAATGCTCGTGGAGTTCACCGGCTGGTCACCAAAAGTGAGACTGGTAGCAGAAAGGCTGGCTTGCCCCCCAGCGCCCGTGCCGGTCATCTGCACGGTCTGTGGGCTGTTGACTGCGGCGTCCGTCACCGTAAGCAGGCTGGTATAAAATCCGGCCACCGTGGGTTGGAACGACACATTGATCGTGCAACTGGCATTGGGGCCAACAGAAGGCACGCAGTTATTGGTTTGCGTCCAGCCGCTAGGGACCGTCACGCTGCTGACTGCCAGTGCCACTGAAGCCGTGTTGGTCAGCGTCACCACTTGGGGGCTGCTCGTTGTCCCGATATTCTGGTGGTTGAAGAACAGGCTCGCGGGCGAGAAATTGGCCGCGGACACCGCTCCAGTGCCGGTCAGTTGAAGGGCCCATGGTCCGCCGGAAGCGGCGGCGACCGTTACCGCGCCGGTGCGATCCCCTAGCGCAGTTGGCGTGAAAGTGACTGCGACCTTGCAGCTGGCTTCGGGCGCAACCGTAGTATCGGTGTAAAAGCAGGAGGTGGCGCCGCTGACCACCGCAAAATCGCCGCTGGCAGTGATGCCGTTGATGTTCAGTGAGGCGTTACCGAGGTTGGTTACCGTGAAGGTCTCTTGCGGGCTGGTCGTGTTTTCGAGCACGGCGCCGAAGCCGAAGGCAGCGGGCGAGAAGCTCACGGCCGGTGCTGGACTCGCCGAGAGTTCAGCTACGAAGGCCGTTGGCCCCGGAGGTTGAGCGTTCTTGTTGGCCGGCTGCAACGGGTTAACCGTCGGGAAGTCAAGCGAAAGCGTAGCACCGGTTATGTAGGCGTTGCCAGAGGGGTCCAAGGCCACGCCCGCGGCTGCGTCCTGATAGCTGCCACCCAAATAGGTGGAATAGACCAG
>Ga0116102_1000818_pt1 | contig 11781 bp, 7 predicted proteins | sample June2015DPH_4_50_FD_89822 | JGI IMG/M metagenome (GOLD analysis project Ga0116102, IMG submission 89822) | Peatland microbial communities from SPRUCE experiment site at the Marcell Experimental Forest, Minnesota, USA - June2015DPH_4_40 | ecosystem: Environmental > Terrestrial > Soil > Wetlands >... | reverse complement strand
TGGCCTTGACCCGCTTCTCGAGCTGTGTGCGCCACACCTGCGCGTGGTGCACGTCGGCGGTGGCGTGCAAAGTGAAATAGCCGCGCGTCTTCTCATCGGCGCCGTACAGTTCACGCAGGACGCGATCTTTCTCCTGCGCCAGGCGCGGCACCTGCGATTCGTAGGCATAGAAAGCCGCCAGCGCTTCTTCCGGAGTGCCTTCGCTGGCAACACGGTGGAACCAGGAGATGAGCTTGCGAACTGCCCCAACCGGCCGCCGTTTCGGAATGCGGCTTCCGCCCATGCCTTCCACAAAGTCGAGCCACAGTTCGGAGTGCGAACGTTCCGGCTCGCCGAAGGAATCTTCGCCGCCCTTCTCATCGGTCATGTTGGCGAGCACGGCGTGGCGCAGCTCGCCTTCTTCCAGCCGGACGCCAAGCTGCGCCAGATAGCTCGGGAACGCCTCCACGTGCGGGTAGTAATCCTCAGCGTATTCGAGCAGATCGTCGCGGGTCAGCTCGCCCGCCGACCAAGCTTTGTAAAACGGATGACGGAGCAAATCGTATTGATGAATGCGTTCGTCCAGCAGAGACACAAATGCTTTCGTTTCCATAATGTTCGTTTCCATGATGACCTCGATACCCTTCACTATACGGTCGGGACCGGCGGATCACAAGGACGCGGCGCTAGAAACCAGTGCCCGGGCTACCCTCTCGCTGTCAGAGCGAAGAAGGTTGTTACAATTAGCGAAGCAGTATTCCCTCCGTTGTTGTGGGGCCTGAACAAGCGCACATGCAGCCGTTTGACGAACATTTCGAGGTGGTGGTGGGGGGGGCTGGCCATGCCGGATGCGAAGCCGCCATGGCGGCGGCTCGCATGGGGCTGAAGACGGCTCTCTATACGCTGAACGTCGATCTGATTGCGCAGATGTCTTGTAACCCGGCCATCGGCGGCATCGCGAAGGGGCACCTGGTGCGCGAAGTGGATGCTCTTGGCGGCATCATGGGCGAAATTACCGATGCGGTCGGAATCCAATTTCGCCTGCTCAACACTTCGCGTGGACCCGCCGTCTGGTCGCCGCGGGCGCAGTGCGACAAGCAGGCCTACCGCCTGAAGATGCGCGAAGTGCTTGAGTCGCAGGCGAACTTGAAGATCAAGCAGGCGGAAGTCGTGGATGTGATTGTGGAGAACGGCCAGCATTCAGCACTCAGCACTCAGCATTCAGCCGGGGCAGAAGTTACTGAGAACCGGCAACTGGCAACTGGCAACTGCATTCGCGGCATTTTGCTGCGCGATGGGCGGCGCGTCTCGGCTGAAGCGGTCATCATTACTACTGGGACTTTTCTTAACGGGCTGATTCACTGCGGCGAGCAGCAGTATCCGGCGGGACGTTCGGGAGAACCGGCGGCGGTTCTGCTGGGCGAAGCGCTCAAGAAGCTTGGCCTGCGCGGATGCCGGCTCAAGACCGGGACGCCTCCGCGTCTCGACGGGCGCACCATTGACTGGTCGCGTTTCGAGCGACAGCTGGGCGATTTGGATCCGACTCCCTTCAGCTTTCGGACGCGGCGCGTTGCGCATCACGACTCGCAGGTGCCCTGCTACATCGCTTTTACCACCGAGGAGACGCATCGCATCATTCGCGAGAACGTGCATCGCTCGCCCATGTACAGCGGGCAGATTCACTCGACGGGGCCGCGTTACTGTCCTTCGATTGAAGACAAGATCGTCAAGTTCCCCGACAAACTGACGCACCAACTCTTTTTGGAACCCGAGGGCCTGAACACGCACGAAATCTATGTCAACGGCATGAGCACTTCGCTGCCGATTGATGTGCAACTGGCGATTCTCAAGTCGATTCCGGGACTCGACAGCGCGGAGATGATGCGGCCTGGGTACGCGATTGAGTACGATTCGATCGATCCCACGGAACTCAAGCGTACGCTGGAAACGAAAAAGATTGCTGGACTGTTTCTCGCGGGTCAGATCAATGGCACGTCGGGGTACGAAGAAGCGGCGTGCCAGGGAATCATGGCCGGGATTAACGCAGCGCTGAAGGTGAATAAAGAGTCTCCGCTGGCGCTCGACCGCACGGAAGCGTACACGGCCATTCTGATCGATGATTTGATTTCGAAGGGCACCAAAGAGCCTTACCGGATGTTTACTTCGCGGGCGGAGTTCCGCTTGCACCTGCGGATCGACAACGCCGACCGGCGGCTCACTCCGCACGGACGGCGCGTGGGGCTGATTTCGGATGAGGCATGGGTGGAATTCGAGGCGAAGCAGCAGCGGGTGGAGGAAGTGAAGCAGTTGCTGGAGAGGACGAAAGTGACGGGAGCGATGGCGGAGCAGATCTCGCAGGCTAGTTCTGCTGCTGACGAGAGCGGTCGAGCTGCGCTCGACTTGGACGGGCGAGGGCGACCGTCCCTCCACGAACCAAGCGATCTGTCTTCCGCACTGGGGCAGCCTTTGGCGCAGCTGCTGAAGCGGCCTGAGATTGCCATTGAGCAACTGGCGCCGGTTCTCAATGATTTGGTGCCGCGGTTTTTTGAAAGAGACTCCCCGGCAAACTCGGCGTCCTCTGCGGTTGATGTTTTTCCGGTTCATCTTTCGTCCGAGATCCGCAACGAGCTTAAGTCTGTCGAAACTGAGATTAAGTATGCCGGATACCTCGACCAACAGCAGCGCGCCATCGAACGGCTGAAGAAGGCCGAGCAGCGCCGCATTCCCGATTGGTTCGATTACCGGACAGTCAGCGGGTTGTCGCGCGAAATGCAGGAGAAGCTTGGAAAGGTCGTCCCGCAGACGCTAGGCCAGGCTTCGCGTATTCCGGGCGTTACGCCGGCCGCCGTGTCGCTGATCAATGTGTATATCGAGATACAGGCGCGACGGCGGGAACAGGCCGCGGCGCTGTAGCCCCCTTGGCGGCTAAAGCCGCTTGTGTAGCGGGTTCTGACGGCATGGGCCGTCTGCACCGCGGGACCACGAGAACTCGTAAACCACCGTGCGACAAAGACTTAAGCGCTGGTTCCGGGAGGGGGATTCAACCATCCCAAGGTGTCTGGTTGACGATCCTGCCTGAAATCTAGAGCCTGAAATGCACGTCTGTCACCAGCACAGTCTCGAAGTTAAGTACAACAAATTGCCGTTGTCTCCGGGTTAAGTACAACTCGACACTGATGCTGATAGGGGTTGGGCACTGGGCGGGGAAACGGCGGGCGCAGAGAAGTCCCGATTTTTCGCGTTGACAAGTTCGCGGAACCGGCAGAAACTTTCAGACCCTTTGCTTCGCCACACGCTGAACCCAGCTTGGGGAAAGGGTTCTCACCCTAATGAGGAGGATTCATATGTTGAATATCACGAGCCGCACTCTCTTGTTCGCCCTAACCGCCATTCTGATTGCCGTGCTCTGCGGAAGCGCAGCCGCGCAGCAGCACATCACCGGCACCTTAGGGGATGGCGCAACCTATGTGATCGATGTTCCGCCGATCTGGAACGGCACTCTGCTTCTTTACAGTCACGGATATGTCGTACCCGGAACGCCAAATCCCGCGCTAGACGTGGGCGATCCCCTCACGGGCGGTTATATGCTGGCGGCGGGTTACGCGCTGGCGGGTTCATCCTACGCGACAACGGGTTGGGCAGTTCAGCAGGCGATCCCGGATCAGATTGCAACGCTCGATGCTTTTGAAAGTGCGGTTGGAACTCCAATCAAGACCATCGCCTGGGGACACTCTCTCGGTGGCATGGTCACCGCCGGACTGGTGCAGGAGTTTCCGGATCGCTTCAACGCCGCGCTTCCCATGTGCGGAGTCCTGAGCGGTGGTGTGGGCACGTGGAACGGGTCGCTCGATGTTGCATTCATCTTCAACACGCTGGTGGCAGGCGGGTCTTTGCAAGTCGTCGACATCACGAACCCGGACGTGAATTTGGTCAGCGCCGAAGGGATCCTCGCCGTGGCTCAGACCACTGCGCAAGGGCAAGCGCGAGTGGCATTGGCTGCGGCCCTTGGAGACTTGCCCGGCTGGTTCGATCCTACGTCTCCGGAACCGGCGCCCACCGATTACGCAGCCCGGCTAGCCAACCAGTTTCTATGGTTGTCGGAGGTGGATTTCCCGTTCATCTTTGCTTTGCGCGCCGAACTGGAGGCCCGCGCCGGAGGCAACCCTTCGTGGAACACCGGCGTGGATTACGAAACGAAACTGAAACACTCGGTCGATCATGCGGAGGTGCGAGCACTGTATGCCGCAGCCGGGTTGAGCCTGGAGGCAGACCTTGCGACACTAAAGAACGCCAAGCGAATTACGGCCGATCCGGGCGCTTTGGCGTACTTGAGCGATAACATCATCTACAATGGCCAGCTACCGTTTCCGGTGCTGACGCTGCACACGACTGGCGACGGACTCGCGCCGGTGGAAAACGAGAGCGCCTATCGAAGGGTCGTCGGCGAGGCGCATGACAGCGCGATGCTGCGACAGACATTCGTGCACCGCGCCGGTCACTGCGCATTTACACCTGCGGAAACAATTACTGCGCTACAAACGCTTGACCTGCGTCTGACGACAGGGGAATGGAAGGATCTCACCGTTCCCGACCTGAACAATGACGCGGCTCTCCTGGGCTCTGGGTACAATGTTTACATCAACGGTGGTTCGTTGGTGCCCACGCCGCCGGCTTTCCTGAAGTTTGAACCGTTGCCGTTCCTAAGGATCTACGACGCGTTTACACAGTAGGAGCTCGGGAAAAAACACGGCAGAAGTCTCTAACAAGAAAAAGGCACGGAGTTTCTCGTTCCCCTCCGTGCCTCACTGAAGCCGTGCCCTTCCACAAATCTCTGCGGAGCTTCGCTCCGCGTGGGCGGGCCGGGCGCCCATAATCCTGATCAAAACCTCGCGGGCAAGAGTGCCCGCGCCACACGGTTAGCTGCAGCCGCTGGTACTGCCGCAGCTCATGCACTTGTAGCAACTGCCGTTGCGCACCATGATGGAGCCGCAGAAGGAGCAACTGGGAGCGTCGCCCATGTCGATCATGCCGGCGAGCGCGTCGGCGGCATGGACAGAACCAGGTCTCAGGTCTCGGGTCTCAGGTGTCAGCGAACCCCCTGAACCGGAACCAATGGAGCCGTTCAGATCGCCGACACTTTCCGGAGCGGGCGTGCCCAGCGCGCGCGGACGCAGGTTGTCGAACAGCATCTGCTGCTGTCCGCTGAGGAAGCGCAGGTGCAGCCAGCGGAAGATGTAGTCCATGATCGACTTGGCATAGCCGATCTCGGGATGGCTCGACCAGCCGCTCGGCTCAAAGCGCGTGTGTGCGAACTTCTCGCACAAGAGTTTCAGCGGCACGCCGTGCTGCAGCGAGATCGAGACCGCCAGCGCAAAGCTGTCCATGAGGCCCGACACGGTCGAGCCTTCCTTCGCCATCTTGATGAAGATCTCGCCGGGCTCGCCGTCGGGATACAGGCCGACGATGATGTAGCCTTCGTGGCCTCCGATGTTGAACTTGTGGGTCACCGACATGCGTTCTTCTTTCAGCTTGTGACGCACGGCGCGCGGCGGAGCGTCGGGGTTGTCGCCATCGGCAAGCGCCGTGGCCGCTGCGTTTCGCGCCGCATCATCCTTGGTCGAGTTCGCCGTCTTGGTGCCAGCCGCCGAAAGCGGCTGCGATTGCTTGCATCCATCGCGATAAACCGCGACCGCTTTCAGGCCCAACTTCCAGGCTTGGATGTAAGCCTCAGAAATATCGTCAACCGTGGCTGCATTCGGCAGGTTCACGGTCTTTGAGATCGCTCCCGAAATAAAGGGCTGGGCGGCGGCCATCATCTTCAGATGTCCCATGTAGTGAATGGAACGCGTGCCCTTGGCCGGCTTGAATGAGCAATCGAACACCGCCAGATGCTCGTCTTTAATGAGGGGCGCGCCTTCGATCGTTCCGGTCGCGTCGATGTAGGAAACGATCGCGTCGGTCTGCTCATGGGTGTAGCCGAGTTTGAAGAGCGCGCCGGGGACGGAGTTGTTCACGATCTTGATCATCCCGCCGCCGACTAGTTTCTTGTACTTGATGAGCGCCAAGTCCGGCTCAATCCCGGTAGTATCGCAGTCCATCATGAAGCCGATGGTTCCGGTTGGGGCTAGGACGGTGACTTGGGAGTTGCGGTAGCCGTGTTTTTCTCCGTGGGATAGGGCTTCGTCCCAGCATTGCTTGGAAGCTTCGATCAACTCGGGCAACTGAGAGGCTGCCGAGCTTCGCTCGGCTGGACGGCCGAGGGCGGCCGTCCCTACGTGGCCGTTGTTCGTGCCAATGTTATTGACGCTTGCGCGGTGCATTCTTATTACGTCTAAGAAAGGTTCGCGATTTATGTACCAGCCGGGGCAGGCTGCTCCGGGCATGTCTTCTGCCTTGGTTACTCCGAGGCGAGTTTGAACTGTGTCGGTGATGGGGCCTAGCGGCTCGCATTGTTCTGCTATGCGCGACGACTGCAGATAGGCTTCGCCGCACATGATGGCGGTTACGCAGGCGGCGTAGTCACGGCCGGCATCGGAATCGTAGGGAAGTCCCGCGGCCATTAACAGCGCTCCTAAGTTCGCATAACCTAGGCCTAGCGGGCGATAGTCGTGGGAGTTCTTGCCGATGAGTTCGGTGGGGTACCCGGCGTTGTCTACCAGAATTTCCTGGGCAGTGATGACCACGTCCACGGCGTGACGATAAGCTTCCACGTCGAACGTGCCGTTGGGCGCGAACTTCAGCAGGTTCAGGCTGGCGAGGTTGCAGGCGGAGTCGTCGAGGAACATGTACTCGCTGCAGGGATTGCTCGCGTTGATGCGCGCTGTGTTTTTCGAAGTGTGCCAGCGGTTGACGGTGGAATCGTACTGCATGCCGGGATCGCCGCATTGCCAGGTGGCTTCGGAAATTTTCTGGAGCAGGTCTTTGGCTTTGTAGGTGTTGACTACGCGACCGTCGACGATGGCGCGGGTGGAAAAATCGGTGTCGCGCATGACGGCGACCATGAAGTCGTCGGTGACGCGGACGGAGTTGTTGGCGTTCTGGAAGAAGATGGAGCTGTAGGCATCGGAGTCAGGATGCGATCCGTCGTAGCCCTGCAATACGAGCGCGTGGGCTTTGGCTTCTTCTTTGGATTTGCACTCGATGAAGTCGACTATGTCGGGATGGTCGATGTTTAAGATGACCATCTTGGCGGCGCGGCGGGTCTTGCCTCCGGACTTGATGACGCCGGCAAAGGCGTCGAAGCCTTTCATGAAGCTGAGCGGGCCGCTGGCAGTGCCGCCGCCGCTGAGAACTTCGGTGGAAGAACGCAGCGGAGAGAGATTTGTGCCGGTCCCGGATCCCCACTTGAAGAGCATGCCTTCGGTCTTGGCCAAAGTGAGGATGGAATCGAGCGAATCGTGAACCGAGTTGATGAAGCAGGCGGAGCACTGCGGGCGCGTGTATCCGGTGGCGCCGAACTCCACTTGCTGCATGGTCGAGTTCCAGTGCCAGTTGGTTGCGTCGGACTTAGGCTCGACGCGCTCGCAGCCGACGTTGAACCAGACGGGCGAGTTGAAGGCCGCGTACTGGCGGATTAGCAGGTGGACGAGCTCGTCATGGAACGTGGTGGCGTCTTCAGTGGAGCGGAAGTATCCGTCTTTCATGCCCCAGTCGCGAATGGTTTCGGCGACGCGGACGACCAGTTGACGCACGCCGGTTTCGCGCTCATCGGTGCCGATCTGTCCGTGGAGATACTTCGAGGCGACAATGTTGGTCGCGGTCATGGACCAGTCTTTTGGGACCTCGACGTTCTTCTGCTCGAAGATCATGCCTCCCTGGGAGTCGGTGATCTGAGCGTCGCGGAGTTCCCACTCGACTTCGGAGTAGGGGGAGACGCCGGGCTTGGTGAAAAAGCGGCGGAAGGTCAGTCCGGGAGCCTTCTTCTTAGTAGTGCTGGCAGCGGTTTGAGTTTTGATTTGATCGCGCACTTCGGGCATTTCCTTCTCCTAATTAGATGATGGCAAGAAGCAGTCGATCTTGCACTTAGTACTCATTTCTCAAATGCATACGGCGGTTCGGCCAAAGTTACGACCTATTCCTCACGGGACTGGATCGGCCTGCGAGCTTTTTGGGTAATTGTGCTCTGGGAGCGCGGTGGTAAGGGTTGGCTCAGCGGGGCGGACCGCTTGGGCTGACTTCGTCTCGATTAGTCTCGGTTGGACTGACTTCGTTTGGACTGGTCGGGTCCACTGAGAATCGCCGGCTGGGCATTCGATGCCATGACGGGCGAAAGAGGCGGCAACGAGTTCGATCAAACCTTCCATCGGGGCTCCTAATGGCGCGAAGGAAGCCGGCCGGTCGGGGAGCAGCTTCAGCCGCGAAATTCTAATTCTTTTTCTTTCGATGAATCCCCCCGAGGGGATGCCTGGCAGGGCCAGACCGGGGGAAGTCACCGCTCGTTTCCATCCACTCCGGAGGGATGGTTTCCCGTGAAGGGGGAGACGCGAAGTCACCTCAACTTTGAGTCTCGTCCCTGCGTGTTTACGGTCGTAGCCTCCTTTAAAGGAGGTCTGCAAAAGTGCTCGGGATGCTTAACGTACTCCCGTATATGGTGTCTGTCAAGAGGGAAACGCAACATCTTGTAGCCCGAAAGTGTTAGCGGTGCCGAGTTGGGAAATCGCTAATCGGCATTCGCTACCCCTTCCTGAAACCAGTTCCGGCGGGTTCACAGGCTGCAGAAGAAGTCGTCTTGCTAACCCGGCGGCGCCCCGGCGGCTAAAGCCGCGCCCTTTCAAAACAAAGTCAAAACCCGAGTTTTCCCCCGCAGCCGCTTCAGGCGGTGGCACGGGTGCGATCTTCTGGCGAGGCGCGAGCCACGGGCCGGGCGAGGACGCGCGGCGCTCCATCGGTTGGAACTCCGGTCTGAACTCTTGCGGCCGGGGAATGAAGCTGCGTGGGTGCGAGAGGCACGTAGATGTCTTCGAATAGAGCGTGGGTGGTGATCCGTCTTATGCCGTCAGAGGACTCGACGAGGTAGTCGCCGGGCCGGCCGGATTGTTCCCGGCCGAGTGCGTCGGTAAAGACGAGTAGTTCGGTGAGTTGGCGAGCGCGCACCAGGAAACGGGTGCGGTAGACGGTCCATTGGCTTTCAAGATTCATAGTGCTTCTTTCACCCCTAGGCGGGGCCGGTATGTGTTTCTGGCTCTTAGGTTTTGACCGAGCACGGTCGCCGCTCGGCGAATTCTTGTTTCAAGTGGAGCGACTGTACGCGCAGAAAGAGAACGGGTCAATTACATAAGAATTGTGCAACGGCGGAATTTTTGCCCGCGGATTTGATGTGATGCGTCCGGATCAAACATGGGACGAGTGTAACTGCGGTTGGCGCACGAGCGGCGGGGTTTGAGCGGCGGGCGAAAAATTGCGGTGGACGCTGCAGCGCTCGGCAACTGGAATTTGCACAAGGGGTGCACAGGTTAAGAACAGTTCTCAGTTCTCAGCGATTCGCTTCGGGTTGGTTAAGTTGCAGTTTTTCTGAGAACTGGGAACTGCCCTTTGCAGCCTTGGCCGTCGGTGATTGATGTCAGTACTCCGATCGTTCTCCTGAAACATAGTGTATCATAACGTATCACAACGTTGCATATCGAAAATTGTTGAATCCTGCTATTTTTGCTTGTAGCCATGACGGAACCCAGAGTCGCCCTGTTAGTTCGGGTGCCGGCAAGTCTCAAGTCAGGATTGGCGGAGATGGCGAAACATGAGCGCCGGTCTCTGAGTAAGCAGGTTGAATTGCTGCTAGAACGATGCCTCGAGCTTGAGGGGCGAAAAGGCGTCGCCATGCCCGCAAAGGGCGGCCGCCGTAGCGAAAGTTGACCCACACGCTTTCGATGGCCTTCTTCGCTTTTTATTCGGTGTTAGCGGCGCAGTCGACTCGCGTCGCCTTCTGAAAGGGACGCAGACCGCAAGCCGCAGCTCAGCGCCCTCTCGTTCCTCTCTACGTGCGGCAGGGATGACGCCTCGGGCGATTGCCTGTATAACCCACTTCTCAAAGTTGAGCCCCGAAGCGGCGAACTCGCGGAGCAACCGCCAGGGATAGCCTGACGTGAATTAAAGTGCGGTCACTTGCCACTGAAAGGCGCGAAACTCGGCGAGCCTGCTGAAATCTCGTTCGTTGGCTGTGATCACCCGGATGCCCAGTCGCCCCGCGCTCATCGCGATCAGTGCATCATTGGTCAAACGTCCTTGCCCGATCTTTTCGTAATGATACTTAGCCGCCAAGCGAGCAAGCACTCTGCCGACTTGAGTCCAGTCGCCAAGATTCGGAACCAGGATTCGCTTCGCCCTGTCAAAATCTCGCTCCAGGCGTTCTACAACTTGCCGATCGCGGTCGGCCGTGCCGGCATAGAGTTCTTCGAGTACCACGGCACTGAGCCAAAGCGGCGCATCCGTAGTGAACCGGCGCAGCGCCACGACCGCATCGTCTCCTTGCCGCAGTGCGCTAATGTAAATGGAAGAGTCGAACAGGGCGGGCTGCATCTAACCACCCAACGTACCGTATACGTCCTTGATGTCAATGCCACTCTTGACAAAGCGCTCAGTGGCTTCGAGAGCCAATCGATTGCTCTCGTGTTCGGCAATCGCCAAATCCAATGCACGATCGATGGCCTCCGTCTCGGTTTTCGCGCGCAGAGCTTTTTGGGCGCGCTTGATTTTCACGGAATCCAACTGAAAGTGCTTGTGTGATCGACTCCTTGTAGTAGCCATGAAAGTACCTCTCTCCCTGTCAAATGAGGATACCACCATGATGTACACAGTTTCAAAAGTTATGTACATTCCGGGAACATCCAACCCGGACTGGTGGCGATTCGCGGGACCAGAAACCAATCGTCACATGGGTCGCGCCACAGCTCCAGGGGCTATGATCCGCGCATGTTCCGGAAGCATCGCAGCCACCGCCGGCACTAATTATCGAGAGTGTGGCTGACCTTCACCCCCACGCATAGTTCGGTTTTTCGTCGATCGGTCGCCTTGCATGTTGTATTCGCGGATATGAATCCCGCTGTGGGCCGCCGATCGCAAATCGGTTCAGGACGTGCAGTTTCACCCATCGGCTGAGTTTCGACGCTCCATTTGCAATTAGCGAAACGGTCACTCGGCCATAGGTTAGGGCTTCGATTTGTTTTTGGTTACGCGGGTAGACGCCGAAGCGCACCGTTGCATTTGGCGGGAAAATTTTGCGATTCGACCCGCGAATTCCTGTGGATTGTCAGCCGTTGCGCGCCAGAATTCTAGCGTCTCCTGGTCGGGCAAAACCATCTGCAGCACCGAGGCGCGAAAATCCAGCTCCAGCTGACGGGCGGAGTCTATAGTTTGGACGGGGGCGCTCACGGCGTGGGCATCACCGCTTGCGTCTGATTGGAGTACGCGGCTTTCCGCTTCCGTCTTATCCATGGGGTCACCATATATTAGCCGGTCGTGCTGAGTGTCACTGTCACATGGTGCTGGCCACGCAATGTGGACGGAAACGCGGCATGCCGGGCCGTTCATCAAAGGCGCGGCAAGATCACGTCGGTCGCGTATCAACTGTGAACAACTTCTCCTCGTTCGTTCACCACGACGGAAGTCCAGTTCGATTTGAATGATCGTCATCATCCCGCGGTGCATGGGGTTCATCCCCAATTTTTGTTCAGGTCCTTCCTCCCTAGATTGACCTGAGACGGCCTCGGGGCGGACATGGATCACCAAAGAAGCGGACTCCTGCGTTGAAAAGGTATTGGGCAAGTAGAACTGAGCTTCCGTCACCCTTCCGCTCTACTTCAACTGATA
>Ga0116102_1000812_pt1 | contig 11863 bp, 9 predicted proteins | sample June2015DPH_4_50_FD_89822 | JGI IMG/M metagenome (GOLD analysis project Ga0116102, IMG submission 89822) | Peatland microbial communities from SPRUCE experiment site at the Marcell Experimental Forest, Minnesota, USA - June2015DPH_4_40 | ecosystem: Environmental > Terrestrial > Soil > Wetlands >... | reverse complement strand
GTATCTCCTTTTGGGAATTCGCGCCCCATCGCGGCGGTGATTTCCACCGCCTTCACCTTGCAATACTGACCTACCCCTCGGAATATTCCCGGAAAAGGGCGGAATAATATTCGGGGCGTTTCCTCATCGGGCGCAAGCTGTTGCAGACGACGTTGTATGTGGGAGGAACAGACGACCCCGTGGTCGAGTTCGCAAGGCCCTACGTTGACAACCTGGAGAAGAGCGTTCCGAATCTCTGGAACAAGATCCTGCTGCCGGGCGTTGGCCACTGGACCCAACAGGAATCGCCAACTGAGGTGAATCGGCTGATGGCGGACTTCCTGGTTAGCGTGGACGGCAAAGGTGCAGCGAAGTGAAGATTCCACCTGGAATCATATTACGGCTAATCGCTGCCGCGCCTCGATTCGAGATCGCCGTTCTTCCGGTTCGAGATCGAACCGTGCGGCTTGTGGACCATGTTCATTTCGGGTTCCTTTCCTTCGTAACCAGGGCCAGCCCTTCGGCGAAGGCTTCCAGCGCATATAATACACTTTAGCGCGGACTGCCTTCGCCGGTTACTGGATATTCCTGTCAGACGAACTATTCCCTCACCGTGGAGACAGCAAGTCTCAGCTCCGAATGAAGTTCCTGGGCCTCCTGATCCCTTTTGTTCTTAGGCACGGAGTAGCTCAGCGTCACGCCTGCTTGGCCAGCTTCGAACGTTTGAACTGCGTAGCCTGCGGCTGTTCTTACCAATGTCAAATCGCTGTGATTGGAAACCTCTTTGGATTCGGTCACACCAGCCAGAATTATGGCCGATTTGCCCTCGCCGCGGACGACCAGATAATTAAAGTTGCTGACCGAGTCCAAGTCCATTGAGATTGTGTAGTCTCCTGGCGTTAGAACTGCATTTCCCCAACGAGCCTCGAAAGGCAGAGTGAATTTGCCTGTGTAGGTCCCCTGCGCTTTCCCTTGGCTTGCGGCCAGGCACAGCGCCAAAGCCATGAAGCCAACCTTCATTCCCAGTTTCAAGTTTCGAATCGATTTCACGTTAGTTCTCCTTTTGGCGGCGGCCTGCGTTTGGATCTTGCCACGCACATTGTTTCGACCGCCTTCACCCTGCTCTACCGCTGCTGCGCATGAATATTCCTGAAGGTGGCGCGAATTTGGCTTCGGGAATAAAATCGCAGACACGGGAGTCTTATCTACGAGGGTGTGAGTTCGACGCGAAACTTCTCTCATCGATAAGGAGTGCTGAAGTGAGCTGCCAGGAAACGCAGGACCTGATTCACGGCTATATCGACGGCGAACTGGACTTGGTGCGCAGTCTTGAGATCGAGCGGCACCTCGAAGGCTGCGCATCGTGCTCGAAAGCTTATCGAGCCCAACAAGAACTCAAGGGAGCCTTGCAGGCCGTCCCCCTCCGTTTCATTGCACCGAACGATCTTCGCAGGCGCATTCAGTTGTTGTTGCGAGAGGCGGGTGAGCGCGCCCCGGCGCGCCGCACCTTTCTTCGGCTGCTCACATGGAGGTGGGCGGGAGCCGTGGCCGCCCTGGCGCTGGTGGCGGTGATGAGCTGGAATCTGGCGCGCGTTTCGCGTGCGCCCTCTGGAGATGAACTCGTGGCCCTGGAAGTCATCGACAGCCATGTTCGTTCACTCATGGCGAATCACCTCGAGGACGTACCTTCCACCGACCAGCACACGGTCAAGCCGTGGTTCAACGGCAAGCTCGATTTCTCCCCTCCCGTCCAGGATTTGGCCAAGGACGGATTTCCATTGGTAGGAGGGCGTTTGGATTATCTGGAAAACCGACCCGTGGCAGCGCTTGTTTATCAACGCCGGAAGCACTTCATCAATCTCTTCATCTGGCCCTCGACCCACGCCTCAGGGCAGGGGGCAGTGACGCGGCAAGGCTACAATCTGCTGCACTGGACCCAATCCGGAATGGCTTTTTGGGCGGCGTCCGATCTTAACAACAGCGAGCTACGGGAATTCGTAAAGTTGATCCAGCAATCTGGGCATTGAATGAACCCTTTATTCGCGACTGGTAAAAGGCAGAACAAGCCTGAACAGTGTGCTTCCCTCGCCGGCACTATCCAGGTAGATATCACCCCCATGGTCGCGCACGATCTTCTGCGCAATGGCCAGCCCAAGTCCGGTGCCCCCATCTTTGCCATAACTCACAAAGGGTTGGAAAACGAGATGGCGGAGGGGCTCGGGGATACCCGGACCGTTGTCCGCAATGCTGATTTCTAAACCGTCCTGCCGGCCCACGGATCTCACTTCAATCCGCCCCGAACTTGGGGGAACCGCTTCGCAAGCATTCAGAACGATATTCGTGACTACCTGTTGCAGCCCTCTGGGATTGAACCAACCCTCGGTCAGTCCTTCGTGCTCGTAGCGGATCACAATCCGCCGGAATTCCGGTCTTACCGCTGCGACCCGGATGGCGCGCTTGAGGATGTCGGGGATGTCGGCAACTTTGGGCCGGAGGGTCGCAGGGTCCCTAGAGAACTCCAAAAGCAATGAGATGAGGTCGTTTATCTGGTTTACTGCCAAGCGGATCTCCCGGTGATAATCCTCCCGTTGCAACCGATCCAAATCATCCTCTTCGAGGAATTCTGAGTAGGCCAGGATGGCGGTCAGGGGATGACGAAGGTCATGACAAATGTAGGCCGCAAAGCGGCCTACGTCAGGGGTTGCTCCCAACCCCGGATGATCTCGCCCACCCTCCTGAATGCTCAACTTGGAGTTGTTGTCCTCGACTGTCTCCATCGTCATCGTCATCGTCATTCACCACCTTCGCTTCGTTTGGGGGCTTCGGGTTCGGCCTGTCCGTGAAAGTGCATAAGCGATGTGACGCTCCACCTATCGGGCTGCAAGAGCAGAACGATTCTCGAACCAAAAGCTTAGCTTTTTCCTCAGCTTCAAACGCGCCCGCATCGAACGAGTCTTTACGGCTGGAACCGAGAGTCCCGTCACCCCGGCGGTCTCCTCGCAAGAAAGGCCTTCGACGTCTCGCAGCACAAAAACCACACGCAGCGGGGTCTCAAGATCCTGGAGCGCCTGGGAGAGAATCTCCCGCAGCTCGGTCTGGTTGTAGCATTCCTCGGGATTGTCCCGCCAATCCTTGATTTCTCGCAGTGTCGTTCCGGACTCGTCATTTTCGATAGGTTCGTCCAACGAAACCCAGGTATAAGAATTTCGCCGGCGCAGCTTGGCTAATGCCTCGTTCATGGCGATGCGAACCAGCCAGGTGTAGAATCGTGATTCTCCCCTGAATTGTTTAAGGTTCTTGTACGCCTTCAAAAACGTCTCCTGCAACGCGTCCTCAGCATCCTCCGGGTTTCCCGTAACGATCTTGCTGAGGCGGTAGATTTGCCGCTCATATTGTTTGACCAGGACGGCAAAGGAGTCGGCATTGCCCGTCTGCGCCTCGCTCACCAGCACGGCTTCATTTTCCAAGTGCGTTGTCATTTAAAGTCCTTGACCACCGGCGCAGGTTGCAGATGAGAGATCTTTTCCTTCAGCCGGTCGCGCGCCCTCGCCAAGCGGGACATCACCGTACCCACCGGAACTCCGGATACGTCCGCAATTTCTTTGTAGGACAATCCCTCGATCTCCCGCAGCACCAACGCCTCGCGAAACTCCACCGGTAATTCTTCCAATGCGTCTTGAAGATGCTGGCGGTCGGCGTTCTCAACTAACAGTTCTTCCGGGTTCGGACTCGCCACTACTTCACGGTGAATTTCTTCATCGAATGGCGTCGAAAGTTCCTCGACCCGGTTCCGGCGTAGCCACGTGTAACAAGTGTTCCGCACGATGGTAAGCAACCAGCCGCGCCCGTCCGTGCCATGGAACCCTGCAAAGAATTTAAAAGCCCGCAAGTAAGCTTCCTGCACCGCATCTTCGGCGTCATGATCGTTGCGTGTCAGCCAGCGTGCCAGGTTATAGGCAGCGTCCAAATGCGGCAAAACGGTCTGTTCGAAACTCCCGATTTTGTTCTCTTCCTGCAACAGCAACTTTCACCTCGAATTCAGACTATCGTCGGCTTCATTTTCCAAGCGCGTTGTCATCTAAAGATCCTTGAGTTTCTCTTTTGAATGCCGGCTCAGGTTGCAGTTGAGAGCTCTTGTCCTTCACGGTCCCCGACCTGAATGGCCAAAAACGATGAGGGGTTTAGGAGGGTAACGTTGTCACTCCTCAGGCTTTTGAGGAGGGCGATTCCCTCAGCGTCAGCGAATGATACGTCCGCCAAGTCGAGGATCAACGGCACACCTGGACCAGGGAAATGCAAGTCGCAAGATTGCCGAAGCTCCTCGACACTTCGGCCTGTCAATCGACCCTCCACACGGAGCCTGACACTTTGACACGAGGTATCAACAACGGTTATCCTCAGCATAGTTTTAGCCCAGAACCCTCGCCTTCTATTAAAGCAAGTTCAATGCCAGTCAATTTGTCACTACCAAGATTTCACGGGGGGATTGCACATACCCGTACCGCGGGGTTTAATCCTGGCCTCTGTCTCTGGATGCTATTAACATTGAATCAATTACTTGCGAGAGATTTCCGGGCCCGGGGCAGGTCGCGTTCAAGCCTGCGTGACTCCTCGGCGCAGGATCACCAAGGAATGATTGAATTGGTCAATCGTCAACTCGGCTCAGGGCCCTACCATATTTGGTGGGGGAATTCGGGGGATGTTAAGGGAAGACTACGGCAGGCGGTGGGGGGGACGTTCTATCCCGAGTTTCTCCATCCGATGTCGCAGGGTGTTGGGGTGAAGATTCAGAATTCTCGCCGCACCCTTTGGTCCTTCTATCACTCCGCGGGCCTGCTCGAGAGCGGCAAGAATATGACTACGCTCGACCTCTTGCAAAGTGGGCAATGGCGAGGGCTTCCCCAGGACTGGCAGGGGTTCCTGAGCAGGGGGTTCAAGCTCTTTCTCCTCTCCCCCAGAAGCAGGTCCAGCCACAAGTTCGTGGTCTAGCAGGAGAGCGGGACCCGGCGACAGAATCACGCCGCGCTCAACAACGTTCTGCAGCTCCCGGATATTCCCAGGCCACGGGTAGTTCATGAGCATTTCCATGGTTTGTTTGGAAACAGTGTCCACTTTCTTGCCCAATTTCTTCGAAAAGCGGTACAGATAGAACGTCAAGAGCTGGGGAATATCGGCGCGCCGTTCACGCAAAGGAGGGACCGTCAGTGGGAAAACATTGAGCCGGTAAAACAAGTCGGAGCGGAACCGGCCCTCGTTCACAGCAACCTGCAGATTTCGGTTGGTGGCGGCAATCACCCTGACGTCCACGTGAAGAGAACGGCTGCTGCCGACCGGTTCGAATTCATGCTCCTGCAAGACGCGGAGGAGTTTCACCTGAGTCTCCAGGGGCAATTCTCCGATCTCGTCGAGGAAGATCGTACCTCCGTCAGCGAGTTCGAAGCGCCCGGTGCGACGTTCAAACGCCCCGGTGAAGGCGCCTTTCATGTGGCCGAACAGTTCGCTCTCCACCAGGCCCGCGGAGATGGCGCTGCAGTCTACCCGGACCAGGGGGCGAGCCTTGCGCGCGCTGCGGTTGTGGATCGCGCGGGCGATCAACTCCTTGCCGGTGCCTGTTTCACCGTAGACCAGCACGGTCGAGTCCGTGCGGGCAACCTGCTCAACGGCTCGCAGCACCTCCAATAAAACGGGGCTGCTACCTACGATTTCCTCGAAGTTGTGCTCGGTGCGGATCTCCTCCCTGAGGTAGATATTTTCCTTCTCAAGCCTCCTCTTCAGCGCCGCGATTTCTTCATAGGACCGCATGTTTTCGACGGCCAGAGCCACTTGGTTCGCCACCTCCTGCAGGAATTCCGCATCGGCGTCGGAATATTCGTCCTTCTTCTGGCTCACCACGCTGAGCGTGCCGAGGCTTTTTCCCGAAAAAATCAGAGGAGCCGCGCAGAGCGACCGGAGACCCTCTGCGCAAAGGCGTTTCTCGTTTGCGAACTGCTGTTCTTCTTCCAGATTGCGGCGGAGAAGCGTCTGCTGATGATCGAACACCCAGCCCGCACTGGTGTCAGTACGGGGGACCTCGAGACCAACCTGAAAATAGTCCGAGCGCAAAGCTCCCGCTACCGCCAGGAAGCGGAAAGTGTCCGTCTGCGGCTTGTAGAGTGTCATGGCGCACCGATCGAAGGTGATGAGAGGGCGCACGGCGTTGGAAATGGAACGGAGGAGTGCATCTTCCGTGAGGTTGGTGATGATGGCGTTGTTGATCTCCAGCAGCGTGCGAAGCTGGTCGGCAGTGTGCGCGACCTTGGTGTTTAGCGTCGCGATTTCTTCGTAAGATTTCATGTTGGCTGCGGCCAGTGCCACTTGGCCTGCCACTTCACACAGAAACTCTGCATCCGCTTCGGAATACTGGTTCGCTTTGTCGCTCCCTATGCCTTGCGTGCCGATACTCTTTCCTTCGACGATCAGAGGAACAATACAGAACGACTTGAGACCTATCTCAAGCAATCGCTGGTCGATCGGGTAAAGCCGCTCTGTTTCGAGGTCGCGCCGGAGAAGCGGCCGCTGATTGTCGAACACCCAACCGTGATGGCTATTCCTTGGCATTTCCGATCCCACCCCGACGAAGCTGATGCTTAGGCGCGTCTCCACCGCAGCGACCCGCAGAGTGTCCAGATCCTCGTGATAAAGAGTGAGCATAGCGCCATCGAACGGAAGGTACTCGTGCAAGGCCGCCCAGAGCGCCGGCTGCAAAGCTTCACTGGCGAGGTTCGTGATGATGGCATTGTTGATCCGGAGCAGGCTGCGTTTCCTGTGCTCGCCTTTCCGAAGCGCCTCTTCCGCCTGCTTCCGCTCCGTGATATCGATGAAGGTGATGACGGCGCCGAGCGTTCTACCCTCCCGAAATACCACATGCGACCAAAACTCTACCGGAAAGCACGTCCCGTCCTTTCTCCAATAAACCTCATCGTCTCGATGAATCCCCTGGCCGCGTTGAAAACCTCTGTAAATGGGGCACTCCTCGATCGGATACGGCCTGCCGTCTGGCCGCGTGTGGTGTTCCAGCGCATGCATGTTCTTCCCAAGCAATTCGGACGTATTGTCATACCCAAGCAGGCGCACTGCGGCAGAATTACAGAAAAGGCAGGTACCGTCGGAATCGCAACCAAAGATGCCCTCCGCGGTGGAGTCGAGTATGAGCCGGACTTGCTCCTCGCTTTTGTGCAGCGCCTCTTCGGCCCTTTTTCGCTCCGTGATGTCTTCCGAGAGCGCCATGATAAATCGCGGCATGGTTTCGGTGCCGGGAACCAGAGAAACGTTGTTGCTCACCCAGATAAAGCTGCCATCCTTGCGTCGATACTGCTTCTCGATTTGAAACTGTTGCCGCTTTCCCTCCAGCAGTTCGGCGGCCAGCGCCCAGTTGGCTTCGCGGTAGTCCGGATGGGTGAGATCGAGAAAAGAAAGCGCACTGAGTTCCTCCTGGCTGTAGCCGACCATTTTCTGGTAGACCGGATTGGTAGCCAGGAAACGGCCGTTGAGGTCGGTCAGGGCAACACCGATGGCGGAATTCTCAAAGACGGAGCGCCACCGTTCTTCGCTCTTTGCGACCTGCACGTGTGCCTTATGCAGGGCTTCTTCGCTCCGCTTATGTTCCGTGACGTTACGTGAAACCGCCAGGAGGCGTTCCGGCCTGCCTTCCGCGTTGCGAATGGGGCTGACCACGACGTCCCACCACCGGGGCTGCTTTGAAGTCGTCGTGGCGAAATATCCCGTGAAGCGACCTGTGCCGCCTTTTCTGGCCGCCTCCACGGCGGCTTGCGCGGCTATCTCATCCTCGCCTTCCCAAAACTGAATCCAGGAAGTATTCACGAATGGACCCAGGTCGCAGATTTCGAGCGCCTGCATTCCGCCTTCGTTCATCCACAGCAGGCGCCCCTCCAGATCAAGCATCTTGATGCAATCCTGGGTGCAGGCGATGAGACGACTCTTGAACTCCTCGGCATCTCGCAACGCCTGTTCGACTTTTTCCCGCCCCGCTATGTCATCGGTTAAAAGCATGATAAATCCTGGCATGGCCCCTGAGCGCGCAATACGCCCAGGCCTGATGCCGGCAGCCCTACGCCCACGCCGTCGTAGCGCTTAATTTGGCGGCACGGCGAGAATGATCGCTTGCGTCCAAGCAAGCAGAGTCCAGGCTGCCTACGATAAGCCGGAGGCCCAGATCCGGATTTCAATCCCCCATCCTCATTCATTATATGCTAATTCGATAAGGTTGCTATCACGTCACCGTGAGTACCACGCGGCAGGAATTCTCGATAGGCAGCCGCCGATTAAGCCTCATAAACCGCAGGCTGAAAATACAACAATATGCTGACAATCTCTTGACAATCTTTTGACGTGCCAAAAGTTCTCATCCGCGTCTCATGTTGGAAGGGTCGATGATCCGAAGCGTAGCACGCAATCAAAAATTTCCCTCGGTTCGGGAATATTTGACCCCGGTATTGGCATTAGTAGATGAAGGGCATGGAAAGATCAACAAACGGATCCTCCTACAAGGGAATCTGTAAATTTCAGTCTGCAAAGGAGAAACTATGAAGCTTCAACCAATAAATCTGTGTCTATCTGGCGTCGCGCAACTCGCTCGGCGGCGGTCGTTATTCCTCTTGGTCGCGTTGGCGATGGTCGCCTCGGTTCGGACTCCAGCGTGGAGCGCAGGGGTTTCGGATATTATCTACTTGGAAAGTAACAGCACTGCCGGAAATTCCATTCTCACTTTCCAGAATAACGGCACCGGAACTCCGACCTTTCTGGGCAGTACGCCCGCTGGTGGAATCGGCGTGTTCGATGGCACTTTTGCCCTCGGCCCGTTTGATTCCGACCAAAACCTGGTGGTCAATCCTGAGGGCACGCTGCTGTTCGCGGTAAACTCAGGCTCCAATTCCATTGCCGTGTTCCGCATCACTTCCCAGGGGGCCCTCGAAGCCGTTGCCGGCTCGCCGTTTCCCTCGGGCGGAACCGATCCCGTGAGCGTGGGCTTGATGGGCGATACCCTTGTCGTCGTCAACAAGGCTCAGGACCCGGCCCAGAGTAACAATGCGGCTCAACCTCTACCCAACTACACCACCTTTAAAGTGTGGCCGAATGGCAGCCTGACCCCCGTCGAGAACTCCACGGTGTCGGTGGCTTACGGCACCTCACCTTCGCAGTCGCTGATTGCCGCGCAGGGGCCCTTTGTTTTCGGCGCCGATTTCCTCGGCGGATTGCTCCAGTCTTTTCAAGTGGATGAAGACGGCGTCTTGCACCAGAACCTGCCTCAGGGACTGCCGAATTCCGTCTTCACCGATGAAGCGGGTCCACACCTGCCGTTGGGGCTGCGGACCCATCCGGATTTACCGATCCTCTATGTTGACATCGTGCCCACCAGCCAGGTGGCTGTCTATCGCTATGACGAAAAGGGAAAGCTCTCGTTTGTGCGGGCTGTGAAAGAACAATTGGGGGGGGTAGCGCCTTGCTGGGCTGTCGTCAATCACGCGGGAACCCGCCTTTACGTCACCAACACTGGCGATGCATCGATTGAGGTTTACGATTTGACGGACCCGCTGAACCCTGCGGAAATCCAACACTTCGTGATGGATAGCACCTCGGGCGGCGCCGCCTTTTCCACGGTGATTGACAGCTCCGGCCAGTGGCTTTACGTTTCGAGCGAGCAGGGAAGCTCCACGGCAACCACCAGCTCCAACGCCTTCCACTCGCTAAAGGTGCTGGCGGATGGGACATTGACCGAACCATTTGCCCCGGCAATTCTTCCCATCGGCGGGACCGTACCGGTTCGCGCCCAGGGGATCACCGTCGTTGGGGCAAATTAGACGTCTCTTTCGGAGTCCGGGCGTAAGGGTACCAACGCCCAGACTCTACCCCTTGAGAAGTGGATTCCAGGGAGATTGAAAGCATTTTCGCAAGGTCCTTCGCCAAATTAACATGAGGATCACCCTCGAAATAATTTCCTGAAGGGGCTATGAAATGGCAAACGTCAAGTTCGTGGTAATCTACCCGCAACCGAAAGACCTCGAAGCCTTCGAGCAGGTGTACCAGAACGAACATGTGCCGATGGCAGTCGAGAAAATGGCCGGCAAGACCAAGATTGTCGCAACCAAGGTGGTGGGATCACCCCAAGTCCCCGCGCCGATCCATCGAGTTGCGGAGGTTTACTTCCCCTCGATGGAGGCGCTACAAGCGTGTGCGGCCTCGAAAGGCGGGAAGGAGACGATCGCCCACGCCGTCGCGATTTCCACCGGTGGGGCGCCCATTATGCTGGTAGCTGAGGAAGAGACGTTCAATTTCGACTGACACCGACGTGCGGGGCCATGGCGAGTGGCCCGCTACCGATCGAGCATACGTCCTGCTGGACCCTGGATACGCCTGCGACCGACATCCAGGCGTAAACAGGCCCTCAGGGAAGTAAACCTGGATTCCGCGGGAGCCTAAATCTCATCCATCTAACATGTTACACAGCCCTTTGTATGGTATTCATTTCAAGCGCGTTCTTGATTCTGGCGAGGGACAGCCTGTCCAATCTCCCCGCGGAGTGTCCAGGAAACCGCTGGCTGAAAATACAACAACAAGCTGACAATCTCTTAACAATCTTTTGACGTGCCAAAAGTTCTCATCCGCGTCTCATGTTGGGTGGGAGGGTCGATGGAGTCTTTAGGCTCGACCCCCATACCAACTCAAAAAGGAGAGCAGATATACATGAAAAAGCAATTTGAAAATGCAATGGGGCCCGCGAACAGGCGCTCGTTTATGAAGAAAGGATTGGTGGCGGCCGGCGGGGCAACCCTGGGGGCCGGAATACTAACCGGCGGCCTGCGCCTCTTCGGTCAAGATGCGAGAGACAGAGACAACGAACCCACCAAGGGAGACATCGCGATTCTAAGGTTCCTGGCCGCAGCCGAGGAAATTGAAGCCGACCTGTGGCAGCAATACGCAGAGCTGGGTGGTCTCACCTCTGGCCAACCCATTGAGACAGACCCGACCCAAACCTTGAACAACTATCAGATTGCCTTGTCGAATCTCGATGGCGATGGCCCGCAATACATCACCAGCAACACCCTGGATGAAATGAGCCACGCGGCCTTCCTCAATGCCTATCTCGAGTCCAAAGGCGCTCCGGCCGTCGACTTCGACGCGTTCCGCACTTTGGCGGGAAGCACTGCGGCGGGATCGTCAGGGATCGGGCGCCTTACCAACCTCATGCATCTCAACGTCGACACCAGTTGGTACGTTCGCTACCGCAGTACAACCAATCCAGACCTCGGTGCCACCTTCCCTCAGGCGATCACTCTGAATGGGGTTACCGCCATCCCCAGAAACAATGACGATTTCAATGGCGCTCCCCTCAGTAGCCTTCCCGGCAACGCGCATGTTCAGGCCATCGCGAATGTGGCGGGCTTTCACTTCGGATACATTGAGCAAGGCGGGTCGAGTCTTTACGCGGCTCTGAGCCAGCAGGTGTCCAGCGCGGAAGTCCTGAAGATCACGCTCGGTATTGGTGGAGACGAGATAGCCCACTTTCTGGAATGGGTGGATTTTTCGGGCAACGGAGTGCAAGCCCCTGTGGCGCCGTTTACGGACCCGGCATCTGGGCTGTCTTTTCCCGATTTTTTCGCCAACCCACCACTCACACCGGGCACACTGGTTCAGCCCAGCCTGATTTTTCCCGTCCCTTGCGAATTTATCAGCTCGGACCTGCCTCACTGCGCAGTGATTCGCCCAAGCTCTTCGGCACAGGGCGGCGCCGTGGCAACCATCAAAAGTTTTGTTGCTGACGGCCTCTTTTTCGGCCAGTCGCAGAAGTTCATCAACCTGCTGTTCGAGCTTGCGGCTGAAGCGGATG
>Ga0116102_1000802_pt1 | contig 11961 bp, 9 predicted proteins | sample June2015DPH_4_50_FD_89822 | JGI IMG/M metagenome (GOLD analysis project Ga0116102, IMG submission 89822) | Peatland microbial communities from SPRUCE experiment site at the Marcell Experimental Forest, Minnesota, USA - June2015DPH_4_40 | ecosystem: Environmental > Terrestrial > Soil > Wetlands >... | reverse complement strand
GCCATTCTTGTCCAGGATCAGCCACTCGGGATGCTCCTGCACGACTTTCGAAACTGCGTACTTGTGCGACTCGTACTTTCCCTCGCCATCCTCGGCCCCAAGCGGCAGCCACCACAACTGCGCCAGCATGCCTTGCTTGTGGAAGTCGTCCGTCATTTTCTTGATGGAGTCTCCGGGAAAAGTATCCGCGCGCGGATTCCAGTCGCCATAGACATCGAACCAGCGATCGTCGAGCGTCACCCACTTGATGCCCATTTCCTTCAGCTTCGGAATCGTGCCCAGCATCTGCGCCGGGGTCACGTCGGCCTCGTATCCCCAGCCGCACCAGCTCACGTTGTAGGCTTCGCTCGACGGTTTCGGCAGTTCCCAGCCTTCCTTCTGCAGGACGCTCGACCAAATCCGCAGCGGCTCATAAAAGTCGCCCGCATATACGGAGACGAAACTGCGCGGAGTAGAGTACGTCTCTCCCGGCTTCAGTGAGATGTTGGCAGCGTAGTCCACCTCGGTATTCACGCGGCCATCGGATCCCACTTTTGCCGGGATCGCCGCTGAGATCGGAATCGTCTCCACGTGCCCGACCGCTTCGCCTACTTGCCGCGTCCAGAAAGCCACCACCGGGATCCCGCCACCGTAGCCGCCTTTGACCATTTCTCCCATGACGTTCGGCTGGGAAAAAGACGGCGTCAGCTTCACGACATCGTCTTTTCCCCAGTCGTAGCTCGCGCCATGGAACGACCACATTTCCCATGGCCGCGCCTTCGCATCGCCCAGGCGCGCGTTCAAACGGCGCCGCTGATTCACACTTTTTTCGATGGCAATTTCGCTCGCGCCGGTGTTCTTATATTCCACCGCGCTCAGCAGAATGTTCGGGAAATTGTCGTAGACTTCGAGCGCCAGCACGCGCTGCAAATCCGTCCCCGAAAACCCGAGCGGACGCGCCGGAATCTCCACCCGCTTCCCCAGTCCCATCTTCCCGATCGCTTCGTGCACCTGCGCCTGCTGGAAGTCGAGCGTGAAATGCACATCTTTGCCCCCGACCCGAACATAATCGCTGTCGGCGGGAGCGCCGACAATCGGCTCGTCCAGCGACAACTTCCGCCCATCTTTGAGCAGAAACGCCTGCACATAACCTTCGGGCGTCACCTGAAACTCCGCCGCGCTCGTCGTCAGCACCACCGGTCCGCCTGCCTTCACGTCCACCTTGATCGCGGAAGGCTGAGTGGGTTCAGGCTTGGCGGTCGCAGTCTTCAGCGGCGACTGCAGCGGGGCTTTCGGCAACTTCGAGCAAGCCGTCAGCATGAGGGTGAGAACGAGCGTCGTGCCAAGCGCTGTACGGATCAGGGCAATCCCGTGTCTGGCGGCGATCATGAATAACCTCTCCCTTTGGCGTTCTGCCTGACGTTTTAGCATCTGTGAGTCCACCACCTGCACAACAGCGTTCCCGGCAGCTAGGCCCAAATATCGCACTTGACAAACGATATAAAACGAATGTAAAAGGAACACATCGTAATATTACACCGAAAGCTCGCAGCTCCAGTACCGAATTTTCACCGGGGCCAGCCAGGCCGCTAGCGAACATTCGAGTTTAGCGTCCGGGAGGCTCGCAATGTCCATCCGTTTCCTTCACCTGCAAAGTCTCTCGGCCCTGTTCTTTTCTCTGTTCCTTGCGTCTATGTTCCTTGCGCTGGCCACGCCGCTATGGGCGCAAAAAGATGGCGGAGCCATTGTGGGCGTGGTGCGCGACCCCACTGGTGCGGTGGTCGCGAGCGCCAAGGTCACCGTGACCGACGTCGATCGCGGCATTCAGGTGACTCTCTCCACCAATGATGCGGGAGAGTATGTCGCCAGCCCGCTCAGAATAGGCCGTTACACGGTCACCGTCGAGAAGCAGGGATTCAAGAAGGCCGTTGCCGGCCCGGTGCAAGTGAACATTCAGGATCGCGTCGGCGTGGACCTCAAGCTTGAGCCTGGAATGGCAACGGAAGTCGTGACGGTCACGAGCGAAAGCACACAGCTCGAAACCGAAGCCTCAGACCTTGGCCAAGTGGTGGACAGCCGGCGCATCAACGCGCTTCCCTTGAATGGACGCAACTACGCCCAACTCGTTCTTCTCGGTGTCGGCATAGCTGCCGCCGAGCCCGGGTCGCACGTCGAAACCACTTACGGGTTCAGCTCCAACGGCGCCCGCTCTCTACAAAATAACTTTCTGCTCGACGGCATCGACAACAATGCGAATCTAGGGGACGTCCTCAACGGCGCCGCTTATGTGGTTCAGCCTTCCGTGGACGCCATCGCCGAGTTCAAGGTCGAGACCAATTCCTACAGCGCGGAATTCGGTCGCGGCAACGGCGCCATCATGAACGCCGTCATCAAGTCCGACGCCAACCAGATCCACGGCGACGTGTTCGAATTTCTGCGGAACGAAAAAGTGGACGCTACCAACGCCTTCGATATCTTCGGTCAGCAGCCATACAAGCAGAACCAGTTCGCCTTTACGCTGGGCGGGCCCATCATCAAGAACAAAATGTTCTTTTTCGGGGACTACGAAGGCCTGCGGATTCGCCAGGCACTGCCGCAACTGTCCACGGTTCCGACACCCGCCGAGGTTGGCGGAGATTTCTCCGTGTTTCTCCAGACCAACGTGCCACTCTTGGGTGTGCTCGACTGCAACGGCGACCAGACCTACCAGGGAGAGATCTTTGATCCGACCCAAGCGCAAACGAATTCGGCATTCAATGGCGGACCCTGCAGTCTCCCCATCGGCACCACCGGCCCCAACTACACCGGAACCCCGACCAACAAATTCACAAACCCTGGTGGCACCAGCACCGCGATCGACCCGCTCGGCCAGGAGCTGGCGAATTTGTTTCCCGCGCCCAATGCCCCTCAGTTCGGCCCCCAGGCTTTCCTTTCCGATCCCAAAAGGAGTGAGACGGAGAACAAGTTCGACATTCGCATCGACCACACTCTGAGCAACAAGGATAATTTTTTCGCCCGCTACAGTTACGGCAACGACAGCAATTTCCTTCCCTCACCGTTCAGCAACGTGCTCGACGGCGGCAGCTTTCAGGATGGCTACAGCAACAACACAGCCCACGGCCTGGCGGGCAGTGAGATACACAGTTTTCGCAACAACCTGATCAACGAATTTCGCTTCGGCTTCAATTATCTCAACTCCCATCGCTACAATCTGTATTCCAACGTCAATGTCTCGCAGCAACTCCCCATTCCTTTTCCGGGAGTTCCCTTCGAAGCGGGCCAGAACATCGGCGGCCTGCCTTATCTTAGCTTCGGTGATGGCACCGCGGGCATTGGCGCTTCGGAATTCCTGCCCGCTATCGAAAAGCAGCACAGCTACGTTTTTACCGATAACCTGAGCTGGACTCACGGACTCCAGTACGAAGCGGCTTACACCTTCTCACACGCCCTCGACAACGCTTCCAGCGCCAGCCTGGGATCGGTGAATAACGGGGATTTTCAGGACCAGCGCTACCCCAACCAGAACTACGGCAATGCCGACTTTGACGTGCGCCAGCGGTTCGTTTTTAGCTATGTCTACGACCTGCCCTTCGGTCGCGGACGCACGTTTGCCAAAGGCGCTTCCGGCATAGTGAACCAGATAATTGGCGACTGGCAAATGACCGGCGTCTTTTCCGCCGCCACCGGCAATTACGACACCGCCACTGACATCAACGATATCTCCGGCGGCGATTGCGGCGGCACCTTCGGCTTCTATTGCTCACGCCCCAACCTGGTCGGTAATCCCAACGCCAAGCCGTGCATCCCGGGGACTCTGTTCAACACCTGCGCGTTTGCGGACAATACGAACCTTGGAACCTTCGGCAACGCCGGACGCAACATCATCGAAGGCCCCGGATACAAGACCTGGGACACCTCTCTGGTCAAACAGTTTCCGATCAACGAACAAAAACATCTCGAATTCCGCGCGGAATTCTTCAATGTGCTCAACGACGCAAACTATTTGTTTGGACAGTTTGGCGCCATCAGCGCCGAGCCCACACACCTGGAACTGGGCCAGAGTGGATTCGGCTTACCACTGGCAGCGCGACCCGCGACAGATTCAGTTCGCGCTGAAGTTTTATTTCTGAAACGAAGATTCGAAGAACGGGAGGGTATTTCATCTTCGAGTTAGAACGGTTTCTTGGCGTACTTTGCGATTTCTGCGATTAATGAGGCTGCCGCGCACCGGAAAACGAAGTCAGCCAAACGCTTCGGGAGTTTTCTACATGCCTTCGAACGGTCTGCTCAACGAAGAACGCCGCCGTGAAATCCTTGGGATCTTGCACCGGGATGGACGCGTGCTCGTCAAAGATCTCGCCCGGCATTTCCGTATTTCGCAGGTCACCATCCGCAAAGATCTGGAGATCCTCGATGGCCGGGGGGACATCCAGCGTATCCATGGCGGCGCGCTGCCGGTGGAAGCCGGCGCCCTGCTCGATCCAACGCTGTGCGAGAAAGAGAAGTTGCACCGCAGGGAGAAGACGCAGATTGCCCACGCAGCAGTCCGCTTGGTGGAAGAAGGCCAGTCGGTATTGCTTGATTCCGGAACGACGACCACGGCCATTGCGCGCGCCCTGAAAGACATGGCGCAACTCACCGTGATCACCAACGCGATCAACATCGCGGCCGAACTGGCCGGCACGCACGTTGAAGTCATCCTGACCGGCGGCATGCTGCGCAGGAACTCGTTTTCCCTGGTCGGTCCTCTGGCCGAGCGAACTTTGCGCCAACTCAGCGCCGACATCTTATTCCTGGGCGTCGATGGCTTCGACACCAAAACCGGCCTTTTCACTCCGAATTTATTGGAATCCGAAGTGAACCGGGCAATGGTCGACATTGCGCGCAGGACAATAGCGGTTTGCGACTCGAGTAAGTTCGGCCGTCGCAGCCTGTGCAACATCATGCCGGTAACGGCGGTCCATGAAGTGATTACCGACAAGCAGATCCCGAAGTCGGATTTGCATGCGTTGAAAGAGGCAGGAGTAATGGTCACATTGGTGTAGTGTTGTGGGAAGGGCACGACTTCGGTCGTACCGTAAGTGCCACAACGGCGGCCTGAGCCCCTGCGGTGAGGCTCTAATCATCGACGAGGATTTTTGAAACGGCTGCAACGGAGTTGAACAGACCCAATGAAATCGGCAGAAATCACGGAACAGGGCCAGTACACGCTGAGCGAGATTCTTTCCCAGCCCCGGTGCTGGAGCACGTGTCTCGCGAAGCTGGCAGGCAGCGCGGAACTGTGCGCGGCCATTGAACTCGCGCGGCCCGGAGCGGAGTGGATTTTTGTAGGCTGTGGAACCAGTTATTATCTCGCGCAGGCCGCCGCATCGAGTTTCAACTATCTCGAACTGCCGGCGCGGGCCGTAACCGCTTCTGACTTACTGATGTACCCCGCATTGACTCTGCACGCCGGACGGGATTGTATTCCGGTTGTGATCTCGCGCTCCGGCCGCACCTCGGAGGCAGTTCGCGCCGCGCAGATGCTGGAGAAGGAGCACAATCTTCGCACCATCGCTATCACGTGTGCCGACGGCCAGCCGCTGGAGCCGGAATGCAGCGTAACGTTGAAGCTCCTCGACGCCGACGAGCAGAGCACGGTCATGACGCGATCGTTCTCATCGATGCTGCTGGCGCTGCAATACGTCGCGGCAACCGTCTCTGGCAATGATGCCTTCCGCCGCGCATTGACCGCACTTCCGCAGCAAGTCGAGCCGCTTTTGAAAAACACTCCGCAGCGTCTGCGTTTGTTTGCCGAGTCTCGCAGTTTCTCCGATTTCGTCTTCCTGGCGCAGGGCCCCCTGTTCGGCATTGCCTCGGAGTGCATGTTGAAGGTGACCGAATCCGCGTGCGCCTATGCCCAGGTATTTCATTCTCTCGAGTTCCGTCACGGTCCGAAATCCATCGCCGGTCCGGAAACGCTGATTACGTTCCTCATGTCGGAAACTTCCTACGACGCGGAAGCGGAGTTACTCGAAGAAATGAAAGCTCTCGGCGCGGCCACCATGGTGATCGCGAATCGCGTCGATGGCCGGGCACAGCGCGCCTCCGACTTCGCCATCGAACTTGGCCTGCAGTCGCCCGAGTACGCGCGCCCCGCCGCTTTCGCGATTTGGGGTCAACTGTACGGCGTTTACTATGGCCTCAAAAAAGGCCTCAATCCCGACTCGCCGAAGAACCTGACGCGCGCGGTCGTGCTCGCGGACGGCAACTAAAACCAGCACCTAGCACTTAGCGAAAAACGCCAAAGGTCCACTCCATGTCCAATCTCGATATCGCAATCGTTGGGGAGATCAATCTTGACCTGATCCTCTACGGTCTTCCCGAACCAATGCCCACGGAACGCGAACTGCTGGCCACGGGCTTCACCATTACGTTAGGCAGTTCCTCGGCCATCCTGGCGCATAATTTGGCCGCTCTTGGCAGCCGCGTGGGGTTCATCACCAAGGTCGGCGACGATTCTTTCGGAACCCTGGCAATGGAACGCCTGTGTGAACGCGGTGTGGACCTGACGCGCGTCGCGCATGGCGCCAAATCCGGCGTAACCCTCATTCTGCCGCACGGGCCTCAGCGTCACATCCTCACGTATCCGGGCACAATCTCGGAGTTGCGCTTTGAGGATCTCGACCTCGATTACCTGGCGTCCGCCCGCCACTTCCACATGTCGTCGCTATTCTTGCAGCGTGAACTGTTACCGCATGTGCCCGAACTTTTTCGGCGCATGAAATCCGCCGGCCTGACCACCTCGCTCGACACCAATGACGATCCCGACGACCGCTGGGGTGAAGTCCTCGATGAGATTCTTCCTCACGTGGATATCCTGCTGCCGAACGAGCGCGAAGCGATGAAGATGTCCCGGGCGGGCGACCTGGAGACTGCGCTCTCGCGGCTCTCTCAAAAGGTGGAGACCGTTGTGGTCAAGATGGGCGCCAGCGGAGCCAGTGCCGTCCGCGAAGCGCGCCGATTCACCGCGCCTGCCGTGCCAGTAACGGTCATCGATCCGATTGGCGCAGGCGACAGCTTCGACGCTGGGTTCCTCCACCAATTCCTGCGTGGAGCCGATCTCACAACCTGCCTGGCCTATGGAAACCTGTGCGGCGCATTCTCCGTCACCGCCTGTGGCGGCACGGAAGCATTCCGCGACGCAGCCCGAATGCAAGAATTTCTCCGCCAGCACGACGCCATCTCCGCCCTCACCCCACCGGCAAGCTAAAGTAAAACACCGACCCGTGCCCTAGCTGACTGGTGACGCCGAGGTGGCCGCCGTGGGCTTGTACTATGGCTTTGCAGATTGCCAGTCCCATGCCGGTGCCGTGGACTTGCACGCGCTGGTTTCGTCCACGGTAAAATTTTTCGAAAACGAGGGACTGCTCGAAATCGTCGATACCGGGACCGCGATCGGCAATGCTGATGTTAAGTGTCTGGTCCTTGGCTTCCCCAGTGATGCGGATGGGAGCACCGGCGGGAGAGTACTTAGCGGCGTTCTCGATCAGGTGCACCATGACTTCCTTGATGTGAGCGGAGTCCATGCGCGCGTTGGGAAGGCAGGCGGGGATTCTAACGTCCACGGGATGCTGGACGAGGAGTTGCTTCAGTTCGTCGAGCGCTTCCTCGACCACGTTGCCGATGGGCGCGGATGCGAAGCGAAATTCCACTTTGTTGGCGTCCAACTGCGCCATCTCTGCGGCTTCACCGATCAGGCGGTTCAGGCGGTCGCTTTCTTCATTGATGATGGTCAGCAGTTCCTGTCTCTCCTCCGGTGAATGATTCGAACTGCCGAGCAACGAGGTCACCGACGCTTTGATGGCGGTGAGCGGAGTGCGAAACTCATGGGTGACCGAATCGAGCAGGACGGAGCGCAATTGCTCGCTTTCGCGGGCAGCCTCGGCGCGGCTGAGTTTTTCGACAGCGCCCGCGCGCTCGATAGAGATGGCCACTAGGCTGCCGATGGCCTCCAGGGTTTGCCGCGAAAGATGCGAACCGGAAACGCCCATGCAACCGACCACGCGCATGCCCATGCGAAGCGGCATGAAGGCCAGTTGATGGACAGCGTCGAATCGCGGTTCACCGCGCACACAGATCAATTGGAGATCGCGCGATTCCAATCCGTCGATGGTGGGGCCCGAACGATAAACGTCGTTGCGGCTGGACAAAGAAATTGCCGCCGACCGGATAGCGAATGAATCCACGATGTAGCGGGGAATCAGGTTCAACAACTCGGCTGGGCTGTCGCTCGAAAGCAGCAACTGGCTGAAGGCGTAAAGGCGCTCGAGTTCCTGCCGCCGCTCGACGGCAGAGCGCGCCCCGCGCCGGGCGCGTTCCGACAGTTCGCTGACCGCTACCGCGGTGACGAGGAAGGCGAAGAGCGCGATCCAGTTTTGCGGGTCGGCAATGGTAAAGGTGCCGATCGGAGGCAGGAAAAAGTAATCAAACGCGAGGGTGGCGAGCACCGACATGAAAATGGCTTGCCGCAAGCCCCAGGAAGCGGAGATCCCGAGGATGCCGAGCAGGAAGGCGAGCGCGATGGTAGTCGGATTTAGATGGAGCCAGCGGTAGCCGACGAGAGTGATTCCGGCAACAGACAGCACCGCGATCAGGTATCCGCATCCGGATCTGGCCGCGGCGTTCACGAGCCGATTGTAACCGACATTCTTGCTGATATCGACAAACTCGGATATCTCAACGACAATAATCGCGATGCCCAAGACCCCCGAGCAGTGGCTGGAGGACGTTTCGCCGACGAAGAAGGGAGGCCTGTTCAAGCTCTTTCTTGGATATGCTCCCGGCGTGGGCAAGACCTACACCATGCTGACTGAGGCGATCCGGCGGCACGCCCGCGGCGAAGATGTAGTAATCGGAGTGGTGGAAACCCACGGACGGAAAGCGGTGGCGGATCTGGTCGCGAATTTGGAAGTTGTGCCGCGCAAAGCAATCGAGTACAAGGGCGCGCTCTTCGAAGAGATGGACGTGGACGCCATTCTCGCGCGCAAGCCTCGCGTCGCGCTGGTGGACGAACTGGCGCACACCAACATCGAGGGCAGCAAGCATCGCAAGCGCTATGAAGACGTGCTGGAACTGCTGGACGCAGGGATCGACGTTCTCTCCACCATGAACATCCAGCACCTGGAGAGCGTGACCCCGACGGTGCAGGGAGTTACCGGGATACAGGTGCGGGAAACGGTTCCGGACTGGGTGCTGCAACGAGTCAACGAAGTGGTGATGATCGACCTGACTCCGGAGGCGCTGCAGAACCGGATGCGGCGCGGTGACGTGTATCCGCAGGAACGTGTGGGGCGGGCGCTGGAGAATTTTTTCCGCGAGACGAACTTGATCGCTTTGCGCGAGCTGGCATTGCGCGAAGTGGCCCAGGTGGTGGATCAAAGCCTGGAACAGCACCGCGGAGAACAAGAGGAAGATCGGAAAGCGGTTGCCATCCGCGAAAGCATTGCGGTGTGCATCAGCTCGAACCCGGCGGCGCAGTATCTGGTTGCGCGCGGAGCGCGCATGGCGCACGCCATGAATGCCCAGCTCTTTGTCGTCTATACCGACATGGGGCAGGACACCAGCGAAGCGAATCAGCGAACCTTGGCCGCGAACGTGCGCTTCGCGGAAAACGTCGGGGCAACGGTGGTGCGGCTGAAGGGGAAAAGTGTGGCCCATGCGGTCGCGGAATTCGTCAACGAGAAACACATCACGCAAGTTGTTTTCGGACGCTCCGCGACGCGGGGCTGGAAGCGATATTTCTATCTTTCGGCGATCCATCAGTTTTTGCGCGACGCCCCAGCGGTGGACGTGCACATCGTGACGCAGGAGCCCGGCTGATTGGGCATGTTGGAGCGTAAACGCCGGAGCATAAACGTTGGAGCATAAACACATTCTCGTGGTGGACGACGAATCCCAGATCACGCGGGTGCTACGGACTACTCTCTCCAGCCACGGATACGATATTCGCGTGGCCAACGACGGCGAGACTGCGCTGGAGATCATGAAAGACTGGCCGCCGGATATGGTCATCACCGACCTGGCGATGCCCAACATGGACGGACTGGAATTGTGCCGGCGGCTGCGGCTTTCAACGCAGATTCCGATTATCGTGCTCTCGGTTAGGGGCGAGGAAAAGACCAAAGTTCAGGCGCTGGATGCGGGCGCCGACGATTATGTCACCAAGCCGTTCGGGATCGAGGAATTGCTGGCGCGCGTACGCGCCAATCTGCGCCGCGCCCCGGCGGCCGAAAACGAACAGGCGCCACTGATTGAGATTGGCGATTTCCGGATCGATCTCGCGGCCCACAAAGTCACGGTCCGTCACCGGGAGGTGCACCTTACTCCCAAGGAATTCGATCTGCTGACCTATTTGGCGAGCCATCCCGGCAAAGTGACGACGCACCGGACGCTGCTGGGAGCGATCTGGGGCGGACAGAGCACCGAACAAGTGGAATACTTGCGTGTGTTTGTCGGCCAACTGCGCAAGAAGCTGGAGCCGGAGGCATCTTCGCCGCGGTACATCGTTACCGAGCCTTGGGTGGGCTACCGCTTCGAACCGGGCGGATAGACCTTCAGGTAGTTACCCAGCCCAGTTCGTTGGTCATCACACTAGCCCACCGAGGGACACCAAATGGTTTGCTCGGTGAGTGGCGATCCGGAAACCTGATCCAGTGAGTGTGAACCTGGAGACGCGTTTGCCTGCCGTCATACCGCCAAGAGACATGCCCTGCCATTCCTAGCGCGACTCGGAAGGAAAGTCGTCCCTTCACCCAGGCCGGTCACTTTCGTGCGACAGCTTACGAACATTCTACGGAACCTTTATTCAATCCTTATGAGGTTCATTATCCAATGAAAGTGAGGTTGGATCGGGTTCTAAGGGGGGAACGCTTACGAAGCATTGTGCCAGAATTCACGCGGGAAGCACGAAATCCTGTTGGGCGCAGGGGTTGGCATCCAGGCTCATGAGGATGTCCATTGTTGCTGTCATGCTGGTTATATTCGGCATGGCGCCGGCACTCGCGCAGGGGGAAACAGAAGTTCGTCAGCCTGCGGCGCAGGGGAAGGCGGATGTGGAGACCCTCACCGGAATGGTCAGCTGCGAGTGGCAGGTGGTTGGCCGTTATGAGTGCCGCAGACGCACCCGTCAGGATTGCATACGGGAGTGCGTCAGCGCGGGGTCGGCATACGTCCTGGTAGTGGACAAGAGAATGTATTGGCTTTCCGGCAACGCGTCTGAGCTTGACCAGGCTGCCGGCGGTGCGGCGGTGGTGACCGGGGTAGTCGATGGGAAAAAGGTAAGCGTGCTCTCGATCGCCGGCGGGGAAAAGCATCGTGGCCTTCGTTTTTGGAAGTGAAACCTAAGAGTAGTGCTGTCCGTCGAAACACTCCAAGGTTGTTTGCGGAAACGCGCACAGCGCCGGAAAACAATTTTGATTTAAGCCGGTAGTTTTCCAGAAAGGCAAGAAACGCATGTCGATTCAGGAAGTATCTGCAGAAGAACTCGCAAAGTTGTTCCACCATTACCAGGGAGCTCTCTTTGAGGATTTCCATGGACTGGCCAAGGAAGACGCCTCGCGGTCCTGGGAACAAATGCCGCAGAGTGAGCGCGGACTGATGGTCGCGGCAGCCCGCCTGGCGCTGCTCGATCTGGCAACAACGGTCGAGGGAGAGCCGGCCGATCGCCGGTATTTCGCCAAGCCCGGCGAGGCAAATTGGGGCTGCTAGGTTTCCCATCTGGTTCCCAGCCGGTCCTCCTTTATGAAATCTTTACGCACCGCTTAGCAACCTTTTACGCCCGCGGTTATCAAATGATCGCTGCGGCATGTTCCTGATAGTTGTGCCCAAACGGGCGGAATGAAACTGGCCTTCACATCTAGTGTGCTGGCGCGGTGGTCTTCAGGCCGCGGTTTCTTGCCGTCCTTCGGAAAAAAGGAAGAGCCTGTCGCCGCGGCCGATAAG
>Ga0116102_1000797_pt1 | contig 12002 bp, 6 predicted proteins | sample June2015DPH_4_50_FD_89822 | JGI IMG/M metagenome (GOLD analysis project Ga0116102, IMG submission 89822) | Peatland microbial communities from SPRUCE experiment site at the Marcell Experimental Forest, Minnesota, USA - June2015DPH_4_40 | ecosystem: Environmental > Terrestrial > Soil > Wetlands >... | reverse complement strand
AGAGGAAGCTGCTCGACTCATGCAACCCGCAGCCCTCTTGTTTTCCACTAGCAACATCATCATGAGCGCCAAGAAGGCGGCTGTCTGCCCTATTGTGACCACGTGTTAGTGCACTTTTGCACACCCCGGATTGGCTAAGGGCACGAATGCATCGCTGCGGTCACGGTGACTCATTTTGACCAGTGCACTGAGCAAACCAGTACAGACAATGGAAAGAAGAACGGAGAGAATCCAAGTTGCAGGGTTCTAACGCCAGAGGGAAATTCGTGAACAGATTTGATTTGCTGAACATTCTTGATGCAGGGAGGTTTCGATGGGTCTAAATGTGATGGATCCGAAGTTGATTGTGCTCGCCGTCGCGGTAGTTCTGATCATCGCAGTGTCTGCTTGGCTGTAACGGTGAACTGGTGGAGTTTCTTAGGCAAGACAAGTGAAGGTCTCAAGCAACCTGATGCTCATGCCGCCATGGCAGCAAATGGCCGGTGCCACCGACCGCCGTTCCACGCTGTCAACTCTTGCCGCCAGGCTCAGGGATTCAGAGGCATCAACAAACAAGCCAAGGACCCCATTATGCAGGTAAGCCAGACAAATAATTCATTTCTGGGCGCTTGGCGAGAGCGCCTGAAGGCACTGCGGAACATCCCCCCAGGCCTCAAGGTTGTATGGGAGGCCGGGCCGCGAGTGGTGGCTTCAGGGATCGCTTGTCGAATCGTAGCCGCCCTCATTCCGATTGCCGTGCTGGCCGTCTCACGCCGAATCATTGATTCGATTGTCGAGGTCGTCAAAAACCATTCCCATGTGTCCCCGGTATTTTGGTGGCTGGTGGCGCTGGCGTTTGGACTGGCGCTTTTCGGAACCATCCTCTCGCGTCTCTGTGACTACTCCGACGGCCTACTGGCGGACCGGTTTACCCGCCACGTCAGCATCCGCGTCATGGAGCACGCCTCGCGCCTTGATCTTTCCTCGTACGAAGACCCGGAGTTTTACAACAAGCTGGAGCGGGCCAGGGTGCAGGCCACGGACCGGATTGGAATGGTCCAGGCCTTTGGCCGACTGCTTCAGGAAACCATTACGGCAATTACCCTTTCAGTCAGCATTCTTGCCTTCTCTCCCTGGCTGCTTCTGCTTCTCATCGCGGGTGTGATCCCCGCTTTCGTGGGCGAAAGCCATTTCGCCTTCCTGGGCTATGCCCTGAATGTGCGGCTGACTCCGATCCGCCGGCAACTTGACTACCTGCGCGACCTGGGAGCCAGTAAGGAAAGTGCCAAGGAGCTCAAGCTCTTCGGGCTCAGCGGGCACCTCAGCGGCAGGTACGCCCAGCTTGCGGACGATGTCTACGTGGAAAATGTCTCGCTCTTGCGGCGCCGCCTTCGGGCCAGTTCCGTGTTCGCGCTGCTCAGCACTGCCGCCTATTATAGCGCCTATGCTTTTGTAATCTTCCAAACCGTTTCCGGTAAGCTATCCGTGGGAACCATGGTCTTCCTCGCCGGGGCCTTAAGCGGGGCGAGCGGCAATATCCAGCAGATCTTCTCAATTTTCTCGAGTATTGCCGATCAGGCGCTCTTCCTTACCGACCTGCTGGACTTGTTCGGCGTCGAACCGAAAGTGAAGTCAAAGCCTCAGGCTCTCCGCGCTCCCCGGCCCATCCGGCAGGGGTTTGAGTTTCAAAACGTATCATTTACCTACCCGGGAACTTCTCGTTTAGTCCTGGACGGATTGAGTTTTCGTCTGCGACCCGGCGAACGACTTGCGCTGGTGGGCGAAAACGGTCAAGGAAAGACGACCATCGTGAAGCTGATTACTCGTCTTTACGATCCCAGCGCGGGCCGGATTCTGCTCGACGGAATTGACCTGCGAGAATACGACCTAGATGACTTGCACCGTGAAATCGGTGTCATTTTCCAGGATTTCATGCGCTACGAAATGACCGCCCGAGAAAACATTTCCATGGGGAAAATCGGTGACGGCGCCAACTTTGACGGCATAACCGAGGCCGCCCGAAAGAGTATGGCGGCTCCGGTCATCGAGAGGCTTCCGCTCGGTTATGGACAGATGCTCGGACGGCGCTTTGAAGGCGGCGTGGATCTTTCGGGTGGAGAGTGGCAGAAGATCGCCCTAGCCAGGGCCTATTTGCGAGACTCACAATTGTTGATCCTCGACGAACCCACCGCCTCCCTCGATGCCCGATCCGAACGCGAGGTTTTCCAACGATTTGCTGAGCTGACACAAAGCAAGATGGCGCTGCTTATCTCGCATCGTTTTTCCACCGTACGCATGGCGGATCGAATCCTGGTTCTTGTAGACGGCAAAATTGCCGAAGATGGATGCCACAGCGAGCTCGTCAGCCGCGGACAAAGCTACTCGAAAATGTTTGAGCTCCAGGCCGCCAGTTATCGTTAGCTCCGGGAGGCTTGAGTTTATTCATGACGTCCTCTGTTGATAATCCTCGGGATTCCTCCATGCGGCCGGATGGAGATAGCGCCACCGCCCCGGCCACTCCCTTCCCTCCCGCGGCCGAAAAACAAGAGGCGCCGGAAGCTCGAATGCAAAGGCTAACCGCCCAGGGGATTCGCGATGCTGAGCGCTGGCAGTTCGTGGATGGCAAGAAGTCGCGTGCGACTTTTGTAAGCCGGTGGCGCGGTGTCAGCAAACAAATTCGAAATATCTCTCGCGCCCTCGGTGACCGTCAGGCCAGAGGCAGCACTCTTCCCGCAAATGGAATCTGGCTTCTGGAAAATGCCCGATTGCTGCAAGCTCTCAGTCAAGAGGTCGCCGATACCTTGAGGTCCTTGCGGGGCCTCGCCGTCCGGCATGAAGAAAATGCCATTGTCCCGCGTATCTTTGCAGCGGCGGTTGGTTTTCTTCAAGCTGTGGATTTGATCCCTTCCGAAACGACCCTTTCGCATTATTTCGAGGGAATTCAGCAGGTCGAAAGTCTCATGATGGCGGAGCTCTGGGCCTTAAGACCCATGCTCGAGTTCGCCATCCTGGAACAAATCGCCGACCACGGCGAAGCATTTCACCCTCAGGGTGAAATCGGGAGCGGGGAAGCAACGGCCTCCGGCGATCGAAGCGTCGAGCGAGTACAGATGGCAGCCCAGGCTCTCCAAGTCATCCAGGAAATCGATTGGAAAGACTTCTTCGAGCAAAACAGCATGGCTGAACGTGTCCTGCGGCAAGATCCGTCCGGAGCCTACCCCAACATGGATGATGAGAGCCGGCAGATGTACCGCAGGGTCGTGGAAGAGTTGGCGCGGCACTCGCTCTTGAGCGAGGAGGAGGTGGCGCGGCAGGCTGTCTTTCTGGCCATGCAAGCTCAAGGTCGAGCCAGCAACCCTGATTCACGCACGGGAAGCCGTCGAACCCACGTCGGCTATTACCTTGTGGCCGCAGGGATTCGTACCCTGAAAGAACGCATCGGGTACAAGCCCTCCCTGAAACAACGAATTGTGGACGTCGTTTTCGAATGGCCGGAGGTCTTCTTCATCGTCGGAGTGGAGCTGACAACCGTTGCCCTCGTGTTCTTCCTCTTGCAGCACCTCGGCATTATCATTCCGTTTGTTCCTGGTCTGCTCTTGTTGATCCCTGCAAGCCATGCCGCCATCGGTCTCGTGAATCACCTAACCAGTCTCCTGGTGCCTCCCCGGCGAATCCGCAAGCTGGATTTTTCCGAAGGCATCCCCGTCGAGTGCATGACGCTCGTCGCGGTTCCTTGTATGCTGTTGAGCGAAGCGGAGGTTCGGCGCAACGTCGCGGCCCTGGAAATCCGATATCTGGGCAACCGCGCCCCCCATTTGCACTTTGCGCTCCTTACCGATTCACCCGATGCCTCCCAGCCCTTTGATGAGCATGATAAGTTGGTCGGAATTTGCTCCGCTCTGATTCAACAACTCAACCAGAAATATGAGCCGGACCAGCGGGGCAGTTTTCTGCATTTGCACCGTCATCGAACTTATAACCCCTCGGAAGGAAGCTGGATGGGCTGGGAGCGGAAGCGGGGTAAGCTGATGGACCTCAACAATCTGCTGCTTGGAACCTCTGACAGTTTCCCCGTGAAAGCGGGAGACGTGTCGGTGCTCCCGCGCGTTCGCTATGTTATCACCTTGGATGCCGACACAAAATTGCCCCCGGGGACGGCGCAGCGGCTCATCGGTGCTATCGCCCATCCCCTGAACCGGGCGGTCGTCGATCCGAGGACGAATACCGTCGTCGCGGGCCACGCCATTCTCCAGCCGCGCGTCAGCGTCGGCATTGAGTCTTCCCGCCACTCACGCCTCGCCTCTATTTACTCTGGACAGACGGGATTTGACGTCTACACTCAGGCAACGTCCGACATTTACCAAGACCTCTTTGGTGAGGGCAGCTTCACGGGCAAAGGAATTTATGAAGTCGAAGCATTCCAAAAAGTCTTGGGAAGACGATTCCCTGCCAATGTCCTCCTAAGCCACGATCTCATCGAAGGATCGTACGCGCGCGCTGGGCTGGTCAGCGACATTGTCGTCATTGATGATTACCCTTCCCATTTCAGTGCCTATAGCCGGCGGTTGCACCGCTGGGTGCGAGGTGACTGGCAGATTATGAGGTGGCTCTTGCCGCGGGTTCCGGACTATTACGGCCGCCGCGTGCCTAATCCCCTGACCTTCATTTCCCGCTGGAAGATCTTCGACAACCTGCGGCGCAGCCTGAACGACATCGGCTTGTTCCTGCTGCTGATCCTGGGTTGGGCGGTTCTTCCCGGGGGCCCTGTTTACTGGACACTGGTCACGCTGGGCTTGCTGCTGATGCCTACTTACTCCCAACTCTTGTTTGCGTTCCTCAGAATTCGCCAAAAGCAAAATTGGAGCGGCTTTCTGAGGGAGCGGGCGGACGATCTGGTGTCGGGGCACCTGCAGGTCTTCGTCATGCTCGTGTTCCTTCCTCATCAGGCGCTTGTCATGCTGGACGCCATCCTTCGGACGCTCGCACGGCTCACCCTGACCCACAGCAAGCTATTGGAATGGGAAACCGCGGCGGAGTCCGAATTGGGGGAGAAGAAGTCTCTCGTTGACACTTACCTGGCGCTTACGCCTTGCCTTTCCTTGGCGACCGGATTGCTTCTTGCCGTGGTTCGTCCCTCCGCGCTGTATATCGCTTCGCCCATATTAGTGCTCTGGCTGCTCCCTGATTTCTTTAGCGATTGGGTCAATCGCCAGCCGGTGGACCCGAAGCCGCAACTGAATGCCCACGACGAAGGCTTTCTCCGCTTGGCGGGCCTCCGCACCTGGCGGTATTTCCGGGAGTTCAGCCATGCCGAAAACCACTGGCTGATACCGGATAATGTCCAGGAGGATCCTCCGCTTGTAGCTTCCCGCCTGTCGTCCACTAATCTGGGGCTTCTGTTCAATGCGCACTTGGCAGCGCATGAATTGGGCCTTTTGACTTTGGAGGAGTACGCGGAAGCGGTGGAACGCACGCTGAAGAGCGCTTTGCAATTGCCCCGCCACAACGGCCATTTCTTCAACTGGTACGATATTCAAACCTCCCACCCGCTCGAGCCCCGGTTCATTTCTACCGTGGATAGCGGCAACCTGGCCGCTTGTTTGTGGACCCTAAAACAAAGCTGCCTCGGTCTTGCGAGCGAACCACTATTGTCCAAGAAATTGTGGCGGGGAATGCGTGACCATATACAGCTCCTGTCGGATCTTTCGCAAGAACCCTCAGTTCCCCTTGAAGCCTCCAGCGTCATCCGGGAGTTGGCGGCATTCGCCGAACCGTTGAAGGACGACGCTTCCTCGTGGATCGGAGCGTTGCCGTGGTTGGAAGGGCAGATTCAAGGGATCGAAACCAGGTTGAGCAATAGCGCCGGGAATTCCACTGAGATGGGCATACGTCTTGCGCCGGAGCTGGCTTGGTGGGCGGGAGAAACGGCGGCGCGCCTGCGCGGAGTTCGCGCTCAGGTCGAGAACCTCATTCCTTGGGCGCTGCCCGAGTATTTGCCACTGATCCATTCGGGGGCCCCGCTCGAGAGCATTACCCTGGCGTCTCTGCCTGCTGCCAGGCGCGACATGGAAAACCAGGTCGCCGAATTCCTGCATAACGATCGAGCGAGCGAGACGGAGAGAAGCGCCGCACAGTCGTTGCAGCGCCGGTTCCCCTTCAGCGTCGACAACGCGGCCAGGCTCTCCCAAGCGCTTCAGCGGCTCGCTCGCGACGCCGATCAACTTGTCAATGAAATGGATTTCAGCTTTCTCTACAATCGTAAAAGGAAACTGTTTTCGACGGGCTACAACGTCACCACCGGCAGGTTAGACCCCTACTACTATGATCTATTGGCTTCCGAAGCGCGAACCGCGGTTTTCATCGCCGCCGCCAAAGGAGAAGTAAGGCAGGAGGCTTGGTTTCGTCTCGGGAGGTCATACACTTCTTACTTGGGAGAACGCCTGCTTTTCTCCTGGAGCGGAACGTTGTTTGAATATCTGATGCCGGCCCTCTGGATGCGCTCCCTTGCGGACACGATCATGGATCAGACTCTGCGTGCCGCAGTTCGTTGTCAGCAAGAATACGCTCGGCGCAATGACATTCCTTGGGGCCTGTCGGAAGCGGCTTTCAGTGAACGAGATCCCCGGGGGACTTACCATTATCGGGCTTTTGGCGTTCCTGGGTTGGCGCTGGACCCGCACGCCTCGGACAAGCTTGTGATTTCCCCCTATTCCAACTTCCTTGCCTTACTCGTTGAACCCGACGCCGCTATTCGAAATCTCGCGGTCATGAGGAAGTTGGGTTGTCTCGGTTCGAGAGGTTTCTACGAATCCTGCGATTTCAGTCCTGCTCAAAAACCTGCCCATGGAAATTTTGAGATCATCCGGTGCTGGATGGCACATCATCAAGGGATGAGCCTGGTGGCGCTCAGCAACTTCTTGAACGAGTTTTCCATCCAGAAATGGTTCCACCGGGAACCCAGAGTGAAGGCGGCGGAATTGTTCTTGCACGAAAGAGCGGCTCTGAGTGTTCGAGTGGAGACTGCATCCCCCCGTCCCGCCGAGAAGGGCAGACCCGCAGCGGGACTTCGGAGGCTCCGCAACCGCTTTGCCTCTTCCGCGGCGAGCAGGAGTTCAAATCGATAGTCAGGTGACAACGCTCAGCGCGGAACGAGACTTCCAAACTCCGGAGGCCCGCCGGCTCCCCCTGAAACACTTAACAGATTTTGAAACCGCTTTGGCTGAGCACTTTCGGTCAGGACTGGAAGGTTTTTGCTCTACGGGGCCGCCACGCCGCCCCCACTACCCGGAGGTACCTCTTTTGAACTGGTTTGGCTATCAGTAGAAGAAATGAAATCCGCCTGACCGGTCGTGCCATCGCTTGTTGGCATTAGAAGATGACCAACTGCCCCTTTCTGATCAAGGCTGGTCACGACGATCACAAGAGGCTTACCGTGCTCCCCGGGATAAAACACCACGGGGCTCCAGACTCCCTGCTTTTGAATCCAAATTTTCTGACTACCCAGCAATGATTCAATCCATCCGTCAAAGCGTTGCCGTCGAACGTCGATATGGGTCAACTGGAAGGAGACACCAGGGGTAACCTCCGCCTTCTGATTCTTTCGAATATCAAAAGTCATATGACGAGTTGGAAGCGAGCTGCTGAGGGTAGCGAGTTCGCGAAGCCCTTCGCCCTGCTGTTTGCGGAGTGCCTCAACCTGGCGGGTGTAATCCGCGCGCGTGGTTTCGAGATCATTACGAGCTTGCGCGAGCTCCCCTTCAACTTGCGTCAAACGGACGCGGTCCGCGGTCCGTTCGCTCACCAATTGGGAAACTTGAGCCTTGAACACGGAGGTTTGTTGGTTCAGGTTTTTGAGAAAAGTCTCCTGCTCGCGGGCAATCAGATTAACCGTTTGTTGCCGGGTCAGGTCGGGGGCGGCCTTCGGTCCTGCGTAAGTGTTTTGCAACTGCGAGGCGAGCTTCTGTTGATCCGCCCTGGAATCAGCAAGGCGCCTCTCGACACTACCGAACTGTTGACCAATTGCTGAAAGCGACTTCGTCATTCCGGGGATCTGTTCTAATTGAATGCCTTCCTGCCGGAGGATTGCATAGCCGTAAGCCACAACCACCGCTAATATAACGGTCAGGGCGGCTAAGCATGCCCAAACTCCGGCCGACCTCTGTTTATAATACGCCGCGACGTCTTCCCCTTCCGCCCGCTCCCTTTCGGAATCCTCCCCGATTTGAGAACGCTTGCGATCGTCCTGGTTGAGTTCATGTCCATGCTCTTCACCGGCGGGAATCATTGCGGAACCTCCAAGATCGGGGTGCAGCCCTAAACGGTTACTGGTGCTATGGGCCAGCCTCTTATAAACTTAACACTTTTGCTCCAATAAGTCGCGTTCCAGCGGCAGCGGCCAGCGGCTTCGGAATTCCCACGAAAGGAAGCTCTTGAACCCGGCTTGCGGCGCATTGGACGGCTAATCGAGTTGGCCTCGATCACCGTGTCGTCCGGCGTGTGCTGGCGGTAGAAGATCACCCGCACGGTTTCCCAACGCAGCGCTTCCCAAGGGTCAAAGTCATCCGCATCCCAGAGTTCTGCTCGGTCCTCGCCATGGCGGAAGACCTGCTGCGGGGGTTGACCACGAAAGCGCTTCTGGGCGGCAGCGAACAATTCAGGGAGATTCCCTTTCAGCGGGGCGACAATGTAGAGACCCAGACTGCCAGCGCCGTACAGGAAGGGAGCACGGGCGAATTCCCCATCGAATGCTTTCGGAGTTCTATCAGGAACTGGTCAAGCTGCGGACGACGCTGAGGGCCTTTGCCCGGCTCAGCAAGGAGCATCTGGAAGTTCGCGGCTTTGAGAAGGAGAGGACCCTACAGGTTCGGCGTTGGAGCGATGGCGAAGAAGCGCTCTTTGTGGCGAATTTCAGCGATGAACTCCGAACCGCCCTGCTAGCTGCTCCCGTCGGCGCCTGGGACAACAAGCTGGATTCAGCGGATCGCCGTTGGGGAGGGCCAGGAAGCTCCGTTCCACCAAGTTTCAATTCCACCGGAGAAGTCCCTTTAAGTCTGTGCCCAAAATCGTTTTGGGTATTTCAAAGGTTGGAGTAACCTCAAAAGCATGGGATACATCTGCATTCACGGACATTTTTACCAGCCGCCGCGCGAAAACCCCTGGCTCGAGGCCGTCGAACTTCAGGATTCGGCGCACCCCTATCACGACTGGAATGAACGGGTCGATGCTGAGTTACGCGCCGAACGCAACCGCTCGCATTTTGGACGAGGAAAAACGCATCGTCAGCATTGTGAACAACTACGCCAAGATCAGCTTCAATTTCGGCCCCACTTTGCTCTCCTGGATGGAGGCAAACGATCCGGCCGTCTATGGCGCGATTCGCGAGGCCGATGCTGAGAGCGCCAAGACCTTTTCCGGGCATGGTTCCGCCCTTGCGCAGCCCTACAACCACATGATCATGCCTCTGGCTAATGACCGCGACAAACACACACAGGCATTCTGGGGGGTCCGCGACTTCGAACACCGGTTTGGACGCCGACCGGAAGGGATGTGGCTCCCCGAGACAGCCGTGGACGTCGCGACCCTGGAGGTCCTGGCTGAACTCGGCATCAAGTTCACTGTTCTTGCCCCTAACCAGGCCCGCCGCGTAAGGAAGGTGGGCGGTCGTAATTGGAAGGTTCCCGGCAACGGTTCCGTTGACCCAACCATGGTTTACCGTCTCCGCTTGCCCTCGGGCAAGACCATTAACCTTTTCTTCTACGACGGTCCGATCTCCCGCGCCGTGGCTTTTGAGGGGGTGCTTGACAACGGCCAGAAGTTCGCCGAGCGGCTTCTCGGGGCCTTTTCCGAGGACACTCGACCCTGGCCCGAACTCGTGCACATCGCCACGGATGGGGAGACGTATGGCCACCATCACCGACACGGTGAAATGGCCTTGGCCTATGCCTTGAACTACATCGAGTCCAAGGGTCTGGCCGAACTCATCAATTACGGGCTGTTTCAGGAACGGCATCCCCCGACGCACGTGGTCGAGATATTTGACAACAGCTCCTGGAGTTGCGTTCACGGAGTGGAACGCTGGCGCAACAATTGCGGCTGCAATTCCGGCGGCCATCCCGGGTGGAACCAGGAGTGGCGCGCTCCCCTGCGCGCGGCTCTGGATTGGCTCCGCGACACGCTGGCCCCTCTTTTTGAGGAGAAAGCCAAGGGGTTGCTGAAGGATCCCTGGGCGGCGCGAAATGACTACATTGATGTCGTCCTTGACCGCTCCGGGGCGAGCCGTGAAGCGTTTCTTACCAAGCACGCCCCCCGGCAGCTTGATGAGACTGAGAAAATAATGGTCTGGAAGCTCCTGGAGCTTCAGCGACATGCCATGTTGATGTACACGAGCTGCGGTTGGTTCTTCGATGAATTGTCGGGAATTGAAACCGTCCAGGTAATTCAATACGCTGGCCGCGCCGCCCAACTGGCCGAGGAGCTTTTCGGCAATCCCCCGCAAAGGCTTTTCATCGAGAAGTTGAGCCAAGCCAAGAGTAATATTCCCGACCAGGGAGATGGCGGCCGCATTTACCAAAAGTCCGCCCAGACCAACTTTGTTGACCTGCGAAAGGTCAGCGCTCACTATGCCATCAGGTCTCTTTATGAACCCTACGAATCTGACACACATATTTATTGTTACAAAGTGGAACGCCAAGCCGGTTTTAGCCTCGACAAAGGGGAAAAGCACGAGCAGCGGCTGGCGGGGGGTCTGGCGAGATTCACCTCCGAGATCACCCAAGAGTCGGCCGTCCTGGGCTTCACCGCAATTGACCGTGGCGACTACAACCCGCTGGGCGGTGTCCTGAAAGCCGGCAGCGCCGAGGCCTACGAGGCCTCAAGCGAGGCACTCAGGGAGCCCTTTTCGCGGGGCGATCTGGAGGAGGTAAGCCGGGTCCTGCAACAGAGCCTCGAGGGCGATCCTTACCCTCTCAAGGTAATCTTCCGTGACGAGCAACAGAGAATCCTGAAACGCATCATCGAATCGGAATGGGGCGAAGCCGATGCGGCTTTTGACAACCTCTTCCCCCATCTGTTGTCAATGATGCGGACATTGGCGAGAGTGGGAGGGTCCGTGATGATTCCCCGAGCCTTTTATGGCGCTGCCGAATTTGTATTGAACACTCGGCTCCGGAAGGCTTTGGGGAGCGAGCAATTGGATTTCGATGGCATCCGAAATCTCATCGGCGATGCCGAGGGCGCTACGGTAGCCCTCGACGTACCGACTTTGGAATACACGCTCCGGATGAGGCTCGAAAGGATGGCCAAGGGCTTACAAGCTGAGCCTGCCAATGTGGAGTTTCTCAGTAGACTCGATGCGGCGGTTGGTATGGCACGTTCACTGCCGCTGGAAGTGAACCTCGCGACGATTCAAAACATCTGCTACGAGTTGCTGCAAACCGCATACCCAGACTTCCAGAAAAAGGGCACAGCGGAAGGCCAAAACGCAAGCTCGTGGATCGATCACTTTCGGGCTCTAGCAGAAAAACTCTCTCTGCGTATTGCGGAGTAGCGCCACCCTTTAGGGCGGCCGGCGCCGAGCTAAAGCCCGGCGCTAGATTCTTCTTGGTAGAAGATAATGGCCACACTGCGGATTCCTTTGGCGACGTACCGGCTCCAGTTCAACGCGCAGTTTCGCTTCGAGCAAGCGCGGGCGCTGGTGGATTACCTGGACCAGCTCGGTGTGACGGATATCTATGCTTCACCCCTGCTGCAAGCGCGGCGCGGCAGTCTCCACGGCTACGACGTCACAGATCCCTCCCACATCAATAGTGAGATTGGGACCGAGCAGGATCTCGAGGCCTTGGCGGCGAAGCTCCAGGAACATCGCATGGGTCTGCTCCTGGACATCGTCCCTAACCACATGGCCGCCGGGATCGAAAACCCCTGGTGGAGGGATGTGCTTGAAGACGGCCCCGGGTCTGCCTACGCTTCGTTCTTTGATATCGACTGGCACCCTCCCCGCATGATGCTTCAGAACAAGGTGCTTT
>Ga0116102_1000793_pt1 | contig 12038 bp, 11 predicted proteins | sample June2015DPH_4_50_FD_89822 | JGI IMG/M metagenome (GOLD analysis project Ga0116102, IMG submission 89822) | Peatland microbial communities from SPRUCE experiment site at the Marcell Experimental Forest, Minnesota, USA - June2015DPH_4_40 | ecosystem: Environmental > Terrestrial > Soil > Wetlands >... | reverse complement strand
CGAATCGCTCGGCGGAACTGTCGTGGGTCTGGGATTTCTAATTGAGCTCGCCTTCCTCAAGGGGCGCGCCAAGCTGGGTAAGTACGACCTGCACGCTGTACTCGAGTATTAGAGCACGGTATGTGGTATTTGGTAGGTCGTAGGTGGGCAAAGGCGGTAATTGCCTACATACCGTCTCCGACATACGCCCTCGCACATACCACCTACGACATACCATCTGCCGCCCGCAAGATTTCATCCAGAAATCGTTCCTCCGGCAAGGACCCGTCAATTGAGAAACTCCCGTTGACCACGGTTTTGGGGACAGCGTGGACGCGATACTTGCCGGTCCACTCGGGAAACTCCGTGGCCTCGATGGCGTCGGCGCGGACTTCGTCATTCTCGATAGCGAACTGATACGCCAGGCGCACGGCCCGCGGACAGTGGGGTCAGGTGGGAGTAACGAAGACTTCAAGGTGGAGGGGTTGAGTCAATTGAGCGAGCTTTTCCCGACTCGCGGGGAGCAAGCCCGAATCCTCCTTCGAAACCGCGAGAATAGCATCGAGTATGGTGGAAAACTCGTAACCGGCAGGCAAGCCGTAGAACCGAATGCCGTAGTCCTTGCTGTTCTGAATGACGGTCGCAGGAACTTTGTCGATTCCGTACTGCGCCACTTTTTCTTTATCGAGCAGGAAGTTGAAGATCTGAAGCGAAAGCTTGTCGGAAAGGGGCGCGAGTTCCTTCATAAGCTGCAAGGTTTCGGCGCCCAACTCAAGGTCCAACTCCTGCGTGAAATGAATGATGGTTACGGGGTTTACGACCTCTTGAAGTCTCTTGCGGATTTCGACGGCATCCGCGTCCTGGATCAGTCCCATGATTATCGATCCCCTATAGTTTCGTTGTCGGCATCAAAGCCGAACTTCTTCATCTTGTAGCGAAGCGCGTCGCGGGAAATATCCAGGAGTTTGGCAGCGTGGGTCTGGTTCCCCCCCGTTTGCTTCAGCGCCAGGCCGACCAACTCCCGCTCCACTTCTTCGAGAGAGGTCCCCTGTCTCGGCAATTCGAGGACAGGAATCATCCGTCCGGAGGCGAGCGGGCGCCAGGAGGTCGTGGTGGTGGTCACAACGGGTTGCGGGTCCGCGGAAACGCAGTCGGCGACGACCGCGGGCGCAAAGTTCTCATAACTCTGCGACTGGCCCGTGACTTGAATCGGCAGGTAGGTGGGGCGGATGTAATCGGCGTCCTCGAGAATCATGGCCCGCTCCACGGCGTTCTTCAATTCCCGGACGTTCCCAGGCCAGTCATAGGCCAATAGCAGATTGCGAGTTTCCTGTGCGATGCCCCGGATGCTCTTTCGAAACCGAAAGTTATAACGCTCGATGAAGAAGTCCACAAGCGGAAGAATGTCTTCCTTCCGGTGTCGCAGGGGAGGCATGAAAATCGGAATGATGCTGAGTCGGTAGAAAAGGTCCTGGCGAAAGGCGCCCTCCTTGACGGCTTGTTCGAGATCGCGGTTCGAGGCCGCGATGACCCGCACGTCCACGCCGAGGTCTTTCACACCGCCGATGCGCCGGATGGTCTGATCCTCCAGAACTCGCAAAAGCTTCGCCTGGAGATAGGTTGACATTTCACCAATTTCGTCCAGAAACAACGTCCCGCCGTCGGCGACCTCGAAGAGGCCCTTCTTCAGGGCTTTGGCGTCGGTGAACGCCCCGCGTTCGTGGCCGAACAGTTCGGCTTCCATCAAGGTTTCCGGGATGGCCGAGCAGTTGATGGGCACAAACGGCTTGTCGGCGCGCACGCTGTCGTAGTGGATCGCCTTCGCCACCAGGTCCTTGCCGGTGCCGCTCTCGCCCTGGATGAGCACCGTGGAGGCTTCGCTCGCCGCAACCTTGCGCACGAAGTTCATGAGCTCCAACATGCGCGGCGATTTGCCCACCACCTCGTGGTAACCGGAACGCTTGCGCACCTCTTCCCGCAAGCCGTCCCGCTCGGAGCGCAACACCGAGCGGTCGATGGCATTGGCGAGGGTAATCTGAAGCTCGTCGAAGTCCAGCGGCTTCTTGATGAAATCCAAGGCGCCCAGCTTGATCGCAGTCTTGATATCATCAAGCTGGGGATCGCCGGTGATCATAATAACCGGGATAGAAAGGTTGTTCTGTTTGATCTCGCGCAGGACCTCAATGCCGCTGAGGTCGGGCAGGCGCACGTCAAGCAGGATCAGATCGGGCGACTCGGCGCGAATCTGCGCCAGTCCCCCCGTGCCGGATTCGGCCTCGAGAGCGGCGTAGCCCCACTCCTCGAGTTGTCGACGGACGGACCAGCGGATCAGTTTCTCGTCGTCGACGATCAGAACCTTCTCATTGGGCATAGATTTCTTTGGGTTCCTCGACTACCTCACGCAGGGGCAAGCGAATGATGAAGCGGCTTCCTTTTCCCAGCTTGCTTTCCACGGTCAACGTGCCGCCGTGCTGGCGAATGATCCGCCGGCAGAGCGACAATCCTAACCCCGTGCCGCCCCTCTTGGTGGTATAGAACGGGCGGAAAATGCGCTCCAGTGACTCGGGAGGAATGCCTGCGCCGGTGTCGCTTACCGAGATTTCCACCAAGTCGGCTTGACCCGGCCCCCCGGGAGCATTGACCTTGGCAGCGATCGTGATCTTGCCTTCCCCTTCAATGGCCTGCATGCCGTTCAGAACCAGATTCAAAAGGACCTGGTGAAGTTGCTCTGAATCCATGCGGAAGGCCGGAAGGTCCGGGGGGACTTGAACGGAAAACTCAATGTGTCTCAATCCGGTTTGCTGCCGCGCGAGGTGCAGAGTTCGAGCAAAAGTCTCCTTCAAGTCAGCGCGGCCGAACTGGGGAGGCTTGGGCTTGGCATAGGCCAGCATGTCATTCAGGACTTTCTCGATTCGCCGTACCTCCTGGCGCAAATCCTCCAGCACCTCCCGGTCCGGGTGGTCCTTGGGGAAATCCTTGGTAATGATTTCGATCGCACCGGCGATTCCGGCTAAGGGGTTGCGAATCTCGTGCGCAACGCCCGCCGCCAACTCCCCCATTGTCGCCAGATGCTCCGCCTGGAGCATTTCGGCGTCGTGAGCCCCATGACAATGATCGCAGAAATCTTTCCATCGGGTAGCCAGGCCGCGAATCTCACTCTCCAGGCCGATCGTGCCACCTTGCAGGTGCAGCGGCATGGTGAGCGTAAAGTAGTTCGGGGCGATTTTCCTGATCGCTGTCCGCAGTTCCTCGAGCAGAGCCCAGGACCGGCGCTCCTGGTAAATGAGCATGCCCCCAGCGGCGCACAATGCCGCGAGCAACGCAATGCCAAGTCCAAGCTGAAAGCTCAAGCCACGGCGCAGCCACTCCAGCGCCACGAGCAGAATAATCCCCGCCATGGCAGTGATTAACACCACCAGGTTCTGCCCAAAGGTCGGGGGAAACCTGAAGACGCGCTTTACCGGGCCCCAGTTCAAAGCTTTGACGTATCCTTCCCGCAGACTAACAGGTTGCTCCAAGACGCTTGCCAACCGTCATTCTGAGCCGAGCGAAACGGCTCGGCAGTTGTAACAATGAAGGAGTTGCGGATAACCTTCCTTCGTTTCAACCAGAACCGCGTGCGGCTCCCCAGGATAACAGCCGCAAGCGTTTCTGAGCATCCTGCTCAGGGTCTAATTTTAGCACAGGGCGGGGCGTGTGGCCAGAAAGCCCGAGAGATTTATCCACTTTTCTTATCAGCGTAGGGGGCGGTTCGCGAACCATCCCTACGGTCGAACCACCCCTATGGTGTATTACTTCCATCCCTTTCGCTCACGCAAAGATGTGATGTGCGCGATGTGGTGCCGGCCGTGCCACGCGACCAATCCAAGGTATTTGTCCAAGGTCAACACTCCCATCTCGGGGTGCCGGAAGGTGCGGGCAAAATCCTGAGCCTGGAGGGACCGCAACAGGAGGACCCATCGCGAATGCAACGATTCGAAAAGGGTGAGGGAAAGTTCGATAGGCGCGGTGCGCGCGTCCTCGAGGACCGCCCAGCGCTCCTGGTCGTACGGTTTAATAGTCGGCACATCTTCCGTCAAAGCTAGCCGGAAACGGGTGTAGGTGTTCATATGACTATCGGGGAGATGGTGCACCACTTGCCGCACTGTCCAGCCTTCCGGACGGTAAGGGGTGTCCACCTGCTCCGGCGTTAGCCCTGCCACGGCCTGGCGGAGCTGTGCCGGCGCCTGTTCGATTTGAGCAATGAACTGCTGCCTCTGTTCGTCTGTAAGGGCTCCTCCCCATTGGAACTTTCCGATCGGATATTGCAGGTCCATAGAACCAATCCTCCTTTGTCAAACCTCTCTTGCCTTCGCCTGACCAGACTCGATAGCAGCGCCATTATAGAGTAGACTAATCCTGGGGCTGTTTAATGGTCAACCGTCGATTCGGCTCTTGCGTCATTCACACCTTCCTGACGCTCCTAGGGACGCTTGTTGCGCTGCCAACTCTTATCGCCTCCCAGCAGGACAACGTGGTCCACCGGCCTCTCCCCGACATCAAGCGGTTGCTGAGCGACGTGCAGGATAATCAGAAGCAGCTCGAAGGCGTCGTGGACCAGTATAGCTGCACGGAAAACGAAGAGGAGCGCGAACTCGACAAGAACGGGCAAGTGAAGAAAACCACTGTCAAGGAGTACATGGATTTCTATCTGGGAGGGGAGTTGGTAAGACGGGAGGTGAAGAAAGATGGAAAGCCTCTAACCACCGACGAGCAGAAGAAGGAAGATGGCCGCATCGAAAAGCGCATTCGTGACTACGACAAGAAGAAAAGCGAGGGCGAAGACGCCTCCAAGAAGAAAGAGAGAATTGACGTCTCAACTTTCTTGCGAAGCTCGGACTTCACCCATCCCCGCTGGGAGCAGTTTCGCGCACACGAGGTTATCGTTTTCGATTTTGCACCGAATCCGGCCTACAAGCCGAGGAACAAGACAGAAGACCTTTTACACAAGCTGGTGGGAACCCTGTGGGTGGACGATCAGGATCACCAGGTGGTGCGCCTGGAAGCTCACTTGAGCGACTCCTTCAAGCTTGCGGGGGGCCTCCTGGCGTCCATTCGCAAGGGATCTTCGCTGGTGATGGAACAAGCCAAGACCAACGGCGAGGTTTGGCTGCCATCGTATGTTGATGCTCACTTCTCAGCTCGCCTGTTGCTTCTCTCGAGCGCCGTCGGCGACTACGCCTCAAAATTCAGCGATTATAAGAAATTCCGGGTGGATACCGTGACGGGGACACTAACGAAGTGAAGCGCCATCGTCGGCATGAGATCCCCTCACCCGGCCCGCCTCCTGGTGAAGTGCATCAGGGCCTCGGCACACCCTCTACGCCAAGGGCGAGGGGAAGAGCCGCAAGGAAACCGTAGCCCTGTCATCCTGAGCGAAGCGAAGGATCTCTGCGGTGGTTCGCAGATCGTTAAACCCAAAGCAACTGCGGAGATCCTTCGCTTCGCTCAGGATGACAGCTCGGCTTTTAGTTTTCCATTTTCCAGTTTCTGTTTTCCAGTTTCCATTTTCGAGTTTCGCCGCTACGCGTAGGCGTGCAATCCCGGCAGCAGGTAGGTGACGCCGAAAAAGGTGAACATCACGATGGCGAATCCGATAATTGCGAAGTACGCGGAGCGGCGTCCCCGCCAGCCTCGCGTTAGCCGCATGTGCAGATAACCTGCGTAAGTCAGCCAAGTGATCAGCGCCCAATCTTCCTTGGGGTCCCAGCTCCAATAGGTGCCCCATGTCCGGTTCGCCCAGTAGGCGCCGGCGATGATCATGAGGGTTAGCAAGGGGAACGAAACGGCAACGGTTTTGTAGATCAGCGCGTCGAGCGTATCCCGCTGGGGCAGGGAATTGGCGATCGAATCGTATTTCCCGTTCAGCACCTCCCACGCCACGGAAGCAAACAGCCCGCAGACAATCCCCGCCAGCAGGAAGGGGCTGGCCGCCAGGTGCACGCCGAAACTCTGCCCCACTTGCGGAACGAAGTAGGGCCCGGAGTTGACCTTCACCAGGAGCAGCACAAAAGCCAGAGCCTGCCCAAAGATCGAGGCCAGGAAAAGCCGCTTGGCCCAGTTTTCCCACTGGCCCGGCTTCTCGCCATATAAGCCGACAAAGTTGAAGATCAGGGCTGCTGTCGCCAACCCGAGCACAACTGCAAACGGCCAACCCAGGGCCGAAATGGAAACCAGCAGCGGCTCCTTAGGGGCCACCATGACCTTCTCCTGAGCCGCAGCATCCCAAGCGGGGAGTAGAAAGGCAAAGCTGCTGTCGACCGAACTCAGGACGACCGTTCCGTAAATCGCTGCGATCAGTCCGGAAGTCCAACTGAGGAACGCGCGCGCGCTGACCCTGTCTTTGACGAGGAACAGCAGCGCCAGGGCGAAAGAAATCGTGAAGCCTGCGTAACTCAGCATCGCAAGGGTAACGTGAATCTGCAACCAAGTGCTCTGCAGCGCCGGAACCAGGGGCCGGATTTCGCCCGGCAGCACTTGCAGCAGAATTATCGCCAGGGTGGCTACCGGCATAGTTATCGCGCCCAGAAACGGGATGTCGAACTTCCACTCCGCCACCTCGTGCAAGACCACCACAGCCCAGGAGAAGACCAGCACCATTTCATAGATGCCCGAAAGCGGGGCATGCCCGGAGGTGACCCACCGCGCCGCGATGGCCACGGTCTGCAACAGAAGGCAGCCGCGTGTCAAGGCTTCGGCGCCCGCCTGCAAGTTTGATTGGCGAACGGCCAACGAAGCGATATGCAGCGCCGAGGCTCCCAGATATCCCACCAAGGCGAGATAGAGAAACTTCTCGCCGTCTGCCCACCCCGCGCGCCCGATCAGATGCGGAACCGAAACGGCGATCACCACCAGCACCGCCACGCTGACGCTCAGAAGGATCCAGTTGCCGGCGTTACTGCTGCGGTGGTCATCGACATAGGCTGTCAGAACTTTCGACATGCTTCATCTCCAGTGTCCTTTGTCCTTCGTCCGTGGTCCGTTGCCCAGGCCTAGGATTTGGTGTTGGTCTAGAATCCCAAACGAACACAACTTATCCTGCCTACTACAAGCGGCAACGGGCAACTGACAACGGACCACGGACAACGCTCTCTAGGCAGAAATCGCCTCCCTAACCTCAGCCTGGGCTGCGCTAAGAGCGATTTCCAACTCTCCTGCCAATTCGTTGAAACGCCTTTCAAAGCTCTCGCGATACTTGCTGGGCTGTCCGCCCAGCAAGAGGGTAGGCTGCCCCTTTCGATCGCGTCCGACGACGCCCCAAAGGCGCACGTGCGACATATAGAGGGCCATCATCAGGCCTGCGGTCAGCAACAGGCACCCGCCCCAGATCAGGTTCTGGCCGGGCTCGCGCGCGACTTGCAGCCCGGTCATGTACCCCATTTCCAGTTCCCGAAGCTGGAAGTTGATGCCGGATTGATTAGGCGGAGCCATTTGCGGAGCTTTGGGAAAGATCCACACTTCCGCCTGCTTCCCGCCTGGTGACGTCACTGACAACTGGATGGCGGGGTTGCGAGGTTCGTCGGATCGAGAAGATATCTGATTCCCGTCCAAGACGAAATCGGGGACGAACTCCGTCAACTCCACCGTCGCGCCGGAAGCCTCCAGGCGAGCGGGTTTGCCGGGTTGCAGACTGATCCGCTGCGCAGGGTGCTGGCTTTCATCCTGCCCCGCCCAACTGGCGTCGAAGACTAGCTTGTCAGGTGTACCGGTTGGAGCATAGCTCGCCTGGAAGAACCGCACCCCTTTAAACGTGAGCGGATCATTGACATAGATTGTCTTCCGGACGACCTCGCGGCCGCTTTCTTCCGCAGCCAATTGGCTCCAGTACTGCTTTGGCGAGCCGTCGGTATACCGTTCCATGCCCACACCGTCGCACCGCAGAGTGAATCCCAGGTTATGTGGTGCGCCTGGGGTGGTCATGGCTTCCACGGACTGTGTCCGCGCCCCGGGAGTCAAGTTCACGAACCCTTTAAAACCCCATAAGCCATCAATGATAGCGCCCGCGAAAATAATCAGCAGGCTGGCGTGGACGATATAGGGCGCCAAACGGGCTGCACGGTGCTTCTCCACATAGAGCGTGCCCTTCTCCAGGCTTTTCGGTTTTGGCGGGTAGCCCAAATCGCTGAGTTTTGCCTTGGCGAGGGCAAGGGCCTCGGCAGGCGTATGCAAGCCCAGAGGTATTTCCTTCCGAAAAGGTAGTTGGCGCACATACCATTCGTCGGCCAGGATGTGCGGGCGGACGAACAATCTCCAGACTTGGGGAAAACGCTCCAGAGATGCAAGCGTGATATTGGCGCCCAGTAAGCCCAAGAGCAGAATGAACCACCAGGTATGGAACACGTCGAACAAGCCCAAGGCATTTAAAAGCCGGACGGTCTGGGGAGCATAAACCTGCTCGATTTGCCCTTCTTGAGTCATGGGTCGCTGCAGGATCATGGTTCCGATGATGACTGCCGTTCCCAGTGACCCCAGTAAGACCAAACCGCATTCCAAAGAACTGAGGAACCTCAGAAGCTTGTCGAGTATTGTCTGTTGCTTTGCCACTATTTACTCCTGCTGAAAGCCCCTTCAATTCGCGGGTAGCCTGTCGCTGAGAACGAAGGGAAGGGCATTTGGGGTGCCAGTGAGGAAGAAAATGTCCTAATTTCCTAATCGATTGAAAATACGTAAGGACTTCACTCGCAATTGCGGGGTGCCGGAGTCCCCCGTCGGCTATCCCTATGGAAACTTGCGGCAAAAGTCGCACGAGAATGCGTGAACAGACTCAATTTGTCACTTTTTTCGGAATCAGAAGACCGCGACGCCCAAATTCGTCAACAACTTCGGAAATTTCCCCGAGGGCATCAAAAATGCAGACAAAAAGGACAGTCACCGTTTTGGTGCTTAGATTCGAGGAGGCGTTAATGAAGACCGTTTCGATCAATCGCAGTGCAAACGAAATTTTTGTTAAAGAAGTAACCCCAGCGTCCAAGGCCGTCGCCGGCGAGGCTGCGCCCGTGGAAGTTCAGCCGACCTTTACCATCGCGTTCACGCTCGGCACTCGCATGAAGGATTTGCACGACACCATCATCCGCACTGTCCTTCAGCAGACGAGGGGCAATCGGCTGCGCGCAGCTCAATTGCTGCACATTAACCCCCGCACGATCCGTCGCAGACTGGGCAAGAAAGAGATAATCGGTTCCGTGATTCGCGCCGCATAATACTGTTCCCAGCAATGGCCGTGGGAGCTTTCCACGAAGTGGAGCACAAATTCCCGGTCCATGTGGCGAAGATCTTCGTGAGTGATTGCAGCTTGTGGAATTGGAAGCAAGGTCTGCGGCTTTGGCCGCGTTGTCTCGCATTTAGTCAGCCTCTTCTCGCCCCGTGAAGAGGAACCCTGCCAACTCATTGTGTCTCCCGTGCGAGGCACGAATAACCCGCTGCCTGCGGGTGCAGCGTCGTCCGACCCGTTACTCGGGTTACCGGCATCGCTGCCTGCCTCGACACGCTTAGCATAGCTAGGGCATTCGTCCCCCCGGCGCGGGCGGCCGAAGAGGCGCGCTCGCCCTCTCGCCGCGTGCCTGGACAGGAGGCCTATCTCGAGGCAATAAAGCCGGAAATGGGGTGACAGACTGTCGTTCAAGTACTTCATTTTCACCACGCTGCAAAATGAGCTGAGATTGGCGCGCCACGTGCTCGCATTAAGGATGAGGCGCAAGAGACCTCCATCTCGCAGTTTTCAAGATTCGTTGGAGTCCAAGCTTACATGTTGAAACAGGCCAACGACCAAGATTGGATTCAGGAAGCACGAGATGGCCAGAATTCTCCCGGTGTGGAACTCACGGGGCGAATACTCGTCGTCGATGACGACCCGCACTTTTTGAGGGTGCTGTCACGCATCCTTTCGGGTGAAAACTTCCTGGTCACCTCAGCGGCAGGGGCATGCGACGCATTGGATCTACTGAAAAGCGCACAGTTTGACTTGGTCATCTCCGATCTCCGGATGCCGGAATGCGACGGCCTGAGTTTCCTTGAATCGCTCCGCCGGAACGGAAACGCCGTCCCCGTCATCATCCTCACCGCCTATGGGGAAGTTGATACGTACCTGGAAGCCATGAACGCCGGGGCTACCGAATATCTGAACAAGCCGATCCAATCGGATGAGCTGCTGAAAAGTGTGCGCGCCTGCCTGCGCTCCGGGAAGCACCGGCGAGACAGGGGCTAGGGGCTGGGGACTGGGGGCTGGCAAAACCTCGCATTTCAGCTTGTCTCATTTGTTCCGCGGTCCACCCGTAACCGTCAGCCGCCCGTCCCTGTTACCCAGTCCTCAGTTTCCAGTCCCCGGACCCTAGTCCCTAGCCCCCAGTCCCTAGCTTTTCAGTTCCACGATCGTGGCGCCTCCGCCGCCTTCCTGAGGGGGAGCGAGGTAGAACTTCTCGACGTGCGGGTGCGACGCGAACATCTCGTGCAGGGTCTTGCGGAGGATGCCTTTGCCGAACCCGTGGATCACGCGCAGCCGGAAGCGTGCCGCCATGTAGGCTTCGTCAAGGAACTTGTCGACACGTTCGCGGGCCAATTCTGCCGTGTCGCCGATCACGTTGAGTTCCGCAGGGGCATCGTCGCCACGCCGGGCGGCCATGGCCGGCATCGCCGCGCCAGTTCCGCCGTGGACGATCCGCCGCACCTCGTTGCGCTCGAGGCGCATGTGCAAGTGCCCGACGGCAATGTCGACCTGTTCGTCATCGGGAAACGCCATGACCGTGCCGGGAGACGATAGGTTGGCCACTTGCACCTGGTCGCCCACGGCCAGGGGCCTGTCCGCGGCGGGCTCTACGGTCGCCGGGGCGGCGCCGCCGATTGCTTCCAGCACCTGCGTATTCCACTCTTCCCGGACATCGCGCTTGAGCGAAGCCATCTTGCGTTCCAGGCCCTTCGAGGACTTGGGGCCTTTAGCGGCTTCGAGTTGGGCTCGAAGTTGGTCCACCACGCCCTCCCAACGCTTCTCGTTGGCGCGCAGAGCCTGCTCGAGCCGCGCGTCCAGGTCCTTCAATTTCTGGCGGTGTTCCGCTTCCAGGCGGTTCTCCAGTTCGCGTTGCCGCGCCTCCTGGTCGGTCCGCTGTTGAGCCAGCTCACCGGTCTGCTTTTCGAGTTCCTCTCTCTGCTGGTGGAGACCCGCGATCAGGGCTGCCGCTTCCGCATCCGCCGGGTGCAGCAAGGTCCGCGCCTTTTGCACGATGCTGGTTTCGAGGCCCAGGCGTTGCGCAATGTCGAGCGCGCTGGATTTTCCCGGCAGCCCGCTCAACAGCCGGTAAGTGGGCTGAAGAGTCAGCTCGTCGAACTCCATGGCCGCGTTGAGCGCTTCCGGCGTTTCCGCGGCGTAGGCCTTCAGCCGCGAGTGGTGCGTAGTCACCAGCGTCATAGCGCCGCGCTCGCGAAAGTGCTCGAGAATGGCTACAGCCAGCGCCGCGCCTTCGTTCGGCTCCGTGCTGGTCCCCAGCTCATCCATCAGCACCATGTCTTTTTCGCCCGCCACCTCCGCCATCCTCTGAATGTTCTGGACGTGCGCCGAGAACGTGCTCAGGTTGGCTTCGATGGACTGCTGGTCCCCGATATCCGCCAGCACGCGCCGGAAAACCGGCAGCTTGAACTCGGCCGCCGGCACGGGGATGCCCGCCTGCGCCATGAGCACGGCGCTTCCCAGTGTTTTTAGGGCTACGGTCTTCCCGCCGGTGTTTGGCCCGCTGACGATCATCATGATCTTGGGCGGCTTGAGTTCGATGCTCAGCGGCACGGGACTTTTTCCCTGCGCCCGCAGCGTTTTCTCGAGCAGCGGATGCCGGGCATCCTTCAGCGCGAGGGCGCGCTCGGAGCCGAATTCGGGGATGCAGGCGTCGTACTGGCGGGCAAATTCCGCCTTGGCAAAGGCGAGGTCGAGTTCGCTCAAAATGTCGGTGGCCCGGGTCAAGTCGTCGCGCCGCACCCGGAGCTTGCGGCTGAATTCACCCAGGACGCGTTGGATTTCGGCGAACTCGCGGTCCTGG
>Ga0116102_1000792_pt1 | contig 12039 bp, 8 predicted proteins | sample June2015DPH_4_50_FD_89822 | JGI IMG/M metagenome (GOLD analysis project Ga0116102, IMG submission 89822) | Peatland microbial communities from SPRUCE experiment site at the Marcell Experimental Forest, Minnesota, USA - June2015DPH_4_40 | ecosystem: Environmental > Terrestrial > Soil > Wetlands >... | reverse complement strand
CAGAGAACTTCTCCGTGGATTACATCCAGGACACGGAGCGAATTGACGACCGGTTCTTGTCGCAATACCAGGCGATCATCCAACTGAACTATCCACCTTACGGCTGGACCCCCAGGGCCGAGGCGGCGTTCATCAAGTATATCGCCGCGGGCGGCGGATGGATCGGATTCCATCATGCCACCTTGCTTGGCGAATTTGACGGATTTCCAATGTGGCCTTGGTTTTCGCAATTCATGGGCGGAATTCGCTTCACCGACTACATCGCCAAGTTCGCCACCGCGAAGGTTTATGTCGAGGATCCTCGACATCCGGTCATGAACGGCGTGCCCGAATCGTTTATCGTGGAAAATGAGGAATGGTACACCTACGACAAGTCTCCACGCCCCAACGTGCACGTGCTGGCCCGCGTGGACGAATCCACCTACACGCCGGATACGCACATCAAGATGGGTGATCACCCCGTCGTTTGGACCAACCTCCACCACCGGAGCCGGAACATTTACATCTTCATGGGGCACCATCCGGAGCTATTCCAGAACTCTGCTTTCACCACGATTTTCCGCAATGCCATCTTTTGGGCGGCCCGCCAATGAAAAGCTATTCTCTCGTTTTCTTCATCATGTTCGCGGCCTTGGCGCGTGGCGTTGCGGCCTCAGCACAGCCGCCGCACTTTCGCGCGCTGGCTTTCTATTCGACGGCGGAAGAACCAGACCACGTGCAGTTCGCCGAGGGAGCCCTGAAGTTCTTCGCCGTCCTAGCCACGAAAGACAACTTCAGTTTTGATTCGACCGCCGATTGGAGCAAGCTGTCGAATGCGGCCTTGCGCGACTACCAGTTGGTGATTTGGCTCAATGCCTCACCCTCAAATCCCGGCCAGCGGCGGGCTTTTGAACAATACATGGAAGCGGGCGGCGCCTGGATGGGTTTTCATGCCGCGGGCTACAATGACAAGGAGACGGGCTGGCCGTGGTTCGTAGGTTTTCTGGGTGGCGCGATTTTCTACAACAACAGTTGGCCGCCGCTGCCGGCCAAACTGGCGGTGGACGAGCCAACGCACCCCGTCACCATGAATCTGCCCGAGACCTTTGAATCCCCCGCCAATGAGTGGTACGGGTGGAAGCCCAATCCCCGATTGAACAAAGCCGTGCAAGTCCTGCTGACGCTGGACCCTTCGAATTATCCCTTAGGCCTGAAAGATGTGCTGACGGAGGGGGACATCCCGGTCGTTTGGACCAACACGAAATACCGCATGGTCTACATGAACATGGGCCACGGCGACAAGATCTTTTCGAGCCCCACCCAGAACCAGTTGATTGAGAACGCGGCCCTTTGGTTGGGCGGGAGATCGTGGCCGGCGACGCCGGCGGCACTCTCCGGCACTGAGATCAGCCCGCATGCGGTCGTCGTGAATCCACGGACGGGCAAGGTTTACGCCGTGAATACCGCCCTCGGCACGGTGACGGTGATCGATGGCCCCACTGCCCTAGCCGTGAAGGTTGGAGCAGAACCGGGGGCCATTGCCGTGAATCCGCAGACCAATCAGATTTACGTCGCAAACAACGGCAGTGGTACTGTCAGCGTCATCGACGGGAGCACGAACCAAGTGACCGCCACCGTGAAGGTGGGAGCCCTGCCTTACGTGGTGGCTGCCAATCCTGCGAGCAACAAGGTCTACATCTCCAGGACTTTCAGCAACACCATGACGGTGATTGAGGGTGCGACGAACGCCACCCGCAACCTGCCGGCAGGCATTCAGGCAGACGCTATCGCCGTCAATCCGGGAACGAATAAGCTCTATTTGCTCAGCTATGAAAGCGGCGACGTGGCAGTCCTGGATGGGGCCACCGATCAACCCACCCGAATTGCCGCCCGCACTCACTCCTGGGGCATTGGCGTCAATCCGGCCGCGAACCGGATTTATCTGGGAAACACGGGAGGCTCCGACGTCACTGTCATCGACGGGAATTCGGGCCGCGTCACTGCTGTCACAGCGGGCGAAATCCCTTGCGCCTTTGCGGTGGATCCCGCAGCCAACCGAGTCTACGTGGCGAACTACGCGGGCGGCAGTGTAACGGTGCTCGATGGAACGAATGACGCCGTGATGGCTACGGTGCGAGTGGGAGGACATCCTCAAGCCATCGCCGTCGACCCCGGAACTCACCATATCTACGTTGCGAGCGCCCGAGGTAACACCGTAACGGTCATCAATGGCGCCGACAATTCCGTAGTCGCGACAGTAGAGGTCGGAGATGGACCTTATGCCATCGTCGTGAACCCTGCAACCCATCGGGCCATTGTGTCGAGCCTGGCCGGCGGCCGGCTCACCACGATTGAGGGGAAGACCTTCGCCGCTGCGCCGGTGGCGCCGCCGCCAGTTCAATAGAGGGAGTTCTTTCTTTAGGCTGATATCTTATTGAATGCCCTTTGTGGTTATAGCTTGAGCCGCGTGATCTGCTCCACGTCACGATTGAACGGTTGTTTGGCCAAGGCAGTACCGAGCGGCGCGCCACCCAGTGCGTACGAAAGAACGAGGCAGGCTAGCCCCAGGACGAGAACTACAATATTGCGGAGTAATCCGATGCGCAGGGGGCCGGTCAGTTCGATTACGCCTAATAGAACAACCAGAAGGGCGCCTCCGACGGAACCGCCCGCCGCGAAACTAATCAGGCTACGAAGGAAAACGCCATTGCCCAGCCACAGAGATAGACCGCCGACCGCCCCAGCTATAGTGAACCCGGCCGTGACTCCTACGAGTATAAAAAGAGCTGGGCCAAGAAACCCCGACATCCCTTGAATGGGTAGAAACGCGCAGAAAAGAATGCCGCCCATCAAGAGAAATCCCAGGCCAAAACCCACACTGGCCAGTACAGCATGTAGCCAGCCGCCCACAAAAGGAGCTAATGAGGCCCCGCCTATCACTCCGCTGATGGCGAATCCGGCTATTGCGAGGAGATAACCGGGTCGCGACGCACTCGCCGCCCAGAGAGAAAGCGCGACGCCGCCGCCCAGGCCAAAACCCCACGCTCCTCGCCGCGCAGCCTGGTCCCGCAGACCGCTCATTATATGAGCCGACACGTGAACCCCGATACCGTCTTACGCGTTCTTGTTTCGGAGTGCCCTGTCATGCCTGCGGGGTGCTTCGCTACAGTTGCAGCCCAACCCCGAAAGCGCTGTCCTTCTCCACCGGGATTTTGATTTAGACCCCGACGATCCCTCTCAATATCTACCTCGCGCCCGCTGTACGCAATTGATCGATAGCGCGGAGGTGCCCGTCAGGCTAGGTTGGTTACCAATTAATTGTGTTCATGCCCCTGCCCCCAGAGGTGCTTAAGACGAGAAGCCCACTGCGCATCCCATTCGGTGCTTTCTTCCCAGGAATCTCGCCGCACCCAGATTTTGCGAAGCTTTTGCCAATAATGATCCCTGGTTTCGGAAGCCGCCTTCGGACCGGCCGCCTGCAGATACCTCTTGCCCGCATCAAACTCGCTGGGAGGCTCGATGGGCAGTTCGCTGCCGAAGGGGTATTTTCCCTGCAAATCTGCTACTGCTACCTGCCAATAGGCTCGGGCGACCTCTTGTTCCCGGACGCGTCGTGCGGAGCCCCAGTTTGCGCTATCGTCAATGAACTCGGCGGGCGGCTGTGCCGGAAGTTGCATCACCGGAGTTGGCCAAAGATAGACGGCCAAGACCGGAACCGAAACTGCCAAAAAGATGCCTGTCCCCATCGCGAGTCTCGGCACAAGTCTTCGCGGCCTACGGGGATTTTCGCGCCGAGCGGGATGGATGGGCGCGGCGGGGGGACGCCTGGACACGAGGTGCTCAAATTCCCTTCGAGAAGTCTCGTATTCATTCTTCAACTGCGTGTGCTCCGCTTGGAGGCTGGCTGTCACGCTCACTGCAAACTGACTGAGCGACTCGACCTTCGCCAGAACGACGCTGCTCAACTGCCGCTGGCTCTCCTCCACCCACTTCTCTTGCTTCGCTGCCAGACCCGCCGTGGCGCTGGCTGCGGCTTGATTGAGGCGCTCCAGATTCGCCTCGAATATGCTGGCCGACTGGCGCCGGCTCTCCTCCTCCCATTTCTTTTGCTGGGCGGCCAGACCCGCTGTGGCGCTGGCGACGGCTAGATTGAGGCGCTCCAGACTCGCCTCGAACATGTTGGCTGACTGGCGCTGGCTCTCTTCCGCCCGCTTCTCTTGCTCGGCGGCCAGAGCGGCCGTGACGCTGGTTACGGCTTGATTGAGGCGCTCCAGACTCGGCTCGAACATGCTGGCCGACTGGCGCTGCCTCTCCTCTGCCCACTTCTCTTGCCTGCCCGCCAGAGCGGCCGTGGCGCTGGCTACGGCTTGATTGAAGCGCTCCAGATTCGCCTGGGACATGCCGGCCGACTGGCGCCGGCTCTCCTCCTCCGCCTGCCGCGTCAGATTCGCTTCTTCCCTCAGCTTCTCAATAGCAGCCTCAGCATGGTTTTGAAACCGATCTGACCACCGCCCTCCCAAATCCTGGGCAAGTTTCTCCAGATCCTCCGCCTGCTTCTCGATCTTCCCCTGCACGGCCTGGAGACTGCTCTCGATCCGCCCCTCGAAGCCCTCCACTAGGGCTTTTATGCGTCCCTCCACTGCCTCCAGCGCAACGGACACTCCCGCCAAGCGTTTCTCCGCCTCTCCGGCTCGAGACGCGAAACTGCTTTCACTCTTATCCTCCGCCGCTTCAAGTTGCGCCACCGCCTCTCCGGCAGCTTTCTTTATGGACTCCATCTCCGCGGCCGTTGCCTCGTGCATCTCTTGCGCGTGCTCCCGCAAAGCTGTCGCCATTTGCATGCTAAACTCCTCCTGCCTGGCTTCCCAAATTGAGGCCGCCTTTGCCTCCGCCAGGCAGGCCAGTCGCTGCGTGCTCTCCTCGAGCACTTGCCCCGAATTCTTGATTTCTTCTCTCAACCCCGCCATTGCTGCCTCGGCTTCCGTTCTGAACTGCCGCCACCATTGCTCCGCCAGTTCCTGGCCGACTCTTTCCAAATCCTCCGCTCGCGTCGTCGCAGCCTGGACGACAGCCTCCGGCGGCGAAGCTTCGCCCCGGTGCGCAATTTCGGGCGGCGAAAGCGCCGGCTCGCTGCATCTGTCGGGGGGAACCAGTTGCGGCGATCGAAGGTCAAGTTTGTAAGGTTCTCGTTGCCGCAGCACTTTGATGAGGGCCCCCGCAAGCAAAAGCATCGAGCCCATGACTGCCCAGCCCAGCCAAGCTGTCTTCTTCTTCGGCACTTGCGCGGGTGCGGGATTGTCGGTCAACACTTCCGGCAACTGTGCGGTCGAGCCGGTGTCCTTAAGGTCCACGTAGACGTAGAAGACCTGGGTTTGGCCGTTCTCAGCCTGCACCACCAGCGAGACGCCGCCCGGCGCCTTGCCGTCGATTCGGATCTGGTTGGGATTCTGCAGCGCGGCATCGATAATGCCAGGGTTGGACACTGAGAAGCCCTTGATCGGCGACGGCGAGCTGACCTCGAGCGGCTGGCCGACCAGCACGTGCAAGAGCTCCGTCTCGCCCGGCGCCGCCTGCGCTTGGGACTCTTGCCCCGACGGCGGCTGGCTCGGCACCGGCACCACTTCCGGCGGCGGTTGCGGCTGCTCCGCCTGCAACGCCTGCGCGGGCGCGCCTCTCAGCATGAGCATCAAACCCATGCCCGCGAGTAATCCGTTCCACCCTTTGCCGGTCTTCACTCTTCTCACGTGCGACCGCCTAGGGATTAATATCGGCCTTGCAACGCTCTGGCTTTCGTGCGTGTCCCCGAACCTCATGGCGGTGCCGCCGACCCCCGTTGGCAGGCGGGTGAGGTAAAGGCTGCCACGACGAGTCAGGGTTGCCGTGGCCGGAGGTGGCGGAGTTCGTGCCTTTGCCGTCATCGACACGGGTGGTGTTGACCTCCCGTCTTTCCGCTCGACGCTCGGCATTCTAGCAACCGGGGTACCAGCACTCAACAGTACTTAAGTAACGGGTGGTCTTTTCGACACCCCCGCCCCCTCGGCCGGTCACTGGCCTTGATCTGAGCTAGGATGTGATCAGGGTGTTACCTTGCGGGAACGAGGAAAACAAGACCCCCCCCACCATCGCCTCTACGCTTATGAGCGTGATCACCGTGGGGCAAGAAATCTGCAACCTCAACTGACACCAAACCAGACACGACCGAATTTCGAGGTTGAGAGACTGCGCCGGTTGAAAAGGTCCAATCCACAATGCAATAATGGCTTGCGTCAAGCTGCGAAAGTGGCGGAATTGGCAGACGCGCCAGACTTAGGATCTGGTCCCGCAAGGGGTGGGGGTTCGAGTCCCCCCTTTCGCACTAAGCACTTCTTGAGTTGAAATGCCTTAACGATGGGCGATTCGATCAATACTCTGGGGCGGGTAACCCGACTACAACTTGGTCAGATGCAAAGCGCTCGTGGTTGAAATTGTCAAAAGAGAGGACGATCGGTCTGGACGTTCACGGGTTCAAATCCCGGCATCCACCCCATGCGGACGGCCACCTACAGACAATTTGCGCTAAGCCTTCTTGTCCGCATCGCCGGCGCGAAATCGTGATGCCCGGGATCAGGGCGGCATGAACGACTGGCAGGGAAGTCCGAAGCTCGTGTAGCCGACATTTTGTCACTTGCCTCGCCTCGCCTTGCCGCTCGAACCCGTCGCTTCGTTTGCTCAAAACGTGCTGTTCTTGCTCCATTTAGCGCATAATTCGTGCTAATTTGCGCGCAAAACGCGCATAATTTGCACCACTCAAAAAAGTGATGTGCTTTGTTTTCAAGTACTTCTTAGCTTCGTTTCCACTATTTTTCATTTTTTGTACTTCCCTACATTCCGCCATAGCCGGGACCGTTCCGCTTTCCCTTGCGCCTCGGCTCGCCCCGGCGCCCATCTGCGACAATGTGTCCAGAACAAGACCACCACTATAGGCTATCAAAAGTCCGTGAGGTTGTCAAGTAGAAAATGCAAAATGGCGAGCGGACTTTCCCAAATTTCCCCGCCCTGCCCCGCCAGACCACGCCAGGGAGATTGATGGTGACGAAATGGCATTGGGCGGCAGGCCCGTCGCTGGAACACTACAGCCTGCCCCTTTCCCCGGACCGCAGTTGCTCCCCGGGGCGCATCTGACGTTTGCCGACTAACCGTTAAGTGATTGCACGCCGTGGACAATAGTCTCCGAGGTGCGGTACACAAGTTGAGCGACTTAGCTCCACCCGCAGTCATGACAGAGCGGAGTTATGCGGCGCCCAGCGCCATTACTCCGCGGCTTTTCGCCATCGGGTAATAATGTATACGCGAAGTTATCATGGCAAGAACTACCCGTTGCTGGTCGTCGCGCAGGGCGCGTAATTGACTTTCCTTTTCAGGACTCGACTTCAGCACAAGAACCAGCTGCTCCATTGGCAGCGTGCCCTCGACAGGCCCCTGATCGTATTCAGCCCGCGCGAGGGGATGTGCGGAGTGTGGAATCAGCACTCGGGATGAATCGTCAATAGGCGATGTGATCTGCGACTGGGTTTGTGCCGATGGGGTCATTGCTCCCCAGATGATAAGCAAGCCAACAGCAGCCAGCAGAACGGTTACGGACCGGCGCACGACGTTTTTCCTCGGCATTTGGCTCCTTTCGAATTTCTTGGCGCACCGACTTGACCCGCTGCGCGCACGGCCGCGTTAGGGCAGACGCAGCCGCGGTTTCAGCCGGGTTGCTGCGGCACGTTGCAGCGTCAGCGAGAGCAAGCGCAGGACGGACCTGTTATAGAAGGTCCGGGGCCTTCAGTTTCATGTCCGCCCGGTCTCCTTGGCTGGGCAAGGCAGGTGACCAAAGGTCAGACCGCACGGGCCCTCCTGCGCGGCAGTCCCCGGGCTGCAGAGATGTGGCGCAACGCTCGTCTTCCAGCCTGCCGCGGCGGGCGGCTCTTCCATTGCGATGCGCTCTGGGCGGCGCGGACGGTGGGGCTTGCCCTGCTCAGAAGCTGCCCGCCGCTAAGACCGTGTGGCTTTGGAGCGAGCCCTGCGCTACGCGCCTTACCAAATCAACAGTCACTGAGATGGAGCGGTCCTCAGGGAGCGGACGCCGCAACCCGGACATGCGATCCATCTCCCGCCGTGCCCTCCGGGCACTAGTAAAGGGAACCCGAGAGGCCGAAAACCGCGGACCTGCAAGGTAGGTCCGCGCTACCTTGCTTACCACACGACTAGCCAGAAATGGATCAGCCATTGTGACATTCATTGGGGCGTATTGACGCTGACATCAGGCAGTGGCACGCTGCTACCACCAGGCATTGGCAATATAATGTCAGAGATCTGTGCGGCCTCTAGGTCAATGGTAGAGCCATCTTCAGTCAACTCAACCTTACTGTGGGAGCTCACACAGAAAGGCGTCATCGGAGGATAAAGGATTTGCAGAGATGTGAAACACGTTTCGTTCGCGTTGGCCCCTGGTAATGGTGAATACAACCGTAGGGTTTCTTTATTTAGCACGTTAATCCCCGCCGTCTGAAAGGCAGCCTTCCAGTTGGAATCGTACGTCATACTGCTCGCCCGGTGGATCTTGGGCGGGGCGCCTGCAATTTTTTCCTCAACGATTATAGACGGGTCGAGAGCGCGACCTAAATTTACCGTTCCGGCAAAAGCCTTCTCTCGAAGCACAGCCGGGTGGTCTGCTGTCGAAAGCAGTCTCCACATTACGTATCGCGGGTTCCAATTAGGCTTTGCTGATGCAACGACCGCTGCCGCCGTCGATATGAACGGAGCAGCTTGTGACGTTCCGTTTATTTGTCCAGGTGCACCGCAGTCGCAATCACCGGGGGCAAATAGATGAACATACGTAGAATTGTAATTGCTGTATCTTGCGGGATTACCGTCTACTCCCAAAGCGCCGGCTATTATGAGAGGAGTACTGCCGTTGCTTAAACGGGGGAATGCATAGAGTGCAGGCTGATCCTCCTCGCCATCGGGTTCGTGATTACCGGCAGCGGCAACAATTAGTAGGTGGTTGTCGTTTGGAATGGCTGGCGGATGGTCGGGGTCCGGAACGGGTTCACCAAATGCGCTTACGTTTACGATCCAAGTGTTCGCGGCGTTGCCCGCCGAGAAATCTTTAATCATCATTGAGGAAAAAGCCTTCCAACCATTCATTATGTCCGACATAGAGAAATATTGTGTTGCCCCGTCATCGTTGACTGCCTTTGCCACGTAGACATTGTCCTTAGGGATGACACCGAACAACCCATTTGACGCACCTGGACTTGTGGGTGCGGCAATCTGAGAATAAACAAATGTTCCGTGCTTTACTGGCGATTTGTCCAAGCCGGGGTCCCCTAGCTTCTGAGGAATCAGATGAGCGGGATCAATCTCTCCTGAGGCAATGCCGGTGTCTTCGATGAGGACTCTTGCCTTGGTCAAATCGACCGTAGGCGGAATCTGCAAGCTCGTCGCACAGTTCGTGCATGGCTTGTTCTTGTCACACGGAACGTCCACGGAATCGGAGACCGGAAACATTCCAGGCAGCAAGTTCATAGGGTCCGATGTGATTACGCTCGCGAGCGCTGCCGAATCTGCTTCGTCGGCGACAGCCAAATCTAGAACCTGCATCTGGTTGAAATGCGCCTCTGGATGCTCTGTCAGATCGACCGCATAAACCAGGGCTCGTGACTTAATAGTCTGGAATACTCGGTCTTGCTTGTCCTGAGGAGACAGTGAGGTTTTTGTCGTCGCCGAAAGGTAAGCGCCCAGTGATCTTGTCGAGAACTTCTTAATCTTCTCGTTCGTTGTAACGCCCAGATCGTAGGCATATGTGGACAGCCTCGTGAACAACGATTCCTTAATATCCTGAGACAGCGCCTCCTCACCAATCTCTGTTCCTCCGTAGATTGGGCCACTTGGTATTACGATGGTGCGGCCAGTGCGCAGAATGGTGTTCGGAGTTAGATCGGGATTCAATTCCTGAATGCGATTGAAGTAGAGTGTATACGCATGGCGGTAGCTTTGCGAGACTAAGTACCTCTTTCGAATAATAAAGTCAAGACTATCTCCGCTGGCAACAGTGTACTGGATTGGCTTCGTGAGTGCCAAGAGACCTCGCAAAACCAAGTAATCCTTCGATCCCACCGTCCCAATGTCAGTAGTTTTCGGACTCCAGATATATGTGTAGACATTGGAGGCGTCGCCCGAGGGAACCGACAGCACCAGACAGAAGAGCCCGCTGAAAACCACTTTCAAAGTCGTCCTCATTTACTCTTGCCCTTAAGCGCAGTCGCAAGGGCACTGATGGACATCTTGACTCCAAAAACACCCTTATACGTAACGTGGGAGTTGTTGGAGGCTTTCCCTATCACTTTTTTGTTCTCCGTATCGATAATCAATCCCCAAAACGGTTCGACCCAGTGTAGCCCTATGCCGACACCAAACATCGTGTGGCGGAACACCTCGCCCTTTAGAGGCAGACCGAAGAATGGGTGGGGAATATAACGAAAGTTGGTCAAAGTTGGTAGTACCGGCGGGAGATAGCCGTCAAGGAAAACATAGGCATTTTGCTGAGTAATTGTACTTGGCACAAGCGTACCGCTGCTCTGTTGATAAGTGATATCTTTGTAACTGGTGATTGGGATTCCAGCGCTCAATCCGATCCACGCGCGCTTCTCATTATGATAAGCATTGCTCGCAAGCTGACCGGCAGCCGTGGCATTACCCTTCGCATCCTTCGTAGTCGCCGCAGGCTGAGCTTTGTTTTGAGAATCCAACGAGGCAGTTATCGTAATGGTTGACGTTGGCCATTGTTGACTACAAATCGCATCGGAGCAGGAATGGAAGGTTGTGACGGAAAAATAGCCAAGAGACGTAGTCACGCCAGCGGCGGCCAAAGGCGTAACAACTTTTAATATCTGGAGAAGGCTCTGTATGTCTAGGATGAACTGTGGTTGTTGCTTTGTGACCGTAATAGAGTAGTTGATTGGATGCACAAGCCCTGGATTCGGCTCCGCCACCGTCGCTTTAGCTTTCCATTCTGCCTCGCCTGCCTTTAGGTCGAAATTGAGATGAATATAAACAAACTGAAGGTCCGTACGACCTGCGATGGCGGTCTGCTGGAAGATCTGCTTCTTTGAAGCAAATTCAAAAGACGTCTTGGGTGGGGTTGGGTCGTATAGGTACCATTTTTGGAACATCACGTTCGTGTGGGGGGTATCGTTCCAGCGCAGTAAGTGAATGATAGTAGTTTTGGTTTGGTCGGCACCGAATTTCGTAAGAAGGGCGGCTACCTGTTTTGTGTCCGGCGTTATCTCTCCAGATTTATACGGCTCGTTAGGCTGCTTAGTATTCTCGTCTATTATCAGTTCACCGAGCTGCGTGCTGAGCGATTGAATCGGGCTTGTCACTTTGTAAACATTAGTCTTGGCCTGCGCTGCGCAGATTGTCGGCAGAAGCACTACCGCGCCTACGAGGACTGCTAATCGTCTCATTTGACGCTCCTCTCAGATATTCAGATTTGGAAAACGTGGGACCCAACGTCTGCAGAGGCTTATAATCACCATACTTTGACTACCCGCGTCCACCTACGGCCTAGCCCGACGTGAAGAAGAATCCCGCACCAATAAGGACGCCAGCGCGGGCTCGACCTCTGCCGCGCGGCCTCTTTCGCTACTCAGGCTAACTGAAATACACCCTTGAGGGTTGGCGCTTCCTTTCCTCGACTCTCCACGCAGGCCAAATGGCCTGGGTTGGAACAATCGTTTGTCGTGTAATTTACCCGGGATCTTGCCCTCACCCAGATGGGCCGAGGGCCTACCTATTCGTAACTCAACTCGGTTGTAATGAAGACTACCTTCTACCTGAACGGGACTATTAAACACGCAGTCATTATGCTTGTCAACACCTTTTTTACCTAAAATCTTTCTCTTTGACTAATGTCATAACTGGGCATGCATCGTGACCAGGCGCGGGAAAGAGCCTTACCTCCGGCGTACGAAGTCCCTTGCTGGCGGCAGGGAATCGGCGCTAAAAGCTTTTGGCTGGCAGGCGCAGACTTCT
>Ga0116102_1000791_pt1 | contig 12045 bp, 10 predicted proteins | sample June2015DPH_4_50_FD_89822 | JGI IMG/M metagenome (GOLD analysis project Ga0116102, IMG submission 89822) | Peatland microbial communities from SPRUCE experiment site at the Marcell Experimental Forest, Minnesota, USA - June2015DPH_4_40 | ecosystem: Environmental > Terrestrial > Soil > Wetlands >... | reverse complement strand
TAAAAACGCCAGCGTCGCTTCGCTCCGATCGTGACCGGCTTGGCGTCGGAATGAGCGACCGGAATCAAATCGGAATCACTGACCACCTTCATCGGAATCAGCAACAAGCTTCCGAAAACAGCCGCTGGCCCTTCGGCTCCGATGCGGATGATGCGCATACCAGCGAACGGTGGAGTGCCTCAGTTTGTGCTGGAGACGCGGAATCGGCGGGACGAAGGATGCGCTCGCGCCCCGGCAAGCCTCTGTGTGATCTTTGAGGCGAGCCAGGATGAAAAACACTACACGGTCACAGCATTCGATCCCCTGAAAGGCAGAGGCCAGGTGCTCAGGACCATAGAGAAAGACCCGACGACTTACTACAACGGCGCATTATCTCCCGATGGAGCTACGCTTGCGATTTCGAGACAAGGCGAGCCAGACAATCAGATTCGCTTGCTTTCACTCTCGGGCGGCTCCGACCGCGAAATCACCGTGAAGGGTTGGCCGAACACTGGAGGTTTTGACTGGTCCGCTGACGGAAAGGGGCTGTACTACGGATCTGCCTCGCCGCAAGGCACCACGCTTCTCTACATCAACTTAGACGGGAATGCCCGGGTGCTATGGCAGTACAAGGCAGCAGGTGGCGATATTTGGGGCGTACCTTCACCGGACGGTCGCTACCTTGCCATACGGGGCGACGCCCTCAGCAGCAACGTGTGGATGCTTGAAGGTTTCTGAGTGGCGCCGGCCGGCGAAGGCAGAAGGCAGGCGGAGAAAACGAGAATGGATACGAAGGCTGCGGTTCCCGATCCCAAACTCTTCATGCCTCATCCCAACTTCAGTGACGAGGTGAATCGCAACATCGCGCAGTCAGAAATTGAAGGTGGTGTGTGCCTGGACGATTTATCCGAGGGCGCGAAGTTGGAAGTGGAGACGCAGAATCGCTGGTACACCATCTTAATTCGCGATCGCGGCCAGGAACTGATTTGGGGCCACCCGCAGTACTGTCCCGAACCCGTGGCGGTGAGAATCGCGGGGTCCACGTGGGGCGGCTCGATGCTGAAGCTACGGTTTATCGGGCGAGGCATGCACCTGGAATTCTGGCATCCCGTATTTCAGACCATCACAACGTCACGAATTGTGGACATCCGCGCCTCGGACCAGCTCGCGAGCGACGCCTGAGCAGCCAGGAAACTGGCCATGCGCCACACGCTTCCAAAACCTCCTGCGCATCATGAATCTCCCGCCGTAGTTCGCGCCTTGGCCATCTGAGTTTGGATAAGAAGTAGGGTCATTTCGGCACAAGTCGAAACACAAGGCAGCCGCGCAAACGGGGTTCGAGGAAATAGATCCTCCCTTGTCGGTGCGCCGTGAAAGGCGCTGGTCCACAGCGGGTGAAAGTCCCGCCCGGGAACTGGTTCGTTCCACCCGGTAGCAATCGGAGCGGCGGTGGAGGCAACAAAGCCGCTGAAGCCTTCGATGGAAAGGGTCGCCCAGGCGACCCCGCGAGCTTGTAGGCCGTAACGCGAGTGAACGCTGAGCAGGCCTCGAAAAGATCAATGCAGGAACCGACCCGACCGACAAGCGGGGAAGGTCGAAGTCCAGGGGACGGTACGAGCGAACAGGTTTCCTCGGTCCTGCCGGGGTAGTGGCGACGGCATGCAGGTTAAGCGAGCTGACCCGACGGAGTCAGACCCAACGGGACGCAGAGACTTTGGTAGCGGACCTCAACCGGCGACGGATCGGTTGGGCGAACTACTTCTGGCTAATTCAAAATCAGATGGTGTAGGCGGGAAGTGAACTTCGGTGGTAGATTCATGCGGCGCACGGCCAGTTTCCTGGCTGCTCAAGTGTCGCTCGCGAGCTGGTCGGAGGCGCGGATTTCGAGAATCCGTGATGTTTTGATGGTGCGAAATACGGGATGCCAGAATTCCAGGTGCATGCCTCGCCCGATAAACCGCAACTTCAGCATCGAGCCGCCCCACGTGGACCCCGCGATTCTCACCGCCACGGGATCGGGACAGTACTGCGGGTGGCCCCAAATCAGTTCCTGGCCGCGATCGCGAATTAAGATGGTGTACCAACGATTCTGCGTCTCCACTTCCAACCGGACGCCTTCGGATAAATCGTCCAGGCACACTCCACCTTCAATCTCCGACTGCACGATGTTCCGATTCACCTCATCACTGAAGTTGGGATGAGGCATGAAGGGTTTGGAATCGGGAACCGCAGCCTTCGTATCCATTCTCGTTTTCTCCGCCTGCCTTCTACCTAAACATAAGATGCCGGCTTGAGTGTTTCCGCTCCAGCTCATGACTTGTCACTGCCCTTCACGGCGCTTCCCAATCGAGGGCGTAGATTTCTTCGGTGCCCACGTCGCGCAGCAAGAGCGGGGAGCCGTCGGGCGTGAGGCCTGTCCACAGGTAAGTTCCGCCTCGCCGGATATTCTTGAGGCTGACAAGCCGTTCGAGCTTCCGGTCACTTACCCTCACCCGATAGAAGGCCGCTTCGGTACCGAGAGTATCAAAATAAATATAATTCGAATCCCGCGACCAGCTCGGAAAGCCCATGGGGAGCTTTGCCAAGTCCACCCACTTCTGCGTAGCGAACTCAAAAAGGCGCAGGCTATCTCCGGCTAATGGCAAGGCTGCCACGAAGCGTCGGTCAGGCGACCAGCGGGGTGAGAAGAGACCCTCTGACCCTGGAATCGTTGATTGCTGACGTGTCCTCAAATCGATGAGATGAAGGGCCACTCCCGAGGAAGGATAGAGTCCCATGAATCCATATAAGAGCTGATTTCCATCTGCGGACCAGCTCGCGTCTCCTTTGTTATTCTCCCCCTTCGTCACCTGCTCGGGTTGCCCCCCGTCCGCCGGGATCAGGTAGATGTCTTGGGGCTTGCCCGGAGTTGTGCCGGCAAAGACGATCCTCTTGCCGTCCGGTGACCAGCGAGGCAAAAAGACCTGCAAGGGAGGAAAAGTGAGCTGGACCGGCTGTGTTCCGTCCGCTTTGCTCCTCCACAGGCAGCCCTCCGGAAAGGTCACGTAAGCAACCGATTCTCCATCTCGCGAATAGTCCAGCCCTTCGATCGACTGTCCCGAAAAGTAGGGCGCGAATTGCTGCGTCTTGGAGTCGAAACGCGATAATTCCCCCCGTGGCTGCGAACCCACCACGAAGAGTCTTTTCCCATCCGTACTGGCGACGGGGGTGAAGTAGTCCAGTGGGCCGGCGGTCAACTGGATCGGCTCGTCGGCCATCTTGCGGAATAGACTTGCTTTGTCCTGAATGGCCCAAATATGAGTTCTGCCGTTGCGGGTGGCCTGAAAGATGAAATACCGTCCATCGGGAGCCCAACTGCCGCAACATTCCGCAGGGGGAGTATTCCAGCCCGCCAACAGTTGATGAGCATGGGTGCCGTTGGCGGCAGCCTCCCAAAGGGAGTGTGAGTTGGTCTTCGGATCATTCACCGTGAAGCGTAAGCGGGTTCCGTCAGGCGACCACCGAAGCCACGATGCGCCGCCCGGGAGCGTGGCAAGCTTTTGAGATTCGGTCCCATGGATCCGAGCCAGAAACAAGTCGTTGCCATTGGCGTAGACAATCCCTTGCCCATCGGGCATCCATGCAGCGTCGTGGCCGCGAAAGCCGCCCGCAGGCTGAGGTGAGCCGCCGAGCGGCGGCAGGATCCAGATTGGGCCTTCAAGACTGTAAGAACCCGAAACGAGAATCTGGGAACGATCAGGAGAAATGTCCGATGGCGCGGCGCCTGGAACCTGACTGGAAAGCTGAACCGCCCCGCCACCGCCGGCGGACACCTGCATAAAGGCGAAGTTGCCGTTCACGACTTCTGCGAAATAAAGGCGCGGACCATCCGTGAGCAGCGGCAAGTACCGGAAGACAACTTTTGGTTGACGGTCGTTGGTGATTTGAACGTAGCCCGAAATCTTTGGGGACGGCAGCGGACGCGTGGCCAAGTAGGCGAAGATCGCGGCCGCGACGAGGATGGTTCCTACGGCAGAGGTGATCCAGCGGCGCAATGGCAATGCTCCAAGAGTCCGCCTTGGTGCGGGCGCCGTGCCCGGCGCCGTCCGTTGCCCGGACGCCGCAGCCACGGCCACGGATGCCGCGCTGCGGCCGGAATCGGTGTCGCGCTTCAGACGCTTCAGATCAGAACGTAGGTCAGCGGAGTGTTGATAGCGCAGGTCGGGGTCCTTCTCCAGTGCCTTGTGGATAATTCGCTCGAGTTCGGGGGGGCAATCGGGATTCAGCCGCACCGGAGCCGCCGGCGTACGGTTCAGAATGGCCTCAAAGATGACGCCGGAACTTTCCCCGCGGAAGGGCAACATCCCTGTCGCCATTTCGTAGAGCACCACACCAAAGGAGAACAAATCACTGCGTGCATCCAGCTCCTTGGCCCGCACTTGCTCCGGCGACATGTATGCTACCGTCCCCATTGCTGTCCCCGGGCTGGTCAGATGCGGCTCATCCACCGTGGCGGCGGTTAGACCATTCAAGGTTGCACCCTGACCGGATGGGCTGCCGGCCGTTGTGGCTTTGGCCAAACCGAAGTCCAGTACTTTGGCGTGTCCTCGTTTGGTTACGAAGATGTTTGCCGGTTTGATGTCGCGATGGACGATGCCCTGGCTGTGAGCTGCATCGAGGGCATCCGTGACTTCGATGGCGATCTCCAGCAGTCGTTCCAGCTCCATGGGCCGGCCCTGAATCTGGTGCTTCAGCGTCATGCCATCCAGGTACTCCATGGCAATGAACGCTTGGCCTTCGTATTCGCCGATGTCGTAAATCGTGCAGATATTGGGATGATTCAGGGCGGAGGCCGATTGCGCTTCGCGCTGGAATCGCGCCAATGCCTGGGGATCTTTGGCCACGGCCTCCGGCAGGAATTTGAGGGCGACAAACCGGTGCAGGCGGGTATCTTCGGCCCTGTAAACGACACCCATCCCGCCGCCCCCGAGCTTTTCCAGGATGCGGTAGTGGGAGACGGTCGTGCCGGTCATCTCGCTAAGCCTCGGCTACCCTGACGCTGGATGCCCTGATGCTGAAGATATCCTACCGGTAATTACGCTGGAGAGCAGCATTCGACAGGCAGCGTCGCGTTAGCGGCCGGAAAAGTGTACAATCGCCACAGGAGGAAACAATCATGAAAATCGCGAAGGTGCTCATTGCGGTATTAGTGTTTGCCGGCGTGGGCCTGGCCCAGGCGACGAATCCGGCGAAGCGGCCCACAACGGCCGGCGCGAGTTTTGACAAACTGAAATCCCTGGTGGGCGAGTGGGAAGGAAACATGAAAGAAGGCGGGCAACAGCATCCCGCGACCTCTTCTTTCCGTGTCGTTTCGGACGGCTCGGCGCTGATGAGCGTGCTGGGCGCAGGCACGAGGTACGAGATGGTGACCATGTTCCACATGGACAACAGCGATCTGCTGGCCACTCACTACTGCGCCGGACATAACCAGCCGCGCTTCCGTTTTGTGCCTTCAACCGAGGCGAATGTGGTGACCTTTGTGTTCAAGGACGCAACCAATCTCGCCAGTCCCACGGCGCCGCACATGGTGGGCCTCAAGATCACTTTTGTGGATGCCAATCACCACTACGAGGACTGGATGTATTTCGAGAAGGGTCAGCAGAGTACATCGCGATTTGAGTTCCATCGAAAGGCGTGAGTAGCTAGGGGGTGAAGCCGGGTGGAGGGGTCTGTGTGAAAACCTTATTTAGGCTGTCATTCCGAGCGAAGCGAGGAATCTTGCCCTGAGTGTTTTCAAGCCAGGGCGAGATTCCTCGTCGCCTGGGGCTCCTCGGAATGACACGCTAAAGGGGGTTCTCACACAGACTCTTGCGCCCTGGACTGCGATCTTCCACCCCTACAGGGGCCGGCCTGCACAAGAGAGAGGAACGGATGCCGCGCGGAGAATTCAAACTGATCATCGGAAATATGTTCGGCAACAAGACAGGCCGGCTGATGCTGGAGGTTGAAACTCTACGCCAGTTCGGCCGCAAGCGCATCCTGATTTTCAAGCCTGACATCGATACGCGCAGCGACACAGGTTACATCAAGGACTATCACGGCAAAATGATGGACGCTCTCGAAGTGCCGGCGCGCGATCCCTGGCAGATGCTGCGCGTGGTGCGGCAGAAGGAATCCGAAATGGGCTGCCGCTTCCACATGATCGCGGTGGACGAGGTCCAGTTTTTCCCCACCGACTCCGGCTTTTTCCTGGTGGTCGATGAGCTGCTCGATCGCGGCTACGACGTGATCGCCGCCGGCCTGGCCCTGGACTTCAAGCGTGAGCCCTTCGGCGCCACGTTGTTGCTTTTTGGACTTTGCAAAAGCGGCCACGACTGCATGTGGCTGAACCCGCTCTGCGCGCGCTGCGGCAAGCCCGCGCCGCTGCCCCAGCGCATCCTCGACGGCAAGCCCGCCCCTTACAACGCTCCCCAAGTGCAGGTGGGGGGCAAGGAAACCTACGAGCCTCGCTGCTACGATTGCCACGAACTGCCCGGCCGCCCCGCGCCGCCGTTCTGAGGTCTGCGCTAACAATCAATTAGACAGATACTAGTATCTCGGGCTGGTTGGTGCGTGGCAGGCGCGCTGTGGCTTTTTGATCCTCAGCCCACAGCCACGCCGCAATGGCCTCTTTGATGTTGGCTATGGCCTCTTGTTCGTCTTTGCCCTGCGAGACACATCCCGGCAAGGCCGGACACTCCGCCACGATCCAGCCATCTTCTGCGGGAGTGAGAGTAATGTGAAACACCATACTACCGCTATGCTACCACGCACCTCTGCTTGTGAACAAGCGGTGGATTGAGAGCGGTGTAGCGCGGAGGTAGCCGCAGTTTGGCTTCCTCCGCGGCTCTTCTATATCCGTGTGCGTTCATCGGCGGGCAGCAGAACGCGGTCAATTGAAAGGCCGCTAGGAGTTTTCGGCGCACAATTCAGGCTTCCCGTATAATCATGGACACTCGACCACGGCCAGTCTTCAGGCCGCCGGACCAGCCCCGCCCTGACTGGATTCAAGTGAATGTACTGGATCTTTTCGTTGTATTCCTTGACGGTGCGCAGAGCACGATCAAAAAAGCGCGGCTGCATTAGAGGTCCCATTTCCCCGCGAGATCGGTTAATGCGCTTCGTCGCGGCGTCCTTGATGGCCTCCAGCACCCTAGAAATGGTCAGCGGAGCGCGCGGCTAAAATATCGCGTGCCAATGGTCCGGGAGGAACACCCAAGCCGTGAGAAGGAAGCCGTGCTCCGCGCGGCGTTGCTGAATCACATGGGCCATCCGTGCGAACTCCGATTCGGAGAGAATTCGCCGCCCAGGTAAGAGACGGCACGTGACGAAGAACCAACGGTCCGAGACGACTAAGCGTCGAAGGCGCGACATGGCGGCTATTATAGGAAGGGCCGCAGAGGAGGGCAACCTACGCCCACCTCTGCGCTACCTCGACTCGACCGCGAGATGACATTTGGTCAGCATCCCTTCGCTTTTCGTATTTTTTACTTGACAAGCCCAGAGACTCGTGGTAGCCTATAAATGTGTGCATTTTGTGGACACATTGTCGTGGGCAGGCTTCGGACCGCGACGAAAAGCGCTATGGTCCTCGCACTCGGGAAAACCGGGATCCGAAAAAAAACATAAACTAGTACGATCGAAGCCAGTACGTTATTGAAAACACAGGATAGCAGTTGCGAAACGAACCTAAAACAAACCTAAATTGAGTGTTTAATGCGCGCAATAGACACACAATTCGGGCTTTTTGACGCGACACATGTATCGGATGGGTTTCGAGCGGGGAAATGCGGCAGGGTTCGAGGTTGCCCGGCTGGCGCAAATCCCGAGGCGCGCGAGAGAATACAGAAATCGTGGGAACGAAGCTAGGAAGTACTTGAAAACAAAGGAAGTCACTTTTCTGAATGCTGCAAATCAGGCGTGATTTGCGCGCAGATTGGCGCAAATCGGGCCCTGAAAGGAGCAAAAAACACCGCATTTTTCGAAAACAAACCCAAACACCAGAGACGCAAGGCTGCGGCACGTCAGGGGACACGCTGTCGGCTAGACAGGCTGGAGGTTTTCACCGTCACTGGCTAACCCGGCTGGGGAGAGGATTCCTTCACTGCGGTCATTCCACCCGTAGCGCGGGCGTCCCGCCCGCAGTGGCGCGGGCATCTTGCCCGCGCGCGGGAGCGGGACGCTCCCGCCACCGCGGGCGGGACGCCCGCGCCACGATGTGCGCCACCCCTGGCATCCGACCCCTGGCACCTGACACCTGCCTTACGGGTTGACATTGCGGTTTCGCAATCTGATAATTCTCAAGCGGCTCATACAATGGTCAGCGCTGCGGAAACAAGGCCGCGACAGAACGTAACTGGGAAGCACGCAAGAACAGGCTTTGGAATTACAGCTCAGGTCTCGAATGGCGAGTGTTGTCAAGCCGGGGTTCGGGGCCTGACGCCTGAAACCTGGCACCTGACACCTGCACCACGAGGGCACATGTCCACGGTCACCAACCATGAGGTGAAAGCTGCGCGGCTTTCGAAGGAACTACTCGTCGAGGCCTTTCGGATAGTTTACATGTCGCGGCGGGTCGACGACAAGGAGATTCAGCTCAAGCGCCAGAACCGGGCCTTTTTTCAGATCAGCGGGGTCGGCCACGAGACCATTGCAGTTGCGGCAGCCCTGCATCTGAAAGGCGGCTACGACTGGTTTTATCCCTATTATCGCGACCGGGCGCTTTGTCTCCAATTGGGCGTGACGCCTTACGAAATGTTCTTGGGTTCCGTGGGGGCAGGGAACGATCCGGCATCCGGCGGCCGCCAGATGCCTTCGCATTGGAGCAGCAGGAAGCTGCACATTGTTTCTCAATCCAGTCCCACAGGGACGCAAATCCTGCAAGCCGTCGGGGCCGCCGAGGGCAGCCAGTATCTCGAGTTGGTGAAAGAAGCCGCGGACCTGGCTACGGGCTTTCATGCGGATGAAGTGGTCTACGTTTCACTCGGCGACGGGGCTTCGAGCGAGGGCGAGTTCTGGGAATCGCTCAACTGGGCTTGCGGCCGCAAGTTGCCGGTCCTTTACGTGGTGGAGGACAACGGCTACGCCATTTCCGTGCCGGTGGATGTGCAAACCGCCGGAGGCAGCATTTCGCGCCTGGTGAAGAACTTTCCGCACCTCCTGGTGCTCGAATGCGACGGCACGGATTTTCCGGAGAGCTATGAAGCAGCCGGGAAAGCAGTAGAGTACGTCCGGCGGCGAAAAGGGCCGGCGCTCGTGCATGCCCATGTGATAAGACCTTACTCCCATTCCCTCTCTGACGATGAACGGCTTTACAAGTCTGAAGAGGTGCGCCAGAAGGAAGCCCGGCGGGATCCTCTGGTGCGATTCGCTGAGCTATTACGGGAGGAAGGTTTGGTCAGCGAAAAGGAACTGAAGGAGATTCAAGCCGGAGTGGACCGCGAGATCCGTGAAGCGGTGGACCAGGCGCTGGCCGCCGAACCCGCTGCAGCGAATACCGTCTTGCGTTTTCTCTGCTCTCCGACGGTCGACCCCACTTCGGCCGAGTTCGACCAGCCGCCGAAATTCCACGGCGAGGCGAAGACCATGGTCGATCTCATTAACGCTGCCCTGCGCGACGAGATGGCGCGTGACCCGCGGGTGGTGGTGTTCGGCCAAGATGTGGCGGACTGCAGCCACGAAAACGAACTTGCCAAAGTGAAAGGCAAAGGCGGGGTATTCAAGGTGACCTACGGCTTGCAGCGGCACTTCGGGAGCGCGCGATGCTACAACTCGCATCTGGCAGAGGCTAGTATAGTGGGCCGTGCCATGGGCATGGCCACTCGCGGCCTTAAACCCGTGGTGGAGATCCAGTTCTTCGACTACATCTGGCCGGCCATGATGCAGATTCGCGACGAGGTGCTTACCCTGCGCTGGCGGTCCAACAACGAATTCTCCTGCCCCTTCGTCATCCGTGCGCCCATCGGCGGGTATCTGGCGGGAGGCGCGATTTATCACAGCCAATCCGGCGAATCCATCTTCACGCACCTGCCTGGCTTGCGAGTTGTGATGCCGGCAACGGCGCTGGATGCCAATGGACTGCTTCGCACGGCGATACGTTGTGACGATCCGGTGCTGTTCCTCGAACCGAAGCACCTTTACCGCCAGACCCACAACCGCGCTCCTTATCCCGGACGCGATTACATGATTCCGTTCGGCAAGGCCAAGCTGGTCGAGGAGGGGACGACGCTGACCATTGTGACTTACGGGTCGCTCGTGCACCTCGCCGTCCAGGCGCTGAAGGCGCTCGAGCAGGAGGGGATTCAGCCGGAGATACTCGACCTGCGCTCGCTCAATCCCTACGACTGGGAAATGATCGCGGCGTCGGTGAAGAAAACCAGCCGTGTTTTGGTCCTGCATGAGGACAACATTTCGTGGGGCTACGGCGCGGAAATCGCCGCCCGAATCGCCGATGAACTCTTCGAGTTTCTCGACGCTCCCGTGCGGCGGCTGGCCGCCAAGGACGGCTACGTTCCCTATCACCCAGTGCTCGAGGACGCGGTGCTTCCTCAACCCGCGGATATAGTGCGGGCGGCGAGAGCCCTTGCCTCGTACTAGAAACGGCGCGACGGGTTTTTCCAGGCAGAAACTCAGGCGGGCGCTTCGCCGGCAGCCCCTACCCTATTCCCAATTCATCGACCCTTTCGAGCGGCGTCCCGCATTTGCGACAAATCACCGCGCCGCAGTCGCCGCACACCAGCGGCTCGACTACCTCGCTGCATTGGGGGCAATAGAGCGGCTGGCCTTCCTGACGATCATCTTTATCCATTTGTTCGCTTCCCCCCGTCTGTTATTCCCAGCCCTCTGCTTTCACTCCCCGAGCACTGTCATTCCGAGCGAAGCGAGGAATCTCGCTCTGACTTCTTCGCCCGCGGACCAGAACGTGATTCCTTGCCGTCATGAGAATAGCGAATCCGGACCCCCTCACCCGGCCCGCGCCAGCAGGTGAAAACGCCGTCGCGGGCCACCCTCTCCCCCAAGGGGGATAGGGTATTTTCCGAAGGACCATAAAGTCTGCGCTCGGAATGACAGGAGGAACAGGGCCCGGCACAACAGTGTTGTTTACGTCGCCGGCAAGCTCAGCAGCGATTTCAAGAAATCGCTGACGACTCGCTGAACCTCTTCGAGTTTCCCCGTGAAGAAATGATCCGCATTCAGGACCCAATGGATTTGTTTAGGCTCAGCCAACGAATTATAGAAAGCCTCGACCTCGGCGCGCGGCCCATACTGGTCGAGAGTTCCCTGAACGATGAGCTTGGGTTTGAGCACCCCGAGCAGGAAGTCGAAGTTCATGACCGCAACGGGAACGCCCAACCCCGCCAGCACGGCCACGTGCGGGTCGGAAGCTCCAACCTGCAGTCCAACACCCGCGCCGAAAGAGAATCCGATGAGGCAGACAGGAGCAACGGGGAAGCGCGCAGCGAGGAAATCCAGCGCTGCCCTGACGTCTTCGCCTTCGCCGATGCCGTGGCTGTAGCTTCCGGTACTCTTCCCGACTCCGCGGAAATTGAAGCGCAGAGCCGGCAGTCCCGCGTTGGTGGCTGCCTTCGCAGCACGGAAGACGACCTTGTTGTGCATCGTTCCACCGTAGACCGGGTGAGGATGGCACACCAGCGCAGCGAAGCGAGGCTTTACGCGAGGATCCCACTCGAGAAGCGCTTCAAGCGTGCCTTCGGGGCTCGGGATTAGAAGTCGTTCGACTTTCGTAATTCACCTCCGTGGTAGTGCTCTAATCTAACTCGTAGCGCTGTTCCTTCAGGCTGGCATTTGCCCACCCTTCGCTGCGCTCAGGGCAGGCTCTGAAGGTCGGCGCTACTTTCAAATTGGGACAGTGCTCGCCTCCACAATAGTGTAGAATATGCCTCAAGATTTTTGAGTACTTCTTGGAGGGCGGCTGCGAAATCTCCGCACTCCGAGTCGCGTCGTACTTGGCGCGAGGACTGAATCCTAGACATGGGGAGGCTGCATATCCGATCCAAACTTCTCGCCTTCCTCTTGATCACTGCTGGC
>Ga0116102_1000790_pt1 | contig 12056 bp, 6 predicted proteins | sample June2015DPH_4_50_FD_89822 | JGI IMG/M metagenome (GOLD analysis project Ga0116102, IMG submission 89822) | Peatland microbial communities from SPRUCE experiment site at the Marcell Experimental Forest, Minnesota, USA - June2015DPH_4_40 | ecosystem: Environmental > Terrestrial > Soil > Wetlands >... | reverse complement strand
TTTTTCCAGAACTCCGGCGATGCCCCGCACCATGCCGGGACGCGATCGGGTTGGCGGTGTTCAAACGCCTCCAGGACTCTCTCTCGGGATGTCATCTTGAGAATCTTCCTTTGTACGATCCGGGATTCAGGGCTGGAATTTTATCCCAATTTTGAGGTATTGCACCGCCCGGAAGTTAATCGTGGGTGGCGCCGAGCAGGCGCTCGTAAGCCTTCCGGTAGTCGGGATCGAGAGGGTTGAGTTGGTATGCGGCGCGGTATTGTTCGAAAGCCTCCGGGCCGTTGCGTTTGCGCTCGAGCGCAAAGCCAAGAAGATAATGGGCGCCCGGGTCGTTTGGGTTGATGCTGAGTGCCCGGCGATATTCCGCGATCTCACCATCCGAGTCGCCCCTCTTTCCAAGGGCGTAGCCGAGGTTAGCGTGCGCAAGAACGCTGTTCGGATCCAAGCCCAGCGCCTCGCGCTGTTCAGCAATATCTGCCTGCCAATCGCCCTTTTCTCCAAGTGCTGCGCCGAGGTAAACGTGTGCGTTTGAATTCTTCGGGTTCAAGCGCTGAGCTTCGCGTTCCTCTGCGATCTCGCCGTCCCAATCTCTCTTGCTCCCGAGGGTCGCCCCTAGCGTAGCGTGGACTTCGTCATTATTCGGGTTCAGCTTCAGCGCTTCCCGGTATTCCGCGATCGCTCCATCCCAGTCTGCCTTCTGCTTCAGCGCTGCGCCGAGGTAGAGGTACGCTGACTCGTATTGGGGATTCAGGCGGAGCGTGACTTTGTATTCCGCGATTGCAGCATCCCAGTCACTCTTGTAGGCGAGCGCCACGCCCCGTGCAAAGTGCGCAATTGTATTGTTGGGGTTGATTTCGAGCGCCCTGTCAAACTGCGCCTTGGCCTCATTGACGAGGTTTTTGCTGGCGAGGGCAAGACCCAACTGCGTGTGGAGATCATCAGACTCGTAAGTGTGCAAACCATCTTCCAGCGTTTGAATCGCGTTGTCGGTCCGTCCAGCTGCGAGCAGGGTCCGGCCGAGGTTGTAGTAAATGGCGTGGTATTGAGGGTTAAGTTCCAGCGCCTTCTCAAACTCGGGGATGGCCTCCCCATATCTGCCGCTCTTCTGTAGCGCGGTACCCAGGTTGTTGTGAATGCGGGCGTCGTCCGGATTTGTCAGAAGAAGTTCACGCCACTCGGCGATGGCCGCCTCGTACTGGCCCTTCTCTCCCAATTCCGCGGCCTGGTCGAATTTCTTGTACATGTCCACCGCAGGCGTGCTGATCGCCAACATGCCGTCGTACGGAATGTTCACAAACTCGGGGAGATTAACGGCGCGGTTGGCGGCTGTTGCATTCTCAATCAGGATGGCAGGGCTATCGTTGCCTTGCTGGTCGATATGGGTCAGATACATCTGGGTGTAGGGAGAGCGCGCCTTCGAGGAAAACACCAGCCATCGTCCATTGCGCGAAAAGCTGTGCCAGGAGTTCATGAGCGGCGTGTTGCAGCGCATGCGCCGCGCCTGCCCGCCCGCGGCCGGTACAATCCAAAGCTGGCTGTCGGGACGCATGAGTTGGGCGTTGCGGCACTTCACGAAGACGATCCAGCACCCGTCCGGCGACACCTTCGCGAACGTATTGCTCATGCCGTCCGCGGAAGCGCCGGCAATCGCCTCCGCTTGGCCTCCCTTACCTCCATTGAACGGAACGCGATAGAGGTCGTACTGAATCTGCACCTCGTTCGGATCGTTGGCATAGGCCGCCATCTTTCCGTCGGATGGATACGCCGCCCTTGCTTCCGCCCGCGCGAATACCACGTAACTTCCGTCCGGGCTCCACACGCCGTCTGTCTGCACGTAGCGCGGATCGTCCGCGCCCCGCAAAGGTTCCCGCTGGCCGTTTTCCCGGCTGTACCAGGCCAGGACTCCCCGGGTCGGATAAAACACCTGGAGAAAGCGATAGTCCTTGAAATTGACCACATAATAGTTGGCTTCGGGAGGCCGGTCTGCCGGGTTTACTGTAGTGAGCACATACTTCCCATCCGGCGAAACCTGTGACATGAATCCGACGCGATTCAGCCCCACCTGCCGGTCGTGAGAAGGATTCCACGTCACCATGTCGCTGGCATTGATCGTCATCTGCGGTTTGATGGGGACGACGGCGTAAAGCCCCTTGTCGTTCTGCGGTCCGTCCATGTCCATTCCCATCGTTTTGCCATCCCGAGAGAAAGAATGACAGTTGGCGCAGACCACCATGTCCTTCAGAACTACGCGGCTTTGCATCTTGCCGATGTCGCGCAGCCGCCATTCGATCAGCCGAATTGCAGCCGGCGCCAGAGGCTTAATGATGCCTTTCTCGGTTTCGGAAGGCATCAGTGGCACATCGCGATAAAAGATGGGAGCGCCGACAGGGTCCCTCGAGGTGAAGATGCTCACGCGGCCGCTTGACACCGCATGCCTGGAGTCCTGCCCGGTGAACCCTTTTACGGTGAGCACCGCGGGGCCCGCCACGGAGTGTTTCTTGATGGCCTCCCAGACCCCTGCCTCGGGGCTCCAGGTATGCGCTCCTGCCTGCTCCGGCGTAAGCTTGGGCAATTCATTCGTGGAAGAAATGCAACGGGGATCAATCTCGCCGAGGGACATCCGCTCTCCGGCCGAGTCGATTCTCATTCCAACCGAGCCATCGGTGAAGGCGATGTCGATCCGCCAATGGGTGGCGCTCGACGCATCGTCGCGCCACATGAAAGTCGGCGGGGTGATTTCAGGAGGAAAAATCGAACCGTCCATCGGATAGTCGATCGTGACCGAGGCCAGGTGCGCGGTCGAACCGTTTGGGAGGCTCTTCGCTTGGGCAGCCCTGCAATCTCCGAGCGCCGAGAGCGCAGTGACTACGGCGCCCAGGATAAGGAGAGTGATACAGAACTGGCTTACTGCGCCTCCCCCCTTATGCACTTTCCTGGACTCGAGTCCGGCCGGTTGATGCATGGCAATGCCTAGAGCAAACGGATTGAGCCTCTCGACTGGCACTGGAGGATGCAGCGAACAACCTCCTGGATCGCAAGCGTTTTGTTTGGCTCCCTGCCGACTTCAATTGTACACTCAATTGGGAACTTTGGAGCCTATTGTTTTTCGCTGTAAACTACCGTCAGATGATCGAACGAATCCTGCTCTTCATCTCGCTCGGCGGACTCGTGACCTCCGCAATATTTCTGCTTCTGGCGCTGATTGCGGCCATTCGCTTCCGCTGCGTGACCCCCGCAACAGTTTGCTCGGGTGATGGAGACCTGCCCTTGCCCGCGGTAACGCTATTGAAGCCACTTTACGGGATGGAGCCTTTCGTGGAGCAGCGGCTGGAGAGTTTCTTTCAGCAGGATTACCCGAGTTTTGAGCTGATATTCGGCGCTCGCAGTGCGAGCGATCCAGTTTTGAAAGTCGTAGACGCGCTTCGACAGAAACATCCCGACGTTCGGGTTACAGTTGTGCACTCCGGAGAACCTACTTACCCAAATGCCAAAGTGCACTGCCTGGAGAAGATGACTACGGCGGCTTCCAATCCGTACCTGGTGATTACGGACAGCGACGTGCACGTTGCCTCCGACTTCGTCAAGCAGGTCGTCGGGCCGCTCGTGGATCCCAGCGTTGGGTTGGTTACGTGTATCTATCGTGGCGTGCCTTGCGGGGGACTTTGGTCCCGGTTGGAAGCGCTTGGTATGTCCGTGGAAATGTCGACGGGTGTGCTGGTGGCGGAGTTATTGGAGGGCATGAAATTTGCCCTCGGTCCCTGCATGGCCACACGCAGGGATCTTCTTGCCCAGCTCGGGGGGATCCGGGTGCTGGGCGACTACTGTTCGGATGATTTTCTCCTGGGTCAGCTTACGTATGCGGCCGGAAAGAGAGTGCTCCTTTCACGCCATATCATCGAACACGTAGCTGTGAACCTGTCCGCGCAAACATCACTGCTCCACCAACTCCGCCGGATGAAGAGCACGCGATTCTCCCGTCCGCTGGGTCACGTCGGCGCTCTCATGACTTTTGCGATGCCTTTTGGCCTGCTTGGCTTAGCGGCAGGACTCGCCATGGGCAACTGGAAACTGGGCTTCGGGCTGCTGTGCCTGGGGATGTTGAATCGTGTTGTTCTTTCAATTGTGACGGGATGGGAGGTGGTCCGTGACCCTGGTTCACTGCGGTTTTGCTGGCTATATCCGGTGCGGGATCTTTTGGGATTTTTGCTGTGGTGCGCAAGCTTTTGGGGTACGGAAATTGTGTGGCGCGGCGAGCGTTACCAGCTCATCGCGGGCGGCAAGATGGTGCGCAAGTCCGGCCTGAGCCGTTCAGCGCGGAAGTCGCCCGATGCTGCGGCGTAGAGGTTGCCGTTACCTTCGGTTACAATAGACGACCTTCCCTGAACTCTGGGCGACGATATATTGCGGTTGAGGAATCACCTGTTTCACGCGGGCGATCTCGTCCGGCGGCACAAAAAGGAATATCCGATCGCGCCCAGTCCACAGGCGCACTAAATCAGCGTCATCAAGGAATATCGCCGGAGCGTCCGGGAATCGCGAACCAAACCACATCGATGTCGTGTTGCCGTTAATCAAATAGATCCGCCTCTTAAGGTAGAAGAGCAGCGACGAACCATAGGCCTGGTCGCCGTAAATCATAACCTTATCCGTGGGCGCTGCCAGGCGTGCGATTTCCTGCGCGAGTGGCCGGGAAGAAAGAAAAGGTTCAAAGCGGATCAAGGCTAGCTGCGCAGCAAAGAAAAGTAGCCCGGTAGTACAAGCGACGGCACAAGTGGAAGCAAAGTTCTTTCCTCGAGCGCGCAGCCAGAGGGCAAGTAGGGAGCCTGCGATAAGCGCCACCCCGGCGAGCAGCGCGGGCAGGCGGAGGGCAGCGAAAGAATCCGTGGTGAGGTCGAAAAAGTGCGTCATCGCGAGTGTATTGTTGCCGACATTGCGGTCCGCCATGACCGTCCCGATGTCTCTGATGAATGGCTTGCTCCGCGAGGCCCACAAGCCCGCAATCAGAATGCCACTGAGAGTCACGCCGAGGCCGGCGTACGCGATACTCGGAAAGAGAAGCCAGCGGCTCCTGGGGTTTGCTTCTTCCTCAGCCGAGAGCGCTCCCGCCAAGAGAATCAGCAGAGGCAGATACGCAGGGAACGTGTAATACTCCTGATTCGTCGAGAAGGCGAAAAAGAGCAGCACCACTCCTGACCATACCCAACATAGCAGCCGGGTTCGCGCCTGGAAGTTCAAGCCCTCGGCGGATCCCGAATCGCGGCATGGCAGGTGGCCGAGAGGCGGCCCGGAGTTTGTGGTCCTGCGGCTTCTGGTTCGGAAGATAAGCGCCAGAAACAAACTCCAGGGGAAGAGCCAAACGAGCGTCAAGCCCCAATAGGCCAGTGGAGGGAGCTTGTTGTAATCCATCGGGTAGCGATTCCCCAGAAAACGCAGGAAGTGTTCGTTGACGAAGTAGAACCAGAAGAAGCCACGGTTTCGAATGCCTGCCAGGACGTGCCAGGGCGCCGCAATCAAGAGGAAAAGCCCGAAGCCGCCGGCAAGGCGAAATTCCCTCCAGCGCCTCCACTCCCCGCTCCACAATAAGTATCCCGCCACGCTTGAACCTACGAACACGATGCCGATTAATCCCTTTGCAAGAACCGCAAGCGCCGCGCAGGCGTAGCCAGCGTACCAACGCCACGGACTCCTAGCGCGCGCTTCCAAGGCCCTCAGAAAGAAGTAAAGAGACGCCCCAATGCTGAGGCTCAACAGCGCTTCCGGGATGAATATGCGGGTGAAAAGATAGAACCCGACTGAGGTGGTAACGAAGAATCCCGCGTAAACGCCCGCACGCCTTCCAAAGGCGCGCAGCGCCCAGATCGACGCCATGGTAACCGACAGGAGAATTGCAAGGAAGGTCGGCAGCCGCGTGGAGAATTCGGACACTCCGAAGGCACGATAGCTCAACCCCACCAACCAATATGGCAACGGTGCCTTTTCCAGATAACGGACGCCATTGACATGCAGAGTGATAAAGTCGCCGCTTGTCATCATTTCGCGGGCGGCTTCGGCATGGGTCGCATCCGCATCGTCCAGCAAGGCAGGTCGATACAGGCCGGGTGCGTAGACGAGCAGGAAAATCAGGACTACCGCGCCCCACGTGAGAAGTCCGCGCACGGAAGTCGTGGCAGCGAACTCCTGCAACGCCGGCTTGAGTTCAGTCTCAGGCATACCAGGCTCAGGTTCGATCCCCCAAAGTATCGCATATCGTGCCAGCACGGGATTGCATTGATTGTGTTATGATGCCACGAAACCGCGGCGAGATCCGGGGAAGGGAAGGCCAGGGGGCGTATTATGACTAAACATGTATCAACACGAGGTGTTGCTCTTCTTATCTTAGCGATTTCATTTTCGAGGGCCGCCGCCAGGGCATCTCACATTGGCGGCGGCGATCTGAATCCGAACCTGGAAACCGATCAGGCGGCTCTCGCCAAATGGCAGGATGCGAAAATCGGCCTTACCATGCACTGGGGGCCAATCGCTTTACGCGGAACCGAAATCGGCTGGTCACGGGTTGGACGAGCGGCGGAGCCAGGATCGGAATTAGTCGGATGGTCAAGCAGTGCGCAGGTACCTGCGCCGGATTACGACTCGCTCTACAAGGAGTTCAATCCAGCCCTTTTCAACGCCGACGAGTGGGCGCGATTGCTCAAGGACTCGGGATTTCGTTATGTCGCGTTGGTGAGCAAGCATCACGACGGCTTCGCGATGTGGGACACGAAGCAGACTGACTACAACATCATGCACAGCGCCTTCCACCGGGACTGGCTTAAAGAGGTCGCCGACGCCTTCCGCAAAGAAGGCATTATGTTTGGAGTCTCTTACTCGATTATGGATTTCTATCAATATGACTATTCGGGTGGAGCGGCGCCGGGCAGTACGCCGAACCGGGGCGGCCCCGGCTTCAAGTTGGATCGTCATCCGGACTTCGAGAGCTATGTCAAGTATATGAAGGCCGAGCTTAAGGAACTGATCCAGAATTACGGCATTGAAGACCTCGTTCTGGACGGCAATTGGGATCCGTGCTGGACGCACGAGCGCGGCGGTGATTTGTATCGCTACCTGCACAGCCTTAAGCATGATCTCCTCGTCAGCAATCGAGTCGACTCGAAGCAGGGCGATGAAGAGGCACGGGCGCTTGGTTACGAAAAGGCCCTCTGGGTGTACTATTCCAAGCCCTGGAACCCCGAAGTGTACGCGGGTGATTTTCTGGACCGCGAGGAGTACATTGGCGGCCCGGCCCCCTATCCCTGGGAAGCATGGATCACGATGGGTGAGCAATGGGCCTGGATGGCGAACGACAAGTACAAATCGCCGGAGGATATCATCCGCTACATGGTGGAGACGGTGGGGGGCGGCGGCAATTTCAATCTAAACGTCACACCCATGGCAGACGGCCGTTTCGAGCAGAGACAGAAAGATACTCTGCTGAAGATCGGCGCCTGGCTTAAATCCAACGGCGAAAGTATTTATGCGACACGAGGCGGTCCGCTTGAGCCGGGCCTGTGGGGCGCCAGCACGCGGCGGGGAAACAACGTGTATGTTCATATCCTCTCCTGGCCGGGAGAGACCCTGCGGTTGCCTCCCCTGGATCATCCCGTGAAGTCGGCACGGCGTTTGAATGGCGGAGAAGTGCGATGGAGGCAAGGGACGAACGGTCTCGAGATCTCTGTCCCCGACAGCCAGCGCGATCCGCTGGATACAATTATTGAGTTGACCGTCGCTCAATGAGGCGGGGCAGACTCTTTCATCTTGCCCTCGATCATTTCGAGGACAGCAAGCGCGCCGGCGTCATTGGGGATGATTTTCAATGCCCGTTGGATCTCTTTCCTTGCGGCAGGGAAGTCCCCCCGCCGCGCCATGAGCAGGCCCAAATTAACAAAGGCTCTCGCGTAAGTGGGATCATTCTCTGTCGCCTGACGAAAGAGGGTGGTGGCTTCGGACTCCTTCCCCTGTCGGCTGTAGACGACACCTAGGTTGTTCTGGGCCTCCGCGAATTTCGGGTTAATCTCGAGCGCCGCCTGAAATTCCCGTTCCGCTGCGTCCAACTTGCCTTCTGACAAATACACCAAGCCCAAGTCGTTGTGCGTGGCGGCCACGCTTGGATCTATTTGGAGGGCCCTTTGCAACGCGTTTTTTTGACCGTCTCGATCGCCGAGCTTCGCAAGCGCCAGCGAGAGATTGTATTGCCACTGGGCGTTATGGGAATCGAGTTGGACGGCCTTTCGATAGGCCTCAGCAGCTTCCTGCGCGTTGCCCTCCCGTAAAAGGCGGTTGCCTTCGTTGTTGAACGTGCCGGCGCTGATTTCCTCGCCCACCTGGTTCTTCAGTCTTTGAAATATCCCCATCTCCTGCTGCGATCGGGCTACGTTTCCTTGCTTTTGAAGTTGAAGCGCAAGTTGGTAATGAGTATCGGCGAAATCAGGATTGATTCTCTCCGCCGCGCGTAGTTGTTCGATGGCTTCCGCAGTCTTCCCAGCCTTTGCCAATGAGGCCCCGAGGTCGTAAAGGATTTGGTAATCTTCGGGCTTCAACTGTCTTGCGCGCTCCAGGGCCTCGACGGCCCTGGAAAGTTGTGTGAGGCCTGCGTAGGCGGAAGCTAGCAGATGAAAACCCTCAGCGTCGTTGGGCCGGTGCTGGATGTAGTCACTCAAGTAGGCGACGGCATCTGAGAACTGGCCAACCTGTACCAGCACCTTGGCCAACGAGTACCGCGCTAGATCAAAATGGGGCTCAAGGCGAATTGCCTCTTTAAAGTTGACTACCGCCTTTTGGTATCCGGAGGCCGGGCCCTGCTTTGCGTACACCGTTCCCAAATTGAAGTATGCCTCGGCGTTGTCGGGATGGGCTTTGATCACCTCTGCGAGGGTTCTAATGGCTTGATCGGAGTCGCCGCTCTCGGCGTAGGCCACGGCAAGCGTGGTGTGAAGCTGAGCCGTCACATCCGGCGGCGCCGGTTTTTTCAATGTATCCTGCAGATACGCCATAGCTGCAGTGTATCGCTTCTGGTCAATCAGGACCTGTCCGAGACTTAGAGCGGCCGCTGCGAACCCCGGGTCGCACTTGAGCGCCTGCTTGAATTCTTCCTCCGCCTCCTCCAACTTCCCCTGCTGCTGCAGAAGGCTTCCCAGCGTATCGTGAGCTTCCGGCGAGTCAGGTTTTTGTTGGATCAAGATGTGGAGATGCTCGGCAGCCTTCTTCTCATCGCCTTTCTGGATTAACACCAGAGCCAGGTTATAGCGAGCGCGCCAGTCCCGCTCATCAAGACGCAAGGCTTCCTCAAAGGCGGGGACGGCGCAGTTCAGCTTGTGCGCCTCTGCAAACGCAGCCCCGAGGGCGTTGTATGCCTCCGCGGTAGCGTTGTGCGCTACGGCCGCTAAGAGTTCGCCCACACGCCGGTCCGACTTGCCCAGATTCTGGCAGGCAGCAGGCAGAGATCGTAGCGCCCGGGAGCCGGATTCCTGCGCCCACGCCGAGGTCGCAGACACAACTGCGAAGCTAATTACTGCGCCCGTGATGAAGTGCATTCGGATCAATGTTGACTTAGCTCCCGGCTGAGCGGCAAGACGGGGCCGGGAGTGCTCACTTCTTCGGCCAACAGGCCGCTGAATGCAGCTCGCCCTGCCCCATAAAGTATCATCCCCACTAACCCATCTTTGAATTCGTCGTCTTCGAATTTGGCCACTTGGGTGTCCTGGAGAAAGATCTTGATGGCCGGGCCCCGGCACTCGACCGAGATCTTCACTTCGCGAGGCGCGCGAGGCCGATCACTGAGCGGATGTTCCGTCCAGGGCAGAAGATCCTGCGCCATCGAGTCAGCGTGGTATTTCTTTACCAGCTTAAAGGCGAGGTCGTGGGACGCAAAGACGTCAGTGGCGACCAGCACGGCGTAATATCCGCGATCATGCAGGCGGAAAACCAAGCCGGGCACAGCCGGCGTTTGCCCCTTCCCTCCCGCCGACTTCCACTCCACACTGACCGAAGCATTGAGGTCCTCAAACAACGGCCCGTTGGCGACCAGCAGGCCTTCCAGCGGCAGAGGGCTTCCGTGGTCTCCGCCGGCTACTTGCAGATTCATGCCACCGCCCAAATTCATGTCGTAATTGGGTTGCGCATGCGACTTCCCACTGTCGATCTGGTAGGTTCCGGATTTGTAATGGAACTCCTCCCTGCTGGGCCATCCGCTGGCTTCGTCCTGAAAGTTGTCATGGTAGACGATACATCCATTCTTCACAGTAACTTTGGACTCGTACGGGTAGGGCTTGAGCTTTTCATTTTCACATCCGGCCGATCGTGCCTGACTTCCCTGGCCTGCCGGCTCTTCCACCGCCAGGAAACCCGGGCGGGCCCGCACCCGCGCGCCGGACTGCGCCACTTTCACCTGGATGTGATGAAAACCGCCTCCTTTTGATTTGGGGTAATAGGCAAGCGTGTATTGAGTTCTGAGTTGATGAGCCACCGCGTCAACGGCCTCCTGGAGCTTGTCGGAAGAGGAGGGAAAGAACGACTCAGCGCCCGACTCCTTTGCGAGTTGGTTGAAGGCAGTAAGCGGGTTGTCGATCTCCTGATTGGTGACCAGCGCAATCTTCTGTTTGCGGGAACTCCGGTACAAGTCAGACTCCGTCTTGTCCAGGCAGCCGATGACAAACACTTGGGTTTGGGAGGCCTCAACAATGGGGATGAGGTCTTCGAGTGAACGATGGCTATTCTGGTCCGCCCCGTCGGTGACCACCAGCAGCGCCTGCCGGTGGTGGCGGGCGCTCCGCATGTAGCAAAGGCCTCTTGCGATTGCGTCATACAAGCTGGTGCCATTTGCCGTCGCGTTGGTCGAGGAGATGGCCGAGAGGATTTGATGAAGGTCACTCGTGAAGGCTACAACCTTATCGACTTCAAGATGGAATCGCAGACAGAAAATTTCATCTGCGGGGCGCATGGTCTTGACTATTCGCGTTAGTGCGTCTTTGGCTTGCTCGAGCTTTCCTGACGCGCCCATACTGCCGCTCACATCCAGGAGAATTCCCAAGCTGACAGGTTCATCCGCCGCCTCGAAGAACGAAATCTGCTGCGGCTTACCGTCCTCGTACAATGAGAATTGATTGGCGGTTAACCGTTGAATCTCATTATCCTTGCGATCGGTCACCCGCACGGCGAGAGAGACCAGGTCAACTTCAGTACGGAGAGTCAATTCCTGACCCGCGGTCTGAGCCGCTTGGGCGAACAAGGGCGAAAGGCGTGGAATCAGAACCAGCGCGCCAAAGAGAATCAACTGTGGCAGGTGGCGGGGATCGATAACAGTACGTTTCATGAGTTTCCTCCCGACCTGGATCGACCTGCTCTCGCTGGCCTTCTCATCGAGGGGCCCATGGTTGGCTTTTCTAACGCCCCTTGTATATCATATACCCCCTGGTAGTGAAGGGACACTCAGCCATCGGATATCAGCACCTTGCAGACCCTTCAGGTCCTCAGTTTGCCGACCTGAAGGTCGGCGCTGCGTTTTCGTTGGCTGGAACGTCGGAACGCAGAGTTTCGTTCTGCGCCAGCCTGAGTCCGGGCGCGGTTGGAAAACCAGAGAGGAGGCGTTCTCATGCAGCGACGAGAATTCTGCAAAGTGATTGCGGGTGCTACTGCAGCGACAGCCCTACCGGCGGTGGCGCAAACGAACAATGCAGCGCAATCGCCGGTGTTCCGATTATTCAACACCTACACCCAAGATTATGCGAGGTTCTGCGCGACCCCCGCGGACCAGCGGGTTTTCTATGCGCTGGAGAACGGCCAGTTCGCGACGAAAAAGCTCGACGAAAAAACTTGGACCGTCTGCAAGGAAGATGAGCTGACAAAACTGCCGATCCCAGGCGGATCATGGGACAGCGTGCCCGTGGATTCTCCAATCCCCAACCTGAGTGGATCAGGGCCGTACAAGCCAACGTGGGATTCCCTGCTGCAGTACGAGACGCCGGAGTGGTATCAGGACGCCAAGTTCGGCATCTGGGCGCACTGGAGTCCGCAGTGCGTGCCGG
>Ga0116102_1000779_pt1 | contig 12147 bp, 6 predicted proteins | sample June2015DPH_4_50_FD_89822 | JGI IMG/M metagenome (GOLD analysis project Ga0116102, IMG submission 89822) | Peatland microbial communities from SPRUCE experiment site at the Marcell Experimental Forest, Minnesota, USA - June2015DPH_4_40 | ecosystem: Environmental > Terrestrial > Soil > Wetlands >... | reverse complement strand
TCGTGATCTGATAGAACTCTTCGTTGTTCTTCTCGACGCCGAGAATGCCGATATTGCCGACGTGATGATGGCCGCAGGCGTTGATGCACCCGGAAATGTTGATATGCAGCGGGCCGAGATCGCGGGCAAGGTCGCGATCGCGGAACCGCCGGCTGATCTCCTGGGCCACCGGAATGGAGCGGGTATTCGCCAGGCTGCAATAGTCGAGCCCGGGGCAGCTGATGATGTCGGAGACGAGGCCGACATTCGGCGTGGCGAGACCGGCGGCGTCGAGCGCCCGCCACAACCGCGGCAGGTCGCGCTGCGCCACATGCGGCAGCACCAGGTTCTGCTCATGGCCGACGCGGATCTCGCCGAACGAGTAACGGTCGGCGAGTTCGGCAATCGCATCCATCTGCTCCGCGGTGGCGTCGCCGGGCGTGCCGCCTTCCGGCTTGAGCGACAGCGTGACGATGGCATAGCCGTCGACCTTGTGGTTGGCGACCGAATTGGCGAGCCAGGCGCCGAACAGGCGGTCGCTGCGCGCCGCGGCGAGCGCCGGCGGCGAATCCGCGAGCCGCTCGTAGGCCGGATAGCGGAAGCGCGCGGCGATGTCGTCGACCGCGGCCGGATCGAGCGCCAGCGGCCCGTCCTTGATCTGACGCCATTCGGCCTCGACCTCCTTGGCGAAGGCTTCGGCGCCGAGATCGTGCACCAGGATCTTGATCCGCGCCTTGTAGATGTTGTCGCGCCGTCCGTACGAATTGTAGACGCGCAGGATCGCCTCGACGTAGCTCAACAGATCGCGCTTCGGCAGGAACGGCTTGATCGTCTTGGCGGTGAACGGGGTGCGGCCGAGACCGCCGCCGACCATGACTTCGAAGCCGGTTTCGCCGGCGCCGTCGCGATGCAGCCGCAGCCCGATGTCGTGCACCTTGACGGCGGCGCGGTCGTGCGTGGCCGCGGTCAGCGCGATCTTGAATTTGCGCGGCAGAAACGAGAATTCGGGATGCATGGTCAGATGCTGGCGCAGCACCTCGGCCCAGATGCGCGGATCCTCGATCTCATCGGGGGCGACGCCGGCCCACTGGTCGGTGGTGATATTGCGCACGCAATTGCCGCTGGTCTGCATGCCGTGAAGGCCGACGCTGGCGAGATCGGCCATGGCGTCGGGCAGCTCCTCGAGTTTGATCCAGTGGAACTGGATGTTCTGCCGCGTGGTGAAATGGCCGAAATTGCGGTCGTAGCGCCGCGCCACCTGCGCCAGCATGCGCATCTGCACCGACGACAGCGTGCCGTAGGGAATGGCGATGCGCAGCATGTAGGCGTGCAGCTGCAGATAGATTCCGTTCATCAGCCGCAGCGGCCGGAATTCTTCCTCAGTCAGTTCGCCGGACAGCCGGCGTCCGACCTGATCGCGAAACTCGGCGACGCGCTCAGTCACTAGCGTGCGGTCGAGTTCGTCGTAGAGATACATGCTTGCCTCGCGGTCAGCACGCGATGCGCGTTTCGCTGCGCGTCTCGACGGTAGGTCCGGTCGAGCGGATCGCCTCGCGCAAGTTTCCGGGCTGCAGCTCGCCGTCCGCGGCGATCTTGACCGGCGCGATATAGGCGCCGACGGCGCGCGTCTGGTCGACGCTCGCCGCCGCCAGAAGCTCGCGCGCGGCCGCAGCCGAAATGGCGACGGCGGCGCCGCCGAGGCGCATCGTCCAGCCGCCATCGGCGCGCCAATAGACCACCGCGCCGTCGGTCAGCCGGTTCGCGGTCACCACCACCGGCCGGTGATTTTCAGTTTCTGTTGCAGCGGCGACGTCATGCCGCCAACTCCCGCTCTGCGGCTGGTTCGGCGGCGGCGCAGCCGAGCGCCGCCGTCACGCCGGGCACCACGACGACCGCGATGCCGGCATCGCGCAGATAGTCCAGCTCTTCGCCGCCGCGGCCGAAGATGAATGGATCGCCGCCCTCCAGGCGCACGACATTCAGTCCGCGCCGCGCCGCTTCGGCGAGACGCTGGCTGATGGCGTCCTGACCGATACCCGGCCGGCCGCTGCGCTTGCCGACAAATACCAGCTCGGCTTCGCGGCGCGCCCGATCCAAAATTTCGGCGGTGACGAGTTCGTCGTAGAACACGATGTCGGCGCCCTGCAACGCCTGCAAGGCCCGCAACGTCAACAGGTCCGCGGCGCCCGGGCCGGCGCCGACGATAAAGACAGCACCGGATGGCGCCGGCGTGTCGTCGCCGTGTTCGATAGCGTGCGTCAGTGCCCGCTCGGCATCGCGCCGACGCCCGGCGAGCGCCGCGGCGCCGATCGGACCGTCGACCACGCGCTCCCAGAACCGCCGCAGCGAGCGCCCGCTGCGCAGCGCCTGCGCCGCGCGCACGCGGAAGCGGCCCATCAAGGCGGCGAGCTCGCCGATCCGCGCCGGCAACAGCGCTTCGATGCGTTCGCGCAGCCGGCGCGCCAGCACCGGCGACGTGCCGCCGGTGCCAATCGCGACGACGACATCGCCGCGATCGACAATGGCGGGGAAGATGAACGTCGAAAGCTCGGGACGGTCGACGACATTGACTGGAACGTGCTGGCTTCTTGCCAGCACCGCGATCTCGTCGTCGAGCACGTCGCCGGCCGCCGACACGACCGCAATGCAATCGGTAAAATCGGCTTGGCGCGGATCGGCGAAACAAATTTCGAGCGGCCCGGACAACGCGGCGGTCAGCACTTCTTCGGCGACGCCGACGTCCTTGGAATACCAGCGCACCCGCGCGCCGGCGGAGCGCAGCAGGCGGAGCTTATTGAGCGTCGCCGGCCCGGCCCCAACCAGGCCCACCACGCCTTCCGTGAGATCGAGAAACACCGGCAAGAAACGCATCGGGGTAAATTCCGCGCAATGGAAGAATGTCTTTCCATATAACACCGAAGTTTGCCTTTCAAATAGAAGAATATTCTACTTATTTGTCTCCGGACGGGAGGATGCGTCCATCGCGCGACGCCCGGAAATGAGAGGGATTTGGTCGCTTAGCGCCCGGCCGAGAGGCGGCATCGCGAACCAACATTGATGTTGAGCGGCCGTCGCTTAGCAGCAATCGCCCAGTTGTGGCGCAACCGCCACCGCGGCGGCCGGACGCAGATCCTGATTTTGATCCCGAGGACCATTTCGATCGGTCCCTTGGACCATTTCACGGGTTCGGGCGTTGAGTCGTCTGCCCGACTGCCCCCAGCCGGGTAGGCGGTCTTGGCTCGCGCCGACCCACAAAGCGGCTCCCGGGTCCTGGCCGCCTTCTCTTGTGCTATAAGTCTTGTGCCAATAAGCAAAATCCGAACGTCACGCCGTAGCGCCGAAGGGGGAATCAAATTTCCGGCGCGATGGGCCGATGCGCGCGGCTTGTGCGCCGTGAAACCGAACTGATGCAGAGGCGCGCTTGCGCACAGGGTCCTTTGATTCAAATCAAGGCGACCCAAGCCAAGGCGCTTAGTTTTATCTTCGGCTCAGAGCGATCCGGCCGGGAAGGAAGAACAAGCTGAGCCGGGCGGCCTTGACCGAACCTTCAGCGGGGGCTCCGGTCAGGCCGCCTTCAACTTTTCCGCAGAGCCCGAAATCCAAACCGCCACAGTAATTCAAATCGCAACAATCAAAACTGTCTGACGTTGCGCGGCAAGTGGACGAAAAACTCCGCTTCGATCCGGCTCTATGAAAAGGCTCCGCCACCGGCGAGCCGCGACCCGCGGTGCGGCGTGACCGAGAACGCCTCCCGCCCGTGCCCCTTTGGCACGAGGAAGCGCCAATCGACCGGAATAATTGTCCTGGGCCGGCGCCTGAAATTAGGAAATATAAATACTCCATCCAGCAATTCGCGGTCTAATTTTGCTTTTTACGCGCCGCATACTACCTTCAAGTGAAATATTATTCTAATGCTGCCCGCCCTGGTTCCGCATCGAGCCGCGGATTTGCGCCGCAGGCCAAATGATTGCAGGCAAGATGAGCAACATCTCCGAAGTCCAAAGCACGATCCCGGTGCCGACGCCGCTGCGCTGGCGCGAGCTCTGGCGCAAAGAAGATTGGTGGGCGATCTGGCTCGGGCTTGGCATCGTCGTCGTCGCTTACGCGCTGTTCGCCAACGGCGCGAGCATCCGCTGGCTAGCGGTGACGCCGGCGAAGTGGTCGAACCTGGCGCAGCTCGGCGCGCATTTTAGTGCCAACGCGGTGCGCTACCTGGCGCAGTTTCTGCTCTGGCTCGCGGTGTTTTCCGCGGCGCTCACCGCGCTGGGACATAAGGTCAGAGACTTCGTTCCCGCGTTCGTGCTGGTCTATGCGCTGTCGGTGGCGATCTTCACGCTCGGGCAATGGGACCAGGCCAATACCTACAATCTCGAGCCGCCGCTGGTGGCGTTGCTGATCGGGCTCCTCTTGTCGAATCTCGTCGGCTTGCCGCGCTGGCTCGATGCCGGCTTTCGCGTCGAGTTCTACATCAAGACCGGCATCGTGCTGCTCGGCGCGACGCTGCCGTTCACGCTGATCGTGTGGGCGGGACCGGCGGCGATCCTGCAAGCCTCGATCGTCTCCGTGGTGACGTTCCTAGTCATCTACTGGGTCGGCTTGCGTCTCGGCCTCGACCGGCGGCTGGCGGCGACGCTCGGCGCCGGCGGCGCGGTGTGCGGGGTTTCCGCCGCCATCGCCATTGCCGGCGCGGTCGGCGCCAAAAGGGAGGACGCGCCGATCGCCATCACCACGGTGATCATCTGGGCGATCGTGATGATCTTCGTGCTGCCGTTTGCCGCCGCGGCGCTGCATCTGCCGGCCGGCGTCGGCGGCGCCTGGATCGGCACCTCGGAATTCGCCGACGCCGCGGGCTTCGCCGCGGCGCAGACCTATGGACATCTCGCCGACAGCGGTGTCGTCGCCGGCACCAGCGATCAGGCGGTGTTTGCCTATACGCTGATCAAGGTGGTGGGACGCGACGTCTGGATCGGCATCTGGGCCTTTGTGCTAGCGATCATCGCCACCACGCAATGGGAGCGCACTGAGACCGGCCGCAAGCCCGACGCCGCAGAAATCTGGTGGCGCTTTCCGAAATTCGTCATCGGTTTTTTGGTGGCGTCGCTGATTGTCACGCTGGCGACCACCGGCTACAGCCTCGCCGACTACAACAAGACCGTGGTGCCGAGTCTCGTCGGACCGATCAAGGATCTGCGCAGCTGGGCCTTCATCTTCTGCTTCCTCAGCATCGGCCTGACGACGCGGTTCCGCGATTTGGCGACGGCCGGAACCAAGCCGTTCCTCGCGTTCAGCGCCGGCGCGGTGGTCAATATCGTCGTCGGCTTTGTCCTCTCGGCGCTGGTCTTCGCCGCGCATTGGGAAAATCTGGCGCGCTGACATGGCAGCGCTTGGCGCACATCCGCAGCAACACTGTTTCGCCTGCGTTCATTTCCGCAACGACGCGAAATTTCTTGAAGCCGTGTTCGGCGGACTGACCAGCTTGAGCTCGGGCTTCGGCTCGGTGCGCGCCGACGACGGCATCTGTCTGCGCCACGATCGTTATCTATCCGCGCGCAGTTTTTGCGCGGAGTTCGCTCCTGCGGGCGCGAACCGAAGCGATGCTGCGGCGGATCTTAGTGGAGTATGATCTTTTCGGAAAACCGGCTTCCACTTTTCCGGATCATGCTCTAGCGCCGCCTCAGATCGCCTTGCCGAGATCGTGGTTCTTCAACGGCAGCGAGCGGATGCGTTTGCCGGTGGCGGCGAAGATGGCGTTGCACAAGGCCGGCGCCAGCGGCGGCACCGGCGGCTCGCCGACGCCGCCCCAGAAATCGCCGCTCGGCACCATCACGGTTTCGACCTTCGGCACGCCGGCGATGCGCAGCATCTCGTAATCGTCGAAGTTCGATTGCTCGACGCCGCCGTTCTTGATGGTGATTTCGCCCTGCAGCGCCGCTGTCAGCGCGAACACGACGGCGCCTTGGACCTGCATCTCGACCGACAGCGGGTTGACGACATGGCCGGAGTCGAGCGCAACCACGACGCGGTGCACGCGCGCGGCACCGCGTTCGATCGAGGCCTCGACCACATGGGCGCAATAACTGCCGCAGGCCTCGTTGACCGCGATGCCGCGGAACACACCCGGCGGCAGCGGCGCGAACCAATCCGCCTTCTTGGCCGCGGCGTCGAGCACGGCGAGGTTCTTCTGACTGTCGCGCAGGAGCCGCCGCCGGTAGAGATAAGGGTCCATTCCGGCGGCGTGCGCCATCTCGTCGACGAAGCATTCCTTATAATAGACGTTCTGCGTGTAGTTGATCGCGCGCCAGACGCCGATCGGCACCGGCGATTGGCACACCACGTAATCGACCAGATAGTTCGGAACGTCGTACGGCATTTCGTTGGTGAGCCCGCTGAGGAAGCTGCGGTCGATGAAACTGTTGCCGAACTCCGGCACGATGCCGGAAACGAAAGACGGACCGGCAAGCCGTATCTTCCAGGCGATCGGCATGCCGTCGGCGTCGAGTCCGGCGGTCAAGCGCGCCGCGCCGACCGGCCGATAGAAATCGTGCTTGACGTCCTCTTCGCGCGTCCAAATGAGCTTGACCGGCGCTTCGACTTCCTTGGCGATGAGCACCGCCTCGCGAATGTATTCCTGGATCGCCGCGCGGCGGCCGAAGCCGCCGCCGAGCATCATGCGATGGACCACGACCTTGTCGTTCGACAGGCCGGCGGCCGCCGCCGCGGTGGCGAGCGCGGTCGTGGCATCCTGCGTCGGAGCCCAGATTTCAACCCCGCCGGGCCTGACAAGGGCGGTGCAGGTCTGCGGCTCCATCGTTGCGTGGGCGAGGAACGGCACCGCGTAGTCCGCCTCGACGCGGCGCACGGCGCGGGCCAGACCTGCCGTCACGTCGCCGTCGGCGCGGCCGACTTGCGAGCCTTTGGCGTCGAGACCGCAGCGCACGGTTTGAAAGATGTCGGCGCTCGCCATGCGGCCGTTGCCGCGCTCGTCCCACACCACCGGCAGCGTCTCGATCGCGCGCCGCGCGCGCCACCAGGAATCGGCGACGACGGCAACCGCGTCGGGCAGCCGCACCAAGCGGCGGATGCCAGGCATCGCGGCGATCGCGCTTTCGTCGACCGATTTCAGTCTGCCGCCGAATACCGGGCAATGCAGGATGGCGGCGTAAAGCATGCCCGGCAACCGCACGTCGATCGCGTAGATCGGCTGCGCGGTCACCTTGTCGAGCACGTCAAGGCGCCGGCGCGGTTTGCCGGCTAGCTTCCAGGTGTCGGGTTCTTTCAGCTTGACTGACGCGGGGGGCACGAGCTTGGCCGCATCCTCGGCGACGGCGCCGAATGTCAGCGTGCGGCCGGTCGGCCGGTGCGTGATCGCACTCATGTGCGCGACGCATTCCGACGCCGCCACATTCCAGCGCGCCGCGGCCGCGGCGATCAGCATGTGCCGGGCGATGGCGCCGGCCTGCCGCAGGTAAAGCTGCGAAGACGCGATCGAACGGCTGGCGCCGGTCGACAGATCGCCCCAGACGCGGTCGCGGCGCCAATTCTCCTCGGGGGCGACGAACTCGGTACGGACTTTGGCCCAATCGCATTCCAACTCCTCGGCGACCAGCATGGCAAGGCCGGTCTGCGCGCCCTGCCCCATCTCGGACCGCGCGATGCGGATGACGACCGAGTTGTCCGGGAAAATCACCAGCCAGGCCGTGACCTCCGGGGCCTCCGCGGCCGCGCGCGCCGGTGCAACGGGTGCAAATGGGATGGCAAAGGCCAGCGTCAAGCCGCCGCCTGCAGCGCTTATTCCGGTGAGGAAGGAACGGCGGCTCAGCGGGTCGCCCGTCATTGCTCTTCCCTGGCCTTCATGCTCGGCGGTGAAGGCGGCGGCTCAATCGAGAACATCGTCACTCGCGCGTCGCCTCGCCCGCGCGTCCCTGGCCGCCCGGCGCGGCATCCTAACAAACATCGTGCCGCAGGCAACGGCGGAGTTAAGGCCCGCTCCAGCGCGGTTGCGCGCGCAGCCGCCGCGTCAGCGCCCAAAGCAGGAACGTCAGGCAACCCATGGTGGCGACCACGCCGGCGACGGGCCAAGCCGAGTGCCCGAGGTAATCGCCGACCACCGCCGCGACGACAGCCGCGGCCGTTTGCTGCACGAGTCCCATCAGGGAAGCCGCGGTGCCGGCGCGCTGGGGAAACGGCGTCAGCGCCCCCGCCATCGCCTGCGGCATCGAAAGGCCGAGGCCGGCGAGGTACACCGCCATCACCGCCACCAACCAGATACCGTTTTGGATTTGTGCGGCGACGACCGCCGCCACGCCCAGGCCGCCGACGGCGAGCGCCACCACGCCGAGCCCCATCGTGCGATCCAGACCAAGTCGGGTCACGAGCCGCGCCGCGATGGTCGCCCCGGCCATGTATCCGGCGGCGCCGAGCGCGAAGGTGAAGCCGAAGGCGAGCGCTGAAAGTCCGTAGACTCCTTGCAGCACGACCGGGCCGCCGGAGATCCACGCGAACAAGCCGGCATAGCTGATGGTGAGGATGCCGAGATAGGCGAGAAAGCCGCGATGCCGCAGCACTGCGCCATAGCCGCGGACCATGGACGATAACGAGATCGGTTCGCCGCCGCGCTGCGGCAGCGTCTCCGGCAGCAAGCGGTGCGCCACGAAAATAGCGATCGCCGCCGCGGCGCCCATGACGATGAAGCTCGCACGCCAGCCGAACGCGGTCTGCAACACGCCGCCGATCATCGGTGCCACGATCGGCGCGAAGGCGCTGATCGAGCCCATCAGCGACAGTTCGCGCGCCGCGCGCACGCCGGAATACAGATCGCGCACCATGGCGCGCGCCAGCACGATCGAACCCGCCCCGCCGACCGCCTGCAGGAACCGCGCCGCGATCAGCGTGTCGATGGATTGTGTCGCCGCGCAAATCAGCGTGCCGGTGACGTAAAGGCCGAGCGCCGCGAACAGCACCGGACGGCGGCCGTGCCGATCCGACAGCGGGCCGTAGATCAGCTGGCCGACGGCAAAGCCGATCAGGTAGCTCGAAATCGTCAGCTGCACGCGCGCCGTCGGCGCCTCGAGAACGCGGGCGATGTCGGGCAGCGACGGCAGATACATGTCCATCGACAGCGGGCCGAGCGCCGTCAGCATGGCCAGGAGCGTCGTCAGCGAAAGCGTGCCAGGGCGGAGCATCAGCGCAAAATATCTGGAGGGAGAGTGCCTTCAGCGGGCGGCGGTTTCGGTTATAAGGGGCGGACTTTGGTGCCCATAGATCATCTGGAACAGAGCATGGATGCAAAAATCGAGCATCGCGCGGCGCGCCAGCCGCGCTTGGAAGACGACGCGCTCGTGCGCGGTAACGGCCGCTACGCCGCCGATGTTCCGCTGCCGAACCAAGCTTACGCCTATTTCGTGCGGTCGCCGCACGCTTTTGCGCGCATCGTCCGCCTGGACGTCAGCGCGGCGCTGAGCGCACCCGGCGTCGTCGGCGCATTGACCGCGAAGGATATAGAAGGGCTCGGCAGCATCGGCCGTCATCCGCCGCTAAACGGGCGCGGGGGCAAGGGGCTGGTGATGCCGCACCGCCCGGCGTTCGCGGCCGAGCGGGTCGTGCATGTCGGCGAGGCGGTGGCGATGATCGTCGCCGAGAGCGCAGTCGCCGCGCAGGATGCCGCCGAGCTCGTCGCCGTCGAATACGCCGCGCTCGCCCCGGTGACCGACGCGCGCGCGGCGCTCGAACCCGGCGCGCCGCAAATCTGGCCGGAAGCGCCGGGCAATCTCGCCATCGATTGGCCGGGGCCGGCCCGCGATCCCGAGGCGAACGCCCGCGAGGTCGACGCCATCTTCGCCGCCGCAAAATTCGCGGCGCGCGTCGCAGTGACAAACCAGCGCATGGTGGTCGCCTCGATCGAGCCACGCGGCGCCACCGCGAGCTACGATGCCGCCGCCGACAGTTACACGCTGCGCGTCTGCACGCAGGGCGCCGGCGCCGTGCGCGACGTCCTGGTCGCCATCATGAACGTGCCGAAGGAGCGCCTGCGGGTGCTGACCGACGACGTCGGCGGCGCCTTCGGCCTGAAGACCGGCCCCTATCCGGAATACGTCGCGCAACTGGTCGCCGCCAAAAAACTCAAGCGTCCGATTCATTGGATGTCGGGACGTTCCGAGGCGTTTCTCAGCGACAACCAGGCGCGCGACCTCTATTCCGAGGCGGAGCTGGCGCTCGACGGCAAGGGCCGCTTCCTGGCGCTGCGCATCCGCAACACCGCCAATCTCGGCGCTTATGTCGGCGCCGTCGGCGCCAGCATCCCGGCGTGGAATTTCACCCGCTGCCTGCCCGGCATGTACGACATCCGGCATATCGACGTGAGCACGCGCTGCGTCTTCACCAACACAATTGCGACCGCGCCCTATCGCGGCGCCGGGCGGCCGGAGGCGAACTACGTGCTCGAGCGCGTCGTCGAGGAGGCGGCGCGCATTACCGGCATCGATCCGGTAAAGCTGCGGCGGCGCAACCTCATCCCCGCCGTCGCCATGCCGTACAAGACCGCCATCGGCACGACCTATGACAGCGGCGATTTCGCGCCCGTCCTCGACAAGGCGTTGGCGCTCGCCGGTTACGATGGCTTCAAGGCGCGCCGGCGCGCAGCGAAATCGCGCCGAAAATATCGCGGCATCGGCATTTCCTGCATGCTCGAACATGCCGGCGCCACGCCGCTCGAGGGCGCCTGGCTCACCTTCCCGGGCGACGGCACGCTGACCCTTAATCTCAATGTGCAATCGACCGGCCAGGGCCACGCCTCGGTGTTCACCCGGCTGGTCGCCGACCGGCTCGGCATCGAGCGCGATAAAATCACCCACAAGCACGGCGACTCGGCGCGGGAGATCGCCGGCTACGCCTCGGTCGGCTCGCGTTCGGCGATGACGGCCGGCGGAGCAATCGTCAAATGCGTCGACGTGATGCTGGAGAAGGGCAAGCGCATTGCGGCGATGCTGCTGGAGGCGTCGGAGGCCGACATTGTTTACAAAGCCGGAAGCTTCGGCGTGGTCGGCACCGACCGCCGCATCGCGCTGTTCGGACTTGCCGCGCGCTCGGCGGAGCTGAAGAAGCAAGGCGCCATCGCGGAGGATCTCGACACCAAGGCCGCGACCGAAACGCCGCTGACGTTCCCCAACGGCGTCCACATCGCCGAGGTCGAGATCGATCCGGCCACCGGCCACATGGACATCGTCGCCTACACCGCGGTCGACGATTGCGGCAATGTGCTCGACGGCATGATCGTCGAGGGCCAGCTCCATGGCGCGGTGGCGCAAGGCCTCGGCCAGGCGCTGATGGAGCAGGTGGTTTACGACGACGGCGGGCAGCTCGTCACCGGCTCGTTCATGGACTACGCCATGCCGCGCGCCGCCGATATGCCGCCGATCCGCGACGCGCTTCTCTGCGTGCCGGCGACCACCAACCCGCTCGGCGTCAAGGGCTTCGGCGAAGCCGGCACCACGGCGTCGATTGCCGCGGTGATGAACGCGGTGGCCGACGCGATCCCCGGCGGTGCCGCTGCGCATCTCGACATGCCGGCGACCGCCGCGCGGCTATGGGAGGCCTGCCGGCGCGCGCAGGCTGAAGCACAGGCGAGCGGGAAAGCGTAACTCACCGGTAGCCGACTGACTTCACCCGATATGGTCCCCGGAATTGTCAAAATTCGCCGCCGCGGCGCTCTAATTTCGCCGCGGCGCCTTCGTTCAAATGCGCGCGGTCGATGGGGACCGATCGGGGAAGCAAAGGGGAACGTTGGTCAGGGTCGGTGGCCGGCTGCCGCGCGCCTCGCGCGTAAAGGCATTGGCCGGGCCTGCCGGGGACTTAATCGGCACTTAACGAAAATTCGTCTTAATGGTTGCGCGGGTCTGTGGGGTCCTTCGCGCAATCTTTCGCCGGGGGCGCGGCTGCGCGCTTGTCCGCTTCGATGGTCAAGACGCGGCCGTCGAAGGCTCTCATGAACAAGCAATCTTCATTCTGGGTCTAGGGGAATGGCGTTCAGTACCGAGTGGCGTGATAATTTCTGCGAAGGCTACGATCAGGGGCGTCTATCGGGCAATGCGCGCCCGCAGCGGCTGTTCGGCGGCGCCGCGCTCATTTGCGTCGCCTTCGCCTGCGCCTTCACGCTGTGGACCAACTTGACCC
>Ga0116102_1000774_pt1 | contig 12218 bp, 9 predicted proteins | sample June2015DPH_4_50_FD_89822 | JGI IMG/M metagenome (GOLD analysis project Ga0116102, IMG submission 89822) | Peatland microbial communities from SPRUCE experiment site at the Marcell Experimental Forest, Minnesota, USA - June2015DPH_4_40 | ecosystem: Environmental > Terrestrial > Soil > Wetlands >... | reverse complement strand
GCATCTTGAGATTCCGGGGGGCCAGCAACTGGCCGAGACGGAAGGCCCCATCCGCCTCGCCAAGTCCCGTGAAGAACGGAAGCGCTTCTGTTCCCTTATAACAAAAGGCCGCCTCCCCGAGGAGCGGATTTCACCAGGGCCTCAATCGCGGACCAGTCCTGTCCCTTGGGCATGATGAACAGGCACTGGCCGCCGCTGAGATCGGCCCACCTGTTCCCGGCATCTCGTTTTTCTTCCGAGTCCTTATTGCTCCAGTCCCTCTCGTTCTTGTATTCAACTACCAAGACGCGACCGTCGTTGAGGAGGGCGACAAAGTCGGGGTAGAAACGGTCGGTAGATGTAGCAAGCCAAAACGAGGAGTCGGAACGGACGAGATTTCGCACCCACTTCCAGACCTGGGGGAGCGAATCTATCAATTGAGCACATTGAAATTCTTCGCCATCCGACTTTAACTCGCCGATTCTGCGGAAGAAACGTTTATTGAATATATAGGCCCCATCGTAATACCAATTTGGCGAGTACCTGTCCTCATCGAATTCAAAACAGAACTTGGAGCTGACTTCTATCTTTCCCGACCCGGGTCCGAAGAGCAGCGCTTTATAGCCCTTAGCCGCCTCGCTCTTCCGGAGTTCATCAATCTTCGTCCAAATCGCATTACTGAGCCGGAATTTTTCCCGGGCGAGTTGTTCAACGGTCACGCCGCGAGTCTCCATGAGCCGGGTGACCACTCGGCTGATATATGTCGCGGACTGCGTTTGGGTAATGTCGAAGTGAGTCCTTTGGCGGTCAAGCCAATTCACCAGGGATGCCAAAGTCCACCCAGGCTCCCCCACGACCAACGCCAACTGTTGATGCAATTGATCGACAAACCGGCGAACCTCTACGCGCCCTCCCTCGCTCACATCCAATTCGCCCGACTCCCCTACACTCTCGTCCGAGGACAACTCCGCTTCTGACAAGCTGGGATCGCAATCCGACAACCGCCATTCCATGTTCTTGAAATAGCTCTCCTCCAAAATATCCAGTTGGCCATCAACGCGAATCGCCAGCCAAGGAACTCTAAAAGGCCGCCGTTCCGCGATTGAACGGGGCGGCTCAACGCTGTGCCCTCCGAGTTTCCGGTAGATCCTGTCCACCGCCGCCCGATCTTCCGGCGCGATGAAGCAGGCCTGCAACGCTTCCATGTCCGGGAGATTCAGAGCTCCGGTCACCGTCAGCACGCCCGTGTTTTCGCTGTAGGAAACCCGCTGTTGCAGAGGTTCAGCCAAAATGGAAAGGTCGGGTTTCTGCACTACGGGCTCCGACGCCTGAGCAAAAAGTGTCCCTTCGCCAAACAACTTTCCGCTCTCTTCGAAAGGCTGCACAAAGTCAGCCGCCTCGAGCTTTTGAAATCCATTGTCTACCAGCGCATCCTTCAGGGCCGAAGCAGCTTCAACGAACCGGGGCGAAGCAGCGTAAGCATAAGCACAGTTCAACTCCGCCCGGCGCTTTCGCTTGGTGTGCGGGAGGCGCAGGACCCGGCCCAGGATTTGCTCCACCGCTCGCGACGAACCGATTTCCGCCACCGAACAAAGCACGTAGGCGAACGAGCAATCCCAGCCTTCCTTGAGTGCCTGCACGGTGATTATGAAGCGCAATAGGCAGCCTCGGTCAAACAGGTTGACGTCCTCAATGCCGCGTGTCTCTCCCGTGGCCACCGCAATCTGTTCTTCCGGTATTTTGAAATCGTCGATTAGTGACTTTTTCAGAACCTCCACCGTCAGTGTCTGCCGGTCCTTGCTCCTGGGCTGCGCCTGCAACAGAACAATGGGCCGAATGTATTCACCCGTTTCCCGCTCCTCTTGCTGGGCGGCTAACTCAAGGGCTCGCTGCATTGCGCACGCCTGGCCAATCACTTCCCTCGATTCGATGTGCGTCCACAACTTGATGGGCAGCTTCACCATGTACTCAGCCTTGAGTTCCGCCGCCGAAACATGGTGCAAAACGTTGCTGGCGAATAGCTCCTCCTCCGGCTTTTGCTCGGTCTCTGGCGTCGCGGTGAATTCGATAATGCAGGACGGGCTAAAACGCTCAAGTGTGTCGAATGAAAGCGGCGTGCGGGCGTTGTGGGCCTCGTCCATGATGATCAGGGGCCGCCACATCCGGAGTACATTGGCAAGCGAATGAGCAATCGTCCCGTCTTCACGTCTTTCAAGTACCGCTTCCAGCGCGGCACTGAGGCCGGAAAAGTGGTGGCTGAGGGCGCCGCAAGATTCGTACACCTTGCGGCCTTCGGTATCATTCACCCGGAACGCTGCCAGCGTGGAAACAATAATCACCGTTTCGCCTTGCAAGGTGCTCCGCTGGACGTAGAGCGCCTCCCTTAAGTCCATCACCCGAACTTGGCCGGAGAATCGAGCATCAAGCGCCTGCCGATAGTGATGCTCACGGGCGCGCAATGCCGCCAGGGTTTGCTCCCTAATAGTGTTTGACGGCACGAGCCACAGGCAGGTGGCACGATCAGTCTGGAGATAGGCCTTGGCCGCAATTCCGACGGCGTGACAAGCCATAAATGTTTTCCCGCCACCGGTCGGAACCCTCAAACAGACGTAGGGGAGGCCCGGAAGTTGCTTGACCCCGATATAGGGACGAGTCGTCTGCATGTAAAACGCGTTGCTGGCGCCCTGCTGGGTGACCAGTCCTAGATACGTTTCCAGAGCGTCGAGGCTACGTCGCTGGTAGTCGCGTAGTTGCAGCATAATCAGCTAACCTTGATCTCGTAGGGGACTTGTCTGAAGACAATTCCTTCCCGCTTCAGCCGGGCAGCGCCCAGCCGGCATCCTTCACCGTAAATCACTCTGGTTCCATCTTTTGTGGTGGGCTCGGGAAGGCCGCGCAGAATTTCATTGGTCAATACATTTCCCCCGCTCGTGCTCTTGTCTCCCAGGACCCCATTGAACAGCAGGTATATGGCCTTCCCATTGTGTTCACCCAGGAGAGCATTTTTGCCCGTCGCCCGCTTGGGGATGGGCGTTCCCGTTTCCGTGAAGTACACATGCGAAGCCAGTTCGGGAAACCTCACTGCCCCGCAGATGCTCCCTGCTTCGTCGAATAAAGGCTCCCCCAGATTGCAAAAGTGAAACCCCCCGCCAAGCCCTTTGACTTCGACCATTTTCCCCTTGGGCGTCTTGTAAGAAAAGCCATCAATTGCACGTTTCAATCTCTCCGCCGCTACAGCGGTAGCAACTTCTGGTTCGATTTCGACGAGTATGAATCTCCGCATGCCCCCATCGACTTGGTTTTGTTTTAATACTGCATGTCCAGTTGTCGCACTCCCGGCGAATGAGTCCAAAACAAGAGTATTTGCTCCACTCGCAAGTTCGAGGATGCGCTGGACCAACTCAATGGGCTTCGGCGTTATAAACATTTGCTCGTTTCCTAACATTTGTCGAAGCTGAACCTTTGCTCCAGAGTTAGTGCCCGCATACTGGTGTGTCCACCAAGTCGCTGGAACTACGCCAGCTTTGGCATCCGTGAGATATTCCTTAATTCGAGGGTTATTATTCTCGTCTTCGCCCCACCATACTTTTCCCTCGCTGTCCGTCTTCCAGAATTTTGATTCTGACATCCTCCAATATGTGCCAGGAGGGGGACCTTCAATAACTCGTCCGCCCGGACACCTAATTTGGTAGGTTCCCTTGCTATAAAAATTCCGCGATTGAAGGGCGTGCGAGATCCATGGACCGTGAGGGTCATCGTCTGGATTAGAATAATCCTCGTCTGTGTCTTCGTCGCGCGGTCTAAGATTTCGCTTCCACCCATCCTTGCTGCGCGCGTAAATGACAACGTAATCGTGCATCTCCGAAAGGTATTTCGCACTATTTTTGACTGTGTAAATTTTCTGCCAGACGATAGTTGCTATGAAGTTGCGGACCCCAAATATTTCGTCCATCAGGGCGCGGAGAGCTTGGAATTCATTGTCGTCAATGCTAATGAAGATCGCCCCGTCCTCGGTGAGGAAATCCTTGAGCAACGAGAGGCGGGGATACATCATGCAGAGCCATTTGTCGTGGCGCGATAGATCTTCGGCTTCCGCCCCCACGACCTTCCCAAGCCAGCGCTGCATCTCCGGGCTGTTTACCGCATCGTTGTATACCCAATTTTCGTTGCCGGTGTTGTAGGGAGGATCGATATAAATGCACTTTACCTTACCGGCGTAATAAGGCAAGAGAGCCTTGAGCGCCAAGAGGTTGTCGCCTTGGACCAGCAGATTTCCGCAGTCGGGGTCTCCGGCGGAAAGGCTCGCGTCGCATTTCAACAGTCGATACGGCACCTGCCGGTGGTGATCTAAAACCGCCGTTTTTCCAATCCAATCAAGCGTGGGCATTGCGCGCCAATGTACTCCGAGAAGCAATGTGTCTGTAAGCCGGGGCAGAGGTGCGATTATACGCCTAATCTCAGGCTGAAATGCAACACGGTGCCGAGTGTTTATTGCAACCGCGCCGACCCATCTTCTGCCATTGAGGGCTTGCGCATGGCGGTTCCGGGACTGAGTCGGACTTTTTGTGCTCGGCGCATTTTTCTCTTGACAAACGGGACGACATAGGCTAGACTTCTTTTGTGGGGTTGGGCAGGGGGTCAGGCCCTGCCGGTAAGGTCATGCCAGAAAGTCCTCTTTTGTCTTCGTCCGTAGTCCCTGCCTGTGGTTTCTGCCTCCAAGTGCAGTCGAGAAGTCGAGGAGTCAAAGAGTCGAGGAGTTGGAAAGTCGAAACCAACCGGCGACCCTCAAGGTGCAGTCGAGGACTCAAAGAGTCGAGGAGTTGGAAAGCCAACCACCGACCCTATCTTTCGGGTTGCAGCTTGGGGAGACGGTGGGCCATCCCTGGACTTCCCGACTCGGCAATTTCCCGGCCCAGGAACTTAGCGAGCGGGGAGGTATGACTCCGAAAAAACACAAAAACAATACGAACGAAGCCAGTATGTTATTGAAAACACATGGTGCGTTTGGAAAACAAACTCAAAACGAACTCAAAACGAAGCCAGATTTGAGCACCAGATGCGGGAATTAAAGCCGAATTCAGAAGTAGCGAGGACCAAGGGGAAGAAACCCCTCACCTGGCTCGCTACTCTCGCCACCCTCTCCCCAGGGAAGAGGGCTGCTGCTGACGAGGTTTGGTCGGGATGCCGACTGCTTGTCACTCTTCGACTCTCAACTCTCGACTTCTCGACTTGAATTCGACGGAACAAAGCGAGAATGTCTATGAAAACAAAGGACAAGTACAAAATGTCTGGTAGCGCAGACCGCCGGTTCTGCGGTCTGCGGCTTTTCCATCATTGCTGGGGCTGGCCGCGGACCGCGAACACGGCGGTCCGCGCTACACCAAAATCGGGGGAACAAAGCGAGAACGTCTATGAAAACAAAGGACAAGTACAAAATGTCTGGTAGCGCAGACCGCCGGTTCTGCGGTCTGCGGCTTTTCCATGATCGCTGGGACAGGCCGCGGACCGCAAACACGGCGGTCCGCGCTACACCAAAATCGGGGGAACAAAGCGAGAATGTCTATGAAAACAAAGGATAAGGACAAAATGTCGCTGAGTCGGCTCACCTTCAAGCGGATACGGTTGACCGTCGCCGATTCCTGCAATCGGCCGTAGCCGCAAGCTTGGCCCTCACGGGAACGAGCCGCGCGCAAACGAAGCGCCCGGCGTCGCCCAACGCTTTGATTCGCGTAGGATTGATCGGCAGCGATGGCCACCGCGAGGTGCTCCTGAGCAGCATTCCCAAGCTCCCTGGCGTTCAGTGGACTGCCTATGCCAAGGGAGAACCCGGTGAAAACTGCGCGTGGGTGCAAAAGCAATTCCCCGGGAGCTGCCATACCCGCGTGTACGAGAACTATCACCACATGTTGGAGAAAGAGCCGCTTGACGTGGTGGGAGTTTGCCTGCCGTTTTACCAGAATGCCGAGGCATCAATCCAAGCCGCCCGCAAGGGTATCCATGTGCTTTCGGAAAAGCCCGCGGCCATCAATCTCCCGGATCTCGCCCGCCTGGAGCAGGAGATCCACCAGAGTGGCGTTTGTTACAGCATTATGCTGAACATGCGTGCGCTACCCATTTTCCAGGCCGCTCGCAAGGCCGTCCAAGCGGGGGCGATTGGCGAACCCATTCTGCTTTCCAGTCAGAAATCCTACCAATTCGGCGCCGTGCGATCTTGGTACTACAAGGAGAGGAAAACCTACGGAGGCACGATTCCTTGGGTGGGCATTCATGCTCTTGATTACATGCGGTGGGTTTCCGGACAAGAATACTCCCAGGTTGCCGCTTTCGAAGGTAACAAGGCCCACCCGCAAACCCCTGGCTGCGAGGACCACGCCGGCTTGCTGTTCCGCTTGGCCAATGGCGGCACGGCGATCTGCCACCTGGATTTCCTTCGCCCGGAAAGTGCGCACACCCACGGAGATGACCGCCTCCGCATCGCGGGGAGCGAGGGAGTGCTTGAGGCTGAGGATTTGGACAATAGGGTGAAGCTGATTAGCGCCAAAGGCAGGTCGGGAGAATTGCCTCTCGGACTGCCCGTGGATTTCTTCGGAGCGTTTATTGCCGCCCTCCGCGGTGAGGGCGAGCCTTTGGTTTCGACCGAGGATGCCTTCGCCATCACGCGAATTTGCTTGCGTGCCCGCGACGCCGCCGATACAGGAACCTGGGTAAAGCTTTAAGCACGTGTAACTCAATGCGAAATGTGGGATAGAAGGCTTGCACTTGCCCATACGGTTCGCAAGCCACGCATGCTTCGAAATACCTGACGTATACCCGCCGCGATTCTCGAAGACAAAAATCCACGACCGATTAGATTCCGGGAACTGGGGGATTGGATTCAGCGGGAACTCATATCGGTTCGATGAAGTCATCCTGCGCGCTTTGTAAATCAGCATTTCCGGCGCAACGTGGCTCACAAGTGGCACACTCGACTCTCGGAATTAGGCGAAAACGGCAGGTTCGAGGGGCGTATCTGCTGTGGGCGAATCGGTAGTAGCCGTCGGTTCCCGGCCGCCCACAACCATGCGCCCCCCTCCGACGGAGAGGATTTCGTCCGCCAATTCTCATACGAGGGGTGTGTGGCAGATAAATGTGACTTGGTGGAACCCACCCAGGTCCATAGCCCGGCGCAGCATGCGCACGTACTCCTTGCCATTGACCGCATCCAGACCGCCCACCGTTTCGTCCAGGAACTGCGTTTCGTAACGAATGCCCTCACCCTGCCGCATGTTGCAGATGGCGATGCCCAGGTTGATGGCTTCGTTTAAGCATGTGGGAGGGGGAGACCGAAAGAGCGTCTTCGCTGGCGCGCTCCCACTGAGGGTGGAATCAGGAAGGGCCTCCACAAGTGGTCAAGAAGGTGCGGCTATGAACTGAGCCAGTCCAGGCTCCAACCCGACGGAGACAGCTTTTACCGTCACCCGTCCTAACTGGCCGGTGCTCTGCACGTTAATCGCGGCAACACCCGAAATCGCGTCGACAACGTTCGTACCTCCCAGTAGCCGTCCTGGACCCTGCACTGAGAACTCTATCCACGGCTCCGCATTTGGAACAGTTATCTCCTGCTCATCGACGACATCCGCTTCAACGAAACTTATGTCCATCATACTCACTGCCAACCTCGACTTCTCAGCCTTCAGCAGCACCCGGCGAGGTGAACCGGCGGTTCGTACCTCGTGCCTAACCTCTCCCGCGCCTTTCCGTCCGACAGCGATCAGCGCTCCGGGTTCGTAGCGAACCCCATCCCAAATGAACGGAGGGTTCGTAATGTGCGCTCCGGGAAAGGGCTTCCGAGTAAATTGATCGTCCCAATACTCGAGCTTCGAGTATTTGGCCACTTCTGAGCGGAAGTCCTCCCAGACGCGATCCTGGGAGATCGGCCGATGCATGCCGAGGCTTCTCCCATTGAGAAACAGTTCAACGCTTTCGCAGTTGCTATATACCTTGACCTGCCTTTCCTTACCCTCCTGACCAATCCATGTCCAATGGCCCACGATATGGACCATGGGCTTCTCGGTCCATTGGGACTGAAGGAGATAGTAAGCGTTTTTCGGCAGACGCCACATGTCGGCAACGCCCAAGTAGTCGTTGAAGGGCCAGCGGAGAGCTAAGTGCTCCTGCCATGGCTCCCACAGGCTAAGCGAAACGGTGCCATTTACTTCCCCGCAATCAAACATGCACCACTTAGCTGTTCCAATCCACGGCATGGCGCCCCACTGCATCAGATAACCCTCTTGCAGCAAGGCCATCGTGCTGTCTCCTACTGCCAGCAATTCCCGTCCCTGAATATAAGCTGGGCCTTCCCGTCCGCGCTCGCAGGATACTGCCCCCCACTCGTTCCAAATGTACTTTCGCTCGGGGTGACGCTCATGTTCTGCCCAAAGGTCCTCATAAATCGTGGCGTCGAAGATATCAGTCACGTGTGGTACACGCCCGGCGGTCCAGCGTGTTGGATCCAGCGAATGTGTGCAGTCGGATAAATCCTTAAAGTCTTCGGGATGTTGATAACCACTCAAATCGTCTCCAAACCCCCAGATGATGATGGCTGGATGATTGCGGTCCCGCTCGATCATCTCCTTGAGCTGTTCCTTCAGGTTATTCATCAGCGGCCATGGGAAACGGGTGGTGTAAATGGGCCTGTATTCGTCTTGGGAAGGTGGATACATATGGATCTTGATATTCGGGACCTCCTCCCAGACCAGGATGCCAAGCTCGTCGCATGCGTCCAGCACGGCCGGGTCCTGTGGGTAATGGGAAGTGCGGAAGAAGTTCGCGCCCATCTCTTTCATTAATTGCACATCGCGGACCCCTATGGCCTCCGGTACGGCATCCCCCAGGAAACCGTAATCTTGACGCCGATTCACGCCGTGCAGATTTATTGGCTTGCCGTTAAGCATGAAACCCTGGGCCGGGTCGTGGCTCATAAACCGAATTCCAAAACGGGTTACGTATCGGTCCGCCACTCGCCCACTCTCCCAAGCAGTCGTCACCAAACGATAAAGATATGGCGAATCGGGGGACCAAAGCTGCGCATTGCTGATTACCTCCGTTGTCTGATCGAATGCCTTTTCTTCGCCGGGCCCAATCTCTGCCGATACCTCGAGCCGTGTTTGGAATTGCCCTTGCGCATCCAGCACGATGCTCTCGAGTCGTATTCCACGTGCAGACGAGCTTTGGTTTACTACCCAAATTCGGACACGGATCATGGGGCTGCGCTCGGTACCGTCTGACGTGATCCAGCTCCCGTTATAGCTGACGTGGAGAGGATTTAGGACTTCGAGGGAAACTGACCTATATAGGCCTCCGTATTGAGCCACATTGGTCTCATTCGTGGGAGCGATAAAAGTGGTTGGTACGCTGTCGACTCTGACGGCGATGAGATTGGGCTTTCCCGGGAGCAAGAAACGTGTCGCGTCAATGGCGAAACTGGTATACCCGCCTGTGTGCTGTCCCGCGTGCCGGCCGTTCACCCACACATTCGTCACCTGGAAAGCCCCCTTGAAGTGCAGCCAGACCATTCGGCCCTGCCACTCCAGGGGTACCTGAAATCGGTTGCGGTACCACCCAGTCCCGCGAAAATGCCCGGAGGTCGCGAAAGGATTATCCGCCGTGGCATCCCATGTGTGAGGCAGCCATACGATTTCCCAAGACGAATCATTGTACGCCGGTTGTTCGGCCTCTAAGAATTCGGGCTCCGTTCCCCCGCCGGGAGAGGCTTGGCGCCTGAACTTCCAGCCTTCATTCAAAGAACGGATGGTCCTTAGATCTGCGAGATCTCCTTCGGCTCCAGACGCCGACTTCAAATTGGACAGATAGCCGGGAAACGCTGGAAGCCCTGCCAATGCTGCAGCTTCGGCCACCGACGTCTCCATGAATGTGCGGCGTGAAATCTCTCGTTCGGACATAGCGACTGGGACCTCCTTCGTGTGATTGTTGCAATCGTGGCGGGAACAACAGCAATCGAATGCTCCCCCGGCACTCATGTTCCGCTACCATACCGCTCAGGCGCTTTTTCTATCTTTCTTTGAGTGGGACGGCCCCATCGAACACGATCACCGTGTCCGGCGATGGCTCGGGATTGGTGTTACGGATTCTCAGCCGCAAGCCGAAGTCGTTCTTGGAGCAGGTGAACTCTGCGCCCGCTCCGGTTTCGAGGAAATACGCCCGCTTTGCGTCCTTCAGCTCGAGCGTCCAGAAGTCGATGCTTGCCCCTGGCGGCCAGTCGAGGATGTGCAAATACACCTGATCGCCTTTTCTGGTACTGAAGGCGCTGTCGTAGTAGATCGGACGGAAAGCCGCGGCCCCGTAGATGGATTCGCCGTTGCGACTCAGCCACTTTCCCATGTCCCGAAGCCGTTCCGCCTGTCGCGGATCGATCTTACCTGTGGGGAGGGGAGAAGCATTGAGCAAGTAATTCCCACCCAGCGCAACCGAATTCACCAGCAGGTGGATCAGCCGAGCGGTGCTCTTATAACGCGTATCCGTTTTAGCCCATGCCCAGTTGTCGTTGATGGTGGAGTTGAACTCCCAAGCACGGCCGCTTTCGTTGGGCAGGCCACGGAGGGACATTTCCGGGCAGGAGAAATCGCCTAGATGGTCTTCCTCCCACGCCGGAATATGATCCGGGTTGTACCGGCCCAAGCGGTTATTGATCAGAGCCTGGGGTTGCAACTCGCGGATCATGCGCACCAGTTTCTCAGCCTCCCATTGGCCCGGCGTGTGGTTCCAGTCGCCGTCAAACCACATGCAGGATACCGGTCCGTAATTCGTACACAACTCCCGTACTTGGCCATGCATGAACTCGACAAACTCGCGCGAAACGGGCGTGCCGTTCGCCAGGCTTCCCCTATAAAGGGGCGAGTGCCAGTCCATGAGGGAAAAATAGAAGAACAACGGCATGTTCTGACGGTGGCACTCCTCCGCCAGTTCCTTGCAGATGTCCCTACCGAAAGGACTGTGCATGACGGAGAAGTCAGAAAGCTTAGTATCCCAGAGGGCAAACCCGTCGTGGTTCTTGGTTGTCAGCAGCATGTACCGCTGGCCCGCCTCCTTAACAAGTTGAACCCACTCCCTGGCACTAAACTCAGTAGGGTTATAACGGTCTTTGAGCTTGGCATATTCCTCTACTGCAATTCCATCCATGCTTTGGGCTAAAACCTCTTCTCCCAACAGCGTGCTGAGGCCGAAGGTCAGAAACATCCCGAACCGTGCCTCCTTGAACCATGCGTCGCGTGAGGCATTGGTATGCCCGCCCTCCTGGGCGGAGACCAGAGTCTTGCGCCCAAGTGGCGGCGTCGCGCCCTGCAATATTGCCGCCGCCCCCAAAGTCGAAAGCTTGGAGAATTCCCTCCGGTTCACCTGCAAACCTCCCATCGTATGTTTGTTCCCCTCACCTCGCCGCAGGACGATCCCGCGCATCTCGTCGAATGTGGCTCATCAACTTCTAAACTCATGGGCTGAACCAATAAATGCAAGATGCTACATTCAGCCTAGACGTCGTGTCGTATGGGAGTGCCCCCCAAGTTACTAGATTGGTAGGCGGCCTCAACTAGCGCCATGGTTCTAAAAGCATCCTCAACGGACGTCGCGAGTGGGTTGGAGGAGTCTTCTAGAAACCGCATCAGGCTTGCCATGGGTCCCACAAATGCGTCAGGGAGCCAAGTCCCTTCGAGGGGAAGACTCCGCCACTCCGGCGCCTTCCCTGGTTCGAGCAGGCAATACTCCAGCCAATCGGGCTCACAGTCGGGGTAATTCAGAGTGATTCCGAGTTGCGCCTTGATCGCCCCTTGGGTTCCCTCCCATTTAACATAATTGCTTTGGTGGCGGCGACCAAATTCATGCAGAGTATTCGCTGCGATCCTGGCGCTAACAGTCTCTCCGTAGTCCAAGACAATAGTTGACCGCGTCGAAGCCAAGTGCATCGTCTTCGGATGCGTGAGCGTTCTCGCATAAACGCCCAAAGGCTCCCCCAGGAAAGACCGGATCAGGTCGAGGAAGTGGATGCCGTGATACAAGATCTCGACACGCGGAATCTTCTCGAGAAAAGGCCATAGATGCCAAGGCATTTGAATTGTCGCCCCGAATTCCATATCGACCAGTTCCCCGAGGAAGCCCTGATCGATGATGCTGCGGGCCGCGAGGACCAGAGGGGCGTAACGGAGTTGAAAATTAATGGCGGCAGAAAGGCTCTTTCGCCGGCAAAG
>Ga0116102_1000773_pt1 | contig 12223 bp, 11 predicted proteins | sample June2015DPH_4_50_FD_89822 | JGI IMG/M metagenome (GOLD analysis project Ga0116102, IMG submission 89822) | Peatland microbial communities from SPRUCE experiment site at the Marcell Experimental Forest, Minnesota, USA - June2015DPH_4_40 | ecosystem: Environmental > Terrestrial > Soil > Wetlands >... | reverse complement strand
TGGGCAAGGTTCTCCAGAGAGCGGACGCGGCGCGCCCGGTGCGGGTCATTTTGGGGCGCGACACCCGCGAATCCGGAAGCTGGATTGCCCGCCGTCTTGCTACCGGACTGCGCTCGGTCGGAGTGGAAGTCGTCGAAGCAGGTGTCATGACGACGCCTGGGTTGGCATTTCTGACGGGTCATCACGGTTACTCTGCCGGCGTGGTCATTTCCGCGTCTCATAACCCTTACGAAGACAACGGCATCAAGGTTTTCTCCAGATCCGGGACAAAACTCTCCGAGACTGTGGAGCTTGAGATTGAACGGGAGTTGGAGCAAATAGGGTCCAACGGGGAAGAGTCTTCCACGTTTCTTGAGAGCAAATCCGGAGTCCTCGGTTCCGAACTCCGAGCGGCGCCGCAACTACTGGAGGACTACCTGGAGCGGCTCATGCAGATTATTCCAGCCGGTCTGGCGGTGACGCGATATAGGCTGGTCGTGGATTGCGCTCACGGTGCGGCTTCTCATGTGGTCCCGCCCCTGTTGCGCCGACTAGGCATGGAGGTGCAGTTCCTGCACACGGAACCGAACGGGCGCAACATCAATCTCGGTTGCGGCTCGCTTTATCCGCAAGCTATGGCGGACTCGACACGGTTGCTCTCCGCGGACCTGGGCGTGGCCTTGGATGGTGACGCCGACCGAGCCATTTTCGCCACGCGGGAAGGCAAGTTGATCGACGGCGACTATATTCTCTCGATCATGGCGCCGTACTTTAAGAAATGCGGAATCCTACCGGGCTCTGCAGTGGTCGGCACTCAAATGACGAATCTGGCGCTTGAAATCGCCCTCGATGAGCACGCGATCGGATTGAAGCGCACGCCTGTGGGCGACAAGTACGTTTTGGAGGAAATGCAGCGTTCTGGCCTCAACCTGGGTGGGGAACCATCGGGACATATCATTTTCGGCCACTTGTCACAGGCTGGAGATGGCATCATCACCTTGCTCGAGATGGTGCGCGTGATGGCGGAGACCGGCCAGCCTCTCGAGGATTTGACTAGAACCTTCAAACCCTTTCCACATCTTATCCGCAACGTTCGGGTCAGGGAAAAGCGGCCTCTCGAAACCCTGCCCGAGGTGTCGCGCGCCGTAGAAGCGTGTCGGAGGGCGATTGGCGAGCGGGGTCGAGTGGTGGTTCGCTACTCGGGGACCGAACCCCTAGTCAGGGTGATGGTTGAGGCCGCACGAACTGAGGATGTGGAGTACCACGCGGCCCGCATCTCGCAGGCCATTCAAACCGCTTTGGGGATCGGGTGATCGGGTGAACACCGAAAGACCGAAACCCGCAAATCGAAACTCGAAATTCGCAAACCGAAACTTGCGTCTCTGGCGATTTTCGAATTTCGATTTTCGCATTTCGGATTGCCCGATCTCCCGATTACTGCAGTGAGGTCATCATGAAAAGCCTGCCCATTCTGCTTTGCTTGTTTTCAGTCGCCATCTTCCCAACAAGTCTGCTTCCTCAGCAAAAACTGACTGCCGACAATCTACCTGATTTCCTGGCGCGATACGAGACCAACTTTGGGCCTTTAGACGCGGTTTTCAAAGACCTGACGAATGAAAACCTCCCGCTTACCGACGAAACGGGACAGCCCTTGGCCCGAAGGCCGCTGGCCGACCGTCTGCAATCTCTAACCAATCTGCGGCAGACGGCTCTCCAGTTGGCCGAGAAACCTGAAGACCTGGTCCTTGCAACCACGCTGGTGATCCGCACGGAGAGTCTGGCTGACGATCTCTTTGATCTTTCCCAAGTCGCCTACGATAACGACCGCGAAGAGCTCGGCAACAAGCTCAACAATCTTCAGACCACCATGGAAGATAACAAAGGATTATTGGCGGACTACCTTCTGGCGCTCGCTGCGGACAAGCAGAACAGGCTGCAACAACTTGAAAAAGAGGTTGAGGATTTGCATCAGAAGTTGAGGGCGGGAGAGAAGTAAGTGCCGTTGAAAGTCAACAGTCGAAGCGCAAAAGTGCGACGGCCCATTTCTCGTCGGCCAAGAGAAAGTGGGTTTGGAGGGATCGCTATGAACTGGCGTCACTTATTCGCAATTTCCTTCGCCGTGGCCCTTGCCGGGACATTGACGGCAAACTACAGCTATTGCCAAAACTCGCCAGCGAATTCGCCGCAAACAAATGCGCCAGCCGCACCGACTCCTGGGGAGAATGCGCCAACCGCCCCGGCGGGATCCGCGCTGGTGGTACCCGCTGCAACCACGATCCCGCTCCGGCTCATGAACACGATCAACTCGCGGACAGTACAACCAGGCCAGGCGCTATACTGCGAAACCATCTTCCCTATCACGGCAGGTAACCGGATTGTGATTCCCCGCGGAAGCTCCGTGAAGGGATCAGTTACGCAAGTGGTCCGGCCCAAGCGAGGAAAGCACAAGCAGGCGCAAATGGGACTGCGGTTTGAGACTCTCATCTTGCCCAACGGTACTACCTTCCCTCTGCGCGCCACGCTTTCCGGGTTTGGCACCGCCGGGAATGAAGGATTTCAATCCAAGGAAGGAAAGATTGAGGGCGCTTCAACCAAGGGCGAGGATGCAGGCAAGGTTGCTGAGACAACGGTTACGGGTGCGGAGCTCGGTACTATTGTGGGAGCGGCCGACAGGAGTGTTTGGAAAGGGCTCGGAATCGGCAGCCTGGTCGGCGCCGGGAGTGGACTGGTGTGGATCTTGGCTAGCCGCGGGAAGGAGATCGTTCTCCCGTCCGGGACGAACTTTGACCTGCGCTTAAGCGCCCCCCTCACCTTCAACCGGGATGACCTTAACGCCCCCTCCGCGTACGATCAGGGGCAAGCGCCGCCGCAGTAAACCAGTGGCCTGCCAACTGCCGCTACCCATTGGCTTGCCGTTTTTCCTTGCACTCGCGGCACAGACGCGACCAGGGTACCGCGTCCAGCCGTACGGCGGAGATGGGCTTCATACAAGCCTGACAGACACCGTAGGTGTTGTGTTCGATTCGCCCCAGCGCTTCGTCGATAGCACGCAGAAGCTTGCTGTCGGTCTCGCGCAGCCGCACCTGTAAATCTGCTTCCAGTGCCGCCGACGCATGATCCATCAAATCGCCTTTATCCCCGCCTGAGGAAGGGGCGGGACTTTCGTTTCCGGCCATTGCCGCAGTCAAGGCACGCCGCTTGGCCAAGAGCAGTTCCTTATAATGACTTAGATTAAGGGCATTCATGAAAGGACCTCCACAGCAGGAAAGAACAAAGTAGAGCCTTTCGCTCCTGAGGTAACCACTTCATGCGAAATTTGGTGCTGTGGCAGCGAGTTTGTGCCACCAAATTGTCTTTTGCATTCTGCGCGCTCTGGATCGAGATTGCAACCCTTTGGTGAAAGTCTGGAACTGGCCGGGGATTTGTTGTATAAAAGCGGAGGGTGGCTTAATCTCGCGACGGTCTGAGAATCTGAGAAGCAAGGGCTACTCCTTGGCGCAAAAAGGAGGCTGGCGGACCGCAAGGCGGGCGCCTCAAGGGGGACACCATGCAGCTTCGAAGGGATCCCATTACTCAAAGCTGGGTGAATCTGGAGGATGAGGGTGAGGACCACGTCCGCCACAAAGACGCTCCATGCCCTCTTTGTCCCGGGCAGGTGAGTGAGTCTGCGCAAACTCTGTACGAATACCCGGGCGGAGGATCAATCTGGCAAGTCCGGGTGACGCCTCATCTCCATCCCATCTACCGCATTGAGGGAGACCCGCAGCGCCGCGCGGAGGGCATCTACGACAAGATGCGCAGCCTGGGGGCGCATGAAATTGTCGTGGAGAATCCCGACCACGATGTGCAGCTCTCACGCCTGTCCGACGAAAATGTGGCCCAAGTTCTGCGGGCTTATCTCGCCAGGATGAACGATTTGAAGAGGGATCGGCGCTTCAGGTACGTAACCGTGTTCCGCAACCATGGCGCGACGGCGGGCGGGGAATTTGACCACCCGCACTCCGAGGTTACCGCGACGCCCTTCATTCCGCGACGCGTGGGCTACGAACTCCGTTCCTCCGCGCGCTATTTCGCGATGAAGGAACGGTGCCTGATTTGCGATATTGCGGAGCAGGAAATCTCGCAAAACACACGGATTGTTGAGCAGCTCGGCCGTTTCGTTGCGTTTTGCCCCTTTGCCGCCCGCGTGCCCTATGAGACCTGGTTGCTTTCCGCCCGGCATCACTGCGCATTTGAGGAGGATCTGACCGCCTGGGACGACCAGCTTCAATTCGCGCGCTTGCTGAAATCGGTTCTGAAGCGGCTGGAAGCCGTCAGCCCCACCTACCACCTGGTGCTGCACAGCTCTCCGAATGTTAACGCGAAGTTTCAGAAGAGCGACGTCTGGCGGACTTTGGCAGATGACTACCATTGGCATGTGGAAATCCTTCCGGTTATACCCTCCAAAGCGAGGTCATACGCCCTTAAAGAGGTCTATTACAATTCTTTGCTTCCGGAAGCGGCGGCAGAGACCCTGAGAAACGTCTAGGGCAACAAAAACTGCGACGAGCCGTTACCTTTGGCCGGAAAATGCATTTAGATTGTTGAGCGAACAAGGTGGAGCGGGGACAGCGAAGCCCCCGCTCCCCCGGAGCAAAGCGGCAATTCGTAAGAGGTGACCCATGGTGGAAGGGAAATTACGTTTAACCATGCCGGAGGGCGAAGGAATGCAGTTCGTCGCGGAGTCAGGCTCAGGTCACGCAATCGTCGTGGATGACGCGACAGGCCACAGGGGGGCCACACCGATCGAATTGGCGCTTCTGGCGCTCGGGGCCTGCACGGGCTTTGACGTGATCAGCATTCTTCGCAAAAAGCGCCAGGCGGTCACCGGCTACGAAATCGAGTTGCTTGCGGAGCAGAACCCGGGGCCTCCCTCTTACTTCACTCGGGTTGAAATCAAGCATCGGCTTCGAGGGCAAATCGCTCCCGAAGCCGTTCAAAGAGCTATCTATCTCTCGGAGACGAAGTACTGCGCCGTCGGAGCGATGATTTCGAAGACGGCAAAGATCGAGGCTACTTTTGAGATTCTTCCGTCAACACCCGAAGCCTGACGCAGGGTCGATGGCAACAGTTGGACGTGGAAGCGGCAAACCCAGTCGCCAAGAGATCCCCTGTGTTGGGGCTATGCAAGCGAAGAGGACAAGTGAGAATTCGTTTGGGTCGCGGCTGCCAGGCCGTCTCGCATCAATGCCGCCCGGCGCAAAGGCCTGAAAAACATCCCGTAAATGGGTTAAAATGGATGTCTCTTCCCGCGACCACGCTGCTTCGGGCAGAGTCGGCGACCGCGGACTAAGGGCTTAAGCGCACTACTAAAAGGAGCGAGGCGGAATGGAAAAGGAAACTATAAGCATAGTCGACAACCGAACTGGAAAGTCCTGTGAAGTGCCACTTTTTAAGGGCACCCTGCGGGCCATGGACCTGCGCCAGTTCAAGACTCAAGTCGACGACTTCGGAATGATGACCTACGATCCCGCATTCATGAATACTGCGTCCTGTCAGAGCGCCGTGACCTTCATCGACGGCGATAAGGGCATTCTCCGTTATCGCGGTTATCCGATCGAACAGCTTGCCGAGCACTGCACGTTTCTGGAGGTTGCCTATCTTATCCTGTTTGGTGAACTTCCTACGGCCTCTCAATTAGCCGAGTGGACGAACAAGATCACTCACCATACCATGCTTATCGAAACCACCAAGAAATTCCTTGAGGGCTTCCGGTATGACGCCCACCCCATGGGGATGTTCGTCAGTTCCGTCGCGGCGCTTTCCACAATTTATCCGGAGGCCCGCCATGTGCGCGATCCCGAGATTCGGGCCTTGCAGATTCAGCGGCTGATCGGGAAGGTGCCGACCATTGCTGCCTACACTTACCGTCACAGCCTCGGCTATCCCTACATCTATCCGGACAACGACCTCAGCTATACCGAAAACTTCATGAACATGCTATGGAAGATGGTCGAGCCGAAGTATCACGCCAATCCAGTCTTGTCGAAGGCTCTGGATGTCCTGTTTATTCTGCATGCCGATCACGAACAGAATTGCAGCACCAATGTGATGCGCGCCGTCGGTAGTTCAGAGGCGGATCCGTATGTTTGCACGGCGGCCGCTGCGGCCGCTCTTTCCGGACCTCTGCACGGCGGCGCCAATGAAGAGGTGCTGAGGATGCTGGATGAGATTGGGTCCAAGGACAACGTCCCCGGCTATATTGAGCGGGTTAAATCCGGACGCATAAAGCTGATGGGATTCGGCCACCGTATTTACAAGAATTACGATCCGCGCGCCAAGATTATCAAATGGGCTGCCGATCAGGTCTTCGAGATTACGGGGCGGAACCCCAAACTTGAAATCGCGCTCGAACTCGAGCGCATCGCCTTGCAGGACGACTACTTTGTAAAACGCAAGCTCTATCCCAATGTGGACTTCTACTCCGGCATCATCTACCAGGCGTTGGGCTTCCAGCCGGATATGTTCACGGTTCTCTTTGCCATCCCGCGCACGGTCGGCTGGCTCGCCCAGTGGGAAGAGATGCTGGGGGACGCGGAGCAGAAGATTGCACGCCCGCGCCAGATTTACACCGGGCACGAATGCCGGGATTGGGTGCCCTTCGAAAAACGTACCGCGCCATCCACTGCAGCCGCGTGAGCGCAGTCTGGAAAGATGGCGCGGTCGCCTCGGCCGCTGTCGCGGGAGCGTCCGGCTAACGCGGAGCGCCGCAGAATGAGTGAGAGTATGCAAAGCCTCTTGATTTACGTTTTCTTTCTGGTCGTCTGGTTTCTGGTCCTGCCACGCATCCCCGGGATCTCCCGGTTTACCTGAGCGGGTCGGAGGAAAGCCCCGGAGGGGAAACCAAACCACACCATCTGTGAGATCAAACCCAAGGAGTGAGCAGGTCTGCCATGCCCATCTTCGAGTATGCGTGTCCCCACTGCGGACATGTTTTCGAGAAACTTGTATTGACACGCCACCCAGAAGCGCCGGAGTGCCCGCAATGCGGGTGGAAGCGGGTGGAGCAGAAGTTCTCGACCTTTGCCACGGCCGGCTCCGCAAGCAGAGTAGCCTCGGGAGCTTGCGCCCCGGCGGGCGGCGGTTGACGCCTGCCTTAGGGAAGCAGGCTGCTTCCCGGCTTTCGAACCCAGCCCAACGACCTCTTAGACCTGCGCTACGGCAGTTTCGCAGCCGCACTGCAAGTAGAGGCCCTTCGCCCTCGTCCACGAGTTTGCGAGGGCGGTCCTCTGTAGCCGACTTTTTGTCACTTGCCCAGCCTGGCCTTCTTGTTCGGAAGCCTTGACTTCGTTTGCGCAAATTGTGCTGTTTTTGCTCCTTTCAGCGCATAAACTGTGCTCATTTGCGAGCAAAACGCGCATAATTTGCAGCACTCAAAAAAGTGATGTGCTTTGTTTTCAATTACTTCTTAGCTTCGTTCCCACTATTTTTCATTTTTTGTAGTTCCCTACATTTCCCTGTAGCCGGGACCCCTCCGCGATGCGGCGCGCCTCTGCGCGCCCTGGCGCTCGCCTGCGACAATGTGTCCACCACAGAACCACCATGATAGGCTATCACAGGTTCGAGGGGTTGTCAAGCGGAAAATGCAGAAAATGCGGAAAAAGCGGTCCGACCCTCGTGAAAACCGCCGCCAACGCGGCTTGGCATTCAACGATGCGCTTTACGTCGAACTGGCAATGCGGTCAGGGACTCCTCTTGCGACGCTCGATAAGAATCAGCGAGATGCTGCCCTAAGCGTCGGCGTCACTTGCGTATGAGAGACGAACTGGTGGAAACAGCGTCAGGTGCCCTTCCCCCCATTTTCCTCCTGATACCATTTTCTTCTCATTTGCGGCTATCGAGTATTGACAGTTAGCCGGCAATGGTTAGAATTGAATTGCGATGATCGACGAAATGGTGACGGCCAACCAACCGGACAAGAAAATAGGGGAGGCTACTACTACAGCGTGTGCCATTTCCCGAAACCGGCGTGTTCTTTTCTTCATTGACGGTTTGGATTCGGATTTTCATGGCTATATGCAGTTCGCAGCCTTGCAGGGTGTGAATTCCCATTACGTTGGAATAGACCAGCTCATTTCGACCAGGGAGCAGGTGTTCGACTCGCTGGAGGCCTGCAACGAAACATATGAAGCGCTTGTTCTCGACCTCGACTTGGAAAACGCGCCCGCGACGCCTGTACAAGCAACTCCTCACGCGTGGTCCTGGGCAACCCTATCGGCCCCTCTGACTTACGAATCCCCTTGGCATCTTAGCGAATGCCTGCCCCCACCCGAGTTATCCTGGACGGAAATTCCAGAACTGTATGTGAGCGTCGGATCACAAGTTCTGCGGGACCTGAGATCAAGGATCGACCGACTGCGTGGACTTGTGAGGTACTTGACCGGCCGCATTGGCGTGTTAATTCGCCGGGTCGAACGACCTCATTTTGATTGCACGTTCGTCGGTTTGCAGAAGTCATTCCATCTTTTGCACGGGGCACACCCCCCACGCTATCGAGCCGGACTGTCTTCCGGACGGCGCTCGAATCTTAGTGGAGGGTGTGTTCAAGCGATTTCGTCCAACCCAGTCTGATCGGTTTCCCTCAAGCAAAATGTACACCCTCCCTCAGAATTAAGGAGGGTATCACGATGGTTAATTCTCTACCGCCAGAACCAGGCACCTGTTCTGGGATCGGCTGCGGTGACAGGCCTCTGCTTGTTTATCATGTTGCAAAAAGACTGTCCCTCTCCTGCCGGGAAGTGCGCCATCTAGCCCAATTAGGGAAGCTCCCTGGGTTCAAACCCGGTAGGAAGATCTGGAGATTCCGAAGGGCGGATGTGGACCTTTACCTTGCCATGAGGGAGGGTAGAGATGCGTACTAATGGAGTGAAACCAACGGAACGGCGAGGCCGACGTGTTGCAGGGGGAGGCCCGACGTGGGTTTATTTAGATGGATGCAAGGGCTATCCCCTATTTCAGCGTCGAAACACGAAACAGAGCGGCGAAACAAATGAGCTCACTCTTGGACCTTGCTTGGTGTCTGTAGTGAAGTGGGTAATCTTTGCACTTCTTGCGTTTGGCCTTATGAGGGCGGGGGCAAATGCATCAGAGGTGGCCGGCCTCATAAAGTTGCTACGCCTTTTCTGATAAGTGTAATGCAGTAGCGATGGTCAATTCCAATTGGGCCATGGGTTCGCAGCTGGCGCAGGCGGTCGCTTTACTTTACAGATACCCTGCGCTAGCATTCGACTACTGAAAGGGGTAGCAACAATGAAGCTGGGTATACTTCACCTGAGTGATTTGCATCTTCGTGAGGGAGGAAATGCCGTTTCTGGCAAGGCCGCTGAAATCGTCGCAGCGCTCCAATCCGCAGACCCTTTGGTGAAAGATTGCATCGTCATCATAACTGGAGATCTGGCCTTTTCTGGAAAGGCGCCTGAATACAATCAGGCCGTGGACTTGCTAAATGAGCTGAGGCAGCAGCTTGATGGCACCAATCGCCCGCGCTGCGTCGGAATCTGCTGCGTTCCGGGGAATCACGATTGCGATTTCGGAAAGGACACGGACGTACGGCGCCTCGTCCTCCATGCTTTCACGTCAGGACAACGAGATCTGAGCGACGGCGACGATTTGGTCAAAAGCCTTTTGACGGTGCAGGGCGACTTTTTCTACGTGGAGAGCCTGTACGCCGCGAGGAAAGCTACTCCCGGGGACCCGCAAGGATGGGTGACGCTTTCGACCGTGATACACGTTGGCGATCAGCGTGTCGTCGTCAATGCGTTTAATACTGCGATTACATCGCAACTACCAGAGTCTCAAGGGCAATTGCGCTTTCCTCTCAACCTAGTGCGACCCAGCCTGACGGCCGCCGGGGAAAGAGATCTTTTAGTATCGATCTTCCACCACCCGTACAACTGGCTCGAGGCAGAGAACGCGCGGGCGTTCAGAAAGCATATCGAGACAACATCGGACCTCGTCCTGACAGGTCACGAACACGAAGAAGACGCCTACTTGACGGAGAGGCTAACTGGCGAAGAAGTTGAGTACCTAGAGGGGGAGGCTCTCCAGCACGGGGGCGGAGAGCTCGGTGGATTCAACGTGGTGACGTGGGATTTCGACCAGAATAAGCACAAGATTTCGCAATTTGCCTGGGCCGAAGCGCATTTTACTCTGAAAAACACATCCGAGTGGCTGGAACCTGTCAGGAACCGAGCGGCTCGGCGCCGCTCCTTTGAAGTCAACCCGCGTTACCTGCAGGAGTTGAACGACCCAGGAACGGGTTTCACCCACCCGCGAAAGCCTGACCTAACACTCGAGGACCTGTTTATCTATCCTGCACTGGGTACGGAGTCGCTCAAAAGGTTAACGCGACTCCCCAAAGGCCCAAAAACCATCGACAGCCATAAGGTGCTGGGCTACGTCGCCTCTAAGGAGAAGGTGCTTATCCTTGGAGCCGACAAATCCGGCAAAACCGCGATGGCGCGCATGCTGTTTTTAGATCTAAAGAGAAAACACGGACTCGTCCCCGTCTTCCTGAGCGGGACCCAGTTGAAGAGCGCGAATGAACGGACCATCATCGATCTGATATACGCCACGTTTAAGAACCAGTACCATCCCGATCAACTTGAACTGTACACGCAACTCGAACCACCGAAGAGGGCCTTGATCGTTGACGATTGGGACAAGACCCGATTGAACTGGAGGGGGCAGGCCGCAGCGCTCCGCGTTGCCGGTACTTTCTTCGGGAAGATAGTCGTGTTTGCCGGAGACGTCGTCCGGGCACTTGCACTTGCGGCACGAGAATCCGACCCCTTCAAAGATTTCGACGACGCCGAGATCCGCCAGTTTGGAAACTTTTTGCGTGGGAAACTAATTGATAGGTGGGAGGATCTTGGCCGAGAGTACACGGGCGATGAAGGAGCGGTGGTTCACGACATTCATGGCGCCGAAAACCTAATCGTGGCAGTTCTAGGAAAGAATTTGCTTCCGATGTACCCACTCATGATTCTGTCCGTGCTCCAGATCGCCGAGGCGGCGAAAACAGCCGACCCCCACGCGGGTTCCTATGGCGCTCTGCTCGAGGCACTCATCTTTAAGGCTCTCGGGAGGGTGAGTAATGGGTTTCCAGACTTTCAGACCAAGATTGTTTTCGTTTCGCATCTGGCGTTCCACCTGTTTGCGACGCGGCGCCAAAACTTAACGAAAGCCGAAGTTCAGGTACTCGCCGAGGGCTACTTCATGGAATACAGCATTAGACTGGAGGCCGGATCAATCCTTAGTGACCTTGAGGATGCTCATATACTCGTTGAATCTGGAGGGAATTACCGTTTCAGCTATAGCTATTACTATTACTATTTTGTCGCCAGGTACATGGCCGACAACCTTCGGGACAAGAAGAGTGAGGCCTACATCAGAGGTGCATTGGGGGATATGGTCGACAAGGTGCACTCCGAGGAGTACAGCAGGATTTTATTGTTCGTCGTCTACAGGACGCAGGATTCTGATCTCATACAGCACATTCTACGGAATGCCCGACGAATTTACGAGGGACACACGCCCTGCGATTTTGAAAGTGACGTTGAGTTCGTTAACAGGCTGTATAAGGAGGCTCCGAAGATGCTCCTGCCAGCTACCGACGTCCGGGAGAACATCGAAGAGAGCCGGCGGAGACTTGACGCCGCCGAAGAAGTAGCCACCGAAGTCGTTCCAATCGCCCAGGGCGATCCGGTGGAGTACAGCGACGGACTGGGTGACATCATAAAGGTTAACATCGCGTTAAAAACACTGGAAATAATGGGTCAGATGCTGAGAAACTTTGCAGGGTCACTCCGGAAAGAAGAAAAGATCGAGATCGCCCGAACATCGTACCAACTGGGTTTGCGCACGCTAAACGCAATCCTCCGCATAGGGGAAGCCAACCTGGAGGAGCTCAGAAGATTTGTCGCCGTCCTCATCAGTGAGTACAGGTCCTTCGAGGAGAGGGAGCTAGAGGAGAGGGCAGATTTAGGCGTAGTTTACCTCACGCGGCGTATCGCTTTCAATTTTCTAAAGAGAATTTCTTATTCGGTCGGACACCCGATACTAGAGCAAACATACAAGGACGTGCTAAGGGAGGAAGGGGACCGGACCCCGATCAGGCTCGTGGACCTTTCGATAAAACTCGACCACTTTACCGTTTTCCCTGAAGAAGACGTCATGGAAATGTCGAACCGGCTCAAGAGAAAGA
>Ga0116102_1000766_pt1 | contig 12309 bp, 11 predicted proteins | sample June2015DPH_4_50_FD_89822 | JGI IMG/M metagenome (GOLD analysis project Ga0116102, IMG submission 89822) | Peatland microbial communities from SPRUCE experiment site at the Marcell Experimental Forest, Minnesota, USA - June2015DPH_4_40 | ecosystem: Environmental > Terrestrial > Soil > Wetlands >... | reverse complement strand
CTGAGCTTCGGCAACGTGGGCGAGAATAGTCCGAGCGCATCCAAAAGCATTACGTTAACCAACCACCAGGCCGTGGCGCTGACCATCAAGGGTATCACCCTGAGCAATCCCGATTATACGGAGACGAACACTTGCAACGGCAGCGTGGCGGCGAAGGGCACCTGCGCCGTCAGCGTGACGTTGACGCCGAGCATCCTGGGAGCGGACGACGCCACCCTCAGTGTGGACGATACTGCATCGAACACCCCGCAGACGGCCTCGCTGACAGGGACGGGCATCGTGCCGGCTAAGTTGTCGGCGACGTCGCTCGGTTTCGGCAACGTACCTCAAAGTACCCCGAGCGCCTCCAAGGACATCACGTTGACCAACAATGAGGACGTGCCGCTGACCATTTCGAGTATCGCGACCGGGAATCTCGACTTTACGGAGAGGGATACTTGCGATGGCAGCATTCCCGCGAAGGGCAGCTGCGTCATGACGGTCACGTTTACACCCAGCATCATCGGGGCAGAGACGGGAACCCTCACCGTAACCGACGCTGCCTCGAATAGCCCGCAAACCGCCTCGTTGTCGGGCACGGGCATCGTGCAAACGAAGGTCGTACCCGCCTCATTGACGTTTGCCGCGCAGAAGGTGGGAACCAGCAGCGCCGCCAAGAACGTGACGCTGACCAATAACCTCTCCACCGCCTTGACGATCGGTATCATCACGTTCACGGGCGCTGACCCAGGTGACTTCGCCGCCCCGACGAACACTTGCGACTCGAGTCTGGCGGCAAAGTCCACCTGCACGATCTCCGTCACCTTTACGCCGGGGGCGACAGGCACTCGCACCGCAACGATGAGCGTCAACGACAGCGCGAACAATAGCCCGGAGACGGTGGCGTTGACGGGAACCGGAAAATAAAACAGGCGCTTCCACCTGCGCGTCCAATGTATTGGGTTGCGCGCAGGTGGCGCGTGGCGGTTTTTGTGGAGTGCCGGGACAAGCGAGGCGCCAGTTTCAAGCCGCCAGCGAGACGAGAGAGAATCGATTGTCGCCCGCAGAGAAAGTACGCTCTGTTCGTTCACATCGATTGCCGCGCAGAAGCATTAATCGCGCTTCTCATCGCAAGTTTAGACTGCTCAGATACTTCCGGCGCTGTGAGCGATCCGACCTCTAAAGTCCCGGTCGAAGGAGTTAGTGCTGACACAGCACTCGCTGGGATAGATCGCGAGTTCTGACGGCGCAGTGTAGACTTACCACCATTCAATTTGACGGATATGTCGGCTTGCGGGAAACTAGGCACTGCGGGGTACACCTACCACCCAGAATACGTTCTTGATCGTCGCGTTTGTTATGAACGTCCGGATTACGATTCAATTCGGAGTGACCCACTTCCTCGAGATCTGTGGATTCTGCTCTAGACTTTTTGCCGCGTCCCCGCCGATGCGGCTTTCAAGGCCTGGTCCCCTCAAACTGATGATGTCGGCTCCTTTCATCCCGGTCCTACCATGGGTACAGCAAGGCCCCCTCAAGGCAAAGCCACTGCACACCCCGTCCAACCGATCGCGACTGGGCTCTCGCGCATACCCACGGCCCTATTGATCAATACTGAAGGCGTCCACTTATTCGCCGGCTGTTTTCGTCAAGAATCACAAACGTTTGTTCCACGCCTTCAGAACTACCCTCAATTGCCAGCCCACTGCGGGCTGCGCTGCTGATTCGTCTTCGGTCTGTCTCGCGGTTTAACTCGCTTGGTCACATCTCCTTTTCTGCCCTGCTTCTCGCGGGCACGGCAGGCGGGCGAATACCCGTGCGCCTTGCGGACGCACGCTCGGCTTCGTCGCCACAGCGACGCCCTCCGGGTTGCGGTCCCTCCGAAAAGCCGCCCCAGGAGCCCGCGCCCCCTGCCTCTGGTGGTGCCCCGCGAGAAGCAGGGCAGAAAAGGAGATAAAAACATGACCGAGCAAACCAAAATTCGACAGACCGAAAACAGCAGCGCAGGCCCGCAGGGGCACACAGTGAGTGCGCGCGTGAGCGCTGAGAGAAATGAGAGAAAGCCCATGGTTTCATGGGCAGCATTGTTAGACGAAGCCGTCAAGAAGCCGGGCTTCATCCACGACGCTTACACCCGTTTCCATAATTACAGTCTGGGAAACCAACTTTTGGCTTTCTATCAGTGCGCCGAGAGGGGAATCCAGCCCGGTCCACTCGCTTCCTTTCGCAAGTGGAAAGAGTTAGGCCGGCACGTGAAGAAGGGCGAGAAGGCCCTCACGCTTTGCATGCCCCTCACGTGCACACGGACCCGCACGCTGAAAAAAGACGACGGCACCGAGCAGTACGAGCAATTCACCTATACCCACTTTACCCTAAAGAATCGCTGGTGGGTGTTAGCCCAGACCGAGGGCGTGGAGTTTCAAGCGCCGGCCATTCCCGAATGGAACGAGCGGAAGGCGCTTGCAGCTCTGAACATCGAGCGCGTCCCGTTCGAGAACCTGGATGGGAACGTGCAGGGTTACGCCCGGCGCGGCGGTAAGATCGCCATCAATCCGCTTGCAGCCCTTCCCTTCAAAACGTTCTGCCATGAGCTGGCCCACTGCCTGTTGCACTGCCAGGAAACCGACCTTACCGACACCGACCAGACGCCGCGCAACGTGGCAGAAGTCGAAGCCGAGGCCGTGGCCTTGTTGTGCTGCGAATCGCTCGGCTTACCCGGCGTCGAGTTCAGCCGAGGTTACATCGAGTCCTGGAGCCAAGGCCAACCGATCAGCGAACGCAGTGCTCAGCGTATCTTTCACGCGGCTGATCGGATCCTACGAGCGGGAAAACCTCCTACGGCACGCCGGCAGAACGACGAAGCCGAGTTAGCTTAGCCGCCCCGATTCGTCACCAGCCTGTTAATCGCGGCCGGGTCCCTGCGGGGTTCTAACCCGCTGGGACCCCTTCGCATATTCGGTGAGTCCTTTCAGCGTAGAGGCACCGATTCGAGCTGAAGGCGAAGGATCTCCTGTTGGAGCGTTCGCTCAACCTCCGTTTGGTGCGAGAGCGAGCTCTCCAAGATCAGAATCTTAACGATCAGGCCTTCCTTATTCTCCCGGCGCAAGCGGGAAGCCTTCGCCCGTAGCCCTTTACGGTTTCGAGATTCGAGTTCACCCAGTGCAGCCTCCAGCTTCGGAGCAGGCCGATGGCGGATGGCATGCCGCCGGTGCTGTTGATATGGTTCGCTGCGCTGGATCGTTGACTGGGAAACACGAACACCCGATTGAGCGAAGATGGCACGCTGTAGAGCGGCGGTGGTCAACCGCTGACTCTCTTTCCGCAGCGTTTCCATCCCCGCGGCGATTCGTGCCGCTGTCTCAGCATTCTTTTTTTCCCATAGCGGCCGAAGCCATTCCGGGGTTCTTGATCTACCGGTTACACTGTTCATGGCTGTCATGACTCCCTCCGTGATTAACAGTAATGGCCTGGCGCCGGTCAGCGCGGGCGATCTCGATCAATTCCATCTCTTTTAGCATCAGGTCGCAATCGGCTTGTAACTGATTCATCTGCCGCTGCTCGGCCGGCAATCTCTCTCTGGTAGCCCACTGTTCTTGCTGTTCGGCCCATGTCTTTTTTCGCTCGATCTGATAACGCTTGTCCGGATCGGGCGCATTGCCAGCGCAGCCGATACACGCAAACTTGGCTGGACAAAAGTTCGAAATTACGCACGTGCCTCCAATCACTTCGGTCAGCGCGCCAATCTTGCCCTCCGCCTCCCGCAGCATCCGCCCGACCTCGTCCGGCCTCCTCAGCGCTTCGGCCGCTACGTCGATTCGATCGACAAAGATCATGTCCGCCGCGTCCATTACTTGCGTCCGTGTTGGTTGCGCGTAGTACCGGGTGACGGTGGGATCCCGTTGATGAAGAAGAGCCGCCAAGACTTCGATGGGAACGTTCAGGCTCGCCATCTCGGTCGCGAACGCGTGCCGAAGCAAATGGGAAGTGAGGTGAATGCCTGAGCCATCCGAAGCCGTGATGCATCCGTGAAGCAGAAAGCGCAACGCATCGTTTAGGATGTTCTGTTCCAGGCTGCGTTTCTTCCATTGAAAAATGTAGCGATCGGGTCGTATTTTCGCCGGCTCAAAGGGCACGATCGGCAGCTTCTTCGAACCGCAGCATTCGCGCAGAAAGCCAATCACTTCCATCAGCAGATCCTTTGTCTTATTGTCGATGAAATAGTCTGCACGCTGCTGGCGTCCCTTCGGAATCATACGCAGCAGCCACCGTGTTGTCGCCTTTGGACCCACGTTAACGAGTTGTTTGATGCACTCGGGGTTTTGGGCGATCTGTTGGACCTCACCGAGGCGGGCGCCGGTTTTCGTTTGCACTTCGACAAGCAAGTTGCCGAAAGAGCATGTTGCCAGAATGCCGGTGACGGGCAGGAACACCATTCCATGGTTTCGCAGCAGCCAGAATAAATCTCTGGCGTTGGGCGACGACGCCGAACCCGTGAGGCCGTTCGCGGGCCATGCTTGAGACTGCTTGTATCCCCACTTGCGATTAAAAGAGCGCTGTGCGTCGCGAACTTCGGGATCGGTCGAACTGGTGAACATGGAGTTCTCATAAAACTCCGCGAACCAGAATGGCTCAGCGTCGATCTCCGGTTCGAGGCTCTCAACACCCAGAAATTGCACTTCGTAAGCATGGTTCTCGGGCGAAGTGCGGGTCTCCCGCCGCCCTCTGGCCCGTTTGGACGTGGAATCTCGAGTCGGCCACAAGGTCCACACTAGGTCGAAAATCGACTTGGTATCCCACAGGCAGAGGTGAACACGCTGCTTTACGCGCCGGCCGCCTCGAGTCGTCGCAGTTTCGTCGTAACTGAAGCGGTGAGGCAGCACCACACCTTGGGTGGTGATGTGGCGAATAGCCTCGTCCGTGGCCTGTTTGAGCCGCATCGCCTGGTTGAGTCTCAGACTCGCCACGTGCCTGATCTCATGAAAGCGCGAATGGACGACATCGGTTTTGGCCTTCACTCTTTCTCGCTGGGTTTCGATCACCGATTTCAAAAGAGACCATTGCCGGAGTTTGCGACGGTCTGCGACAGGTCGAATGAAGAATGGCGCCATCCTGTTTACGTCTTCGGCAGAAAGCTTCGCCGCATATTCGCCGAAGCTGTGATTTACATGATTCCACTGTTTCAACAGCCGAACGCGATGATGGTCGGTAAACCCGTGGCCGATCTCCCGCCGATAGAGTCGCGCGAATAAGTCGTAGGGATCGATGGAGGTGACATCGGTCATTGATGTTTCCAACATCAGACTCTGCATGCCGCTCGCGAAACAGGTGATGTAGCCATATACCGAAATCTCGGGAATACCAACGTCGATGAGGGCCAGCAGAGTCAGGGTATTTCGGAGTGAAGGGTCGCGGACCCTTGCCAGGTAGGCCAGAATCTTCCCGCCGGGAACGGGCCACCGGCCGGGATGTAGTGGGTCCATGCAGGTGTGGGGAGCGGTGGCGATGGCAGGCGAGACAATCCTAATGAGGTAGTCCAGGTTACGCTGCTGCGACGCTGGCGTCTGTACCTCGAAAGTGGACGTATCCACTCGCCGGCGCCAGGCGAGCACACCCGGCCGTACTGCCCGGACGCTCAAGTCCAGATGGGAGGCCAGACGCGCAACCGTCGGGCTGCCTCCCTCCCGCCAAAGCGCTTCACAGACCGCCACAATCGGCTCCGTCGGAACCGGCTTGCAACGTGGCCATTCTGGACCAATTTCAGAGAGCAGACGTCGAGTGGCTTCTTGAGAGGTCGGCATTGTCTTCTCCAAGTATGAAGGCCAGGTCTTGTTCCGCCTGCACCGGCACGGTAGGTTGGTCCTCTGTCGAGCTGGACTTTGCGAATCTATGCCCTCTTCGATCCATTTCGCGATGGATCCGGCCAAGCCGAGCTAGAAAGCGCTCCCGCCGCTGCAGATGTTCGTAGGTCTGCATGGTTCGTTCGCCGGAGCGCCAGCCCATGTACTCGATCAGTTCGGTTTTACGACGTCGCAGCTCGCCTTCGGAATGGCATTGAGCCTCGATGTTTCGTAGGGCGTTGGTGACAAACCAATGCCGTGCCGAATGGGGATCGGCATCGATTCCTGCCTTCCTGAGCGCGGGCTGCCAGTAGTGGTCCCGAAATAACTGCGTCGAAATCGCCGTGCCGCGACGAGTAACGAAAATTGGGATATCGTGCAGCCGCGGTGCGTAATTCCTCATTAAGGTTTCGAGCTCTCCGAGGGAGCGAGCTGTCCCCGCGCTGCTGTGCGACTCGTTGAAATACATCTGGTACATCTTGGCCGTCGGCGAGGAGACCATCAAAAACTTGGTCCGACGCCCCTGGCTTCCCTTGTTGAGTGATGTGAATCGATTCATGAAGTGACTGACGGACCAATCAGCTGCCGTTAATGCACAAACCTCCGAAATTCTCGCCCCCGACTCGAACAGGGTGCGAGCGATGCAAAGTTCGCGCAGCTTCCATCCGAACGCCTTCCCGGCCGCATAAACGAGATGGGGGAAGTTGGGGTCGTCGATCGTTTTAGGCACCCACTCGTCATTTATCGAACGAAAGTAATTCTGCGAAAATCGTAACCTTCCCAATGGCGGATCGACCCCGCTGGCGGCCGGCATGGGAAAGCGGCCTTCCGTCGAACGCACTGCCTCCCGATAGGCGCGTCGAACGTCTGCGAGAATCGATGCCGCCTGTTCTTGCAACAATGGATTCGCGTGTGGATAGACATGGCGAGCAATGAGTATCTCGTAGAACTGCTTGAGGGCCGCCAGGAGTGTGCGTACGTTGATCCGGGTTCCACGTCCTCGCTCGACATATGTGACAGCCAGTCCCAGGCTGTCAGGTCGCACGGTCACCTTGCAGTGCGCTCCCACTGTCAGATACTCACGGACCAGATGGCGTACCTCCTCGGGCGAACCAAGCAGGCTCCAGCGGTTCTGCAAACTCAGCGAATCGGTCGAAGCCCAGTTGGCCAGTGCCAGGACCTCCCGTACATAAACCCGAATCGAAGCTTGTGATAGCGAATGGCGCAGCTCACTGGCGAAGACAGTCAGTGGTAGGTCGGGCACGCCCGTCGCAGACACGACCACCTGCGGCCACGCATCGCTCCAGCCAGGGATGAGCCTGTAAGTACTCGCCATGAATCCTCCCTTCCGGTGGGCACGCCCGCGGTCGGGTTCAGGCTCAGCTCCAGTCGCCCTTCGGGCTCCTTACGCCGAGCCTGAACCCGACCAAAGAACACCGCACCTATTCCCAAACTCCTACTTTGATGCGGAGAGTCGGGAATATGGGACAAAACCACATAGAACGGGTCATTAGCAGCAATCGCTTAGACCTTACTCGTTCAATGCGCGTTATCGGTATGGTTTGTTCTGGAGCAAACGGAAGGGGCGGAATACAAGCCGGAAGCGATTCCCGAATGGAACGAGCAGACAGCCCTTGCAACCTTGAAAATCGAGCGCATCCCGTTTGAAGATTTGGACGGCAACACTCAGGGTTACGCAAAGCGTGGCCGGAGGATCGCTGTCAGCCCTATTGCGGCGCAACCCTTCAAGACACTGTTCCACGAACTGGCCCACGTCGCCCTCGGCCACTGCGATGAAGGCGACCTCTCCGACACCGAAACCACGCCCCGAAACACTCGCGAGGTAGAAGCCGAAGCCGTGGCACTGCTTTGTTGTGAATCGCTAGGCCTGCCAGGGGCGGAATATAGCCGGGGTTATATCCAGTCGTGGGGCCAAGGGCAAGCCATCAGCGAGCGTTCCGCCCAACGCATTTTCCATGCCGCCGACCAGATTCTTCGCGCAGGTCGAAACGCAGAACCAACCGAGGCCGTTCGCTAGCGAACGGCCATTGATCGCCAGTGTCCACGGAAGGAGTCCGCCAATGGAAGCCCTATTTCCTCTTGGTCAGATCGTTGCCACACTGGGCGCTCTGGATGCTTTGTCTCGCGCCGGTCAGATCGTTGCCACACTGGGCGCTCTGGATGCTTTGTCTCGCGCCGGTCAGACGCCGGATGAGTTTTTGCGCCGCCATGCTGCCGGGGATTGGAAAGACCTTGATGCCCACGACATGGCAGAAAACCTCTACAGCCTGAAGCACGGCTTTCGAGTTTCGAGCAGCTATCGAACCAACGCAGGCGAAACGCTTTGGCTAATAACCGAAGCGGACCGCGCCAGCACCATTTGCCCCAGGAATATTAAATCCCAAAAAAGGAGAATTGTCCGTGAACAACACAACAGCCATTTCCACCGTTACTGAGAACACGCCTTTGGTTCAGGAAATCCCTCTGGACCGAATCGTGGAATCGAAAACCAACCCGCGGCGCCAGTTTGCCGACTTGAACGAACTGGCCGCTAACATTAAGGCCCACGGTGTGCTTCAACCGGTGTTGGTACGGCCCCATCCCGCCGGGGATGACGGTCTCTACGAACTCGTGGTAGTTATGTTCCGCTCCCCCTTATGTGCCCCGTACCTCAGGTCAGTGCGTCGCTGACGGCTGCCAGGACCGCGATGAAAGGGGAAGCCAAACCATCGATCTGAGGGAATCTGGTCTGATCGCGGCATCGGCAGCAGCCGGCAGTTCCGGACAAGCCGACTTACCCCCCACTTGAACGCGGACAACACAGCGACGTCAAGTGCAGGCCGGCCATGCGTGGTGTTGGCCAAGTTGGGACTGTCGCGCGGTTTTAGGCAATCTTATTCCGTCGTGATGTGTTTGAGCATGTAATTGAGGTCGCCAAACATCGTACTCGAGTGTGAGTCTAGGTCTGGAGAACCTGGTTGGTCATCGACGAGACGGTTTCCCGAGTGATGTCGTACCCATATTCTCGTTACGCTGGTGTCCGCGATGGGTGCCGCTGCAACCAAGGTGTAAGTCTTTCCATCAATAGCAAACTCCACTTGGTTGGCGTCGATTTTGCCTTCGGTGGCCCCCGGGAATGGATTGAACGCAAAAATGTACCAACCGTCGTGAGGCGCGTAGTAGGCGAAAAAGCTGTCCTTCGTCAGCTCAAGACCGGTCCCCCCACCCTTGCTAAGCACGTGGCCGTCCATTAAGAGCACCTGGGGGCGAATCACCTGAAACTGACCTTCTTTTGGATAAAGCCTTATCTCCCTCGGATTCTGATCCTCAGGCAACTTATCCAGCAGTTGGCCGGTGATTTCAATTTGACCATAGTCCTTCACCGGAACGCTCAGTTTTTGTCCTGGGATCACCCAGAAGTCTCTTTCAGGAGCGGCAAGCACCTTTTCTTCGATTCCCGACTGGTCGGCGTTCAGGGGTAACCAGATCGCCCGGACACCGAGTTTCTCCGATCCGCCAGTTCCTGCCAGAACGCGCACAATAAATGCCAGTGCTCCTTCCGGCTCACGCGAGATGACCGGACCCGGGTGCTCTGGTTCCTTGGGTTCGGCGCTCATCAAGGCCCTCTCCGCAACCCATCCACGCTGCGTGCGAACTTCGAATTGAAACCATCGCTCCGCATTGTTGGCTCGAACAATCGCGATACCTGCGCCCAACGACGCAATCGCCACCAGCATCAAGCCGAGAGCATATCTTGGTATCCGCATGGACTCCCTCCACATTTGCCACCAGCTCGACTTCATTGTTTTCTGTGGTCCCCAGGAGACGTTTAGGACGCGTTGCGGCGCCGCGATAATTGCTATTCGTTTTAACTCCGCGCTCATCTGCAAATATTCATTGAGCCGCGCCTTGCACTCCTCGCACGCGCCAAGATGTTCCGCAACCTCGCGCGGAATCGGCTCGCCATCACACAGTGCCGAAATGGATTCTGCTGCCTTTTCGCAATTCATGTTGCCGACCGCTTCCCGGCAGACACTCCCTGCCATATCCGCCGCCATTCTTCGCGTGCCGCAAACACCCGCGACTTCACGGTGCCAACCGGTATCTCCAAAATCTCTGCCAGCTCCACATGCGACTGGCCCTCAACTACTTTCAGCCACAGGAGCGACCGCTGCTCAGCACCAAGTTTTGAAAACGCCTCCTCGACTAACGACGATGTTTCGTTCCCACATTCTGTTTTCTCTGGCTCTGGTTCGTCCACGGCGGGTTTCCGCTGCCGCCACCATTCCGCCGCTCGCTTTCTTCCGATCCCGAATAGATACGCCCGCAGCGATCCGTCTTCCGGACGAAATCCGTTGGGCTTGCGCCAAAGGTGCAGGAAGGTTTCCTGCGCCACGTCTTCCGCGGCCTGTGTGTTTCCAAGGAGTTGCCGCAGGAAACCGTTCAGAGACCCGACATTCTCCTGATAGAACCCGTCGAATGCCCCGGCGTCGCCTCGCGAGATCCGCTCCCACAGTTCGCGGTCATCAGCCACGACCCATCTCCACTAAGTTATTCGTGAATCCGGCCAAAAAGGTTCACCATTATAATCTTAGCTTACCTAATGAGCGCCCCCCGCGCCCGCTTTCGAACGGATATCGATGCACTAGTCACGTGCTTGATTAACTGCCTTGCCGGGGAAGTGTCCCGCGCCCAGGTCAGTAAGGGTGGGCAACAGAGCTCATGGGCCATTACTCGCGCCTATCGAGGCAGGAGTGTAGTGCGTTCCTTGTTGGGCGCGCGTTGCCCGACCTGGTTCCCTCTAAACCGGCGAAGACGGGGCCCTTTTACCTCAGTGCCATCCGACGGCGGGCCGCGTCCTGATGGGCACATAATTTTCACAATGACTGAAGCCAAATCATCAGATCCTGGTCCTTACGCCATCCGTTTCGCCCGTTGCGTGCCTCCGAAGCATCCACCGGCGGCAAGCAAGCCGCGGCGACCGCTTGTTTGGTGCGCAAAGTGATCTCTGCATAGCGATTGGTGGTATCGAGATTGGCGTGCCCTAGCCAACCGCGGATAACATTGACATCCACGCCCTGCTCCAATGGCCTGACGGCAAGTGAATGGCGAAAAACGTGTGGGGAAACCCCACGGCGCTTTCCGCCCGGAGTGGTGAGCCGGAGGGCGGACGTGTGACGCCTGACGATTTTATAGATGCCGAACCGTGTCAGAGGTCTTCGCTGCCGCGAAGTCAGCAGCGGGAGAGTTTTGTCAGATGTCCTTACCGCCTCCAGCTGCTTCAGGATTTCAACTGTCTCGGGCCAAAGGGGACAGCTTCGCCACTTATCTCCCTTTCCATGAAGTCGAATGCGCATCGGGTCGTGAAGATCGACGTCGCCTACCCGTAAGTCAGCTATCTCCTGCACCCGTGCGCCCGTGTTATAGAGGAGCATCAGAAGCGCCCGATCCCGAAGAGCCAGAGTGCCTTGCCGCGGCAGGGCTTTGAACAATGCATCAATCTGATCGCGCTCCAGATAGACGGTTTCTGGTGAAGAGGTCCGCTTGGTAGGTATCGCTTCCACTCGCTCGGCCTCTGCCAAGATCTCGGGGTAGTGAACCGCGAGATAACGGTAGAACGTATGGAGGGCAGCAAGCCGTTGGTTACGGGTACGGACCTGATTGTGTCGCTCACTCTCGATCATCGCCAAGAAATCGAGAACGCGTTGTGAGGAGAGATCGGGGAGCTTGAGTCTTGTCACCGGACGGTGACAAACAGCGCCGACATAGCGCAGGTAAAGTTTCAACGTATCGCGGTAACTCCGTACGGACCCCAACCGCAGTCCCCTTTGAACTTTCAGGTAATCCTCAAAAAAGGCGACAACTGCTTGACCGAGGCTGCTCATTCAGCACCTCCTTTCGGCGCTAGGGCGCGAAATCGTTGGTCGGCCTCCCTCAGTAGGTCGTCTGTGATGGTCAAATACACCGCTGTTGCGTTGGGGTCGACATGGCCCATGAAAACGGCCAGGTGCATCAGCCGGCAGTTGGGGTTAATACCCTCTCGTTACCAGCGAAGCAGGGTTGCAACTGCGAATGAATGGCGGAGATCGTGCAGCCTGGGCGCCGCGACGCCTGGTGGAAGGTGAAGTTGCAGCTTCGGGACAAACCTGTGGAATACTCCACTGATTGTTCCTGGATGGATCGGACGACCTGTCGTCAGGCTGAATACTGGTACGTCGGGTTGCTCCATCCGTCGATTGATCTGTTCCAAGTAGGATCGGAAACGTGTGGCGAGCTTGGGGCCCATCGGAACGATTCTGTTCGTGTTGAACTTAGTGTGCCGAATGAACAGGATGTCACGGGCCAAATCGGCATCCCCGACCGTGAGCCGGACAGCCTCCCCGACGCGCAGTCCCAGCCCATAGAGCAGTGCGAATATCGTCTCACAAACGAGACCTCGTCCGACTGCGCGACGGTGATCGCGCAGCGCGTGCGCGAGCGCGAGCAGACGCCG
>Ga0116102_1000752_pt1 | contig 12419 bp, 10 predicted proteins | sample June2015DPH_4_50_FD_89822 | JGI IMG/M metagenome (GOLD analysis project Ga0116102, IMG submission 89822) | Peatland microbial communities from SPRUCE experiment site at the Marcell Experimental Forest, Minnesota, USA - June2015DPH_4_40 | ecosystem: Environmental > Terrestrial > Soil > Wetlands >... | reverse complement strand
GCCAGATAGATATAGAAGGCGAGCAGTGGAATCAGCGCCACGATGGGCACGTTGTCAGGCGCGGAGGCGATGTCCCACAATTGCTTCCAGTCCATAACTATTTGCGCGAACTATTTGCGCGCCTCCTTGATTTCGGATTCGAGCACGACCGCCGCCGGGCCGGAGATGCCGCCATCTTTTCGTACGCGCCAGAAGTGCACGATCATCAGCACCGAAGCGACGATGGGAATGCCGATGCAATGCCAGATGTAGGATCGCAGCAGCGCGTTCGCGTCCACGATCGAGCCGCCCAGCAATCCGAAGCGAACATCGTTATAAGGAGTCATGCCCAACATGTGACCGAAGGGGCCTTCGTGTCCGAGAAGCGGTGTAGCGCGAGCCATGTTGGTGCCGACCGTAACCGCCCAGAAACCGAGTTGATCATCGGGCAGCAGATATCCGGTGAACGAAAGCAGCAGCGTGAACACCAGCAGGAGCACTCCAATATTCCAGTTGAACTCGCGGGGCTTCTTGTACGAGCCGGTCAGAAATACCCGGAACATATGCAGCCAGACGGTGATCACCATCAGGTGTGCCGCCCACCGATGCATGTTGCGCAGCAGTTTCCCAAAGGGCACGTCATGCTCGAGGTAGAGCACATCCCGGAATGCCTGCACTTTGGTGGGGTGGTAATAGAACATCAGCAGCACGCCGGTGAAGGTGAGCACGATGAACAGGTAAAACGTGATCCCTCCCATGCCCCAGGTGAAGCTGTAGCGCACCGCATCGCGGTTGATCTTGGCCGGATGCAAATGCAGGAAGACGTTCGACAGCACGCCCAAGGCGCGATTGCGCGGGGTGTCGTCGTGCTTGTGACGAAAGATGGAGGTGAAAACCTGAGTCTTGGTCGGGTCCTTGAGAAGATCGACCTGTTCTTTGGCTTTGGCCGGCATGTCGGTCTTGAGTGACTGCACATCGGCCTTTACCTCGGTGGCCACTCGACTCAGAATGCCGGTTGTCTTTCCGCTCTTCCCGTCGTTCGTTCCGTTCGAGCCATTTCCTTCAGCCATTTTTCATCTCTTTTCTTCTGGCACATCTGGTGGCGCATCTGGCGAGTCCACCAATGGGACGTTCGCGCTTCAAGCGAGCTCAGTCAGAATTATGTCGGCAAAAACGCTCCCGGATCATTGAAGGCGCTCGGCTGACCTTTGGGCCACTGATAGAGCCGGGAAGTGTCCACTATGATTTCGCCGTCAGGAGCCAGTTGCACGAAGGCGCGGTCCATAGGCCGGGGTGCAGGCCCCTCGAAATTGATTCCTTCGTCATCGTAGCCGCTTCCGTGGCAAGGACATTTGAACTTGTTTTCGCTGGCCTTCCAGTCAGGCGTGCAGCCGAGGTGGGTACAACGAGCGTAGATGACAAAGATGCGATCGGGTCTGCGATCGACCCAGATGCGATACTTCTGCTGCCATTTCGTGTCCACGCCCAAACCGTAATCGGAGGGATAGCCAATCTTGAAGATGGTGGCTGGTTCGAAAAGAGTGCGGGGCAGAAAAAAACGGAAAAAAGCCAGAAACCATGCCGTTAGAAAAGCTGTGACAGATACCCACACCAGCCGGCGGCGGCGCTGGTTGACCTTATTGTCCTCGGGACCAACTGCAGCCACACCTGCGGAGGCGGCTGCCTTCGAGGTGCCCACCGCACCGGAACCAACATAAGGAGTAGACGCTCCGCTTCCAGCCGGGGGCGTTTTGGGCGCATCCGGGTTTTCTGCCATCATTCTCCTCCTGAATCTGTCTCCTGAATCTGTTTCTCTTGCTTCAATCGGCGGCCATGGAAGCAGCCGCCGTTTCCCTTTCCTGATCCTGAACTTTGTCCTGACCCTTTACCTTCGCGTCCAGTTCGCCGATTGCCGCCAACACCAACCCAGCGAGAGCCTGAATGAATTTCGGAGAGTCATTGAGACCTCGCGTCATCTCAAAGCGCTCGATGCCGAGCAGGCGGGCCTCCTCGCGCGCATGATGATCAATCTCTCCCAGGGTCTCGACGTGATCGGAGACAAATGAAATTGGGACGATGCATACCTCGCGCCGCTTCTCCGCGGCCAGTTGCCGCAGCGTCTGGTGCAATGACGGTTCCAGCCAACGGCTCGCGCCCACTTTGCTTTGATAGCACAGGCGATGATGATTCGACCACGCTCCTTGCTCCATCACTAAGGCCACGGTTTCTTCAATTTGCCGCTGGTAAGGATCACCCTTTTCAATCACCGACACCGGGACACCGTGTGCGCTGAAGACTAGCGGCACAGCCGGCGGATCGGGAAAATGGGCAAGCGCCTCGTCAATCCTCTCCACTACGGCGGCGATGTATATGGGATTACGATAAAAAGGCGCGACCAAGGAAGTCGGGACTGCGCCCGTCCACCGCCGTCGCCACTCGTTCAAGCTGCTGCCGGTCGTCGTGCTCGAGTACTGCGGGTAGAGAGGTAACAACACGACTTGGTCGACTTCCGCATCCTCCTGAAGCTGAGCAATTGCCTCGGCCGTGAACGGATGCCAGTAGCGCATTGCAACCACGCAGCGCGCGTCGACACCGTCGCGCATCAGGCGTGCTTCGAGAGCAGCGGCCTGCTGCTCGGTGAATCGGCGAATGGGAGAACCGCCGGAACCCCCCTTGATGCCCGCGTAGTGCTGGGCTGCTTTTTTCGCGCGCGTTTTTGAAATCAGCCTCGCCAGCGCATGCCTGCCAAGCCGGGAAAACGGGAAGTCAATGATGTCAGGGTCGCAGAAAAGGTTGTAAAGGAAGGGTTCGACTGCCTCCAGCGAATCAGGTCCACCGAGTTGGAAAAGGACTACACCAACACGTTTCGAAATCCGAGCCATTCCTGTCGATCCCCAGATCCCCAGAGAGGTGGAAACGATGTTACTCACAAACCGCCGCGTTCGTCAATGCGCCAGCGCGCGAAGTTTGTGTAACACCAAACAAAAAATCGATCGTTAGTTCGCGGGAACACGGAACGCGAACTCGCTTGCATAAATCACAACGAGCTGTGATACACTTCCGTTCGTTCACGGCGATCGCATCGGTTTTCTGCGTTCTCTAACGAGCAGAAAATCCGACTTATTCAAGTGGGGCAGGGGGTCTTGGGTACATGGGGCTGATTATTCTCTGCGTCATCTGGCTGATTACCCTGGCCAGCACTTATTTCTTCGTTGCGAAAACCTGGTGGTTCCCCCACGGAGCTTCCGCTGCAGCCGCCGGCATCGACCACCAGTTCACCGTGACGTTCATCATCATGGGCGTGATTTTCGTAGCCGCCCAGTTGGCGCTGGGATACTTCGTCTGGAGATATCGCGACCAGCCTTCCGCTACCCGCCCCGACTATTCCCATGGCAACCTCACGCTGGAAATCATTTGGACCACTCTCACTGCGATCCTGTTCGTCGGGTTGAACTTGATTGGGAGTCCGATCTGGGCGGCAGAACGTTTTCGCCCGGCGGTGGACGGGGCTACGCGGGTGGAAGTCACAGGCATGCAGTTCGCCTGGTATTTCCGTTATCCCGGTCCCGACGGCAAGTTTGGCACCACCAGGCCGGAGTTGGAGGACCCGTCCGCCGGAGGGGAAGCGGCCTTGGGTTTGGACCCGGCGGATCCGGCGTCGAAAGATGACATCGTGACGGGCATTATGGAAGTGCCAGTGAACCGTGAAGTGGAACTCATTTTGCGCGCGCACGATGTGATCCACAGTTTTTTTGTTCCTGCCATGCGCTTTAAGCAGGACGCCGTGCCTGGCCTGGCGATCCATATGCATTTCACTCCAATCGAAACTGGCAGCTTCGAAATCACTTGTGCGGAACTGTGCGGGCTCGGTCACTACAAAATGCACGGCATACTGAAGGTCGTCAGCCAGGACGAGTTTGACCAATGGCTGGCAGCTCGAGAGGCGGAGAAACAATAAATGGTTGCCCAGGAATCCCACCAACACGCGGCCCCTCAAGGCTTCATCCGCAAATGGGTTTTCAGTCTTGACCACAAGGTGATTGGCCTGCAATATTACTTCCTCGCGCTCACCGCGGTTTTCGTCGGCATGTTTCTCTCGCTGCTGATGAGGATCCATCTCATATGGCCGACGGCGATTCTGCCGTTGGTCGGCGAGATCAAACCTGAAACCTATCTCAGCCTGGTCACTATGCACGGCACGATTATGGTGTTTTTCGTGCTGACTACGGCGCCCCAAGGCGGCTTTGGCAACTATTTTTTGCCCATACAAATCGGCGCACCCGATATGGCCTTCCCCGTCCTGAACATGCTCTCGTTCTGGACCACCTTCGTTGCTTACATAGTGATGCTGGCAGCGTTTTTCGTAGTGGGTGGAGCGCCACTTCACGGCTGGACTGGGTACGCGCCCATGAGTGCGCTTCAATCCTCTGGGCCGGGTGAGGGTCTGGGCGCGGACCTCTGGATCATCAGCATCGCGATTTTCTGCATCGCGTCGCTTATGGGCGCTCTCAACTTCATTACCACTACGCTCGACATGCGCGCCAAGGGCATGAGCATGTTTCGCATGCCTCTTACCTGCTGGTCGTGGTTCATCACCGCCATCCTAGGCTTGCTGGCCTTTGGAGTTTTGCTCTCGGCGGGCATTCTTCTGCTCATGGACCGCAACCTCGGTACCAGCTTCTTTCTGCCGCTGGGCACGATTAACGGTCAAATGACCGGCCATAAGGGTGGTTCGCCGCTGCTTTGGCAGCACCTTTTCTGGTTCTTCGGTCATCCCGAAGTCTACATCGCGATCCTTCCCGGGATGGGCGTGGCCTCGCAGATACTTTCGACGTTTTCCCGCAAGCCGATCTTTGGTTACAAGGCGATGGTGTATGCCATGCTGTCGATCGGCCTGCTCGGGTTCATGGTGTGGGGACATCATATGTTCATGAGTGGCATGAGTCCTTACTCGGCTTTTGCCTTTTCGATCATGACCATGGCGATCGGGGTGCCCTCCGCCATCAAGACCTTTAACTGGCTGGGGACGCTTCATAAGGGGCGCATTCGATTCCAGTCGCCGATGCTGTTTGCGATCGGCTTTGTGTCGTTGTTTGTTTCCGGCGGATTAAGCGGTCCGTTTCTGGCGCAGCCGGCGCTGGATATCCCCTTGCACGACACCGCCTTTGTGCCGGGCCATTTTCATCTGATCATGGGTGTAGCCGCCATTTTCGGTATCTTCGCCGCAACTTACTACTGGTTCCCCAAGATGTTCGGTCGAATGATGGATGAGAAGCTGGCGCGAATCCATTTCTTCCTTACGCTGATCGGCACTTATTGCGTCTTCATGCCAATGCACTATCTGGGGCTGGCGGGTCAGCCCCGGCGCTATTCTCAGCTGACTGAGCTTGCTTATCTGCATCCACTCGTTGGCCTGAACACATTTATGACATACGCGGCGATCGTAACCGTCGCCGCCCAGCTGATCTTTCTCTTCAATCTGTTCTGGAGCATGTTCAAGGGACAGAAGGCGAGCGATAATCCCTGGGAGGCAACGACGCTGGAGTGGACCACCGCAACTCCGCCTCCCCACGACAATTTCGGCGGACACACGCCCGTAGTTCATAACGGTCCATACGAATACAGCGTGCCGGGAGCGCCGCGCGACTATGTGATGCAAACTGACCCGGCAACCGTGGCAGCGCACTAACTCGAAGAGTATCTAGACGAGTAACTAGAGAGATTACTAGAACAAGTATGGCGAGCTTCACTCCTACGATTCCGGCGCCCCGCCCCACAACTTCCCGGGGAAACCGCGCCGATCTGCCGCCGGTTGCAGGTGGCGGAGACGGCGGGCGGCCCGATCCCGACTCGCCTGACTACGGAGCTCGTTTGCGCCGGGCACGCCTTGGATTGGCTGTAGCTCTGACGCCAATCATGATGTTGTTCGTTGCCTTCACCAGCGCTTACATTGTGCGCCAAGGGCTGCCGACCTTCGACCCGCACACCAACACCGTGGTGCACGACTGGATCCCCGTTCCGCTGCCCACGCTGCTGTTTCTGGTCAATACGTGCGTGCTGCTGTTGAGCAGCATCACCATGGAGTACGCGCGGCGACAACTTGCGCGGCAAGTCGCGCTGGAGCCTGTGCAGTCCATTCCGGGAATATCCCTGGGCACGGAGAGTAAATTTCCCTGGCTGGCACTGACCATTATTCTTGGATTGTGTTTCCTCGGTGGACAATGGCTGGCCTGGAGGGATCTGGCGGCGCGAGGGTTCTACGTCGCCACTGGCCCCAGCAGTTCTTTCATTTACCTGCTCACTGGCGGGCACGCCGTGCATTTGCTCGGGGGAATCCTGGCCCTGCTGGTGGCGGGAACAGCCGTAGTGTTGCACCGGCCTTTGGCATCGCGCCGGATTGTGGTTGATGTCACTGCCTGGTATTGGCATTTCATGGCACTGCTGTGGATTTACATTCTGGCGCTGCTGGAGTTCGCACACTAGCCAGATGACTTTAGTCAGACAAGGAGACCGAACGCATGGCGGAAGCTGCCTTGCCGCACAACGTCGCGGAGATCGACACCCCGGCAATCTATGAGCCGTCGCTGTTTGGCACGTATTCGAAAAAAATCGGGATGTGGCTGTTCCTGCTGTCGGACTCGCTGACTTTTGGCGCGTTGCTGTATGCCTACAGCTATGGACGCATCTCCACCCCAAATTGGCCGACGCCGTTCCATTCCTCGAGCATCATCAATGCCACCATCATGACCGGGTTCCTCTTGACTAGTTCGCTCACCATGGTCCTGGCGGTGAATGCGGCGGCACGTGGAAACGAAAAGAGCCGGGTCCTCTATCTATTGGCTACTATGGCATGCGGCATAGGCTTTATCGTTCTCCACGCCAAAGAATGGAGCAACCTGATCGCCGAGGGTCTCCGCATACCCATTTTCCCGGCAGTCCCGCACCAGGAGGTTGCGTCTGAATTCGCCAATGTATCCAAAACCGTGCCCCAGTTCGCGGCAACTTTTTTCGGGCTGACGGGAATGCACATGCTGCACGTCACGCTGGGAGAGGTTTATCTCGGTGTCATCGCGCTGCGGCGTAAGTTCATCCCGATTCTCTTCATTCTCTGGCTGGTGGCGTGGCTGGCGACACCCGCTTACAGTCCGTTCCACTACGGAGCTCACGTCCTGCTGATTGCGGCGCTCGTCTGCTCGCTGATTTTGTGGCTGAAGCCGAAGATTTATGACGCCGCCGATGTCGAGGTCGCCGGGCTGTATTGGCACTTTGTGGACCTGGTGTGGATGTTCATCTTCCCCCTCGTCTACATAATGTCCACCAAGATCGTCTAGGAGTTTGGCTAGGAGACTGGCGAGGAGATTGGAAAGATAAACTTATGGAAGACGCTTCGCAGCTGGCAATTGAAGGACGCGTAGCCGAAGAGCAACGCCACCACAGTGTTACTCCCTTCTTCTGGGTGTGGGGGACCCTTCTGGTTCTGACGGCCGTCGAAGTTTACCTCGGCTATCAGAACATGGAACCCAAGCGCATGCTGACGATCCTGATGGGTCTGTCGTTAGTCAAAGCTACACTCATCATCGGCTATTTCATGCACATGAAGTACGAGGTGTCGAGCATGAAGTGGCTTACCATGTGCTCGCTGGTGTTTTGTCTGGCGATGATGATGGTCTTCTTTCCGGATGCGTTTCGCATTCTCTCGTTGGGGGTGAGGTGAGGCCCTCGATGCAACCTATGAAGATGCAACGCATGAAGACGCAACGTATGAAGACGCATGCGGTAAGCCGTAGCGCTGCCATGCTGGTTGGGGTTCTGTGCTTGTGGGCGGTCCCGGCGGTCGCACAAGGCTGCGCGATGTGCTACAGCTCGGCCTCGGCAGCTTCCAAAGATGGGCAAAAGGCCATCAGCAAAGCCGTCGTAGTCTTGGTGGCTCCGCCCCTCGGAGTCATGACCTTGGGCGTGGGACTGGCTTTTCGCTACGGCAGGAAGCGTGACCTAGAACAGACTGACGAACAGAATCTCGACGATTCTCTCCCCCTATAGCTCGTTCTGAAGTCGAAGTCACTGGGGAATGGTACAGGAGATACAATTCAGTGCGCCCGCCGTGTGGATTCTTCCGGCGTCCGATTTCAACCACGCCTGCCCTTAATTACTAGTGGGCAAAATACAGCGAAGCGTAGTAAGCAAGTATCGCAAAAAACACGATCCCACAAATTGCGTAACAGGTGAAAATCCAGGTATTGCGACCTTCGCGCTGAACAGGTTGTGGATTCCCAGATTTCGTACCGGTGGGCGGTGTATCCATGCAAGGCTCCTGAATATGCTGAATCGGACTTGTTTGCGTTAACAACGTGCGCAAAAAACGGACCACCCACCCGCGGCCCCACACACGGACGAGACGCGCTGAATTATACTCCGGCAGGAAGCCAGAAACAGATAAAAATTTGCAGGATTGGCCGGAGCCGCACGCGCCGACGATAGGGCCTCACCCGGGATATCGTCCAGTAATGTACCCTTCTAACGCCTGGATGGTTTGTGCCTGATCGGAGATGATCCAGCGAACGAGGTCGCCAATCGACACCACACCCACAACCACATCGTCCTCGACGACGGGAAGATGACGAAAACAGTGGTTGGTCATAATGGCCATGCATTCGTCCACCGTGTTTCGACGAGTAACGAAGACCACGGGGCTGGTCATGATCTCGCTCACAAGCGTCTCCTTCGAGGAGTGCCCCTTGAGGAAAACTTTGCGGGCGTAGTCGCGCTCAGACAGGATACCGATCAACCTGCCCGCGGATATCACGAGCACTGCGCCAATGCTCTCCACCGCCATCTTCTCAATGGCCTCGTAGACGGACTGATCGGGCGTCACGGACAAGACGCGATTATTGCCCTTGCTCTTCAACAGCGATTCAATGGTGTCGGTGATTTTCATGAGTTACCGGCGATCGTGTCTTTCACAACTCGAAATCGCGGAGAAACGATCTGGACTGCAGCCACTTTTAGCAGGAATATAGTACTCCCATCAAGTCGATGATCCAAGAGTTTCTCTTACGACCTATGCCGCCCCGAAACTTCTGTCCGCTGTCCGCGAAAAAGGATTTGGTCCGATTGCGCCCGGCGGAAGTGGGATCCGACCACCCTTAAGGGAAAAGGAAGACGGCCGGTTTCAGGCGCGATCGATACCCGGCTGGGGCGGGACGGAAGCCTTCTTTGCCGGGGCGGGGTTCGCAGCCGGCGATTCCGGTTGCGGAACTGTCTCGGCGCATTCGCCCTGGTCGTCATAGTCACAGGCCCGGCCCGGGTGCGACTGTTTGCAGTGGGTACAAAATTCAGTGCTCATCAAATCCCCCGCCGTATCGGGATGTACGCAGCGAAGTTGATGTTGCTCCTCTTCGACTCATTGGGCTGTGACGTGCGTCACAAGTGGTTGTAACGCTCAGGGAGGCAAGCGGTCGGCTGGCCCGCGTGACCGACTCTCTTCAATCCCCTTGCGCACAACGCCCGCATCCTCGAAGATGTTCTGTGCCTTATGCCGCAAACCATTGCCCCACCTCCAGCTCATTCCGTGCAAGTCGATGTTTCGGCGCTTGAAGCCTCACTCCGACGCTACCTTCGTGGAGAGGTTCGCTTCGACTCGGGCAGCCGCGCCCTCTACGCAACCGATGGCTCCAACTATCGCCAGGTGCCGATCGGCGTTGTAGTTCCTCGCGACAAAGAAGACGTTCTCGCCACCATTGCCCTGTGCCGCGACCACCGTGCCCCGTTGCTTGCACGTGGAGGAGGAACATCGCTCGCTGGACAATGTTGTAACGCCGCTGTTGTCCTCGACTTTTCGAAATACATGGCGAGCATCCTCGAAATCGATCCTGAACGACGCATCGCTCGCGTCGAGCCCGGCGTCGTGCTCGATCGCCTGCGCGCCGAGGCCGAAAAGCACCATCTTACTTTCGCTCCCGATCCCGCTACTCACGACCGCTGCACGCTCGGCGGGATGATTGGCAACAACTCCTGCGGCGTGCACTCGATCATGGCCGGCAAAACTGACGACAACATCGAGGCGCTCGAAATTCTCACTTACGGCGGACAGCGGCTGCACGTTGGCGCAACCAGCGCCGACGACTTCGACCTCTTGATTCGCGAAGGTGGCCGCCGCGCCGAAATCTACGCTGGCCTCAAGTCTCTCGCCGACCGTTACGGCGAGCAGGTGCGCCGGCAGTTTCCGAACATTCCGCGCCGCGTCTCTGGATACAACCTCAACCACCTGCTCCCGGAAAGCGGATTTCATGTGGCGCGCGCGCTGGTCGGCTCGGAAGGCACGTGCGTAACGATTCTCGAAGCCACCTGCCGCCTGGTCGAGAGTCCGCCGGCGCGCGTGCTGCTCGTTATCGGATGGCCCGACGTCTACATCTGCGCCGATCACGTCCCGCAGATCATGGAGCACCGCCCCATCGGCCTCGAAGGCTTCGATGACATCATGGTCAACGCGAGCCGCCACAAAGGCGTGAATCTCGATGCCATCGCGATGCTGCCCGAAGGTTGCGGCTGGCTGATGGTCGAATTCGGCGCCGACACTGCCGCTGAAGCCGAAGCGCAGGCGCGCAATTTGATGGAGACGCTCGATCGTTCCGCGGCTCCGCCAAACATGCGCATGTTCACCGACCAAAAACAAGCCCGGCGCATCTGGGACGTCCGCGAGTCCAGCCTGGGAGTGACGGCGCACGTCCCCGGCGAACCGCTGCGCTGGGAGGGGTTCGAGGATTCCGCGGTTGGGCCCGACAAACTCGGCGACTACCTCCGTGACCTACGCAAGCTGATGCAAGCCCATCACTACGACGGCTCGTTCTATGGGCATTTCGGCCATGCCTGCGTGCACACGCGCATGGACTACGATCTGGAATCGACCGAAGGTATCCGCAAGTTTCGCCAGTTTATGGAGGAGGCTGCGGACCTCGTGGTCCGCTACGGCGGCTCCATCTCTGGTGAACATGGAGATGGGCAGTCTCGCGGCGAACTTCTTCCCAAAATGTTTGGCCCCGAACTCATGCAAGCCTTCCACGAATTCAAATCGCTTTGGGATCCCGATTGGAAGATGAATCCGGGCAAGCTCATCAATCCATATCGGCTGGACGAAAATCTCCGGCTTGGCGCGGGCTATGATCCCTGGCAGCCGGAGACGCATTTCAAATTTCCCGACGACCACGGCAGCCTGGCCGCAGCCACACTGCGCTGCGTCGGAGTCGGCAAGTGCCGCCACGATTCCGGCGGAGTCATGTGTCCGAGTTACCGTGTTACACGCGAGGAAGAGCACTCGACCCGTGGACGCGCCCATCTGCTCTGGGAGATGACCAAGGGCGATTTCATCAAAGACGGATGGCAGAGTGAAGCCGTGAAGGAATCACTCGATCTCTGCCTCGCCTGCAAAGGTTGCAAGAGCGATTGCCCCGTGGGCGTCGATGTCGCGACCTACAAGGCGGAATTCCTGTCGCACTACTACGAAACGAATCGGCGTCCGCTCAAGGAATTGGCGCTCGCGAATATTGACTTGTGGATGAGAGCCGCTTCCCACGTGCCCGGTCTGGTCAATCTCACTACCCAACTGCCGGGTCTGCGCAACTTCGCCAAGCTCGCCGCCAGAATCCCTGCCCAACGGCGCATTCCAGCGTTTGCCCCGCAGACATTTAAACAATGGTGGGAGCGTCGCGAGGCTTCGCCTCGCTGGACGGCCGAGGGCGGCCGTCCCCACGTGAGTCGTGGTGAGTCGGTTCTGCTTTGGGCCGACACTTTCAACAACCACTTTCTTCCCTCGACCGCCCAGGCTGCCGTTGAAGTACTCGAAGCTGCCGGGTTCGACGTCAGCGTCCCGCGCGCGCAGCTCTGTTGCGGCCGCCCACTCTACGACGTCGGTATGCTGGATCGCGCCAAGCGGCTGCTCCTCCAGATCATGGACGAGTTGCTCCCCGAAATCGAAGCAGCCACGCCGATCGTCGTGCTTGAACCGAGTTGCGCCACCGTCTTCCGTGACGAACTGACGAACCTTTTCCCCAAAGACGAACGCGCGCAGGCTCTGTCGAAGCAAGTTTTCCTGCTCAGTGAATTTCTTGAGCAGCGCGCAAAAACATTCCCGCTTCCCAAACTCGGGCGCCGGGCACTCGTTCACGGACATTGCCATCACAAAGCCATCATGAAGATGACGGCTGAGGAAGCTGTGTTGCAACGTATGGGCGTCAACTTCACCGCTCCCGCCCCCGGATGCTGTGGCATGGCTGGCGCTTTCGGCTTCGAAAAAGAGAAATACGAAGTCTCGAAGGCGATTGGCGAACTAGAACTCCTGCCTGCCGTCCGCCAGGCTCCTACCGACTGGCTCATCATCGCCGACGGCTTCAGTTGCCGCGAGCAGATCGCCCAGGAAACCGATCGCCACGCCTTGCACCTCGCCG
>Ga0116102_1000747_pt1 | contig 12438 bp, 7 predicted proteins | sample June2015DPH_4_50_FD_89822 | JGI IMG/M metagenome (GOLD analysis project Ga0116102, IMG submission 89822) | Peatland microbial communities from SPRUCE experiment site at the Marcell Experimental Forest, Minnesota, USA - June2015DPH_4_40 | ecosystem: Environmental > Terrestrial > Soil > Wetlands >... | reverse complement strand
TTCTACTGACAGGCCAGAACTCTCCATCGAGACCCCGGTCCTTGCGCCGATGAAGTGGGACGCCGAGCATCCCAACCTTTACGCGCTGGAAGCGGAATTGATGGTGGGCACGTCAGCCGTGGAAAAGTTGGAGAGGAAGCTTGGATTCCGAAAAGTCGAACGACGGCAGAATAAGCTATACGTGAACGGCGACGCCGTGAAGCTTCGTGGTGTGTGCCGGCACGATGTTCATCCTCTGTGGGGAAGGAGGACATCGCCCGAGCAGGATGAGAGAGACGCGCAGCTTCTACACAGTGCTAACGTCAATTTCGTGAGGACTTCGCACTACCCTCCGACGGAGAGCTTCCTCTCGGCCTGCGACCGCTACGGAATTTACGTCGAAGAAGAATCAGCCGTCTGTTTCGTTCACCAGGAATGGTCGGTCATGGGTGAATCGACCGAATCAGACCCGAAGTTTACTTCCCGCTACATGAATCAGTTTGCGGAAATGCTCGAGAGAGACAGAAGTCATCCCTGCGTCATCTTCTGGTCATTGGGAAACGAAAGCGCCTGGGGCTCGAACTTTCAGAAAGAGCACGACTACGCAAAACAAGAGGACACGACACGGCCCATCATCTTCAGTTACCCCCAGAGTGTCCCGAAGGGTACGGATTGCTACGACATCTTCAGCTACCACTATCCTGACGTGGGTGCGGATCTGTCGAGCAAGGAATTCCCGAAACTCAATGACGAATACGCGCACATCTCCTGCTACAACGTCGAGACTTTGCGGCGCGACCCGGGCGTCAGGAACTATTGGGGACACAGTCTGAAGCTGTTCTGGGAAAGCTGTTATGCCGCCGACGGCTGCCTGGGCGGAGCGATTTGGGCCGGCTTTGACGAAGTGTTCATGCTTCCCGGATCGCCCGTTGGCTACGGCGAATGGGGAATCGTAGACGGATGGCGCAGGCCCAAGCCGGAGTATTGGCTAACCAAAAAGGCTTATTCGCCGATCCGCATCCTCGACGAAGACATTCGTAATGTTCCCGCTCGCGGCGCCCCTCTGACGATTCCCATCAAGAATTGGTTTAACCATACCAATCTGCGTGAAATCGAGATCGCCTGGGCGGTGGGCAGAGAATCCGGCGAAATATCCGGAGTGAACGTGGCTACCGGCGAAGCAGGCGTCCTGCGTGTTCCTGGTCGCGATTGGAAAGCGGGGGAGACTGTGCATTTGACGTTCTGCGACAAGAGCGGAATGTTGGTGGACGAGTTCAACCTCAGAATCGGTGAGCGCCGGGTGACGTTCCCGGCTGAAAGGGGCCCTGCGCCCAACGTCCGTGAGACCACAAAATCGCTTACCGTGCAGGGTGCGGATTTCACTTTGGTTTTCGATAAAGTCACGGGACTGATTGCGGAAGGGACATATCGCAGCAAGCGGCTCATCGAGAGTGGGCCCGTGGTAAGCCTCGGATCGGTTGAACTACCTCCCTGGTGGTTGACCAGTCTGACTCACTCGACAACCTCGGACGCCGTGATCATAAAGACCGCAGGAGCTTACATGGCGCTCCGCGGAGGGGGCGATGATCTGGGGGCGGAATTCGAGATCCGGGTTGATGGCCAAGGCCTGATCACCGTCGAGTACACATTGCTCGGCCAGCGCAAGGGCATGAGTGAGGTGGGACTCGCATTCACGCTTCCCCGTACAATCGACCGGCTCACCTGGGACCGAAAAGGCCTGTGGTCAGCTTATCCCCCGGACCACATCGGCCGCCCGCAAGGAATGTCGATGAAAAATCCCAGCGGACCGGCAGAAACTTACCGTAGCGCTCCACAGGGGCCGTGGTCACAAGACTCCAAGAACTTCTTCCTTTTCGGTCCCGACGACCCTGGCGGCCGCGGCACGAACGATTTCCGCAGCCTGAAAGAGAACATTTGGCGCGCGTCTTGCGTTCTTGGGGGAACCGAGTTGCGCGTCAGGGCAGAGTCCGGCGGCACGGCGGCAGTGCGGGCAGAGGTTTTGCCGGATGGCACGGTCTGCCTTTATATTCTCAACCTGTGGGGCTATCCAGACTTGCAATGGGGGAACTATGACAAGCCCCTTGCTTTCGACTCAGGCTACAAGAACATTGTGCAACTGCGCCTGACAGATTCCGACGAAAGCTAGCGGACTGCGCTTGAACGTTCGGCCGCGCACCGCCCGCGTTCATGCCCTCGCCCCCTTGGGGGAGAGGGTGTTCGTCAGCCGACGGACGGGTGAGGGGGTTGGTCCGTCACGATATTATGTAACGCTCAGTAGTGAGGTGTGGACTTATATCCGGACAGATTTCTAAAGGAGATAGTCGATGACGAAACTCCCTCGAATAGTTACTGCCGTTTTTATGGGACTGTTGCTTCTTGTAGGTTTTGGCAGAGGGGAAGATCCAGCCGCGAAGCTCCGCTCGGATCAGGATGGATTGGCACTCACTCCGCCCATGGGCTGGTATCCCTGGAATGAGTTCGGCCAGGAGCCGCAGAATGAGAAACTGATCAAGGAGACGGTGGAAGGGCTGGTCCGCAGCGGCATGAAAGAGGCCGGTTACACCTACATCGGCCCGGACGAGGGAATCTGTTTTTCTCGTGACGCGAGCGGCAAGCTCACTCCTAATCTCGCCCGTTATCCCAGCGGCCTGCGTGGCCTGGGCGACTACGTCCACCAGCAGGGGCTGAAATACGCCCTTTATACGGATGCCGGAACCCGCACGTGCAGCAAGGCCATGCCGGGAACCAAGGGCCATGAATTCGAGGATATGAAGGCCTTCGCGGAGTGGCGCGCGGATTACCTCAAGGTCGACTGGTGCAACACAACCGGGCAGACCCCCGATTCGACTTATCCCAAACTTCGGGATGCCCAACTGGCGGCTGGGCGGCCTCTCGTTTTCAGCCTGTGTTCATGGGGCGAGGGGCAACCGTGGAAGTGGGCCGCCTCGGTCGGGCATCTTTGGCGGACGACCGGAGACATCTGCGGGCCCGGGAAGGCCAGTTGGACCGCGGCGATGAAGAATGTCGAAGCCAACGAAAAGCTCTCCGCCTCGGCCGGTCCCGGCCATTGGAACGACCCCGACATGATGATCACCGGAATGAGCGGATTGAGTGAAGCGCAGAACCGAAGCTTGTTCAGCCTATGGTGCATGATGGCTTCGCCCCTCATGGCGGGAAACGATCTCCGGAGTATGACAGAGTCCACCATCAACATTCTCACCAATCGCGAGGCGATCGGAATCAATCAGGACCCCTTGGGCATTCAGGGGCGGATCGTGCGTAAAGATGGCGCGGCGGAAATCTGGGCGGGCAAGCGGTTGTTCGATGGCAGTCAAGCCGTGCTGGTGTTCAATCCCGGCGAGGCCCCGGCGCAGGTGCAAGTAACCCCGGGCGACGCGGGATTTGAGGAATCGGCCTCACTCTACGCGCGCGACCTGTGGAGGCATCAAACCTCGGGGCCGCGCGCGGGAAGCATCCGTGTCACCGTTGCTCCCAAGGATGTGGCCCTGCTTCGCATCTCTGAGACGAGTTCCTTTCCCCTGCCGCCGATTATTGTGGCGGATTCGTATCGGGTGGTTTTCCACGCCTCGGGCAATTCAGCTCAGAAGCTCGCACAGGCGATTACCGTCAAGAACAATGGCAGCAGCGAACTACCACTCTGGACAGTGAGCCCGGGGCTTCCCGCTTGGTTGTCCGTTACGGTGACCCCAAGCGGCAAGACCCAGACGTTCTCCAACAAGGTTTCTGTCGCGGGACTTGGTAGGGGCCACTACCACGCCGTCGTGAAGGCCGACAACCGCGAGCCCATCTCAGGGCTCCCCATGTCCGCGCTCTATTACGACGTTGACCTGGAAGTAAGCGGCGCCGCCGGAGGGCCTGCAAACCGTTGAGGCTCTCTGCACCACGATTCTCGAATTTCTTCGCGGCGCGCCAAGGGTTTTTGCGGACAATCGTTCTCGTTACCTGCTCTTGAATTTCAAATCTTGAATTCTGAATTGCGGCTCTGCCGCGCTGTGCTCAAATTGAGCCACCGCGGCAAGCCCAGGCTTCCCAGTTCACCCGAGACATTAAACCTCGCGATACCCGGAACCGCCACCCCGAACCGGAAGCTGCCGGTAAAAATTCCCAAAATGTAAAACCGCGCGTCAAGTTCGCGCCCCCATGCATGAACCACAGACGAAAACGAGGTGCGCTGCCCGCTCACTTACTCCAGCCGGTCAGTCCGCGCATAGATAAGAATGTACGCGCCACCAGAGGGTCTCGGCAGGAATGCCGCACTCTTTGCAAGGCAGGTGCACTCGCTTCATCCGGGCGCACCCCCACGCAACGCAGCTTGGATCGAGTCGGCGATAAGGCCGTTGTACGGCCAAGTGATCGGCCCTCAATGGACGAGGAGGCGACTTTTCAGTCCGAATCCCTGGTGATGGCAGAATCAAGTGATCGGCAGCATCTGGCCGTGATGAAGAGGGCATGGATTCTCTTGCGGCCACATCTAGACGACTACTGGGGGCGCGACGATCAGGGGTGCGTTTGACCCGGCAGTTGGCCTTGGCCGCGTTCCGCCCCCCCTTTGGGGGTCGTCAACTCGAATAGTGTAGAGCCGCAGTCTCCGACTGTGGCTTTGTAGTCCTGGGGAAACGGCCGCGGGTAGGAGTGCATTGACGGTGGCCCGCTAGCGAAGGGAGCTCAAATCAGTTATAGAAGCCAAACGCGCGTCCACCAGCAAGATTGTACAACGTGCCTTGCTTAGCAGATCGGTTTCGCCAAGCCTGCGAGTTTCGTCCCCGGCCCAAACTCACCCGGAATAGCCCCGCGCCAGTCCGCTCGAAATGGACCACGGTATTGTCATAAGTCAATGGCCCATCCTCCCCTGGTATCGGAAGGTTGATCTTGTCCATCGAATTGTCTGCGAAGCGGATGTTGCATTCACGAGGGGGCGCGTCTTGGTATTGCACAGTGATTGAGCCAAGTACTGTATTGCGCGGAACGGAATCAGGCGAAAATCCGAAATAGACTCTACTCCCACGTTTCAGGTCCAGTTGATTTCCTGGCCTCTGTTTTCCGAGGTTCTTATAAAGTGCATATGTTTGAATCCAAAAGCACCTTGCGTGTGCCCAAGCAAGCCCAGGAAAGCTTTCGACTTCCCTCGTCCGTCGTGAAGCGAAAGACCGTACTGCGTGTGATTGGTCCTCTTTTGGGTTAGGGGGGCGGATTCGTGCGTATCGTAAAAGGAATTCCTCGTTTGAAAGTGATGCGGCCCGCCAAGCATCATCCCACCAATCGAGTTGTCGGCGGGCCTTATGTAGAAAGACTTTCCCGCGGCCGCTGTAGGGCGGAACCCAAAGAATCGATGTTGCATGTTCAACACCGGTGTTCAGCCCACTAAGCGTAATATTGCCGGAGCCAACCAAGAGAGCGAAAGGGCCGTTGAGGTCGTCGATTCCACAATCAAAGACGAAGGTCTTAGGGTGAAAACACCGGTATGGAATTAGGCTCCTGCCTAATAGTTCCTCCCCACTGGGGATGCGGACCTCGGAATTTGGGAGTCCCAGCAGATACTTAAGCGCTTCAGATTCAGTCCTCCCGAAGTCGATACTTATTAGCCATTCTTTTTGAAGACTTCGCCATCCTTTAATTTTCGCTTTTAAGTGAGCCACAAGGTCTTGGCATCCCGAGAGGGTTGCGTACGCTACAGCTACACGCAGTCTCCTGAAGGGACCGGCGCCGCCCAATTCGCCGAGCTCCCTTGCTATTGTTGGTCCCTCGCTAGAGTCCGAGTCCTGCAGGACCAATGATAATTTCATCATGACCCGCACCCCTGGTAATTCGAGACGAGTGGAGACATAGGGTCAATTTAGTAACGCGCGTGAATTGATTGGAAAATCTGTTTTTGTTCTTCTTCTGAGAGTCGGTAGAGCCGAAATACAATCTCGTCTATCTTACGATCAAGCCCCTCTGCCTGAGTTTCAAGGAGGCTTACATCGGGGTCCCCAGAGAGTTTTGCTCGAACGGTTTTCATGAGCTCAGAAATCATACGAATATTGGTTTCCGCTTGCGGTCCACCGCCATGCGGTAAACGCCAGGTAGGGACGACGAGAGAGCCGAGGACCACATCTACAGTCCTTTTGGAGGATTTTCCACCAGGTAATCTCCACGCCCTCTTGCGCTCATTCTCCTCTGCGAAGCGACGAATTGCGAGCGTAAGAAAAAGCTGTAGGTCCCGGTTTATGGGTTCAAGTTCGACCAGCGGCTTCCAAGCTCCGGCCCGCTCTGATCGATAATCGATCACCATTTCCAACGGCGAACGGGAAGCCCCAATGCCCCGGCCACCTCCAGCCCTTACTCTCATTGAAACAACGGGGTCGGACAGCTGCAGGGCGTTCTCAGGTATCAGTCGGCGATACCTCCAATAGGAAGGATCGCCATAATAATCGTTTCCGAAACTCTGCGAGCGATTGTCGATAACCGGCAGGGTCGCTTTCAGACATTCTTCAAAGACAACCTCTATTTGTGAGATTCGGTCGTTCCTGCCCTGAATCTTTTGGGCTAGGCCGCCGGCCTCCGCCGCATCTGCAAGCTCTTCCGGAGTCTGCGGAATTGGTATGGGAAATGTCTTAAGGAACATCGTCTTGTAGATCAAAAATCCATTTGCCTTGGGAACCGTAGTCTTACGGTACAGGTACTCACCGGCAGCAGAATTTAGAACGGACAGAACATACCAAGGATCAGCGACCGCATTTGAGCTAGGCGCTATCCCACATGTCGTGTCAACATAGAAAAATTCCTTCCCCACGCTGGCAAACTGGCTTCGGTCCGCGAGCTCCGGAACTATAATCTTGTCACTCTCTTGGTCACGGATATCGCGCGGGCACCAGATTTCATACCAGGACTTGCTGGTTCCCTCGAAGTACTTTCTCGATTCCAATTGTCCCCTCCGATCAAGGAGGTAAGCATAGAGATTAGGGCAATTGCCGTGGAGTATTGCTTCAGACACTACTTGCGTATCGCCATTCAAAAGTGAGTACGGATAGATCACATAGTACTTTCCCCAATTAACCGAATAGCGTTTTACGTCCTCTCCACGAAGGCATTTCTTAAGGTAAGCCGATTCTAGTTCAAATTCCGTTACATCTTCTTGGTGGACCAGAAGCACAGAGTTCTTGCCAGTGACAATTCCCTCGGAGACGCCGCGAGCCACATTTGGGTTCCCAAGCGGCATGCATCGACCATCACTCTTAACTTTGCTTACTAGTAACTCCTCAGCACCGAATCTGAAGATCCATGGGGACCCAGAAAGCTTGTTTTGAGGGTACGGCCGGGAGGCGTTCTCCAACCCACCCTCGCTGTAAGAGATAGTGTGTTCAGGCAATGCGGTATTACGCGAAAGGACTAGAATGCACGTGTAATTCAAGGCTTCGCGAAATACCTTAAGGTGTAGAAAATCATGAATCAAGTCTATCTGGGCGCTATTGAACAGAAGCTTGCGTAACCTTGCTCCAAAAGCCCGCTTCATGAACGTGCTTGGACAAATGAAACTTAACTTGCCCGTTTCACGGGTTAGAGCGAGCCCACGTTCTAGGAAGGGGACGTAGATATCAAACTTGCCCGAACAAGTCGAATATGTGTCACGTAGGAACGGTTTCTCATCCGAAAAACCGTGGAACCCCACATATGGAGGATTCCCAATAACAAGTGTAAATCCCTTTACTTCGGAATCCGAGCGACAGAAAATCTCCGGAAACTCTGTCTGCCAAAGAAACGGGCGTTTTTCCTCTGGCCCGTCAAACCACCCTTGGTCACCCTTGCGTTTCAAGGTTTGATTCAAGGCCATGTTTATCGGCTGTGCTATGGACCGACTTTCATTTTCGAGGCGCTCAATTTCTCGCTCATGGATTTCTCTGTCTTCCAGATTCTCGCTGGCAAGCAGAGTCACCTGATGAATCTTCTTGCGAATCTCAATCAAGGTTTGTATGTCGTTCGCGTACCTGGACAGATCATCCCCAAGCCGCGCACCACTTAAAAGCGAATTTCCAACCTTCACGTTGTCGCCCAAAATGCGGGGTAGTCGCTCATTCCTTGTCAGGGCCTTTAGTAGCAAATTCATTGACGCAACTTCAGCCGCTTGCAAATCCAAGTCCACACCATACAAATGGCGTTCGATGATGCGGGCGTGAGCGAAGCGTGTTAGGGACAAATTCGCACGTAGGGCCAAGAATTCAGCGTCGTGCGAGGCCTCAGCGATTAGTCGAGGAATTCCCCTATTAACTAAAACATCAATCTTGGAATTTAGAAGTGCCTGCAGTCGCTCGGCTTCGGCTTTGTAAAACTCCAATAGCACGTCGAATGCATAGATAAGAAACGAACCGGAGCCGCAAGCGGGGTCAAGGATTGAAAGATCCTGAATGTCTTCAATAGTCTTACGCTTCAGACCTTTAATGGACCTGGCTTGAGGTCTACCTGACTCCGTCGCATACAAGTACCGGCCCAATGTGCGGTCAACGATATATTGGACAATATACCTTGGAGTGTAATAGCTCCCGTGTGCATGGCGTGTTTCGAGGTTTGCCACAAGCTTTGGGCGGTTCGCTTTGGAATCAATCTCGATGGTTTGACCGAGGTACTGTTCGTAAGTGGCTCCGAGAATATCAGCGTTCATGCTTGCGAAGCTGGCTTTGCACATCTCTTCGATAATTAGTCTCAAAGGTGCATTGTGCACTTCCATAGCATCCGCTAGATGCGCCCCGAAAAGCTTGGAATTATAGCGAGCATCAAAATATCGAAACGTATTGCGCTGAATGTTCTCGAGAAGGGCAAGCGGAACCGAATTCTCCCCCCCAAAACTCTTTGTCATCTCTTCAAGTCGGTATTGTGGGGGTAGAAGTCCGCGATCTTCAGCAGTACGAATGACTATCAGCCGGTCGAGCGTTCGCTGCACAACATCACGTAGGTTGGCTTGCTGATCGGGGATTGTCTTACCTAGACTTCGTCGGTTCCGTTCTTGTTTCCAAATTGCATTGGCTAGACCGTCTCGCCACTCGTTCAGCTTAGACAAGAACTTTTCGTCAATCTCGGGAAGCTTTCGATAGCTAGAAAGTGAGACTAGGGCGGGGTCCCTAAAGACCTCATTCCGAGAAAGCAAGAAAAGGATTTCGAGCGTGCGATCTCGCTTGAGTTCATTGAACCAGTCCGTGGATTCGACAAGAACGTTTCTGCGTGTGTCCCAGAGTCGGAACAATTCGAAATTAGTGAGAATTGCCCAACCGATTTTTTCCCCACGTTTTCGGTTGTACTCATCAGCGTACCCTATTACTTGATAGTCCGCCTCGCTCCGTTTCTCATTGCCGAACAGGTCGTGTTGGAGTGGAACGAGTTCGCCGAATTTCTTTGCTTCAACGTAAATGACAGGTACGTATGGGTCGTCCGGATCCGCCCCGAGGGGAAGACATAGCTCGTAATCGCTGTACCCCTTCCTGGGGAGGTAGGCCTCCGCAGACCGTTCACGTGGGGCAATGGTTCCCCATCCTAAAACTTCGAGAAGTGGTGTAACAAAATAGTCGCGAACATCTTGCTCCGACATCTTCCCGCGGTCTGCTTTTGCAATATCAAGATACTTTCGAATGAGACCGTCAATGCAGGCCTCGATGCTCTCCCTCGTTGCGACCTGTTTCAATAGCGGCTCCATAAGAATGTCGAGACTCCAGCCAAGAGGAATACTACGACTCTGGAACAGAAAACGGAAGCCAATACATTTGGATTGTGCCTGAAAAAACGCCCTTCCCTGACAGCAAACATGGCGATCTGCCTGGTGTGGAACTCACTTTGACGTGTAGTCGAAACCGTGAATGTGAACTCGGGGAGAATAACTGGCGTTCAGGAGGAGAGGCAGGTTCTCATTTTCCGGCCACGGGCACACCGCGAAACGACATCTTGTCACAGTCACCCTTCCTGGCGCGGTCTGGCCAGGCACGTCGCGGAGATTCGGAAAAGTCTGCTCGCTTGTCTCGCACTGCGATTCAAGCACTGGACGAGTCCGAGCGGTGGATTCCCGCTTTCGCGGGAATGACGACCTTCAGGGTGCGCGTCCCCGGTATCGTCATTCCCGCGAAAGCGGGAATCCACTTCCCCGTCTGAATCGCAGTTCTTTGCATTTTCCGCTTGACAACCTCACGGACGTGTGATAGCCTATAATCGTGGTCCTTTTGTGGACACATTGTCGCAGGCGGGCGCCAGGGCACGCCGAGGCGCCAGGGAAAGCGGAAGGGTCCCGGCTATGTGGGAATGTAGGGAACTACAACAAATGAAAAACAGTGGGAACGAAGCTAAGAAGTACCTGAAAACAAAGCACATCACTTTTTTCAGTGATGCAAATTATGCGCGTTTTGCGCGCAATTTAGCACAAATTAGGGCCTGAACGGAGCAAAAACAGCACAATTTGCGCAAACGAAGTCAGGGCTCCCGAGCCACAAGGCGAGGCCAGGCAAGTGACAAAAAGTCGGCTACACGAGATTGGGGTTTCCATGCCCTCGGCCGACGCGCGCCCGAAGCGATCGAGAACTTTCGCAAAGCAAAAGGAGCAAACGACCCTCCCATGGCGATAACTTCGATTGAAATTCGCGTTTGCAGGAATTCGCGCGAAAGCATGTCGGACTCAGAGATGAGGGCCGGAGGGAAATCGACTTTCGATTTCCTGGTGGTCTCCATGAAAACCAGCGAGGGAATCGAGGGCGCCTCATTCGGCTTTGCTGGTCGCGGAGCAGAGATGGCCGGCGAGGTTGCAGCTTCCGCCCTCAAGCCATTTTTCCTGGGGAAAGATCCGTGGGCGCGCGAGAAGCACTGGCAGGACTTTCGGACGTATGACCGTTGGTGGAATCACGTTCCCATTTATTCTTACGGCCCATTCGACATCTGTCTCTACGACATTGCCGCCAAGGCCGCAGGCTTGCCGCTTTACAAACTCCTGGGCGCTTACCGGGAAAAGGTGCCCACCTACGCCAGTTCCTTTGTTTTGCCCACCCCTGATGACTACGCACGGCAGGCACTCGAAGTGAAGGCCCGGGGATGGCATGCCTACAAGCTCCACCCACCGGGAAAGGTCGAATTTGACTTGCAGGCGTACCGTGCCTGCCGTGAGGCAGTGGGCCCGGAGTTCAGGCTGATGGCCGATCCGGTGGCGGCTTACTCTCACGAAGAAGCTCTGCGGGTAGGGCGCGAGCTCGAGCGGCTCAACTACTACTGGCTCGAGGAACCCCTTTTCGATGTGGATTTTCACGGCCTGCGCAAGCTGACCGCCTCACTGGATATTCCGATTATTGGCACGGAGGTTCTGGCAGGCTCCCACTACTCGACGGCCGAGTGCATTTCCACCGGAGTCGTGGACATGGTCCGCACCGATGTGTCGTGGAAGGGCGGCATCACCCCAGTCATGAAAACGGCCCACCTGGCGGAATCCTTCGGAGTCAAATGCGAACTGCATACCACCATTTATCATCCCCTGGAAGTCGTCAACCTGCATTGCTGCTGCGCCATCTCAAACTGCGAGTTCTTTGAACTGCTCTACCCCTTGTCATATATGGATTTCGGCATGACCAACAAATTGCAGATTGACGCCGATGGCTACGCGCATCCCCCCGAAGCGACCGGAATCGGCGTCGACTTCGATTGGAACTTCATCGACCGTTGCACCCTTAAGAAGCTGTAGGCACTAACCACCGCTCTGAAATGCGCTGTCTTTCCGACCCTGAGCGCAGCGAAGGGGAGGAATCTCGCCCTGGCCTTTTGGGAGCGGTCTGCCCGACGCAGAACAAGATTCTCCGATTTCCGGAGTCCGCTGGACTCCATCGGAGTCCAGAATTCGGACCTCGCTTCGCTCGGAATGACAGTTTCTGGGCGTTCGTCGGTTGACGAACAGGAGCGACCGCTTTATGTGCTGCTTGACCCTTTTGCAGGTTCTCCTGAGGGCGGCATATGGCTAAGGTTCTCGCGATTGCATAATCGTCCTTGTTACATGCTCTTGAATTTCAAATCTTGAATTTTCAATTGCGGCGCTGCCGCGCTGTGTTCAAATTGAGCCACGCCGGCAAGGTCAGGCTTCCCAGTGTACCCGAGACATTAAACCTCGCGATACCCGGAACCGCCGCCCCGAACCGGAAGCTGCCGCCCAAGATTCCCAAAATGTAAAACAGCGCGTCAAGTTCGCGCCCCCATGCATAAACCACAGACGAAAACGAGGTTCGCTACCCGCTCCCTGACTCCGGCCGGCCAGCCCCCGGGTAGATAAGAATGCACGCGCCGCCAGAGAGTCTCGGCAGGAATGCCGCACTCTTTGCAAGCCAGGTGCACTCGCTTCATCCGGGCGCACCCCCACGCAACGCAGCTTGGATCGACTCCGCGATAAGGCCGTTGTACGGCCAAGTGATCGGCCCTCAATGCACGAGAAGC
>Ga0116102_1000743_pt1 | contig 12458 bp, 7 predicted proteins | sample June2015DPH_4_50_FD_89822 | JGI IMG/M metagenome (GOLD analysis project Ga0116102, IMG submission 89822) | Peatland microbial communities from SPRUCE experiment site at the Marcell Experimental Forest, Minnesota, USA - June2015DPH_4_40 | ecosystem: Environmental > Terrestrial > Soil > Wetlands >... | reverse complement strand
ATGGCTGGCGCTGCGGAACAGGCCGTAAAAGCAGAGCCGCCGGGCGCACTCTTCGTAATCGTCAAAGGCGTCGAAGTAGAACAATGCGTTGGCGCCTTGATTGAGAGCCGTCAGCGCGCGCCGGTTGGCCTTGAGCGAGAAATTCTTCCACTGGTTTTCGAAGGTCTTGTCCTCGTCGTTCAAATCGCCGTACTCCGTAAGCCACACGGGAACGCGCGCGAACTTGCTGGCTTTGACCCGGTCCACCTGCGCGCCAATCGAATGTTCGCCATAGGTATGAAAGGTAAAGACGCCGACCTGCTTCATCAGCGCGTCGTCCTTAAGAATGGGATCGGTATAATCGTTGGTGATAATCGCATTGTCGGCAACAGCCAACTGGACATCTCCCAGCCCTTCTTTTTTCAGCCGATCCGCCACGGCCTCGAGAACCTTCGGCGCCTCGTCGGGGTCGATTCGCGGGCCTTCCGGCGGGTAGCAGTCCGTTTCGTTGAAAGGGCTGAAGTAGTCGAAGTCGATATGTGCCTGGATGCGCGCGTATTCCACCATCGTGCCGACTTCCTCGGCGAAATCGTCATAGTGGGCCGGACTCAAATAGCCTTGCAGGTTGGGCGCGACCTTGGGCTGGCACACGTCGTGTTTTGGCGGCGGCGGATTCTTGTCGGTCATCCAATAGGGCACCGGCCCCATCAGCGCCAGCATGGGGCGGATGCCGCGCGAGTTCAGGTATCGCAGTCCATTCCACGAGGCCTCGAATATCGGCGTGGAGTAGCGATCGTTCCAATACTCCCAGTCCTTGGGGCCGGGCGTTTCCTCCCAGTTGCTATAGACCAGGTAGACGACAACGCGGAACATGGTGGCGCCGAGATCGTCGATCAGAGTGTCGAACATCTCCTTCTGATCGTTGCGGAAATGCGGGCCGGTGTAGTTTACGCCGAAACCCTGAATCTCCTGGAACTTTTGCGCGGGGTCAATCGTGATGCGGGCCGCGGCCTGCTGGTCTTGCGCGCGAGCGGGGAGCAAAATGCAAAGCGCAATCAAGAGCACCAAAGGATAGCGTTGAAAATTGAACATTGTTCACTCCGAATGTCAGCAAGACTCATCGCGCTCGGTTAGAAGTAGAACTTGATCGCCATCTGCCCGATGCGAGGCGCGTTCGCATAGGTCACCAAACCAAAGATCGTGCTGTTCACGTTGCCGTTGGGCGCCCCGAATTGTGCATGGTTGAAGATATTAAACCACTCGGCGCGAAATTCGAAACTCTTCGTCTCGGTCAGGCGCAGATTTTTGAGCAGCGCCAGGTCAAAGTTATTGAGACCGGGACCATGGAAGAAACGGCGATTGGCGTTGCCGAACTGCCCGAGCGCTTCGGGAGAGAAGAGCGAAGTGTTGAAGTAAGGCAGCCCTTTACGCGGGTTGGTGATGTCGAGGTTTCCCGGAGTGTAATTCGGCACATCCACTTCGCCCCCGATGCCTGAGCCGCTGGTTCCCAGCAGCGAATTATCATCCGACTCGCTCAAGCCGACCGGAAAGCCCGTCGAAAAGCGAGTTACGCCCGAGAGCTTCCATCCACTCGCGAGCCTGGACCGGCGCGACCAGCGGTCAAAAGGCAAAGCATAGGTGTAGCTCACCACGAAGTTGTTGGTGGTGTCGAAGGCGGAAAGCGCCTTGGAAAGTCCGTAATTGAACGGGTAGACCTGATCGCTGAGTCCCGAGCTGTCATCCATGGCCTTGCTGTAAGTGTAGCTGGCAAGAAGTTCGCCGCGCTCCGATGCGTGGCGAACGGTGGCTTCGAGGGCGTTGAAGCTGGAGTTGCCCATCGTGTCGTAAAACGCATCGCTGCCGATGTTCGGCCCGTACCATTGACGCGTGCTGTTCACCACACCGCCCGTAACGGGATAGTACGTTCCGTCCTCGCCAAACGGCGCGCAGGGTTGGGTGCCGGGCATCACTTCGCTGGGCTGGCTCAAACTCAGGCAGAGGGCCGGATTCCCCGGGTTGGATTCGAGCCCGACAATCAATCGGTGCCCTTGCGCGCCCGCATAGGTGAGCCCAACCAGAGTATCGGAGCCGAACTGCCGCTCGAGAGAGAGCGAGTAAGACTCGGTGTAAGGGAGCTTGTTGCCATGATAGATCACAGGCTCGCTCGAAACCGGTTCGAAGTTGGAGAAGTTGACGTTCGTGTCGGGGTGCGATGGAGAAGGCGGCGGCGGGAAGACGCCCGGGAATCGCTGGCCTTCACTATTGCCGGTGGCGAGGTCGACATAAGGCGTTGCGAAAAGCGGCGGCAGCGGGCTGTAGTAATACAAGCCATAGGGCGTGAACGGCTGGCCGATCTGCAGGCTCACGCCTTCGAGTTCCGTGTAGAAGATGCCGTAGCCGAGTCGGACGCTGCTCTTGCCTGGCCCGCCGGTGAGCTTTTTGAGGAATCCACTCGTTGCGGCGGGCGAATAAGCCAGGCCGAGGCGAGGAGCGATATTGTGATAGCCGGTGGGGGCCATGGTTCTCGGAACGCCCGGGTCGCCCGGATAGACCAGGCCCAGCGGCGCGCCGGGAAAGGCTTTCGACTGCTCGCCATAAATCAGCGTGGCAATCTCGTTGTTGTCGGCGTATGGGAACGCGCTGACGTCCCAGCGCAGGCCGTAGTTGAATGTCAGGTTCCGGCGGGCACGCCAACTATCCTGAGCGTACAATCCGATGTAGTGCATGCGGGTGGGGCCGAACTCCGGCGTGCCCTGAGTAAACGAGGTAGGAGCGCCGATCAGAAAATCGGCAAAATCAGAGCCCGTTTCCGTGCCCGCGAAGCTGAACGCCCCATCGCCTTCCGCGTTGGGGAAGTTCAGATTTGCCTCGTCGTAGTGGAAGTTCACGCCGAACTTGAGGGTATGCGTGCCCGTCACCTTGCTGTAATTGTCCTGGACCTGGGAGATGGTGTCGAGCGTGCTCGTCACCTGCCCCGTAACGCCGAAGCCGAACTCATTCAGACCAATCGGGGGAACGCCTTCGTACTGCGGGTCGATGGGAACGATGCCCAGCGTGTTGGCGCCCACGACGAAGCCCAACGAACTCAGCGACGGGCCTACGCCCTGGCCGGGAACCGGTTCGTTTTGAAAAACCGAGTTCCGTATGAAACTCAGGCGAAACTCGTTGATGGCCGAGGCGCCAAAGGACTTCGTATAGCTCAGCAGAGCGAGTTGGGCCCGGCCCGCGGTCTGGTCCGCGAATCCGGGAATGCTGGAGGTGGCGTAGGGATTCACCAGGGTGAAATCGTCCAGCATGTAGTACCCGGACACCATTCCGAATCGCGTGTTCACATCGGCTCGAATGCCGCCCTTGTCGTCCCGCAGCGTCTCATTGTAGGCGGAGGAAGTAAAGAACGGACCGTTATTGGGCTTGGGAATGTATCGCAGAAGGTGCTGAGTGGGAGCGGAAAAGGCGGACTGGGGAATGGCGGCGTTCGGGAAAACGCACGTGCTGGAACTCGTGCATCCAGGCGTATAGTACGCCTCGCCCGCAGACACCGGATAGCCCAACTCCTGCGAGAGTTGTTGCGCCCAATACGGCCCACTGACCACATTGGGCGTGATCTGGCCGTTCGAGCCGACCGTATAAAACGAGCTCGCCTCGTCCGAGAGGTTGCCCACTCGATCCTGATCCGAAAGCACCAGGATGTCACCCGTGTCCTGGCCAATAATATTGCGGGTTCCCTGATAGTCCACAAAGAAGAACGCCTTGTTGGGGCGGATCGGGCCGCCCAATGTCGCGCCGAACTGGTTCTGCTTGAAGGAGCCGCGCGTGGGGGAAAAGAAATTGCGGGAATCGAAATCGTCGTTGCGCAGAAACTCGAAGGCATCACCGTGGAATTGGTTGGTGCCGGATTTGGTGGCGACCATGATCTGCCCGCCGCTGTAATTTCCGTACTCGGCGTTGAAATTGCCGGTCAGGATGCGAAACTCCGCAATCGAGTCGAGGTTGGGAATGATGCTGGTGTCCTGGTAGAGCGATTCGTTGACGTCCGCGCCGTTCACCGTGAAGCCGTTGGCGGTCTCCCTTTGCCCATAAATGGAAAGCCCTCCCGCGCTGAGACCGCCGGAGACCGGGGTGGACGAGTTGGTGTAGATGGTGGCTTCTCCGGAAGGCTGTGGAGCGACGCCCGGTTGAAGCGCAAGCAGGTCCGTGTAGCTGCGGCCGTTCAGGGGAAGGCCCGTCATGTGCGATCCGGTGATGACTTCTCCTTGCTGCGTGCTCGTGGTCTCGACGTGCACGGCCGTGCTGGAGACAGTGACCTCTTGCGAAACCGAGCCCACCTGCAGCGTGGCGTCGACACTCAACGCGCTGTTCACGTCAATCACCAGGCCGGTTTGCTTGTACCCCTGGAAGCCGGTTTTCTCGATCTGAATCTCATACTCGCCGATCGGCAGCGATGGGAACGAGTAGAAACCGCGAGTGTCGGTGGTGGTTGTCTCCTTCACCCCAGTGCGCGTATTCACGGCCACCACGTTGACGGCGGGGATGACGGCTCCGCTTGGGTCAGTCACGATCCCAGAGATGCTTCCGGTGATGCTGGCTCGGCTGGCTGGCGCCAAAGCGAGCGTCAGCGCGACAAGTGCAAGGGCAGTCGGGAGGAGATTCGGGCGCCGGTGAAAAGCCGCCTGTTGGTTGTGAGTTCTGTCCGTCATGATTTGACTCCTGTTCATTGCAATCGCCCAGGTGATGCGCGATCGGTGCCCTGTCGCTGTTTGATGAAAACCAATCCCTATCAATACACAATCGCTACGGAAGGGGCAGAGAGTCAAGAGGCTTTCTGCCAGGAAGGAAGAGTGCGTTCATTGGGTTGAACAAAAAGCTGATTCCCGATTCGCCCCGCTTGCGGGGATTTCTTACTAATACAATGCCCTCTCCCTTGGGGAGAGGGTGTCCCGCTGCCGGCGTTTTCATCAGCCGGAGCGGGACGGGTGAGGGGTCTTGTCCTGGCCACAGGCAATCACAATCTGCCATCCCGCTGGTTCGGGGTCGGCTTGGCTCTGCTGCAGTTTGCGAGTTGCTCGGCGGGAACTCGCACCGGGCAAGCCGAACACGCTCGAGGCCGGACGGAGGCAGTTCAGACCGTTCGCGAAGTAACCCCTCACCCGTCCGGCGACGGCTGGAGAGAACGCCGTCGCCGGACACCCTCTCCCCACAGGAGAGGGCTGGAGAATCGAGAGGGAGATGACTGGCCAACCACGAGGGAGAGCGCAGTTTATCGATTAGCAACCCTCCGTGATGGTCGGCTCATTGGGCCGTGATTAATTCATGAGGGCTCCGACGGTACAGGCGAAACGAACGCCTCAGTTCCGCCGAAGTCCTCCCCGCGTGGAGACCTGATTTGGAAGGAAATCTCAGAGGCCGTTTGTTTGAGCGAGGTCGCCAGGCTCTCGACCCGCTCGAGGGGAATCAGTTGTGTGGTCCCGGCAACACTGATGGCCGCGAAGGCTTGCTGCTTGCTATCAAGGATGGGAACGCCGACGCACCGGACGCCGATTTCGTCTTCCTCATCGTCGAGGGCGTAACCTTGTTCACGGACCTTGCACAACTCCTTCTTCAGCCCCGCAACGGTGACGATGGTGTTGTCGTTGTGCCGGGCAAAACGTTGCGCGGTGATCAAGTGCTCGAATTGCTCTTCGGGAAGATAGGCGGCCAGCGCCTTGCCGACCCCGGTGCAGTTGACGTCCAGCCGGCGGCTCACCCAGTCGGCGCCCGCAGCCGACCCGGGCGGAGATATCCTGTCAATGATGACGGCTTCATTGCCCTCCAGGACGGCCAAGTGCACGGTGATCCCGGTTTGGCGCATCAGGTTTGTCAGCCAAGGCCGCGCCACTTCGCGCAGATCGAGGTTGGCCAACGCACTCCGGCAGAGGCGAACCAGCCTGACGCCGAAATAGAACTTGCCCGACCAGGCGCTCCTTTGCAAGTAGCCTTCCTGCTCGAGCGTCTTCAAGAGCAAATAAGTCGAGCTCTTGGGAAGCGCCAGGCTGCGGCTCACGTTCGAAATGGAAGCTCCGCGTTTCGAGTGAGCGAGGAATTCGAGCACCCTCATCGCTCGCATCGTCGATGGGACCAAATAAGTTCGCTGCGTAGCCATGGCCGTCCTCCACCAGTCGAATGCGTTCAACCTTTTGAACCAAAAAACCAAAATTGAGCCTGAGAGTCTTGACACTCAAGTGCCCAGCACGGCTATTATACCTGGGATTAACTGAGTGGTGGGCTTCCTATGAAAATTACCGGTGTGGAGGGGATTATCTTGCGTCTGCCGGAGCGGCAAGCCGTCGCAGACGGAACTCAGGATGACCTCTTGATTCGCATCGAGACCGATGAAGGCATAACAGGGTACGGAGAGGTCGACACATCTCCTGAGGTGGGCAAAGCCGTTGTGAATGCGGAGATGTCGCACGGCACTTGCTATGGGCTGCGCGAAATCCTGCTGGGCATGGACCCCTTCGACATCGAGCAGATCTGGGAACGCATGTACCGCAAGACCAATTATTACGGGCGCCTCGGCGTCGTCGTGCACGCCATGAGCGGCGTGGATATGGCCCTCTGGGACATACTTGGCAAAGCGCTCGGCAAGCCCGTTCACAAACTGCTAGGCGGAAGTTTCTGTGAAAAGGTCCGTGCTTACGCCAGTATGTTGATGCCTGAGACAGTCGAGGAAGTAAGGGAACTGGTCTGCCGTTATGCTGAGCAGGGATTTACTGCTATGAAATTCGGCTACGGCCCGCTCGGCAAAGATGTGCGAAGAGACATCGAACTTGCGGCGGCAGCAAAATTCGCCGCGGGGCGCGACATTGAAGTAATGATCGATATCGGACACGGGTACACTTTGAAGATGGCCATGCAAGCCGCCAAAGAATTTGAGGCCATCGGCATCTATTGGATGGAAGAACCCTTTCCTCCCGAGGCGATCGAGGATTACCGTCGCCTCTGCGATTTCACTTCGTTGCGCATTGCCGCAGGGGAGCAGGATGTGGGCCGGTGGACGTTCCGCCGTCTGATTTGGGATGCTCACTTAGACGTGATCCAGCCGGACATCTCGCGCGTGGGTGGACTCACTGAGGCGAAGCGTATTGCCTACATGGCCCATGAGGTCAATCGCTTGTGTGTGCCCCATGCCTTTCGAACCGGAGTGTTGGTGGCAGCTTGTCTGCATTTGATTGCCGCGATTCCGAATTCGGTGTTCCTGGAGTTTTCGGTCACGGACTCAGCCCTGCGCCGGGAACTCCTGGCTGAACCTTTCAAAGTCGTGCAAGGTCACGTGGCCGTACCGACCAGGCCCGGGCTGGGGATCGAGCTTAACAAGGAGACGCTGAAGGCGTACGCGGTTGTGTAAGAACCCAGTTTAGTGTGTCATTCCGAGGAGCCGCAGGCGACGAGGAATCTGGCAGTGCGTTGAAAAATACTCAGAGCGAGATTCCTCGCTTCGCTCGGAATGACATCCGGGCTGATTATCATGGCATCGCATTCACTTCGCAAAAACGGGTTGGGATCTTTGACGACTCTCGACCTTGAAAACCGCTGGCTCAAAGTTCGCCTGCTTCCGGACCTCGGAGCAAAGATCTTCGATATGGTTTGGAAACCAACCAAGAAGAACTTTTTGTGGCACAACCTGAGGATTCCCCCCCAGGCATATCCTGTGGAAGCGGATTTCGACAACTATTGGTGCGGAGGGTGGGACGATGCCTTTCCCACCTGCGATGAATGTGTTCTTCGAGAGCAACGCTATCCGAACCTCGGCGAACTGCGTTCCGTGCGTTGGACTGTCGATTCAGTCAGCCTCCGTGGGAAAGATATTGAGGCGCAACTTTCAGCCTTTGGCCCCATCAGCCCCGTGAAAGCAGTCAAGACGGTGACGCTCGAGGGACTCTCTCCTGTTGTGCGTATCCAGTATAGAATCACGAATCTTGGCCCGATGCGGCTTGACTTTATTTGGGGCACGCATCCTGCCCTCGCGATCAACGAGCACACGGTTCTGCACGTTCCCGCCAGGCACGCCATCGTCGCACAATGCAACCAGCCCGGATGGGGTGCGCCAGGACAGCGCTACGACTGGCCGATTCTCGAGGCGGAGGCGGGCAGGGCGGAAATGAATAAGGTCCGCAACATTCAGGCTAACCTTTGCTTTGGCCATTACGCCGTCGATCTCGAAGAGGGAGTCTACGCCGTCGAGGATTCTTCCTCCGGAGAAGGGTTTCTTCTACGCTTCCCGCTCCAGCAGTGTCCGTGCTTGTGGATGTGGCTCAACTACGGCGGATGGCGCGGCCACCATCACGTCATCCTCGAGCCCTGGACAAGCGTTCCGGTGAATCTTGCCCAGGCTTACGACCGGAAGACCAGCCGGTCGCTGGTGGCTGGGGAGGAATTTGAAGTAGAAATCAGCGCGACTGTCTATCACGCGCCGGAAAGCTGGAAGGGAGCGTTGGGGCGATTACGATGACAGGAGTCGTGCAATTCTGAGGAGAGGGGATAGAGCATGAAGCTTGAAGGTCGGGTTTCGATCATCACCGGATCTGCATCCGGTATTGGACGCGCCAGTGCCCTGGAGTTTGGCAAGGAAGGCGCCCTGGTGGTGGTTGCTGACATCAACCTGGCAGGGGCACAGGAAACCGCAAAACAGATTGAGTCCGCCGGAGGAGCGGCGCTCCCAGTTAAAACGGATGTGTCAGATCCTGAATCGGTCCAGGCCTTGGTGGAGCAAACACTGCGAACGTTTGGACGGATCAATGTCTTGTTCAATAATGCCGCTATCCAGGTCAACAAAACCGTTGAGGACACCACGTTTGAGGAGTGGACCCGAGAAATCAGCATCAACTTAGGCGGAGTCTTTCTTTGCTCGAAGTTTAGCATCCCTCATTTAAGGAAGACCAAAGGCTGCATCGTGAATATGGCCTCAGTGAACGGTTTCTTTGTTGAACCGATGTGCGCGGGCTACTGCGCCACCAAGGGTGGAATCATCGCCTTGACCAAGGCCATGGCTATCGATCATGGCAAAGAGGGAATTCGAGTGAACTGCATATGTCCGGGGTACATCGATGCGGGGTTGGCGTGGGGATACTTCGAGGTTCAGCCGAATCCTGCCGAGGCACGCCAGGCCGCCGGAAAGCTCCACGCTCTCTGGCGCATCGGTCAACCCGAAGAGGTCGCACGGGCCGCCGTGTTCCTGGCCAGCGAGGATGCTTCCTTCATGACGGGTGCGGCCCTCGAGGTGAGCGGCGGCTTTGGGGTTGGTCTGCCGCCCACAAGCTAGTGTTGCGTGCGGAAATTGCGTTTACCTGTAGCGCTGACCTTTAGGTCAGCACTTGCCGACCCTTCGCTCTGCTCAGGGCAGGCTCTAAAGGTCGGCGCTACACCGCGCAGAAAGGTTTCTCATGGTCAAAGATAGACTCGAGCGGCTGGCCAGGACTCTTCAAGTAAACGGCATCGACCATGTCTTGTTCAGTTCCTTCATTAGCCTTCGCTATTTCACGGGCTACCAGGCCACGGTGGAACTGGAACCCTCTCCCCTGACTCCGCTGTTGGGAGTATTTCTCTGGATCCGCGGCGAGCAGCCAACTCTGTATCTTGCCGACATGGAACCTGGCGACGGCATCGCGGGAGGCGTATCGCGAGAGAGTTTCTCGAGTTACACCATCGAAAAGCCTATGTTCGCGGTCGAGGACCTGTCCGCGAAACTCGTAACGAGGTTGCGGACGCTTCCACGAAGCAAAGTCGCCATCGAGCGGGAAGAAATCCCCGCTGCGCTGCTCGACGCATTGCGTGCAGATTGCCCCCAACTGGAGTTCTGCTCGTTCAAGGATATCCTCTCCACTTTCCGAATGGTGAAGGACACGGAGGAGATCGAAACCATGCGTGCAGTGCTGGCCTTGTGCGACCTCGGCCAGACAATAGCCAAGCATCAGGCAACAGCGGGCCGCACCGAGATTGAGATCTTCACCGCACTGCGCCAAGCCATGGAACTGAGGGAAGGAGGACGCGTTCCAATCATTGCGGATGTGGTTTCGGGCACACGCACTGCCCTTACGGGTGGGCCGCCTACCGCCCGGAAGCTCGAGTCTGGAGAATTGCTCATTGTTGACCTGGTTCCTCGACACCTCGGGTACTGGGGCGACAGTTGTAACACTTGCTGTGCCGGCGAGCCGAAGAAGGAATACAAAGCAGCGTTCGACGGCTTGGCGGGTGTCCTCTCGGATGCGGTCGCGGCTATACGCCCAGGGCTTAGAGCCTGCGATCTCGACCGGCAAGTGCGAAGCGGTGTGGCGAAGCTGGGAGGAAGCTATCCGCACCACACGGGTCACGGCTTAGGTATAAGCTGGCACGAAGAACCACGGATTGTTCCTTACAATACCGTTGCCCTTGAGCCCAATATGATTATTGCGCTCGAACCCGGAATGTATTTCGAGGGCCGGTGGGGTATGCGTCTGGAATACGTCCTCAGGGTTACGGAATCGGGGGCGGAACTGTTGTCGAAATACCGTCATGAGCTTTAGCGTCTCGCGTGCCCAAAGGTAACTGACAGCCCTCTCCCTTGGGGAGAGGGTGTCGCGCTCCGGCGTTTTCATCAGCCGGAGCGCGACGGGTGAGGGGTCGCTTGGTCGTCTTCGCACCAGGTGGGAGTCTCAAGTGAACGATGTCTCGAATCACAATGAATCAAAATCCGGCGCCCCGGTCCCGCGCCTGCGGCGCGTCCTGACTTTGTGGGATCTGATCTTCTACGGCATCGTGCTGATCATGCCCATCGCGCCGGTGCCCATGTTTGGAGTTGCGCAGGTCCTTTCCCACGGCCACTTCGTCACCACGATTCTGATTGCGATGATCGCCATGATGCTCACGGCCGTCAGTTATGGGAGGATGGCGACACTCTACCCCACCGCCGGCTCCGCCTACACTTATGTGGGACGCGGTCTCAATCCGCACCTCGGCTTCCTCACCGGTTGGGCGATGTTTCTTGATTACCTCATCCAACCACTCCTGAACGGTATTTACGGGGCACTCACCATCCAGCGTTTTTTCCCGTTTATCCCTTACGCACTCCTGGCTGCGATATTTGTGGGGATCATGACCTGGCTGAACCTGCGCGGCATCCGCGCCACCGCGCGCGCCAACGTCATCCTTCTCACCATCATGTGCGTGGTGATCGTAATCTTCATGATCCTGGCGGTCCGTTACCTTTTCCATATTCAGGGATGGGGCGGGGTTCTATCGTTCCAGCCTTTTTACGATCCCAAGACTTTCGACATCCGGGTGATCTGGACGGCCACCTCGTACGCGGCGCTCACCTATATTGGTTTCGACGGTGTCACCACCCTGGCAGAGGACGTTGAGAATCCCAAGCGCAACGTTATGCTGGCCACGGTCTCAGTTTGCTTGTTCACCGGAATCGTCGGGGGTTTGGAGATCTATCTGGGACAACGAGTTTGGCCGGACTACACCACTTTCCATAACACCGAGACAGCGTTCATGGACGTCACGCGCCGGGTGGGAGGGCCGCTGCTCTTTCAGGCGTTGGGTTTAGTGTTGATCCTCGCCACGATCGGCGCGGGGTTGACCGGCCAGGTGGGTGCTGCGCGCCTGCTCTTCGGCATGGGACGCGACAACGTGGTTCCGCGCAAGCTCTTCGCCTACCTTGATCCCAAACGAAATACGCCTACAAGGAACATCTGGTTAATCGGAATCGTGGCTTACATCGGAACGCTGTTTATCAGCTACGAGCAGGCGGGTGAAATTTTGAACTTTGGGGCGTTCCTGGCGTTTATGGGGGTGAACCTGGCCACCTTCTGGCAATTCGCCGTCGCGCAGCAACCCGGCCGCAAACGGCGATGGGTTGCTGATGTAGTGATGCCTCTCGTCGGATTCGTTTTTTGCCTTTGGATATGGCTGGGTCTTAAAACGCCGGCCAAGATCGTGGGGGGAGTCTGGTTCACGGCGGGATTGATTTACTGCGCCGTCAGAACCCGCGGGTTCCGCGAGCGGCCCATCATGATCGATTTTAGCGAGTCTTAGAAATCCGGTGATCGGGTGATCGGGAGATCGGGTGAACTATTTGTGATTGGTGATTTGTGAATGGTGATTGAAAAGGAAATCACAAATCACAAATCACCAATCGCAAATCCTCTATCCGGTCACCCAATTAAACGAGAGGGAAACCGCCTATGTTTGCCAACGCAACTGAAATCGAAAAGTTCATTCGCGAGAACCTCTACGTGGCCGCCGTGTGCGATATCCTGGACGGTTTGGGCTACCGCAACCAAGCGATGCATCAGCGACTGCGGCCTTTGTTGCCGGATCGGAAGAACTGCGGGTTCGTGGGCCATGCCCGCACGTTTCGGTGGATGGAAACGGATTACATCAATGAGGTTGATCCCTACGGACTTGAAATCGAGGCTGTGGATTCGCTCAGGCCCGGAGATGTGGTGGTGCACTCAACCGAT
>Ga0116102_1000734_pt1 | contig 12502 bp, 15 predicted proteins | sample June2015DPH_4_50_FD_89822 | JGI IMG/M metagenome (GOLD analysis project Ga0116102, IMG submission 89822) | Peatland microbial communities from SPRUCE experiment site at the Marcell Experimental Forest, Minnesota, USA - June2015DPH_4_40 | ecosystem: Environmental > Terrestrial > Soil > Wetlands >... | reverse complement strand
GATTCGTCGGAAGACGGAGAAGAGACCATGCCGCATGAGTGGGAGGATCACGATGATGAATTGGCGGCAGGGTCGAGTTGTCCCATGCCCGCTTGCGGTACGTTGGCGGTTGCCTACGGGTCGGGGGACGACGTTGGAGGCGAGGCTTTTCTCTTGATCGAGGTCGCGATCCAAAACAACAGACTGGTCATGCGAGAGGGCGCACATGCCCCGATATTATGACCCAGTTCGAACGGCAGTAGCTCTGTCGTGAAGTTCTGCCCAATAAGCGCGGCAAGAATCAGCTAAGCCAACCCGTTCAGGACATCCGCCAATTCTCCGGGACGCGAGACGTGAGGGCAGTGTCCGCCCGCAAGGTCAATCGGATCAATCCCCAATTGCTTCCGCACTTGCTCGCGCCAGAAGTCTGGGCGGAGTGTTCGGTCTTCCCGGCACAAGATGTAGGAGGCTGCCGCATCCGGCCAGCTTCGTAACAGACAAGTTTCGGTCAAAACACGGCGGGAATGCATCAGACTCCGCGTTGTCAGTGCCCATGCCGTTGTTTCGGGAGCGCAGTCGTGGAAGAGATAACGCACCGCAACGGTGTCATCCTTTGTAGGGTCTTTGCCGATCCAATCCGGCCAGAACATTTCAGGATTTGCTTGTAGCTGCTCCATCGGGCTCTTGTCGATTTGTGGAACGAACACACCTGAAACAATGTGACAACAATTCCTAACGAGGTGAACTCAGCGAGAGCCAAGCGTCTTCCACTTTCTGTGAGCAAGATCAATTGGTTTGGCCAGGACGGGCCGAGGCGGCGGTCCTAGTTTATATACGAAAATTAGCTCTAGAAAAAGTGCTTGGCAAGTTGAAGCGCTCCTTTTTTCCACGGCACGCGATGTGAGATTCCGGTCTTCCCCCGATATTCATCACGGTGGGCTATATACCAATCGTAGTTGCGAATCAGTGCATCTCGATTCGAGTACCGCGGCGCGAAGCTGAGTTTGGCTTCAATCCGTTCAATAGAGACAAAGCTTTTCTGCGCCGCGGTGTCGTAGATCCATTTGTAGATCGGAGAAAGGTGTAGTTGCTCGAGAAGTTTCAACGTCCAAATGGCCGGCCGTGCTGGCAAACTAACAACGTGCTTTCCGTGACCGGCGCGATCAAGCACTGCCTGGAAATTCTCACGCATGGTTCCGAACTTGTTAGCCGCCACGTTGAAGGTATCGTTCGCGCGGGCAGGATCGAGGGTCGCACAGAGGTGGATTGCTTCGCACAAGTCTTCAACATCCAGCAACTGATAGAGATTGTCTCCCGATCCAAGGATAGGGAAATTCCGGCCCTCATAAGCCCAGTCGTAAAGCAGTTCGAACACACCCAATCTCTCGGGTCCGACGAAACTCTTTGGCCGTAGCACAGGAACGCAGTGTCCCGCAAGGCGGAAAGTAAGGCAGTGCCTCTCGGCCGCAATTTTCGCTTCGCCATAGGGCCCCACGCCTTGCAGTGGGTCCTCTTCAAGTAGTGGATGGTGTTTCGGAATCCCGTAAACTGAAGTGGATGACGTGAAGATTACGCGCGACACTCCTTGGCTGAATGCTGCCTTTAGAACGATGCGCGTGCCCTCTGCATCGGTTGAAAAGATGTCCTCCGGTCGGCTTAAGGGAAGAGCTGCCGCGGCGTGAACGACGACCTCCACGCCAGCCATGGCGCGCTTCATCGTGTCGCGATGGCGAACGTCTCCAGCAATAATCTCCAGAGCACTGCGTTCCGGGTAGTCAAACGGCGCAATATCCAGCGATCGCACCTTATGCCCACGCGCCAGAAGGTAACGACACAGATTAATGCCGAGAAAACCCGAGCCACCGGTAATCAGAAAGAGAGAGTTCGCCACGGCTTCTCCTCTCCGATGGAACTCAAAAGCTGGATCCAAGGGTTACCACATTGTTGGGTAGTGGGGTCATAGCGCTAAAGCACCACTACTCATTGTTGCTGGGTGCGTTCGGCCATAGTAGAATTCTGAATCTTACGGTTTCAATTCTACTCACCACCATCCTGTTTTGAAATTCAACACCGCGAGACGCCTACATGCAACGTAACCTTATCGGGGTTTTTATTTCTCTGGTCGTTTTTTCGCATATTGCAAATTCGGGTGACCGCACTAGCACGACTGTTTGGGCGGAAGAATTAACCCGTAACATTCCAGCGAGGATCGGCCAGAAGCTTACCGGGTCCCAGTTCGTGGAGTACGTCTCAAAGATGAACCCACGAGAACGGGAACAGGCAATACGAGACGAGATTCTAAACGGCAATTTCCCCGAGTTTCTCAGGAAGCTAGTCCCTGTTGAACTCCATTGCAAATTGCAGAGTGGCAAGAGCCTTACTGCAACTATCTTTGTCGCGCCTGACTATCTTGCCATCGGTTCAGATGCTGATTTCCTGCGAATTCCTATGAATCTCCCTACGGCCGCAGCAATCGCAGACCGTTTCGGATTTATCTTGCCGACCAAGAAAATGGTTGACGCCATATATGTTCAATCTCGCTATCATCTCGTCCCGCAGCCTCTGCCAGCGGGCCCTCAGATGAGATCCACGGCGTACTATTGGACCCATAATCAGATGATTGAAGATCAGGCTCGCGCCCTCGGCCTGCGGCTAGGAGAACTGGTCTCGGGGGACAAGAAGGACGTCGTGATGACGAACCGGTTGGCCGCTCATGTTGGACGCATTGCAATTTACGGCTGGCATCGTGGGCCTAGGCAACCGATTCAACCGTTGAGCACAGTTCATGGCGCTAACTACGCAGACTACAGCCACGGAATTCGCCTGGTTAGTGAAATGGCCTTGATCGAGGGTAAGCTTCGATCGGTCTACGACATTTTGCGTGATCCATCGACAGCCACAGTTCTCAGCGACGAAGGTCCTATTCCCCGCAATTGGGAATTCCTCTCACCCCTCCAAGACTCGCCAACAATCGCGATGGCCTCGAGCAACTGAGGAACGCGGACGAGACCATACATAGGGAGACCGCAATTCTCAAGCCGTAGAATCAGTTTCCCCGTTTCCTGGATTTCTGAGTTGTCTTCAGTTCAGGGTTTTGCAACAGCGAAAACCCAGATGATAGTTGGCATGACTGCGTTCATCCATCACGCGGGTTCCATGCCAAAACGGAGCACGCCAGCGACACCAGTCCTCATGAGCTCTAATGGTATCGAAAATGAACCAGCTGCCTTTCATCTCGGTATAGCCTAGCTCGTTGCTGCCGAGGCTCGACATTTGACTTTCATTGAGCGGTAGATTCATGTGTTCCGCCGCATTGCCGTTGAGATCGTAGACGTCGAGCGAACTGCGGCACCCGGGAAAATCTCCCGTCGGATATGTGTTGGAGCCGCATCCTGTCCAGCTTCCTCCGTTGCAACCCGGAGTCTTTTTGCTTCCCGTAGCACAGATACCCTTTTGATAGGTCGGGCCGTAGCTCCAGGATTTCGTTGCGCTGTACGCTTGGTTGTGGGCAAAACGCATGCGACGAATCGCCTCTTCCGGGCTCACTCCCTTGGCAAGATCGAAGCGGTAATCCGGGCGTTCGAGATCCCCCGCGCACGCGCCTTCCCATTCATGGGCATCGCATAAGCGCTTACCCATGGCCCAACAAATCTCCGCAGCCTCGCGGGCTCGTACCCAAACCACCGGATAAGTACACGGGATGTCGGGGAATTCAAATTGATCGATGCAGACCTTGGCGTCTTCCGCTTTTTGCTTCGAAGGGTGATAGAGGGGAGCCATATACTTGGCCTTGCAGGTTTTCTCAAATTTCGGATTCTCGTATCGCACTCCCATGCTGCTCAGTTTTGCATGACACGCCCCGGGCGTTACCGGGTGCTGAGTTATCGCCGGATTTCCTTGCCCAATGTAGCCCGACTTGGCAAATATCTTCCGAATGGCATCGATCTGGTCGTTCGATAGGCCATGGACGTCTTGCAATTGCCTGAACAGAATTTCATTTTGCTGCTGTAGAGCTTGCGGGGAAGCAAAGTCGAAACCGACGAGACACAGGATCCCGAGGATGCCCAGCAATCCCGAAGCCAATGCATGTCTCATTTGCATCTTGCGACCTCCCTATCACGGATTGCGTCGCGTTAGATAAAAGAAATCCCTATTATCCGGATAGCCAAGAAAACGCGGAACAGGTGTGCCCGAATCGGACTTTTCCACTTGACTCATTCCACTTATAAGATGGTCAACGAACAGTTGCGACCCGACCCGCCGATAAACCGCGAGATATGTGTGCTCCAAAGCATTCATGTCCAACAGCATTCCGTAGCGGCATTGGTAAGCTTGGAATACGCGAGCCATGGCGGAAGGCGTTGCATCAGAGAACACGGCGTAAAGCAGGAAGCGCTTTCTGCCATTCCACTGCAGAGCGACGCCAGAACGAATCGTGCGTAGTTTCATATCCTCGGAACCGGACCAGTTCCCGGGTCCCCAACTGTTCACCAATCGACCAGGAACTGTTGACTGAGACTGTTCATCGAACTCAACCACAGGTACCCCATTTTGCCGCGCATACTTGATCTTGGCTAAGATCTGATCATCCTGCCCCGCCCACGTTTTCATTTGTACCGAACCGTCATCGAGTACAAAGATCGTTGCCAGACCCGGCTGAAGCTTGCTGAACACCACGCCATTTTCCATGAACCCGTAGTGGCTACCGTAATTCTTCGAAGCGAGATCTCCATACTTGAAGGCCCCGTGGATGCGCTTAAACCCACCTGTAAAGGTGGCCACGGTTCTCCGGGCATATTCAGGATTGATCAGGCCGGTTGAGACGAGCGGGGAAATGGTTCCGATGCCATCCGGACCGGGAAGTTTCGGATCCTTGATTCCAGGTTGAATGTGCTCGGACCAATCCACAGCGGGATGCTCCGTACCGAGTGCGTAGGCCAGATCGAAGCGATCGAGGTCGAAAGCGACGAGATAGCAAAGCGCCGAGCCCTCGACAGTGTCGAGGCTGCTGACCGTTGCTTTATGGCTTTCCAGGATCGCTTCGTCGATTAACTCCGGCTCGATAAGACTGACGTAGATGCCAGGATTCCCGCTTGCTGAGTACCATGCGCCGGGGCGCATGCCGCCATTTTCCGAGGTTTCCAAAGCGAGTCCGAGGTCGCTGGGCGTCAAAAGCCGGTCAACGTATTTCGGATCGGTGACGGCGGGAAGAGGAAGATCGCCTTGCATTTCTCGATTTAGAGCGGCTGAGCCTTCGTGTTCTGCCGTACGCATCTCCGCGGTTTCGCGGTGGCTATCTTCCAAGAGGTGATGAAAAACTGTGATGATCGTCTCGCCGCCCCATACCTGCTTGCGCAAAAATTCGGCCCCGGCCTCCAAACTTGTGCGATGCCCCTTGACCGGGTTTCTCAGGAATAAGCGGGTGTCACACAGCGGGGCGTAGATCAGTTGCGAGTTCTTCGCCTGGTTCAGGGTGCTCGTTGCTCCACCTTCGAAGAGATTGCAGGGATATCGCGCCTTCCCCTCCAATATCTCGATTCCAGCCGGATATTTCGAGTCCAGACTGAGCGTTCGAGAACGCGGTTCGGGATTTTCTAAGTGATAGGAGGATTCAGAACCGTCCTGCCAGGCGACCTTAAGCAGATACCACACGTTGATTGTCGGATTCAGGTTGATCAGCGTTGCCATTCCCTCGGCACCCGCGCCCGATCTGATAGGACTCGAAGTGGTCTGTCGAAACTGCTGCAGCTCCAAGATCGTCTTCGGCACTGCATCTGCATATTCCGCCGCTTGGTTTCTGGGGGGGATGACTTCCTGGCTAACAACGTCCTGCCCTCGCGCTGATAGCAGCATGCAGAGGCTGGCAGCGGATAGGGCAAGCAAAGGCAGCCAGACGTTCCAACCGAGTCGTGCGGAAACCTTAGTTCCTGAAAAGAGGAAGACAACTCGTCGCATCAGACAAACACACCAAACGTTACCGAGGCGGTGCGGATATCGGCAATGCCGCCTTTCCCCTCCACCGCATATCCCATTGGCTCGCATATTAGATAGCCAGCAAAGCCGTGCAGGACATCAGTAAAATCAGAATTCGACTTGTCCGGTCGCGCAGCGCGAATACCAGGGGATCGTCAATCATTTCCCCGCGATGTGCCACCAGCCACATATGGCCGACCCAATAGAGCAGCAACGGACAGAGAAACCACATTAATTCCGGTCTCCTATAGAGAGTCTTGGCTGTACTGCTTGAGATGTAAAGCGCGAGCACTAAAACCGCCATATACCCACTGGCTGTACCCTTGGAGGCCAGCAACTCTGCATCACTGATTTCATAGCTTCGTGCTCGGGCGTGATCTCCTTCGACGCTGCGCATGACTACGAGTTCGTCATAACGCTTCACCAATGCTAGGCTGAGAAAAAAGAACATGGAAAATGCCAACAACCACGCCGATGGCCAGATCGCTACTGCTATTGACCCTGCCATAATCCGCAGCGTGTAGAGACCAGCTAGGACAATGACGTCCAGGAGGGCTACCCTTTTTATGTAGAGGGAATAAGTAAGGCTAAGTACGAAATAAAGTAGCAAAACTTCGAGTAAGGATCGCGAAACCACAGCGGACAGGAGGCAGCCAAGAATGAACAGGACAGGGACCATAACGAAAGCGTAAGAAACCGGTAACCTTCCTGACGCAAACGGCCGTTGCGACTTCCTTGGATGGCGGCGGTCATCCGACAAATCCAGCAGATCGTTGACGAGATAACCACTTGATGCACAACAACAGAAGGCCGCGAAAGCAAGAAGTGACCTTTTCAAAAGCGCTGGTTCATAGAAACGGTGGGCCGCAAAGACCGGCACAAACACAAGAAGGTTCTTGAGCCATTGCTGAGGCCGCAGAGCGTTCAAATATTCAGCGACGTTGGCGCCACGATCTTCGAATACGCTCTGAACCTCTGCCACTCTTGCAACGTGTCGCAATAACCGCGGCTTGGGATTGACCACGATCGCTTTCCTCGCCGAAGACCACACTGCAACGTCACTGCTTCCATTGCCGGCATAGTCGAAACCCCTCTCGCCAAATTCACTTGCAAGACGCTCTCGTTTGTGTGCTCCGGAGAGATTGGTGCTCCCATCACTGGCCAGCACTGAATCGAAAAGCTTCAGATAGTCCGCCACCTGTTGGGCGAGTCGTTGATCGCTGGCCGTTGCGAGAATGATGGAGCGTCCCTTTTCATGCTCCACGCGGAGGTACTCGAGAAGACCTACACGATACGGCAGCAATGCGACATCGAGCGGGGCGCGGCGGGCAATTTCGCACTTTAGATGTGCTCGCCCCTCGAGCAGCCAGAAAGGAAGAGCAAATAATGAGAGCGGCGCTTGCCGCAACAAGCTAAAGAGAGACTCGAGCAAAAGATCCGTCTTTAGGAGCGTACCGTCGAGATCTACGACGAGCGGCGGCAACAGACTGGATGGCACGAGGAGTTTCGTGCTCTGTTGTTCGGAGGCGGGTGCTGCAGTGTCGGGCCTCATGACTTTGCCTCACGTCGTCGTATCCCACAAAGTTATCGTAGCTCTCACCAAAGTGAGCCGCTGTGAGCTGTATCACGAAGGGCAAGGACGATACCCGAGGAAATCGGCACCGTTGTGCGTCAAGTCACAATGAGTGTGCCACGTACGTCACAGACCCCTGTGCGATCGGGGAGTAGACTACAAATAGTCCTATTGGCGCGGATGGGGTGCTGTCATGGTCGCCAACTGTAGCAATCCCTCGTGTTCCGCCTCGTTTCGGCATCTCAAAGAGGGCAGGCTCTTTCGCCTTGAAAACGACCCTGCGCTCCGCTCGAAATCCAACCGGCTGGAGTACTTCTGGCTTTGCCATCGCTGCTCGTCTGCAATGACCCTGCATCTGAGAGAAGACGGAACAGTGGTAACGGTTCTGCTCCCAGAGGCGATTCGTGGTGTCCCCGATGGTGTCGCTCTCACCTCGGCAGATCGAAAGAAAGGGTTATTGCTCCGTACGGTTAGCTCTACTTTGCCAGAGCACCTCGGAGGTCGTGCAAGAACACGGTTGAAAGAGGCACACCATGCCAGATGACTGGGACGAGCGCGATGATGTAGTTGCGGCAGCGTCGATTTGCCCGATGCCCGACTGCGGTGCGTTGGCGTTTGCCTACAGGTCAACGAACGGCGTGGGACGTGACCATTCCGAGCCCTGGGAGTTCACCTGCCCGCGCTGCGGGATCGATTTTACCGTCCCGGAAGATGAACTAATGTTTCAGTCGGTGCCCAAGGAATGGCTATTAGCGAGGGTTCAAGCCGCATAGCCCAGTGGCAAGAATGGGCCAAAAGAGGCCGTCAACCATTACCTACAAAGGAGTGACACTACAATGAAACCTACGCACACAATGCCGACTCCGCTAAAGACAATCACCCAAACAACCGAATCTACCAGTGAGCTTCAAGAGCAAATTCGTCGTCGTGCCTACGAACTTTACGAGCAACGCGGGAGAGACGATGGACACGAACTGGACGATTGGCTGCAAGCAGAGTCGGAGCTGACTCAACAGAAGGCAAAGACAGTCGCGGCATAGAACCAGCATTCGCGCAGGGCTCACTTCAGGCTGAAATAGACGACGCAAAGCGGTGTTGGATTTTGTCTCAGCCGCGCTCTTCACATCCCGAGGCTCCCCAACATGACGCGACGCGGGCATCATAACGGTCCCCCGTTCGATTGCGAGTATTGTCTTAGCAGGGACCTTTCAGAGTTCGGAGCTTACACGTTCAGGGTTAGGACAAATGAAGAGCTTGCTTATCTCGGTTAACTACGAAGTGGGCGTCGAGATGCCGCTGCCCCTGGGGCTGGCGTGCGTCGCCGCTGCGACTGAGAAAGCTGGCCACGAGGTGCTCTTACTGGCTGCCACGTCCACCACCGACTGGGAATCGGCCATCCGGGAGAGGATTGGAGAATTCCGTCCCGACGTTATCGGTATTTCGGTCAGGAATATCGATGATCAGAACATGCAGGCACCGCACTTCCTTCTTGAACTACTGCGGAAGGTCGTGTCCGTGTGTCACAGCGCTTCGCGGGCTGCCGTTGTGCTCGGCGGCGCAGGCTACAGCATTTTCCCCGAGAGCGCCCTGAAGTACCTGGGGGCTGATATGGGGATTCAAGGCGAAGGCGAGGTGGCGTTCCCTGCGCTCCTATCGTGGGTGGAGCATGGTGCTCAAGAAGGCGCACCTCCTTCGTTTCATCTGCCGGGAAGGTCACCGACGGCAAGGGGCTTTGCTGAGAACCTCGATGTGCTCCCCATGCCTGAGCCCCGCCTTTGGCTGCATTCCGACGACAACCCCAGCACACGGATTCCGGTCCAGAGCAGACGAGGATGTCCCCTGGACTGTATTTACTGCTCGACCAGTGCGATTGAAGGGAGACCAGTCCGCCAACGCTCTGCGGAATTGGTCGTAAGGTGGGTGGCAGAGCTGCGCGAATGCGGATTCCGCAATTTTCATTTCGTGGATAACACCTTCAATCTGCCGCTTTCGTATGCAAAAGAGCTTTGCAGAAAGATGATCCAGGCGGACCTTGGGATCGATTGGTGGTCTATTGTTTATCCGAAATGGGTGGACATCGAATTGGTCGAGCTGATGGCCAAGGGGGGGTGCACTCAGGTAAGCCTCGGTTTCGAAAGCGGGTCAGAACCGATGTTGAGGCAGCTAAAGAAGGAGTTCAACACCGTCGAGGTAAAAGTAATTTCTGAATTATTCGCTGACGTGGGCATAAAGCGGCAGGGATTTCTCTTGCTAGGAGGGCCCGCAGAAACAAAGGAGACCGTCGAGGAGAGCCTGGAGTTTGCCGAGTTTCTGCACCTTGACGGGCTGAAGGTCACAGCAGGACTGCGAATCTACCCGCGCACGGCACTCGCAGGAATCGCAGTAGCGGAGGGGCTGCTCCGACCGGATGACGATCTCCTTTTGCCGCGGTTCTATTTGATGCCTGCGCTGCGGGATTGGCTCCCAGAACGAATTGCTGAATACAATGGTCTTTGAGTCTGTTGCCCGCTAGTTCTGAAATCGGGGACGACACCCAGTCTCGCTCCGACCGCAATCGCTTGGCTAAGACAGGGGGCCAGACTAGAGCGAGACTGCACTCTTTTGACGCTTCCTGCCTGCGCCCCTGAAAAACGCCAGTGCGCGATCAACACACATGCGCACGATCCCTATGATCGCAGCCCCGATAATAACCAGGACTACACAGCCCATTGGATCAATCATGCTTAGCATGGCTCAAGAACCGCCACTGTCGCTGGCTACCTTCCATTGTTCTGGTGCGTTCTCGCGCTTAAATGAGCGCTGAGTCGATGGAGCTGAGATGCCTCCTCTCGACATATATTGCGCCCGTTGTGTCGGAGCCAAAACTAGAATTCGAATCACAATTTCCACAGACTCACCGAAGCGGGTCAACGTGAATCAGGTCGTCGTCTGTGGGTTCGAGCTCAACTGAAGCCGAGCACAGGATGTGGCGCATATGGCTCCTCAAGAGATGCAACCTCTTCCGGCGTCAGACGGAGCGAAAGCGCTGCTACGGCGTCCTGAAGATGATGCGGCTTGGTTGCGCCAACAATGGGCGATGTGACCGGCTTGCTGAGCAGCCAGGCGAGAGCAAGCTGCGCGCGGGCAACACCACGTTGTTCTGCGACCTGACCCAGACGGTCCACAACTCTGCGGTCAGCTTCTTCGGTCTGCGAGTACATGCTCTTCCCGAACTGGTCCGTTTTGTAGCGTCTGGTGGGTTCGCCTTGCCACGGACGAGCCAGGCGGCCACGCGCGAGAGGGCTCCAGGGAATAACGCCGATACCCTCGGACTCGCAAAGCGGGATCATCTCGCGCTCCTCTTCGCGATAAAGCAGGTTGTAATGATTCTGCATCGAGATGAAACGGGTCCAGCCGCGAAGGTCGGCGAGATAGAGAGCTTTGGTGAATTGCCAAGCGTGCATGGACGAAGCGCCGATATATCGCACCTTGCCGGATTTCACCACATCGTGCAGCGCCTCCAGCGTCTCTTCGATCGGCGTTTCGTAATCCCAGCGGTGAATCTGGTAGAGGTCAACATAGTCGGTCTGCAGACGGCGGAGGCTCTGGTCGAGTTCGTAAAAGATGGCCTTGCGGGAGAGACCATGGCCGTTGGGTTCGTCGCGCATGACGCCGTGGACCTTAGTGGCGATGACGACGGCTTCGCGGCGGATATTGGCCTTCAAGAACCGCCCAAGCACCTCCTCGCTGGCACCGCCTGAATAAACATTGGCCGTGTCGAAGAAGTTGATCCCGAGATCAAGCGCCTGACGAAAGAAGGGTTCGCTCTCTTCTTCGTTCAGAGCCCAGGCATGGCTGCCAGGTTTAATTTTACCGGTGGCGGGGGCCCCGTAGGTCATGCAGCCGAGACAGATGCGGGAGACCTTGAGGCCGGTTTTGCCAAGATTGACGTAGTTCATTGCTTCTCCTGAAGGGGCATAGCTGTCTCAAGCCATTGTGGCCCGGTGGAGTCTTCGTTCAGAGCCCAGGCATGGCTGCCAGGTTTAATTTTACCGGTGGCGGGGGTCCCGTAGGTCATGCAGCCGAGACAGATGCGGGAGACCTTGAGGCCGGTTTTGCCAAGATTGACGTAGTTCGTTGCTTCTCCTGAAGGGGCATAGCTGTCTCAAGCCATTGTGGCCCGGTGGAGATGTGTGCTTCTTTTGAATAAAAGCATACTGCCAAATGAAGGATTGAACCTATGCCAGATTTCCACCGAACGTTGTATCGTCATAATGTTTGTCACCATCGGGTTGAATATGCTTTTGATTAGAGGTGCTTCCGGACGTGTCGCACGACGTGCTGCTGCGTTACTGGCGCAAAGAGGATATTGTTTGCGCCTCAAGACGCGCACTCCACAACAAGCGCCAAAACTGGATGGTGCAGAGCTGACTCGCGGCGACTTCGCGGAACCGGCAACACTGGATGATGCCTTCGCTGGCGTGTCCACCGCCTGCTGTCGCGCCTCTCGCCTTTCCCCGAACCTCCTCCGGTGCTCGATATCACTAAAGCGTGTCAACGCTTCTCCGGGGCCGCCAATCCTGCCGCATTGAGGATTACCGCTACGGCCCGATCGATACCCGCGTCCGAATTGATCATCAAATGGTAAAGGTGCCGGTCGGTCCAATCGCTGTGGTAGTACGTGCGAATGTATGCTGCGCGGATGCGGTCGAACTCGTCGAGAGACGCTTCGCACTCAGTGTTCGTAGGATACCGATTTTGGATCCGCTTGAGTTTCTCCTGCCTTGAGCCGTACACGAAGACATGGAAAGCATCCTCACGTTCCTGCAGGACGCACTGTGCTCCGCGACCCACAATCACGCACTGCCCCAATTTGGCAGCCTCACGAATTACGATTGCGCTGAGTTCGGCCAGGTAGTCCGGATCGACGACGTCGGGAGCAGGACCGGACCAGGGATAAGCATTGCCCAGCCAGAATACCTTGAGCAGTCTCGCAAT
>Ga0116102_1000733_pt1 | contig 12505 bp, 10 predicted proteins | sample June2015DPH_4_50_FD_89822 | JGI IMG/M metagenome (GOLD analysis project Ga0116102, IMG submission 89822) | Peatland microbial communities from SPRUCE experiment site at the Marcell Experimental Forest, Minnesota, USA - June2015DPH_4_40 | ecosystem: Environmental > Terrestrial > Soil > Wetlands >... | reverse complement strand
TCGACTATGTGGTGAACGGTAAGATGATTGGCGGCTTCGCTCTGGTCGCCTGGCCCGCGGAGTATGGCGTGTCGGGAGTCGGGACTTTTGTCATCAATCACGACGGCGTGGTTTACGAAAAAGACCTGGGGGCCGGAACAGCCCTGCAAGCACGACAGATGACACGTTTCAATCCCGACAAGTCCTGGCAGCAAATGGTCCTCGAGTAGTAGCAACGCGCGTGATCGAGCGGCGACGGAGGCTTCCGGTAATCTTGAGCCTCTCCGAAAGGCTCGTGCAGAATCCGCCACAACGCGTGCAGTCTTTGCTCCGCCAGCCCGGGTCGTCAGACCTGTGCATTCCACGGACACCTTTGCCAGCTTCTCAGGTCCTGGCTGAGATATAACCGTGGTCGCCAGTGAGGATTCCATGACTTGCGCTCGCCTGCATCTCATGATCGACAAAGGAGATAATAAGGACCCGGTGTTTGACGATAGGACTCCACTTCCACCTGCTCATTTCGGTTTGCCAGGCGCTTGCCAATCTGAGCACTGGAGCGGCAGGATTCGCTAGGTCATCCGGCGCGGACTTCGAGTTGCATTACTTTAGAGCGAGTTGCAATCGAGGCAACCCTAATGCGAATAATTGAAGTCCTAACAATAGCAAGTCTCTTCTTGCTTCCCGGAGCCATTGCTCGTGCTTACGCGGAGGCACCACACGGGGAAGAGAAGCAACCGGCACAGCAACAGGCAAGACCGGCACAGCAGCAAGCTAAACCGGCGCAGCAACAGGCTAAACCGGCGCAGCAACAGCAACGCGCACAGCAACAGGCTAAGCCGGCGCAGCAGCAACAGGCTAAGCCGGCGCAACAACAACAACGCGCGCAGCAACAGACTAAGCCGGCGCAGCAACAGCAACGCGCACAGCAACAGGCTAAGCCGGCGCAGCAGCAGCAACGCGCACAGCAACAGGCTAAGCCGGCGCAGCAACAGGCTAAACGAGCAGAGCCGGCCCATGGGCGGATTCCCGACGACCGCTTTCGCGCCAGTTTCGGTCGTGGCCACACGTTTCATGTGAACCGCTCCGATTTCGCGGGCTCATCGCGACGTTTTCAATATGGCGGTTTTTGGTTCGCCATGGTTAACCCGTGGCCTGAGGCATGGCTCTACACTGATGACGTTTACGTTGACTATATAAACGGCGGGTATTTCCTTTGCGATCCCATTCATCCCGGCGTGTATCTTTCAATCACTGTGGGTTGACGCATCGGTTGTGGCCGCGGGCCGCCTGGGGTTGCGCGTTCTGAATCAAGCTTCAGAGAGTCGATCTTCACCCATCCTCCGAGAAAGGGCGAATGCTGTCGGATGTTTGTGGAGTGCGGGTTTACCACTGGGCTGGCGGAGTAAAGACAGCACTTAGTATTGACGGTTCTGCGCGTGGCTTTCGCAAGGGCGCCGCGCGCCGGACCAGCCGACCCCGGAAGCCAAGCAAACGTTCATCCCGCTGAGGATTGGATGCCGGATTGCAGAAAATAAGATGAGCTCCGGCCGTTCTGGCGCCGAGCTCACGTTTCGAAAGGAAAGACCTACGATGTTGATACTAATTATCATTGTGCTATTGGTATTAGGTGCCGGCGGCGGGTACTATGGCCATAACCGCTGGGGCTACCGTGGAGGCGCGGGCACAGGGCTCGGCACCATTTTGGTGGTTCTCCTGATAGCCTACCTGCTGGGCGCTTTCCGCTGAGGCTATGCCTACTGCTCACGACCCTATCTATGTAGACCGGTGGGTATCCGAAAACTGGTTTAGCATAACTGGCACGTGTCGGACGGACGCCTGATTTCAATAAGCTGATTGGTCGTGCGCGTTTTCAAAGCGACCCTTTCGTTGCATCAAGCCAAACCTGCTGTCACGAACATAATGACAGTCGCAATCAGCATGACAGCAGCACACGTCCACCCAAGCCAGCGAAGCAGAGGCCCGTTCCGGCGCTCGCCCATTACGTCGGCCCTGCTGGTGAGCAGCACCACAAGGACAAGGAGGGGTGGCGCGAGTGCTCCGTTGAGCACCGCCGACCAGAAGAGCATCTTGACGGCGTTCAGCCCGGCGTAATCCAAGCCGAGTCCGAGCGCCATCGCAAAGGCAATTACGGCGTAGAAGCCGTGAGCGAGGGGAGGGTGCACCTCCAGCGAGCCGACCCAGTCGGCAGCTTCTGCGATGGCGTAAGCGCAAGATCCGGCCAAGACCGGGACTCCGAGCATGCCGGCTCCGATCAAACCCAGGCTGAACAGCCAGTACGCGCCGTTGCCGGCCAACGGACGTAGCGCCTCGGCAGCTTCGCGCGCTGTGGAGATGGTGGTTTTGCCGTGCGCATGCAACGTGGCGGCTGTCGCGAGAATGATGAAGTACATTACCAGGTTCGAAAAGAACATGCCAGTGAGGACGTCAGTTCGAGAACGCCGCACTTCCCGATTGGACGCGCCTTCCCGCTGTGCGACGGTCGACTTGCCTAAGGCGATGTCCTCCTCCACTTCCTCCGCGGCCTGCCAAAAGAAGAGATATGGCGAGATGGTAGTCCCCAGGATACCGACCAGCGTGGCCCAATACGCCGCGGACCACTGCACACGTGGAATCAGGGTCGCCTTCAAAACGGCGGGCCAGTCCGGGTGCGCGAGAAATGCAGCAGCGATGTAGGCAAACAGGACGAGGGTGAGCCACTTGAAGATCCGGGCGATGAGTCGATAACTCGTCCAGAACAACAGGCATACAAGGACGATCGCGTAGGCGGGCTTCCAATAGAGCGGCCTGACACCGGTCAGAAGTCCCGTGACGTCCGCCATGCCACCTAGATCCGCGGCAATGTTGAAGATATTGGCGATGATGAGCAGCGCACAGGCGCCCCACAGAACCCACCGTGGATAGCGCACTCGAATCACGCCTGCCAGCCCGAGCCCGGTGACCATGCCAAGGCGGGCACACATGATTTGTACGGCCGCCATTAGAGGGAAAGAGAAAACCGCGGTCCACAAAGGCGCGTAGCCGAACGCGGCACCGGTGATCGAGTACGTCGCGATGCCGGATGGGTCATCATCCGCGGCGCCGGTAATCAATCCGGGGCCAAGATTCGAAAAGAATCTGCGAAAGCGGCCCTGTAGGACAAACGCGCGTCTGGCCGCCTTGGCGCCTAGAGAGTTCTGACTCAATGGACCCCCGATCCATCCCCCCTGATTCTAAAGCACTCCGGTTCAAGGACCGGTTGAATCCGTGTGTGAGCCTGAAGACTTAATGCCGGGCTGGCGGTTCTTCTACAGAGCGAAACCAATCCTCATGATCAATCTCGCGTCAACCTCCCAGGTACTCGACGTGGGCGTACGTGCCTAACCGAGGGTTGTATCCGAGATACCAGCCAATATGGTCGGGGTCCTCGTAAATGACGATCTGATCGCCAGTCCAGTTCCAGTCCGCGACGATGTTGTAGTCGAACGGAGCGACGTCCCAGAAGAAATTGCCGAACCAGAAGCGCTCCCGGTTTCCCCCTCCCAGCGCGAATGCACTTCCAAAGCCACCGCCGAAGTGCCCGTGTGCCCACGGCTGAGCGAGGTGGTAATGCGGATCGCTAGGGCCGCTATCATGTCCGACCCATCTATCGTTTTTGGCGTCAACGTGCGGAACGCCCGGATGGCCTTTCCTATCCACGGCAACATGGTTCTCCGTCGCGGCAGCGTGCTGCTGACCTCGTGCCGGCTTGGCAGCCCTCGCGGGAGCAGGACCGTGAGCGGGAATGTGCCCCCCGCCCACCGCCGCGGGGTGACCGCCGCCTCGTGACCCGCCACCGCCGCCTCTATTCTGCGCAAAAGCAGCCAGGCAAATTAGAACCGTTAGCCCTAAGATCTTCTTCATCTGCATACACTCCTGGCGAAGCACCAAGCACGCGTTTAGCCAACTTGCTGATTTAGCCGGAAACTACGCGGCGTGAGCGAGTGCGCACGGCCAAGTGCAAATAATGCTTCCGATAGTGCAGTTTTGGCCGCTTGAGCACGTCGTGAGCCAGCGACCCGCACGTTGTCCACGCTCTCGATTCACAAATGGAGGCCAACGTGCCCTATTTTCCCGGTTGGAGCAAGCATGGGCCAACCATCCCAGACTCTTGGAGGAACATCGTGACGACTTTAAAGACAGTAACGGAAACGGCGGCGGACCTTGGCAAGCAGGCCAGAGAATCAATTGAGGAGTTGGGCCGGTCCGCCGGCAGGAAATTGGATGAGGCGCGGGACGAGACAGGGGGTGCACTGCATTCGGCTGCCTCCTCCGTTCGCAGAGCAGGACGCGAGGGCTCCGCGGCAATCGACAACTGCTCTACCCGCACAGCCGATCGACTGGATGCCACGGCATCATATATCGAAGATCATGACCTCGGGGATGCATTCACCGGCTTGCGAAGGTTTGCTCGCCGTCATCCGACAAGCTCTCTGGTAGCTGCGGCCGCGATCGGCTTTCTAGCCGGATCCGCCTTAAGCCGAGTGACACACTCGTGCGGAAGAGCGCCTCAACGGTCATAACTGCAGCTCTGGCGACAGGCCTCGCGCCAACAGACGCGTTCGTCCCAGGTTGTTTTACGTCTCCGCCCATCTAAGACTCAAATCACGCATCGACCAGTGGTCGCATCGAGCGCGGCGGCACAACTGGATCAGAACCGCAATGAAACAGGCTGTTCACGAACCGGGAGTCGCCGTCTTCTCCTCTTCGCGCAGTGCGGCGATCCGGTTTTGCAGGGTCCGCAGGCTGATTCCCAACATCTCGGAGGCGAGTTTGCGGTTGCCGCGCACGTGATCGAGGGTGAGCTTAATGTACGCCTCCTCGATCTTTGTGAGTGGCTGGCCTGGCTGCAGCATGATCGGACCCTCATAGCCCGATGCCAGCCGGGAATGCGACCCTGGGCTTGTACCGAACGCAGGGGAAGGCAGGTTCGTCAACCGGATCAAACCCTGGCCTGCCATGATGGCGGCGCGCTCCAGGACGTTGCGCAGCTCCCGCACATTACCCGGCCAATCATGCCGATGAAATAGATCCATCACTTCGGCATCCAGGCCGGTCACGCGCGTCGAGTGTTTCTTGTTCAGATTCCGCAACATGACTTCGGCGATCGGCGGGATATCTTCTTTATGTTCGCGCAGCGGCGGAATTTCGATCTGGAATACACTCAACCGATAGTAAAGCTCTTCGCGCAAATGCGTGCCGAGTTGGTGACTGGTGGCGGCAAGCACCCGTACGTCCACCGGGATTTCGTGCTTACCGCCAAGCCGCCGCACACGCAAGTCCTCGAGAACGCGCAGCAGCTTTGGTTGCGTAGACGGCGGCATCTCGCCGATCTCATCGAGAAGCAACGTGCCCCCGTGAGCCTGCTCGAAGCACCCGGCCGAACGCTCCATGGCTCCCGTAAACGCGCCCTTCTCGTGGCCGAATAACTCGCTCTCGACCAGAGTTTCGGGTAAGGCGGCTGCATTGACCGCGACGAAAGGCCCATCACTGCGAGGGCTGCATTTATGGATCTCCCTTGCCACCAGCTCCTTCCCGGTGCCACTCTCGCCGGAGATCAATACGGGCGCCGACGTGGGCCCCACCTGCCGGATCAGCGAGAAGATCTGCTGCATCGCCGGGGAGATTCCCACCAAGTCTCCGAGTACGCCATGCAAGCTCAGTTCTCGCTTCAGCTCGTCGGTTTTCTGCAGGCTTCTCTTGTAACGGATCGCGCGCTCCAGAAGGGTCTTGAAGGCGCGTGGTTCGACGGGCTTTTCGAGGAACCAGAATGCCTTGAGATCATGGACCGCCGACAGCGCCTTCTCCATACTGCCGAAGCCGGTGAGCGCGATCGCCGGCGTGAGGTCGCCCCGTTCCTTCAACTGCCGGAGCAGTTCGAAACCGTCGACCCGCGGCATGATCAGATCCGTGACGATGACGTCCGCGTTGAAGGCAGTGAGCCGCTCCAGCGCTTCCTGCCCGTCGGCCGCCACCTGTGTTTCAAAGTCGGATTCGGAGAGCATGGCAGCCAAGGCCGTGCGCTGGCGCTCCTCATCGTCAACGATGAGGACCCTGCCCGGAATCGCGGGTAGTGGTGACATTCGCTCCTATTCTACTCCCGGGCGAGCTAGCCCCTTCTCGCCCTTTTCCGGCGCGCCACACGGCCAGGATCGCATCGCGCCGGGAGAGTGAACGCCCGGATCCCGTGTCTAGATCCACTTCTTCCGCAGCAGCCAGACTTTGATGACTTGCGTGAGACCCATATAGCTCAGCAGCGTCAGCATCAGGATCGGCCAGTACATCCGCGGCAGGCTTGTGAGGCCCAGCGAAGAGGCAAGTGGGGAATATGGCAGCCAAATCCCCAGGGCCATGATGCACAGCGTTGTGACCGTCAGCGGCCAACTCGCCCTGCTCTGTAGGAACGGAACCTTGTTGGTGCGAATGATGTGGATGATGAGGGTCTGCGTCATCAGAGACTCCACAAACCAGCCCGTCTGAAACACCGGCGCGCGGGACGGGTCCCAGCAGTGGAAGACCCAGAGCATGACGAAGAAGGTCGTGTAGTCGAAAATGGAGCTGATGGGGCCGATGAAAAGGATAAACCGCTTGATCTCGTCGATGTTCCAAGGCCGAGGCCGCGCCACTTGCTCTTCATCTACCGCATCGATTGGGATCGGCACTTGCGAGAAATCGTAGAGGAGGTTGTTGGTCAACACCTGAATCGGGGCCATCGGAATGAAAGGGAGAAAGGCGCTGGCTCCCAGCACGCTGAACATGTTGCCGAAGTTGGAACTTGCCCCCATCCGGATGTACTTGAGAATGTTAGCGAAGACCTTGCGGCCCTCGATCACTCCCCCTTCCAGCACCATGAGATCTTTCTCAAGCAGGATCAGGTCCGCCGACTCCTTGGCGATGTCGGTAGCCGTGTCGACCGAGATGCCGATGTCTGCGGCGCGCAAGGCGGGAGCATCGTTGATTCCATCGCCCATGAATCCGACGACGTGGCCCTTGCCCCTGAGGGCGCGGATGACCCGCTGCTTGTGGGCGGGAGAGAGGCGGGCGAACAGCGTGGTCTTCTCGGCCGCATCGGCCAGTTCGGGATCGGGCATCTTTTCGATATCCGCGCCCAGCAGCATTGGATCGGCCGAGAGGCCCACGTCCTTGCACACCTTGCGGCTGATCAGGTCATTGTCGCCGGTCAGAATCTTAACTCCGACGCCATGCTTGTGAAGGGCCTCGATGGCAGGCCCCGCGGTGTTCTTGGGCGGGTCCAGAAACGCGACGTACCCTTTGAGCACGAGGTCGCGTTCATCATCCTTCGAGCAGGCCTGCTTGCCCGGCAGTTCCTTTCTTGCCACCGCCAGCACCCGGAAGCCATCATTGCTGAGGCTCGCGTATTCTTCCTTCAGCCCGACCATCAGGTTGGGCTCCATGGGCGACACCTTCCCGTCCAACTCGAAGTGAGAGCACTGGTGGAAGATCTCTTCCGGGGCCCCCTTGGTGAGAAGGATTGCTTTGCCTTCGGGATCTTCCACCAGTACGGACATCATGCGCCGCGTGAAGTCGAAAGGGATCTCGTCCAGCTTCTTGCACTTCTCGACCACCGCTTTCCCGTGGAAGTCGGGGCTATTCAGGATGGCCACATCGAGCAGGTTCTTGAGGCCCGTTTGAAAGTAGCTGATCAGGTAGCCGTCCAGCAGCACTTCCTCGGTTTCGCGTCCGGCAACGTTGCAGTGCCGCTGGAGGACCACGCGATCCTCGGTAAGTGTGCCGGTTTTGTCGGTGCACAAGACATCCATTCCTCCGAAGTTCTGAATCGCGTTGAGGCGTTTGACGATCACCTTCTTGCGGCTCATGGCGAGCGCACCCTTGGCGAGGCAGACGGAGACGATCATGGGGAGCATCTCGGGGGTCAGGCCCACGGCCACGGCCATGGCGAAGAAGAAGGCACTCTTCCAATCGTGCTTGGTGAATCCGTTGATGAGGAACACCAGGGGCACCATAACCGCCATGAGCCGGATCATGAGCCATGTAAAGCGGCTAAGACCCTGATCGAAGCTTGTCGGCGCCTGGGCCTCCGTGATCGAGCCGGCCATGCTGCCGAGATAGGTGCGGCCCCCCGTAGTAACGACGACCGCGGTCGCGGTGCCGCTCTGGACGCTGGTGCCCATGAAGCAGGTGTTCTTGAGCTCAGTCGGTGAGGTGGAGACCTCCGTCTTGGTTTCAGGATCGTGAAACTTCTCGACAGGCAGCGACTCCCCGGTGAGACTACCCTGGCTAACGAAGAGATCTTTCGAAGAGAGCACTCGCACGTCGCCGGGGATCATGTCGCCCGCGGACAGTTTAATGACATCCCCCGGCACCAGGTCACGAAGCGGCATCTCCTTCGCGCCGCCATCCCGAATGACGGTAGCCGTCACATGGATCATGGCCTTGAGCTTTGCTGCAGCCGCGTCTGCCCTGGCCTCCTGGATGAAGCGGAGCGCGACGCTGAGCACCACCATGCCCGCCATCACGGTTCCCGCGCGCGCGTCACCCGTAGCGAACGAGACCGCCGACAAAGTCGCCAGCAGTACCACCAGCGGGTTGCGGATGATTTTCATCAGACGCAGGAACCAGCCTTGCTGGCGCTCCTGAGCCACTTCATTCGGACCGGTCGTGCGTGCGCGCTCTTCGGCCTCCGTTTGTGTCAGGCCGGCCGCGGTCGTCCGCAGAGACTGGAGCAGCTCTTCGCCGCCCTTCCCGGCTGCGTCGATTACGGCCGGTGAAACGCGGATGGTCTGGTGCTTCGTCTTGGTGGCAATCGCCGTCTCGTCCGGGCGCACGGGTGGCCCCGCATGGCTGGGGTCTGTCTCAGCCGGATTGACTAAAGCCACTGGTGTCCTATCTGCATCGGATGTCGTCAGCGTAGCTGGCGTGGGCTATCGAGATGATTCAAATGGCTGAACATGTTGAGCAGAAAGAAGCAAGGCATAACTGGTGTGTTTTCATAGATGTCCTCTCTTTATTAGGATTACGTTTCAAGCCTGTTATCGGCCGGATGATCTGTCGCGCTGTCAAATCCCTAGCACGCGCCGCTCCAGCAGGCCGAGTTCACGCGCAACCTGCGGCAGAGACCGCAGACTCGACTTCGCCGATCGCCTGTCGGCAAATCTCGCATTTTCAGATGCAGCCTTTGCATCGCACCTTCGTTGAATTTCCGCTGCTCCCGCGCTGGCGATACCGAGCGCCAGCCCATCTCGGATGCTCTTGAAAAGCCCGTGGCTGCGGATTGGGCGCCGGATTGCAATGCAGTTGTGTTCGGGGAAGAGTTTTCAAAGGAAAGAGGAAAAACAGATGAAACCAGGCACGAAGGATCAGATCCAGGGTAACCTACATGAGTTGAAAGGCAAAGTCAAAGAGAACGTCGGGCAGGTCACGAACGACCCCGATTTGGCAGCCGAAGGTCAAGGCGAGAAACTCGCCGGTACCATTCAGAAGAAAATCGGCCAGGTTGAAAAGGTGTTCGAAAAGTAGGCCACAGGAACGGCGTTCTTGCCTGGTAGCTCGCATAGGACGAGCCAAAACGAATTTCCAGTTCCCGCTCCTCGTATCGCTTCAAAAAGAAGATCCAACCGGGGAAGACGCTCACCCCAAGCCAGAGGACAGCGCCTGGCGACGCATGCCACAACGCGAGTGACAGGAACCAGGCAAACGTGCACAGGATCATCGGATTCCTGGTCCAAGCGTACAGATAGTCGGTGGCCAGGCGGCTGGAGAGCTTCACGGCAAAGGGCGCTCCCAGACCTCGCATGGCCAGGTTCGCCACCGTCAGCACGGTTCCGGCGCCGGTGACCATGACCAGGGCCCAAACGGCCTGCCGGGCGACTGGAATCGTCAGTGTGGGCCGGCTGAGCAGCAGGCGGAACGCCGGAAACAAGCCGGCTCCCAACGCCACACCCAGAGTGTAATGGACGAAGATGTCGGTCCATTCCGCGCGGCGTTTTGACGGCTGTGCATCCAGCGCTCGGCGCCCGATCACGCTGATTGGGAAGCTGAGCAACGGAGCGCACCAGATCAGCAACACCGCATTCCAAGTCTCACTCAACCCGAGGTTGAGCGCCCACAGCCAACATGCAATGGTCACGGCCAGGCCGGCCAACTTTACCAGTGTGATAATCATGACTCGCCTCTCCCGCCGGGGGGCGGCGCCCACCAGCGCTTCCTTTTGTGTCGATTCCCCTCACGTCCTGTTGAGTGCCATCGCCACGATGTCCTGCCGCGCCCCCAGCATCGCCAGCACCGGTGAGAACAAGAGGTGCACCAGCGGGAACTGGAGCAGCACGAAGGCCGTAAACAGCGCTACGAGATCGCCAGGGCCTGCGCCACCTCGGCATAGGATTTCTCCTCGATCAGCGCCAGCTCGGCCACGTCCCGTAGCCTGGGCGGCAGTCCCGCGAACGCCAGCCGGATCGCCGAGGACACCCCTTCGTCGGTGGCACACGGCTGCGGGACGTCAGCCAGCAGAGCGGTCTCCGGCCGGGCCGCCTTCAAGTGGTTGTAGGCGAGGTAAGTCGCAATCCGCCGCGCCCACGGCCCCAGCTCGCGCGTGGCATCGAACCGGGCGCGGGCCCGGTAGATCCGCCAGAAGGTCTCGATGGTAAGGTCTTCCGCCGCCGCCGGATCGCGCACGATCCGCACAATCCAGCCGTAGACTACGTTCTGGTATTCACGGAAGATGCTCTCGAAGGCGTCCAGGTCGCCCCGGACGAACTGTTCGAGAAGCTCCATCGTAGACCTCCACCCCTTTTACCAGAAAGCGGCGGCGAAGGTTTCAATCAATATTCATGCCCTGTCGCTAGTATGTGAGTTGTCCGGTCCAATTCACACGTGATTTGTCCGCTTTGGTCGGGGCGGGTGGCCTCGTTTCAGCAACTTCAGAAGCAATGCGCAGCTTCGTTGGCGGGTTTTGTTTTGAGGGGATCAACCGAGGAGTTCTAGTACTTTCAGATCCGAATTACCTTGACGTGCGTAATTCGTTCGTGATACGCTCGCGTTTTCGTCTGGTATTGGTTCGCACATTAATTGCGTTACAAATGTGTCTCCAGCTCTTGCCTGGCTGTTTGAAGTCCGGTCCATGTGACCCAAAGGGCGAAGCTTGGTTCAAACACGGCGCGTCGTACACCGGTTCTGCGCTTTTTTGAGCGTCCGGAAGCACGATTCAGCCGCAGATCAACACTCCCAAAACCCTGCGCTAAGGGGGCAGTCCATGAATAAAATTCGAAAGCGTCTCATCAACTTCCGCGTGACAGACGAGGAGTTCGAGCGGATCAAGACCGCGTCGGACCGTCAGGGAGCCCGTTGCGTCTCCGAGTTTGCGCGTGCCGTCATGGCGGGCGGCGCCCGTTCGGACATGGCGGCCGATTCGGGCGTCTCCTTCACCTTCAATGACAAGCTGCTCTCCGTCGAACGCCGCCTGGCCATGCTCGAACTTTATGTCTCGCGCTTGAGCGATGCGCTTTCGAATTCAGGGAACGGCCGCATTCACTCCGAAAGTTAAGGTGCTGTCATGCGTTTGTTACTCTCAACAATACTCTTCGCGGCAGCCGCTCTGGCCCAACAACAGCAGCAGCCCAACCGCGCCGCCACCATCCCCGAGCAGGGGGCGAATCTGCCCGCCCAGGCGGTTGGACCGAACGACCTGATCGCCGTTTCCGTCTACGATGCCCCGGAACTCAGCCGCACCATCCGCATCGGCACCGATGGCATGATCCGCCTGCCGATGCTGAAGCAGCTCATCAAGGCGGAAGGCCTCTTCCCGGCCGATCTCGAAACCGCCATCGCCAAGGCGCTTCGCGAAGAACAGATTCTGGTCGACCCCTTCGTCACCGTGACCATCGCCGAATATCACAGCCGGCCGATCAGCGTTTCGGGTGCGGTCAAGATGCCGCTGGTTTTCCAGGCCGAAGGCCCCATCTCGCTGCTGGAAGCCATCGCCCGTGCGCAGGGCCTCAGCGAAAACGCCGGCCCCGAAGTTCTCGTCAGCCGCTCCCAGCCCGGCCCCGACGGCACCAACGTCATGCTCACCCGCCGCGTCACCGTCCGCAACCTGATCAACGATGCCGATCCGGCCGTTAACATCAAGCTCACCGGCGGCGAAGAGATTCGCGTCCCCGAGGTCAGCAAGATCTACGTGGTCGGCAACATCATGAAGCCCGGCGCCTACCCCGTCCAGAATGGGTCCGACACCACCGTCCTGCAAATGCTGGCGCTCAGCGAAGGGCTGTCGCCGTTCGCCAACAAGAACGCCTTCATCTACCGCCGCGAAGGTAACGGCAGCAAGAACGAAATCCCCGTGGCGCTTGACAAGATCCTGGCGCGCAAATCCCCGGACGTCCCGCTTGTCGCCAACGACATCTTCTACATCCCCGATAACAGAGGCAAGCGCATCGGCGTGAGGGCCATCGAAGCCATCGTCGGGTTCGGCACCGGCGCTGCATCCACCGCGCTGGTATACGGAGTGGTGCAC
>Ga0116102_1000724_pt1 | contig 12604 bp, 6 predicted proteins | sample June2015DPH_4_50_FD_89822 | JGI IMG/M metagenome (GOLD analysis project Ga0116102, IMG submission 89822) | Peatland microbial communities from SPRUCE experiment site at the Marcell Experimental Forest, Minnesota, USA - June2015DPH_4_40 | ecosystem: Environmental > Terrestrial > Soil > Wetlands >... | reverse complement strand
CTCTGTCCAGATCGTCTCGCCCTCCGCAAACTCGACGCGCAGATCGGCTGCTGGAATGCGAACCATTTGCCGCCGCTTGGATTGCAAATGCATTTCGACACTGCGAGCTTCGGGATTAATCCGGGCCACGTGGATGAACTGGCTCAAGTCAAAATCGGCATCGAGTTCGCGATTGATGCGTGCCAGAAGGTTAAGGTTAAAGGCTGCGGTCACGCCGATTTCATCATCGTAGGCTCGGAGCAATTGCGCCCCGGATTTTTCCAGATCCGTTCCCAGAAGCAGAGAATCTCCGGGCTCGAGAATGCGCCGGACCTCGGCCAGGAACTTCACTCCGGCATCACGATCGAAATTGCCGATTGTACTTCCTAAGAACAATACGAAAAGATGTTGGTTGCACTGCCGATGTGCGGCAACTTCGAGCAGGCCTTCGAGATACTCACGCTCGAAACCGACGATGCTGAGCGAGTCAATATCGCTTAGTTCGCGCTGGCACATGAGCAAGGCGGAACGGGATATTTCAACCGGATAATAGAACGTCCGCTGCCAACGGCCGAGCGCCTCCAGTATCCAGCGGGCCTTCTTGCCGCTGCCACTGCCAAGTTCGGCTACAGCTACCGGATCGTGCAGGCGTTCGACGATCTCAGCCGCATGCCGTTGCAGCAAACGTTCATCGGCGCGGGTGAGTCCGTATTCGGGCAGACGGCTGATCACTTCAAAGAGCGCGGAGCCCACGTCGTCGTAGAGGTACTTAGAGGGAAGTTCCTTTTGTCCCGGCCGAGTGAGGCCGTCGCGCACCTCGGCAGCGAACTCGTAGGCGACGTTATTGATTGCGTGAATCAGCATTGGTCAGTCCTTTTCGACCCTCAGATCTGTTTATGGAGCTCCGGGCGAGAAGCCCGTCGCTCCACGATCGAAGATCGTCACATCGAAGATCAGTGCCTAACGCAGCGAAAGCCCGCATACACGTATTGGTAATGCGCCTGGAACCAGTTGCGGAACGAGGGGCGCAACATGCACGCAGCCGTGCGCGCCGAGCCGCCCTTCATAACGAAATGCTTGCCATCAAAGAAATCGGCTGAGTACCCGCGGTAAAACGGGAAGGGCTCGAAACCAGGAAATGGACCGAAAACGGTGGAGGTCCATTCCCACCCGTTGCCCAGTAGATCATGAACGCCGAAAGCGCTTTGGCCCGCGGGAAACGCGTTGACCGGGACGGGATCCCAACGATGAAAGTCGAAATTGCCGAGCTTGGGATTAGGCGCCTCGCTGCCCCAAGGGTACGGCCTTGTCTTCCGCTCGCCGTCGATGGTGCCGTAGGCGGCGTGCTGCCACTCCGCTTCGGTGGGGAGCGACTTCCCTGCCCAGCGCGCATAGGCCGCTGCCTCAGCTTGGCTCACGTATACGGGCCAGTCGAGCGGCATTTCGTCAAACGAAATTTCGTCGAACATGCCGCGCCAGACCCAGCCGTGGCTTTTCTTTTTCCAGAATGCGGGATGCGAAATCCCGTGCGCGCTCTTCCAGTTCCAGGCGTCTTCGTCCCAGAAAGCACGCGTGTCATAGCCGCCGGCGGCGATGAAGTCGAGATATTGCCGGTTTGTCACCTTGTAGCGATCGATCTCGAAAGCGGGAACTGCGACAGTGTGAGCTTCATACTCATTGTCCCAACCAAAGCTGTCAGCACTCCGTTGAAGGCCTAGTGTCACTGCGCCAGCAGGAATGGCAACCATGTCTTGAATGACGGGAAGACCGGTGAGAAGACCGGTGAGAATCGGGGTATCCGTTTGCTTCACTTTCAGATGAAGCGGCAACTGATGCAGCATGTAGGCGAGGGTTTCCGTATGCATGAGGCGATGCTCAATCGCCACATTCAGCAAAGTGGACATCTCGTACCCACCCCTTGCGATAGAGCTGCAAGGAGTGGGCCACCCCATTGACTCGTCGAGAGTGTTGCGGACACTATTCACATAGTCGCGGATAGCGTTCAATGAGGGCCAGTCCGATGGCTGATCGGTCGGCAGTCCGCCGCCAACGGGATCGATGCCGAAGGCAAATAGCCGATCAAACTCAGGGTTAGCGCTTTTCAGTCCGCCGACGCGTCCACTCAGCAGATTCCAATCGAAGGCCTCGAGGTGACCTACATAAAAGATGATGCGGTGGCGCTCGGGGATGGGCCGTTCATAGAACGCGTCGGCGCGCAACAAATTGAAGAGAGCATCGCTTCGCCGGCGAGCGTCGGAAACCCGCTCGATGAGTTCGTGAGGGAGTCCGTGAGGGAGTTCATTAGAAACAGCGACGCCCTTTTGCGCAGCAAGCATTTGGGGCTCCCGGTCAGGTAGCGGAGATTAGACGAAGGTTCGTTTGAAGGCAAGCCGACCCCGACTTTGCCTTCAAGGCTTTCTTAGATGACAAGTGGCTTCGAGTGGTCGCAGCAGAAACTACTTTTATTTAGTGGCTGTTTGGTCATCCTGCAAAGCTCGCTTGGCTTTAGAATCGTGTTTGAACGTCAATGTGAGGTCGAGATGAAAATGCTTCTGGCTCTTGCCGTCTTTTCTGCCCTGTCTTGCTTTGCCTATGCTGCCACCGCTGAGCAGAAGTTTCCAACCTCGGCCGGGGAAGTCAAGATCATGCCGCTCTATCACGCCAGCACCCTGATTGAGGCGGGAGGAAAGACCATCTACCTCGACCCGGCCAAGCCAGCGAAATTCTCCGGATCGCCGAAGGCGGACCTCATTCTGATCACCGACATTCACCCCGACCACATGGATCCGGCTGCCATCGCCGAGATCAGCAAAGCCGGAACGGAGATCCTTGCGCCTCCCGCCGTAGTCGCAACGGTGACGACCGGCAAGCCAATTGCGAATGGTGAAACCAAAATCTGGCAGGGCTGGACGATTGAGGCAATCCCCGCTTATAACCTCAAGCGCGGCCCCTCACCGGGCAAGTTCTTCCATGACAAAGGACGCGGCAACGGATACGTGCTCACCTATGGCGGCGTACGTTTCTACTTCTCCGGTGACACGGAAGGCATACCTGAAATGCGCGCGCTTAAGAATATTGACGTGGCATTCGTTTGCATGAATCTTCCCTACACCATGCCTCCGGAAGAGGCGGCGGATGCGGTGAAGGCGTTCCACCCGAAGATCGTGATTCCGTATCACTACCACGGTTCCGATCTCGCCGTATTCAAGAAAGGGCTGGAAGGAACTGGAATCGAAGTGCGGCTGCTGGAGTGGTATCCGCAATAGGATTGCGAACTTGCCAGTGGAGAGCCGGGCGTCCCCGCCCGGCATGGACGGGCGAGGCGCCCGTCCCTCCACCGGTTAATTGATGTGCGTTCTTACTCTTCTTTGTTCTTAGTTCTTACTCCTCGGTCCCGAATCTCTTCAGGTCCTCCGGTCCATCTGCCACCGCCACAGGCTCTTTGCCCTGGACCAGTTCCCGGATGCTTGCGACCACATCCGGATTGGCCAAGGTGGTGATATCTCCAGTGTGCATGTTGTTGGAAAGGGCGGCGAGAACACGGCGCATGAGTTTGCCGGAACGGGTCTTGGGCATATCCGGAACGATGTGGACATGCTTTGGACGGGCAATCTTGCCAATCATGGTTTCAATGACCTTATTGACCTTGTCGACGATCTCCTGACTGGCTTGTACACCGGGCTTCAGAGCGATGTAGACTTCGGGCACACGGCCCTTGATCTCGTCCGCCACCGGCACCACCGCTGCCTCCGCCACCTCGGGAACCGTCAGACACGCAGACTCGATTTCCTTGGTGCCCAGGCGGTGGCCGGCCACATTGATGACATCATCAACTCGGCCGAGAATGCGGAAATAGCCGTCGGCGGCCAGCACGGCTCCATCCGCCGCAAAATACGGCCAGTCACGCCAATCCTTGCTGTTGCGATTCTTGCAGTATTTTGCGAAGTACTGGGTAACGAAGCGGTCGCGATCGCCCCAAATGGTTTGCATGATCCCGGGCCATGGATTCCGGATGCAGATGTTGCCCGCCTTGTTGGATCCAGCCGCGACTACCTCGTTGTTCTCGTCAATAATCACCGGATAGATTCCAGGCACGCCTGGGCCCGCGCTTCCCGGCTTCATGGGGTCGATCGCCGGCTTGGTGCTGCATAAGAATCCTCCGTTTTCGGTTTGCCACCAGGTGTCGACAATCACTGCCTCACCCTTGCCGACGGTTTCGTAGTACCAGCGCCAGACCTCGGGCTCGATGGGCTCTCCCACCGTGGTCATGTGCTTGAAATGGTAGTTGTACTTGGTGGGTTCATCGTGACCGGATTTGCGCAACATGCGAATGGCGGTCGGTGAGGTGTGGAAGATGTTGACGTCGAGACGTTCAGCGATTCTCCAAACCCGGCCGGCGTCCGGGTAGGTCGGGACACCCTCATAGATCACACTGGTAGCGGCCAGCGCCAGCGGACCGTAAACAATATAAGAGTGGCCGGTGATCCAGCCGATGTCGGCCATGCACCAGTAAACATCCTCGGGATGAATGTCCTGGATGTACTTGGAGGTGCCGGTCACATAGGCGAGGTAGCCGCCGGTGCGATGTTGGCACCCTTTGGGCTTTCCGGTGCTGCCGCTGGTGTACATGAGAAACAGCGGCGCTTCCGCATCCATGGGGACGGGATCAACCAGTTCGCCTTTGAATTTCGAGAGCACTTCATCAACGAAGAAGTCGCGCCCCTTCACAAAAGGCGTAGCGGAGGCATTCTGGCCCGCATGCCGCCTCCAGACCAGGACCTTGTCCACGGTCTGACCTCCCTTCTTGGCAATATCCAGCGCAATATCGGCGGCCGCTTTGTGGTCGAGCAGCTTGCCATTGCGATAGTAACCATCCATCGTGATCAGGATGTGGCTTTGCGAATCGGCGACACGCGTTCCACACGCCTCGCCGCTGAAGCCGCCAAACACAACCGAGTGAATCACCCCCAGGCGGGCGCATGCCAGCATGGTAATCGGCAACTCGGGGACCATTGGCATATGAACGGTGACGCGATCTCCAGCTTTTAGGCCGCAGAAATCGCGCAGCAGCGCCGCGAATTCATTCACTCTCACATAGAGTTCGCGGTAAGTGAGGGATACGGGCGCTTCCGATTCCGGTTCCGGAACAAAGATAATTGCCGCTTTGTTCTTGTACTTGGCGAGGTGCCGGTCGATGCAGTTGTAGGAAGCGTTGATCTTGCCGCCCACGAACCACTTCCAGAATGGCGGATCGCTGGTATCGAGCGTGGTGTCCCAGTACTTGTACCAGGTCAGCAAATCAGCGTACTCCCGGAAGCATTCCGGGTAATTCTTTTCGCTGAAGCGTTCGATGACGTTGGGATCGGTCAGGTTCGCCTGGCCGATAAACTTCGCGGGAGGATAGTAATATTCCTCTTCCCGCCAATGGACTGCAATCTGAGCCTCGGTGGCTTCGCTCACGATCTGTGGTTTCTGACGTATTTCCGCCATATTGGTTTACCCCTTATTGCTGAATTTGTGATCTATATACAAGCTCTTCTCCGCCAGCGCCTTCTCGGCTGGCGGAGTCAATCCTCTGCTACGCAATACATCTGCCACCGCGCCCCCAGGCTCATGCATTGCATGGCGCGTGGGAGCGCTTCCAAGAAACTAGGCTACCGCCCGCGCCTTCGCTGCTAACCCTGCTTGCGGCACCGCCGGACGCTTGGCTAACAGTTCGCACACCAACGCCACTGCCGCCAGCACCGCCGCCGTGTAGAACGCCATCTGGTAATTCTTGTACTTGTCGTAGAGCAAACCGCCGATGCGGCCACCGAGCAGCCCGGCCACACCCCAAGCGGTAAACAACATCCCGTAGTTTATACCGGCATTCTTCGTGCCCCAGAAATCGGCGGCGGCGGCGCCATTGACCGACAATTGCGTGCCATAGCACCAGTACACGATGAACAGCATCACGAACAGTCCCAGAACATTGCCTCCCACAAAATACAGAATGGGCATGGCAACCATGGAGATGCCGATCATCAGGCGTAACACGTTAATGCGGCCCAGGTGGTCCGACATCCAGCCGGAGAGAATGCGGCCGGAGGCGTTGCCCACCGCTCCCACCACCAAGCCATACGCAGCCAAGGTCGTGCTCGGGATGCCCACGCTCTTGGCGAATGGCACCAATTGGCTGATGACCATCAGACCGGCCGCGCACCCAAACGCGTACCCCACCCACATCAAGTAGAAGGTCGGAGTGCGCAGCACCTCGCCAGGAGTGAAGTCGTAGGTGGTAGCCACAGCTTTGGATGCCGGAGCCGGCGTCCAGCCCGCAGGTTTGTAACCTGCCGGCGGGTTCCTCAGCAGGAATGCCCCAAACACTGTCATCACAAAAAAGATCCCGCCCAGAATCTGGAACGTAGTGCGCCAGCCAAAGCTCGGGATCAGGTAGTTGGCCGCCAGCGGCCCAAAGATCGCCGACCCTGCGCCGTATCCGCCCACGGCCAAGCCCACGGCCAAGCCGCGCTTGTCCGGAAACCATTTCGACATGACTGGAATCGGAGTCGCATACCCGAATCCGTTGCCCAATCCTCCAAGCACGCCGAAAAAGACGAAAAATTTGGTGAGGCTGTCGGCCTGAGAGCAGAGGAAAAACCCCAAGCTCACCAGGATCGCGCCAATGATAGAAATTTTGAAAGGCCCAAACTTATCCTGCAACCGGCCAGCCACAATGAACGTCAGCGCGAACACCACCACTGCGATGATGAACACATTGGAGGTATCGGCCCGCTTCCAGTGAAATTCCTTTTCCAGCGGAGCCACAAACACGCTCCAGGCATACAGCGAGCCCAGCGCCAGATTCATGGATACCCCGCCGACTACGTGCCACCAGCGATTCAGGTGAGAGGCGCTGGCTTCAGATGCAACATTTGCGTTAGCCACAGTTTTTCTCCTTTACCGAAAGTGAAATGAGAACCGGGAGCCGAACTTCGTGACAAGCACGACTCCCGCACGGCACGTACGCGCTTACTTATCAAATCGACTACAAATTCAACTGGACCGGACTGCTCACGATGCGGTCTGGCAAACCCTGTCCGGCGAACCCTGAATCGTGAAGATCGGCGAACTCAGAAGGCCGATCCGGCCGGGCTGATCGCCCAAAGTGCGACTACTTTCGCGCGACATCATACGCCGGTCGAAGCTCAGGCGAAAGCTCAAACTCGTTCTGCGACGGCCAATCCGGCCTAGGGCTGCGCCTTTTGCAAAGTAGCCGTCACATTCACAGCGGAATCCGACTCTACCGTGAGCTCACGCTTCCATTCGGCAAATCCGGGCATGGAAAAAGCCACAACATGCGTTCCCGTGCTCAGCCCGATTTCGGACGGCGTGTTGCCCACATATCCGCCGTCCACGACGATTTCCGCACCGGCGGGAATTGAACTGAAACTACACTTCACCTTCTGCGCAGGAGATACCCGCACCCACCCGGGTGGCGGAGTTGGCGCGGGAGCGGGCGAATTCTGCACCGGTGGCGCAGTCTGCACCACTGGTGCAGAAGCCGGGGAACCCTGCCGCGGTGCGGCAACGGCCGCAGCCGGAGCCCGCCCGGCACTTTCAGGCGAGGCCGGGACTGGCTGAGCCGCAACTGTGACCGGAGCTGCCGTCGGACCCGCCTTGCCGCCCGTATCTACCAGCTTGTACAACTGGCTTCGCGCTTTGCCCTTGTCATCCACGAAGTAGACGGTGATGCCTTTCTTCTCTCTTCGGGCCTCGAAAGTTGCGCCCTTGGTCAACGGTGTGCATCGTGAATATCTGGACTCAATGGTGCAAGTGATACGGAACGGCGGATTGTCGCCTTCCTGCACCAGCAAGGTACTCGTCATTTGTGGGTCCCTAGTGGAGCGGCAATACGCGTCGAAAGTGACTTGTTCGCAATTTAAGGGAACGCCGTTGTCGTCAACTTTCAACGCTCGAGTTTCGGAATCCAGAACCTTGATCTGCATCAGGTTGCTGCGCGACGCAGCGCTGGCGAACATGGCAAGCAACAAGAAACCCGTCGCGAGGAACGCAATTCTACGCATACTCATCAGACCAACTCCCCCAAATACTGCGGATGCATGTGTCGCGTACCCGGTTTTCTCGAACGATTCTGGAAGCCGGTCTCGCAGGTTTGGTACATTTTGCTCCCCTGGTGTGCCCCGCACAATAGCTTTCCCCGCCGGGGGAGGGTTTGGGAGGACAGACCCAGCTGCCAGCCATCGGCCGACTGGAATCCGTCCCCTTTCTTTGGTGGCCGGTGCCCACAATCTGCACTGGCCATTTCAGTCATCTTCAGTCATCCGGCCAAGCCCGCAGCGGGCCCCGGTTTTGGGCCCGCTGGGGTGGAGGATTCGGTCTAGAACGTAAAGATCGGCCCGAACTCGGTGCGGTGATCTTGCCATTCGTTGGATGGACTTCCAGCAATTGTGTATAAGGTCAGGTGGTCCTCTAGACGGGTGGCATAGATCGACTGCTCGAAGCCGAACGTGGCCCAAGTATTGAGTTTGTAGTACAGGGTCAACGCAGCCATCTTGCCCATCGACATCGGCAATGTGCCACTAAAGCCGGGATTGTTCAGGTCGCGGTCCACCACCTGGTCCTTGCCCACGAGGAGGTGAAGCTGCCAGCCCGCATTGTGGCCTTTCGGGTCTGCATTGAACCACCGCGAAAGCGGCAGCCCGAGCTGGATGAATCCACCAAACGACCGGACGGGCCGCTGCGGAGCAGCCACGACCTGCCCAGCCGCGTTCGTTCCGAGGACGGCGGCACCGGAAGCAGCCAGTGGACCGCCATCGGCAGTGATGAAGGGATTTGTGACGCCCGTCAGCCCGCCCGTATCGGTGACGTAACTGTTGATTTGGCCGCCTAAATAGAAGCGCAGGTCGCCTCCCTTATAGGCAGTCGCTGTCAAGGTAAACCAGCGCGTGGGCAATTGCGCCACGATTTGGCCGCCCCACAATTTGCTCGAGGTTTGAAAGCCGTTCGGGAACGCAGCGTCGTAGCTCGCTGGAATAAGGGTTGTGTTTGCGGGGAGTTCGGTGCCGGTGCAAGTGTCCGTTGCGGTTACAATGCAGTACGACGAGTTTGGAACGATCGACCTGCGCGAGGAACGGAATCCAGCAAACGCGATTTGCGCCGGGGCGACGCCCGGGGCTTTGTCGAGTTGGAAGCTCAACGCCGCCCTGCCCTCCCACTCGGGTCGGTCGGAATCGGCGCCTTCGCGCTCGCCTTGTCCTTGCTGGGCCTCAAAGCCAGCCAGGCATGTGTTATTGTCGCCGGTGGCGCCATAGTTGCAGAGCTTCTCGATTTGACTTGTGCTCGGCATCATGATCCCAAACTGACCTTCGAGATTGACGTGGTTTTCCTTATTCAGCGTCTGTATAAAACCACCCCGCAGTTGTGGCGAACGGGTGTAAATGTTGCCCCAATATGCGCCGTTGAAAGTGGTTTCCAATATGTTCATCAATGCTCCGGATCCGAAAAGCGTCCAGTCTTGTCCACCGACGAAGAAAATGTCGGTGTTCTCGCCCGCGTGGTAATCCAGGCGGACGTTGGCCAAACGTATTCTCGGTGCGCTGTTGCGAATCGAGGAAACGTCGGCGTTGTCGACTGAGGTGAAGTTGCCTTCGAAGTCGCCCTCGATCTTGCCGGTGAGCGTCAGGTTCTTCGACACGTCCGGCCATTCCAGGTTGAGCCCAAACCGCGTGGACCGCGCCTTGACGTGGACCTCGGGATCCTGCGTTGGGCCGGTATTGAAAGTCGAGTTGGGCCCGGCGTTCAGAAATATGCCGGGAAACGGGAAGTCATCGCCATCGGGGTCGCTGCTGTCATGGACGACGGTCGCCTTGATGAAGCCATAAGGCGCAAGCGTGATCGGGCCCGCTTTTATGCCAGCTAGGCCACCGGTCTTGGGGGGGTCGACCGGGAACACTCGAACCGGAGTCACCGCCGTTACGACGGCCGGTGGGATATGCGGCAGCTCGCCCGCTACCCGCGATGGGACCGGTTGGCCCGGCCCCGGTTGGGTTTGGGGTTGGGACGAGGCTTCCGCGACGGTCAGCGAGGAGGACATGGTTTCATTTCCAGGCTCCGGAGCTGCGGCTACGGCTGCGGGCTGCGGCGCCGGGTTCGCAGCCGGGGACAAATCCGCTGCGCTCAATATTCCCTTGCGGCTGAGAGCTTCGATCAGAAGTTGAAATTGGGCTCCGGGGGTTGCGTTGCGAATGGCATTGACCTCGTTGGGTGCCAGTACTCCCTTCTTCACCAACACACCTAACAATGCCGTGACATTCGAATCGCTCGCGGCGGTGGTTGAGGTTAGACTTGGACTAGGACTAGGACTTGGACTTGGACTAGGAGTTGGGCTAGGGTTTGGGCTTGCCGCAGCGGGGTTTGCTTCTGTGCTCGCGGCGTTCACGGCAGTATCATTTGCCGTTTTCGCGTCGTTGTTCCCGGCCATGACGGGCACGGCCATGATGGCCAGCACCAGCAGGCTCGACAACCAACTACTCACTTTCAACATAGACGGTGTCCTCCTCGTTCCGGCGCGGCTCAAGCCTGTGCTCAGAACATGGGGGGAAACGCTATGTGGTTTTCATTACCCGCGCTGTGACGGCGGTCACTGATCTGCGTGATTTAAGTCGGCTACACTACACGGCTCGAAACTCCAAAGCCGCTGGTACTCCTCACTTTGTCGTAAAAACACACTCTGCTGTGATCTGCGTCACTGCGGGGGCCCATGCGCAGAGTCACAATCCCCGCCATCTTACGTTAGTACCTCGTGGAGAAGACAATGAGCCTGGTCAATCCGATAGTGCAAAAGTGGATCGATGAAGGAAAGCAAGACCCGGACGCTTTTTGGGGACGCGCGGCGGACCAGTTGCCGTGGTTTCGCAAGTGGGATCAGGTGTTGGAATGGACTCCGCCGACATTCAAGTGGTTCGTCGGCGCACAGACGAACCTCGCCTACAATGCCCTGGACTATCACGTGAAGCGCGGTTGGGGCGGGCATACGGCGCTGATCTATTTCAATGAACGCGGCGAGCGGCGCATCTTCACTTATGCCCAGCTGCTTTTCGAAGTCGAGCGGGTGGCAGCGGCGCTGCGAGGCATGGGCATCAGCAAGGGCGATCGCCTTACGGTCTACATGCCGACCTGCCCCGAAGCCATCATCCTGATGCTGGCGACGGTTCGCATTGGCGCCATTCACTCCGTGGTCTTCGCGGGTTTTGGCGCGAAAGCGTTGGGCGACCGCATCCGCGCCAGCGGATCACGCCTGGTTTTCACCGCCGACGTGACCTACCGCAAGGGTAAGAACACCGACCTCAAACTGATCGTGGATGAAGCGCTGCAAGGGGGCAGTGACGTAGAGCACGTCATCGTGTTGAAACGAACCGGAACGGAAATTCCGTGGACTGCAGGGCGAGATGTGTCTTGGGAAGAGTTCCTCGGCGGCGCCGAGGGCCACAGCGGCGACTATGTCCAGATGGAAGCCAATGAACCGGCATTCATCCTCGCCACTTCCGGTACCACCGCGACCCCGAAGCTGGCGGTCCACACTCATGGTGGCTATCAGGTTCATATCCATAGCATGGGTAAGTGGCTTTTTGCCCTCAGGCCCACCGATGTGTGGTGGTCAACCTCCGATATCGGCTGGATCGTAGGTCATAGTTACATCGTCTACGCCCCCTTGATCGCTGGCGCCACCACGGTCGCCTTTGAGGGCGCGCTGGATTACCCAACCCCGGAGAAGAATTGGAGGACGGCGATCGAGGAGTTCCGGGTCACCGGCATCTTTACTTCGCCTACCGCAGTGCGAATGCTGATGAAATATGGAGATGCGCCGCTGCTCAAGACCGATCATACTTACTTGGAACGTGTATTTTGCGCCGGCGAAGTCCTCAACGCGCCAGCCTGGGAATGGCTGCAGAAGAAGATTTTCAAGGACAGGATTCCGGTCATTGATCACATGTGGCAGACGGAAACCAGCGGCCCCATGTTCGGCAATCCGTATGGGCTAGGCATGCTACCGATCAAACCGGGTTCGTCGACGATTCCCATGCCGGGCATTGACGCCGCTGTGGTGCAGGTGGACGGCACGGCCTGCGGCGCGAATGAGAAAGGCATCATGGTGATTCGGCGTCCCTTCCCTGGCTTGACGCCAGAGCTGTGGGGAGAAACCGAACGCTATGGCCGCGATTACTGGCAGATCATTCGCGACGTTTATTACAGCGGAGATTCCGCACACATCGACGATGACGGCTACGTCTGGTTCGCCGGCCGCGCCGACGAAATCCTTAACATTGCCGGGCACCGCATCGGCACCATCGAAGTGGAGACCGCGCTTCTCACCCATCCCGCCGTGGCCGAATCGGGTGTGGTGGGCCGCGCCGACGACCTCCGTGGCGAAGTGATCTCAGCGTTTGTAGTGCTCAAGCAAGGATTCAGCCCATCGGAGGAAATGAAGAAGGCGCTGCTGGAACAAGTGCGCCACCAACTCGGAGGGATTGCTGTTATCGGCGATTTGAACTTCGTCGAGATGCTGCCCAAAACGCGCAGTGGCAAAATCATGCGGCGAGTGCTGAAGGCTGTCACTCAGGAT
>Ga0116102_1000695_pt1 | contig 12818 bp, 7 predicted proteins | sample June2015DPH_4_50_FD_89822 | JGI IMG/M metagenome (GOLD analysis project Ga0116102, IMG submission 89822) | Peatland microbial communities from SPRUCE experiment site at the Marcell Experimental Forest, Minnesota, USA - June2015DPH_4_40 | ecosystem: Environmental > Terrestrial > Soil > Wetlands >... | reverse complement strand
CGTCGATCTGTTCGAGGCGTAGTCTTTCTGGAGCGATTCCCTGCACATCACGGCAGAATCGCAGAAGGAGGGTGAACACGTCGCGGTAGGCCTTGATCGTGTTCGGGCTGACATTCCGCTGCGCGGCTAGATAATGCGTCAAAAAGCTCGTCACGTGCACGGAGAAATCGGTGGGTTTCATGGTTGGCTCCTCCGCGGAATGACGTCGCCAAAGGCCGCGTCCGCTCGCGCCGTAATCTCGGGAAAAAGTTCGGCGGTGAGATGGAGGTAATGCTGAGTTCCGGAAAGATGCTGATGCCCGAGGTAGGTGGCCAGAGGAGGAAGTTTGGCATCCAAATCCGCACCGTCTCGATGCTAGCGTCGTAAGGCATGGACGGCGAAGAGATGGCGATTATGCCGCGCGCGGCATAACCACCACACCTTTGCCACAAGGCTCAGCGCGGGAGGGGTTGCCGATCATTTCGTCACGCAAATGCTCCGGCAAGGGGACTCGCGTGTATTCAAACGTTACAGCCAGGCAAAGCTCATGATGATGCGCGAAGCCTTGGTCGAGCTTGACCGAAAGGCGAACGAACATGCGACGAGTTCTCGCACAGTCGCACCAAACTAACTGGGTTTTCGCACAGTTTTGACACAGTCGATGCAATTTGACTGGTTATGAGAAATTGTATGATGTTCAAGTGGAAGGACTTAGTTGGTGGACCTGGAGAGGTTCGAACTCTCGACCTCATGACTGCCAGGCAACCTAAGTAAGGGTATCTCATTGATTGTGCGGCACGGTCGGCAACGCTAAGTCGCTCAAAAACACTCTTAGAACGGTCAAGTTGGACCGGTTTTGGACTTGTTTTTCGTCCCGGCCGACCTGAGGCACCCAGTTGGTCATGCCGCTAACGCTCAAGTTTCTTGGCCGCAGGGCGCAGCTCGGTCTTGACTATGAACCTCAGTTGCAGCACCCGGATTAAAACGACGTTTGTCATAGAAAGCGTCACGGGCCAAGGAGTACTCCTTTCGCGTTCGATCAGTTTATGCTAACACTGTTCTGTTGCGACCGAACGCTGTCAATTTGCTCTCACCTGCCACTGATTCGCGGATCGGTGGTTGCAGAGGAGTCGTGCCCCTGTTTGGTTTGGTTTCGTGTGCCACGAGATCAATGAGAACTTGTGTGCGTGATGTGTGCCAGCTCAAGACCGGTTATGAGAGCGTGCTGATCGTTCGTGCGCTGGGGAGGGACGTCGATTATTGCGTTGACGTTCAGCTTGGGAATACGCCAGTAAATTGGAAACAAAGAACATAGCGTTTCCGTGCACCTCGTTCTGGCGACTGAAAATACCGCGTCTTCACTCCTTGCTCTCTTCACGACTCAAACGGAGCACAAACGGAGCACACGAATGGTATAGAATCACAACCTGCAGTGGCTTGCTGAAACAACCGGACAAACATGAGCCGACTATATGCGGCCCTTCCGAAATAGGGTGATCACAAATATGCAAAGAATCCGATTTGGCGTAGTCGGCCTAGGCAGGTGGGGCCGCGTTCACGCAGACATATACTCTTCCCACCCGCACAGTGAGCTGGCCGCGGTATGCGACCTCGATCAGCAAAGGGCTGGCGAGTTTGCCGCTCGTTATGGACTGAGGAAGGTTTATAGTGACTACAATAAGATGATGCGCGATCCGGAGATTGACGCGGTTGCCGTGGTGACTCCGGATTTCGCCCACTGTGGCCCCATCGTCGCTGCCGCTCGCATGGGCAAACACGTTCTCGTCGAAAAACCTCTGGCCACCACGCTAAAAGACTTGGAAGAGATCTCGGAAGCTGTCGGAAAGGCCGGGATATCCTTCATGGTCGACTTTCACTGCCGTTGGTATCCGCCTATCGTTATTGCCAGGCAGAGTATCGACAAGGGTGAATTAGGCGCTATAATCTCCGCGTATCTTCGTCTCAATGATACAATCTTCGTACCTACGAGGATGCTGCCCTGGGCAGGCAAGAGTTCAATCCTGTGGTTTCTCGGAAGCCACGCAGTCGATGCCTTGCGTTATATGCTGAGTGACGAGGTTGAGAGAGTTTACGCGCTTTCGCGTTCCGAAGTTCTTACCAAGCGGGGCCTGAATGTCCCGGATATCTATCAGGCGATCCTTGAATTCAGTAAGGGTACCATTGCGAGCCTTGAATGTAACTGGATCGTGCCGAACACAAACCCAGGCTACAACGATTTCAAGGTAAATATTCTGGGAAGCAAAGGTATGATTAATATGGATTTGACACACAACCAATTAATCGAAAGATATCTCGAAGACAGGAGTGACCGACCGGATTGCCTGGAAGCTCTGACGATCCACGGCAAGCGGATCGGTTTTGCCTACGAGAGCATCATGGACTTCATTGAGTGTGTGACGCAGGGGAAACCAGTGCGCGCAACGCTGGAGGATGGCGTACGAACCTCGAAGGTCTTGTTGGCTATGTTGAAGTCAGCCGAGGAAATGCAGCCTGTCAAACTCAGTCAAATGGGATGACTATGGACAAAACTTTGTTGGCGCTATTCGACCTCACAGGAAGGACGGCGATTGTTACCGGTGTCTCTCGTGGTCTGGGCGTGAGCTTCGCGCGAGGCCTGGCAAAAGCAGGTTGCGACCTGGCTGTATCCGCTCGTACTTTCGATGAACTGCAGCAGGTGGCGAGGGAACTGGAAACCTTTGGACATAAGGTTATTCCGGTGCGTGCCGACGTGAGCAGGGCGGCGGACGTCGAGACTATGGTTAGTGAAGCCGTGAAGGGCCTGGGCCACATCGATATATTGGTGAACAACGCCGGCACTACGGCAGTGGCGGACGCTGAGCACATGACACTCGAGCAGTGGCAGAGCGTGATTGACACGAACCTCACCGGTGTCTTTCTGTGCGCCCAGTCTGCCGGACGTGAAATGCTCAAGCAAGGACACGGCAAGATTATCAATATCGCTTCGATGTACGGTATCAGTGCAGGCAATTACGTTTCGCTGGCTTCTTACGTGTCGAGCAAATCTGGAGTGTTGGGATTAACGCGCCAACTTGCCGTGGAATGGGCGCCGCGGGGGCTGCACGTTGTCGCGTTGGCGCCCGGCTTCTTCTGGTCCGAGCAGACGAATTGGGCCTTTCAACCGGGTAATGAGTTAGGTGAAAAGCTGCTGGCGCGGGTCCCGATGAAACGCATGGGTACGCTCGAGGAGCTCGAGGGCACCATCGTCTATCTCGCCTCAAACGCCTCCGGCTACATGAATGGCCAAGCGCTGATTCTCGATGGGGGTTTCCTATCGCTGTGAACGCTACAGGACGGCGAAATCCATCTTAGGCGGTCCTATTCGGAAGCCTCGCGTCCGGATCGCGGCGTACACGAATCCAATCACAAACCAAATGCCGCCTGCCCATTTTGCGGAGAGGGGCACGGTCCACCAAATTCCGAGACAAAAGATGAACGCTGCGCTGGGTACGAACAAATCCGTACGGGGCTTCCACGATTTCAGAAATAACCTCAAGACGATTCAAACTCGCTACGGTCAATCCTGCCTCTCGCCAAAACTCCATGGGCTTGAAGCCCATTGATTATTCAGCTGTTTCCCTCCACACTCCAAACTATGACCGAAACACTACGGTGGCTGGGAATTCTGATCACATTTCCGACCATTCGATGAAAGCGAATGCGTGGTGTTTCATTGACCCGCGGGAGTATCATGGTCGAGAGGTGACCCAGTTTCTCGATGGTGGGCTTCCTTAACCTCATGGGGACACGTCGCTTCAGATCCACGTTCTTAGCGCTCTGGACGCTCGCAGTTCTTCTGCCTTTTGCCTTGGCCGTCTCCGTATCGATTGAAGGCCAAGAACCGGCCTCTTCTGGGGCGGCCGAAGCGCATCTCGGCAATGGCTATGAGGCCATGAAAGACGATAGGTATCAGGTAGCGGCGGAGGAGTTTCGGGCCGCTCTGGCGCTCAATCCGGGCCTCGTCCGGGCGCGCTACCCACTGGCCGTCTGCTGGTTCGCGCTGGGAAAAAGCCAAGAGGCGCGGCAGGAGTTTGATCGTCTCCAGAAGGAAACCGGAGGAAACCCAAGCATTGCGTATTATCTTGCGAGGCTGGACCTGCGAGCCGGAGACGTCGAGCCAGCCATCAAGCGGTTGGCCCGGCTGGTGAATGCTCCCCCCTTTCCCGACACAACTTATTACCTGGGCACAGCGTACCTTCAGAAGGGAGAGTTGGCGGCAGCCGAAAAGTGGTTGCTGGTCGCGGCGCGTGCCGATCCGCGTGACTTCCGCGTCCCCGAGCACTTGGCGCGCCTCTACCAACGAGAGAGGCGGAAGACAGACGCGGAGAAACAATTCGAACTTTCTTCGCGGCTACGACAGCGATACGACCAAGCTTCTCAGCAGGCGGTAGCGTGCAGCCGGTTGCTCGAAACAAAACCCCTGGACGAGGCAAAGCCGGCCTGCGAACAGCTGTTCGACCCGAACGACCCGGACCGGCTCACCACCCTTGGTCTACTCTACGGCCAGCACGGCCGTTACGAGGACGCCGTGAAGCCACTGGAAGAAGCGGGCCGGCTCGACCCCGACTCCTTCGAAATCCAGCACGATCTCGGATTAAGCTATTTTCGGGCACGGCGTTATCGCGAGGCGCGCAAACCTCTGGAGAAAGCTGTGGCCCTGCGTCCGGATTTCTTCGGGTCCAATGCCCTGTTGGGGGCCACGCTCTACACGCTAGGCGAAGACGAACTTGCTTACAGGGTCCTCGGGCACGCTCACGCGCTCGATCCCGAAGACTGCGATACGGCGAACCTGCTGTTCAAGGAAGCCTTGATTCTGGCCAATAGGGAAGAAACGCAGAAAAAATACGACCCAGCGCTTGGTTATCTGCTGACAGCGGGACGACTGCGGCCTCAGGACCAGGAAGTCCAGAGACGGATCTCCGAACTACTGCGGCGCGTCAGCCATCCACCGCCACAAAAACGGGCAGAAGAAGACACACCACGCTGAGCGCCGGCCTACCCGAGGTGGACAACCTCCGGGCCTGTTCCCATTCGTGAACTGCGATTATTGTGAGAATTCCCTGCTAGCTTATTGAGGGGCTTAGAGATGCATTTAGCATGCGAAGTTTCTGACCAGCAGCGGTGCAGGATACCAAAACCACTGATCCGCGGAACCAGTTCTCGGTTGGAGGCTTCGAAACCGAATGCAGCGAAAAGGCCGGTTGTCTTTGTAGTTCCCGCAGGTTGATGAGGGTTAGCTTCCGTCACTAACTTTGAACTTCCAGCGCATATACACCCATGCTGTTTGTTGGGAATTTGCCTTCGAGCTAGTGGGTGACGTCCTTCCTGAAGGGAAACCTTCTCTGCATTTCAAGGACTTCCTGCCACGATCTGATCGCCCCAACTGTGGTCAAATCACTGAGGTTCATCCCACCGGCACAGGTTGCGAAGCGAAGCGCTTCGTCCAAGGGCCAATGCTCATAAAGTCCGTAAAGCATGCCAGCACAAAACGAGTCGCCGGCGCCGGTACTACCCACGATGTACGTTTCGGGAAGGTCCAGAGAGGGCTGAATGATCTCGGTTCCATTAGTGGTCATGAGGTACGCCCCTTCCGGAAAATGGATCACCACCAGGTCATTGACTCCGTACGCGAAAAGCGCCTGGCCTATGCGGCGTAGATTCTCTATCAAGATGACGCTTCCACGCCGAATGGGCATGCTTGAGATTCTTTCTGCCTCGAAATCATTTATGATGCAGTAATTTGTGTATTTCAAAGACGCCGGGACGATACGGCTAAATCGGTCGCTGTCTTCAGATACCAGGTCGATCGAAGTTTGGATGCCCCGCTTCTGCACCTCGTGCAAGAATCGCGCTGCAACAGTTTTGAATTGGGGGTCCGCTTGGTCCATTGCGTCCAGTAGCAATAAGTATCCAAGGTGAAAAAGACGCACTGGCAAGCGATCGAGGTCCACAAAGCAGGGGGCGAACAGTCGGTTCGCCCCACGGTAATGGAAAAAGGTTCTCCGACCTGTAGACTGAACGTTGAAGACATCCGTGTAGGAAGTTCTGTCGTGGCCAGTGCGATGGAGTTGGTCAGTGTGAATGTTCGGATATTGACAGCATCCCGCGAGCAGTGTGTCCCCGTAGGGATCGTTGCCGATGACGCCCAATGCATATATATCGAGGCTAGCATCAAACTTGGCGAGGTTGAGCGTCACATTATGAGCGCACCCCCCTCCTCCCTGGGATTCCCAGAGGATGTTCGCGAGGGCGCTCTCGGGAGGGTAGAAGTCGACGACCTTGACCAAGTCCATGATCCAATTCCCGCCGCAGGCGATCCCTTGGCGATGATCCGCTATCATAGAGGGCTCCTTGCTTACCGCAATAACTGCTGGGAAGCTCTGAAACGACCCCAGGACCTTTCAACCCGACAGCATTATACTAGGCAGGGGGCAAGAATCACGCGCAGAATTCCACGCGCGCGGGCGACCCCAATCAAGTAACCAGCGGAGGATCAGGTTCAGAAATGCCGATCTCGCATACGTTCGTGTGCCCTGATGCCTGGGCAACGGATTATAATCAGGCGAATTACGGTTGACCCCGCGCAGCTATATCAGAGGGACCATAAACGTCCCATAGCCGTGACGTCCCCAGCCCGACCCGCCAGTGCCTCCGACTTCGTACTGCAGTGGACCGCGTGGGTCGCGACCCGCACCAACCGATATGCCCACGCGCACACTGCTGGCGCCGCTCCGCAGCAACGACGCGATGGAAACCAAGGGCTTGAAAGGTGGAGGTTCATTGTCTATCCTTTACGCTTCCGGAAGGCGGAGAAGGCCGCTCGAGTCGAGCGGTCAGGGGGAGAGCAGATCCTCCTTCACTATGCAACAAGGAAGGTATATATGTGTATTTGCGGCCCTTTACGTTCCCTAGCAATAGTTGCAACCGTAGTCCTCAGTACAATCGCGGCAATGGCCCAGCCCACCGGGTTGCGGAGCACTGACCTCTCTCGGATGCGCTCGGTGGGAACCGTCGCGCTTTCTCCTGACGCCATGCGTATTGCCTATACCATTGAGAATCGGGATCGGCCAGGCCGCCCTTACTCGCAGGTGTGGGTCATGGACATTAGCAGCGGCAAAGCTTGGCGGTTGGCGGGGGAGAAGGAAGTGACCTCCGACCCGGTCTGGTCGCCGGATGGGAAATGGATCGCTTACTCGGGGAGCAAGAAGGATAATTCCGATCTGATCATCGCGCACCCGGATGGCTCCGGCGCAATGTCTCTGGCGACGGTTACGGGCACCAACAGTCCAGCCCAGAATCCGGGGAATACAGTTGCTTGGTCTCCCGACAGCAAAAGGATTGCCTTCGTCTCCACCACGCCGGGGCCGGAAACCGCCGAGGCCAGTGGAGACCCTGTGGTGATTACGCGCTACCTCTACAAGCCCGATCATTACGAAGGTCTCACGCACTTCAATGACAACCGGCGCCAGCACATTTTCGCGGTGGACATCGAAACCAAACAAGTCCGTCAACTCACCCAGGGAAACTTCTACGAGCACTCGATCGACTGGTCGCCAAACGGCGAGGAGATAGCGTTTGTCTCGAACCGGGAGCCTAACGCGGATGAGTTCTTCAACGCTGACTTATTCACGGTCCGAGTTTCCGACGGCTCGATCCGCCGCCTGACGGCGACTGAGAATGCCGAGTACGTTCCTCGTTGGTCGCCGGATGGCAAGACCATCGTCTTCCTGGCCACGAAGCGCGGTCTGACCGACCTCGAGACCAACATGGAAGGAGAACACGTGTGGTTGATGAATGCCGATGGAAGCAACCGCCACGAACTGGCTTCCATGATCGATAACAGCCAGGGCTACCCGCAATGGTCACCCGATGGGCAAGCGGTTTACTTCACTGTCCAGGAGCGAGGAAACTTCCGGCTTTATCGTTTGCCGGTTTCCGCTGGCCAGCCGGAAGCAGTGGTCAACGATCCGGGAATGGTCCGCTCGTGGTCTGTGGGGAGAGAAGACGTGGTTGCCTACAGTTATCAGAGTCCGCGGGATTTTGCGGAGCTTTACCTGAAGAACGGCGGAACCGCCCGCCAGCTCACTAACTTGAATGCCGAGGTCTTGGCGAACAAGGAACTCGCTCGAATAGAATCCTTCACCTCCATCAGCAATGACAATAAGTATGAAATCGAGGCCTTCCTGACCAAGCCGCTCGCCATGGCCGCGGAATCGAAGCACCCGCTGATCGTGGATCTCCACGGAGGGCCACACTGGCGCAGCGGACCGGAGCTAAACCTGAAAGCGCAGGTGTATGCCGCTCACGGCTGGGCCACTCTGATGGTGAATTACCGTGGCTCCTCGGGTTACGGACAGAAGTTTGCCGACGCGGTATTCGGCGATCAGGACGGCAACGAAGCCCAGGATGTGCTCTACGCCGTCAGCGCCGCGGTACGACGCAATCTCTGGATCGACCGCGATCGTATGGGAATTGGAGGGATCAGCTACGGCGGCCAGCTCACCGATTGGCTGATTACCCAAACGCGAGAGTTCAAGGCCGCTATTTCCTTAGCTGGAATTGCCAATTTGATTAGTTACAATTATATGACGTACTACAATCAATATGAGGAGATGGAATTCGGGCAGTTCCTGCACCAGGATGATCTGATGAACTTCGCCTGGGAGCGCTCAGCGCTCAAGCATGTGGCCAACGTGTGTACGCCGACCATGCTCATGCACGGCGAAAACGACCCCGACGTGCCCATCGCGGAGTCGGAACAGTATTACATTGCGTTAAAGGATGTGGGGGTGGACACGGTCATGGTGCGCTATCCTCGAGAAGGGCACGGGCTGGCCGAAACCCAGCACATTATCGACAGCATCGACCGCTCGATAGCGTGGTATGAGAAGCACTTCCCAGCCCCGAATGCTCTTGTCCACACAAACGTGCAGCCCTAGGCTGCTGCCTCAGAACCCGTGCAAACAAGCGCGATGCAGAAACAGGATTGCAAGTTCCAATATCGCATGGCGCTTAATGAGGCTTCAAGGCCAGGCTGCCTGGAACGTACGGGCCTCAAGTCCTGATGGTAGGTCCTTCACCTGTACCGATGCTTGAATTATTCGCCCTCCACCCCTGCAGAAGGGGAAGGCAGGCCCAAGGAGACCAGACATGAGATGTATGCACCGCATCGCAATATGGAGTGTCATTCTGGCGGCATGCGCTTCTTGCTTGCCCAGAGTGTCTGCCAGTGGGGGTGCAAAATCCCCTGTGGGGCCCATGGACCCCAACACCGGGTTGCTGCTTACAAACGATGTTACACTCCAGCTCATCCACAATAGCTCCGGCGATCTTGCCCATCAATATGTTTCGCAGTTGTCGATGTGGAGCCGAGTGGTGGGCACCGATGAGTACGAAAAGGCGGCGCAATGGGTGGAACAGAAGGCACGCGAGTTCGGCCTGGACGACGTGCACATCGAGCGATTCCCGTCCGACGGTTCCCTACGCTACTTCAACTATGTGTCAGAGCGCTACTGGAAGGTGCGAAGCGGGGAGCTGTGGATGACCTCTCCCTTCCTGCTCAAGCTGACCTCGTATGCGGAGCAGCCCGTCTCGCTGTGCCGGGACAGCACGTCCGCTGACGTCGAGGCTGAACTCGTCGACATCGGCAGCGGCACTGCAAGCACTGATTATCAACAACCAGTGAAGGGAAGAATAGTTTTAACCTCGAGCGACCCGGCGGTTATCGTGCAAAAGGCAGTCTATGAGGAGGGCGCCGCCGGTATTGTCTCCTATTGGTCGATCCCGGAGTGGGACCGGTTGAATCGTCTGCCCGGAGATTATTCCGATCTGATTGGATGGCGTTATCTCCCCGACCCCGGCCAGCGCAAAGGAACTTTTGCTTTCATGATTTCCGGGCGGCAGGGACACGAGCTGCAAGAAATGCTCCGCAGGGGATCAAGCCTAAAGTTGCGCGCCAAGGTGGATGCCGAGCTGCTTCCAGGCACTCTGGACGTTGTGACTGCGGCCATCCGGGGGTCGGAGTATCCCAACCAGGAGATCTTGGTCACAGCACACCTCGATGAAATCGGTGCGGACGACAACGGATCTGGGAGTGGTTCCATTCTCGAAATGGCGCGAACCCTCAACCAGCTCATCAAGAGCGGTGGGCTACCCCCTCCTCTTCGGACCATTCGCTTTATCTGGATGCCGGAGTTTGCCGGCACCTTTGCCTGGCTGTCCAAACACCTCAATGATCCTGTCCGCCGTATTGCCGACCTCAACTACGACGAAATGGGAGCGAACCTGCTCACCATGAATTCTGTCATCAGCGTTTCCTACGCTCCCGATTCGATGCCCACCTTTTTGAATGCGCTGATGGAGTCGATCCTTGGGTTCATGAACAAATACAATGACGTCAGCTACCCGGTGGAAAAGCAATTCCATATTATCTCCGTGAATGGGACGCGGGACCGGCTGCACGGGCAGATGATTCCGTTCGAGGGCGGGAGCGATGACGAGCTTTACGATCACGTGGGAATTCCCGCTACCTTCTATACAGATTGGCCGGGAATTTTCTACCACTCCACGAAGGACACTCCCGACAAGCTCGATCCAACCCAGCTCCATCGCGGCGTATTCTCCGGTCTGGCAGCGATGTCGACGCTAGCTTATGCCGACGATAAGGAGGCGCCGGAACTGGCGCGCCTCGTGTTTGCCTACGGACTGAAGCGTGTGGGCGAGGCGAAGCAAAAGGCCTTGGAACGCATTCTGAGCAGCCCGGCGAACGAGCTTCCGGAAGCCGCCCAGCGGGCAGATAACCTTCTCCACCACGTTTATGAGCGCGAGCAGGCTGCGATTCGTTCCTGCGGGATATTCGCTCGAAGAGCAGACGCCCAGCAAGAGGTCGAGCAGTCCGCACGCGTCTTCGTCAGCGATGAAGACGCGGGCCGCCAGCAGATTCGCCAACTCGCCGAAGCGACGAGAACGGCGCCGCGGGTTGCTCCGGGCGGATTTCAACTAAGCTCCGCAGAGAGGGAAGCGGCGCATCTGATTCCCTCCCGCAAGCCGGATCAGCAGCTTTTGGGTACGGATTATGTCTTCGAAAAGCTAGAGTCTGATCCCACCGCCCACCTCGATGTTATTCGTAAAGGACTGCAACAAGCCTCGGATGAGATGCGTTCAAGAGGCGAGAGCGATCTACGCTTGCTGGGATTCTGGGACGTTCCCGCCTATTATGCCGACGGCAAGAGGTCGGTCCTGGAAATTGCCGATGCCGTCGCCGCGGAGTACACTCGGCTCCCCGTTGATCTTCTGGTGCTGTATTTTCGGACATTTGAGCAGGCGGGTGTTATGACTATTGCCACCAAATGACGTTCAAAGCAAGCGGGTTTTTATGGGAAATCTCACCGGCTTACCTGCTGTAACGAAGCTAATATTGTCGTGTTCGTCCAGGATTTGTCCTTCCTAACTCCGATTTGAAGCAAAACTCTTGACATTTGCGGACTGTGCGAGTACTAACTAACAGAAGGGCCCCTACAGCCAAAAGTTCTGTGAAAGTGCTACCGAATCTGTCGAGATTTCAAAGGAGGTCTATGCGGAACATTCTCCAGGGTGCAAACCTTGTGCAGAATCGCTTGCCAAAACTCTTCCAGTTGATCCAGAACATCCGTAGGCGTCGCAGGCTGTCGTCGACCGGGCTTTGGAGTTTTCGGATTGCAATCGCGCCTCTGGTCGTAATTCTGCTCTGGGCAGTGCCGTCAGCTCAAGCCCAGATTGTGGATGCCAGCTTGACGGGGACCGTGACCGACCCGACGGGTGCGGTCACGCCAGGCGCCGCCGTGACAGTCACCAACACAGGGACCGGGGTCAGCCTCGAAACCTCAACTAACGACCTCGGCGGCTACAATTTTCCTCACCTTCCGCCCGGCCAGTACACATTGAGTGTCAGGATGGCGGGTTTCAAGATCACGCTCATTACGGGTATCGAGCTACTGGTCAATCAGGAGGCAATGGTAAACGCCCAGCTTCAGGTTGGCGAGACGACTACCGAAGTTCAGGTGAGCGGCGCGGCCCCACTCGTAAATACGGAGACGGCCAGCGTGGGTACAGTGATCGATCAGAAAGAGGTCGCCGATCTGCCTCTGAATCTTCGCCGCTTCGGGGCACTGGCGGTGCTGGTTCCCGGTTCCGCCCCCGATAACGGCGGGTTCGCATCCTTCAGCGGCACGGGCTCGACCTTCAGCGAAACAACCTACAATGCCAATGGTGGCCGGTCCTCGAGTAATGGCATTCTGATCGACGGGATGTTGTCACGAAATCTGCAAACCGGCGGATTCGGGCTCAATCCTCCGCCCGATGCGGTGGAGGAATTCAAGCTTCAAACCGATATTTACGATGCGGCGTTCGGACTGAGCGCAGGTTCCACAATCAATCTCGTCACCAAGTCCGGAACCAACGTGTTCCACGGTACGGTCTATGAGTTCCTGCGCAACAACGACATGGATGCGCGGAATTTCTTTGCCGTCAACCAAACCAACCCCTTAACCGGGGCTGAAATTCCGGGTACGGCGAGGCCGGAATATCGCCGCAACCAGTTCGGGTTCGCCGTAGGCGGCCCCATCCGCAAGAACAAGACCTTCTTTTTCGCGAACTATGAGGGGCTTCGTCAGATTCAGGGACTTTCCAGCACCGCCGAGACCCCGCTGGACAATTACAAGCAGGGCGACTTAAGTTCTTTCCTCACGGGAACCACCACCAATCTCTGCGGGTCTGGCGGGCCGGCGAGCATGAATTTTGACAGTGGACAACTTTTCGACCCG